>Ga0308175_100001816_pt1 | contig 14431 bp, 9 predicted proteins | sample PhyCR1_3_FD_203893 | JGI IMG/M metagenome (GOLD analysis project Ga0308175, IMG submission 203893) | Soil microbial communities from UC Gill Tract Community Farm, Albany, California, United States - DLSLS.C.R1 | ecosystem: Environmental > Terrestrial > Soil > Agricultural land | place: USA...
CTTCCCGGGCGTCATGCAGTCGTGCGCCACCACGGGCTGTCCCGCCGAGGACGATGTCAACCGGGACATCGACAACACCATGCCGAAGATCGAGAGGACCCTGCGGGAGATCCACGACCAGGCGCCCAACGCCAAGATCGTCCTGCTGGGTTACCCCCAGCTCTTCAACGAGGACTCCCTCACCTGTGTCAGCGGCGTCGGCGGGGCGGGGATGATCCGTGTCAACGCCATGGCCCAGACCATGGCGAGCAAGCAGCAGCAACTGGTCACGTCACTGCACTCGTCGGGCCTGCCGGTGAGCTACGAATCGCCCGACAGCGACTTCGCGGGCCGGCGTGCCTGCGACGACCCCGAGGGCATCAACAAGATCGTCGTCGCCCCCCAGGGGGACGGTGACTTCCGCTGCGAGCTGGGAGGAAGCTGGTGCATCAGCCGCGAGAGCTACCACCCCAACGGGACCGGTACGAGCGCCTACGCGCAGGCGTTCGTCCGCGCCGTGGGCAAGCTGTGATCCGCCGTGCCGGCTGACGGCGGCGGGAGGACCGCCGGGTGGGCGAAGGCGCTGGCCGCCGTCGTCCTTCTGGTCCTTCTCCCTCTGGTCATCTGGGCGTTGATCTCCTTTCAGGGGTCCGGCGCGTTCCCCTGGTGAGGTCGGCGGGCGCGTAACCCAGCCGACCCCGGACCGGCGCTTCGACCGTGCCCGCCCCCATCCCGACCGGGGTGGGGGCGGGCACGGCGAGGCTGTCCGGGGGCAGTGGAAATCCTGTCACCGTTCCGAGCCCTCTCTGTAAGATCCACTTCAAATGATCATCACATCCCGAGCGAAGGGCTCCTCCAGCATGAAGAACGTCCGGCTGCGGTCCAGGATCGGCGCGGTGGCCTCCGCGTTCGCCGCGACCACCGCGCTCCTGGTCAGCGCCACTCCCGCCCACGCCGCCGAGTACAAGGTCACGGACAACTGCGACGTGCCCTGGATCACCTGTTCCGAGGGCGACCTGTGGCTGCTGTACAACTCCAAGGACCTGGCGGTCAGCGGCGGCAGATACGTGACGAGCTGGTCGTCGTTCTACGGCAACGTCAACGACTACTGGGGCACCAGTCAGTACCAGGGCTCCTCGCTGACCACGTACCGCTACGTGTTCAACGGCAACGGCACGGGCTCCGGCCAGTACACGAAGAACAACGCGGCCTCGGTGCAGAACTGCGCCCCGGCCGACAACTACCGGGTGTACTACAACTCGGGCTACGGCGGCACCTCGCAGTACTTCGCGCACAACGAGCCCTACGGTGACTGCAACCTCACCAACCTGATCTCGGCACTGAAGAACAACAACGCCTCCCAGCACTTCGCCTGATCCGAACCGAGGAGTCACCCCCCATGCGGAACAAGCGCGTCTTCATCGCCGCAACTGTCATGATCGCGACAACAGGAATGCTCTCGGCCTGCGGAGCGAGCGGCTCCGGCCACGACGCGGCCGCCCCGGTCGCCGCGAACAAGCCGCTCGTCGACAAGGCCAACTGGCCCAAGGCGACCCCGCAGCGCGGCCTGGCCAAGGGCCTGTCGCTGCCGCTCGAGGCCTACATGCAGACCTACGGCGACACCGTCACCCTGGACACGGCCACCCGCCACCTCCAGGAGAAGTGCATGGCCGGCTACGGCTTCGACGTCAAGCTCACCGTGGCCGGCGCCACCCCGCCGCCGAACGACAACGACGCCAACATGGAGCGCCGTTACGGCCTGACCGACCGCGCGACCGCCGCGAAGTACGGCTACGGTCTGCCCGACGCCCTGACCGACCAGCCCCGGCAGAAGGTGCCCAGCCTGAGCGAGGCGCAGGTGGAGGTGCTGACCGGGCACGGCAAGCCGACCAAGGCGGGGGCGGACGGCTCCTTCGTCGCCAAGGCCGCCCCGAAGACCTACAACGGCAAGAAGATCCCCGCCAAGGGCTGTGTGGGCTACGCGGCGGGGAAGATCGGCAAGCCGGCCGTCGACTTCCAGCTCGTCTCGGAACTGAACGGCCGGTCGTTCCTCGAGTCGATGCGGGTCCCGGCCGTCAAGAAGGCCATGGGCGCCTGGTCGCAGTGCATGAAGGGCAAGGGCTACAAGGCCGCGACGCCGACCGAGTCCGCCGACCTGGTCCCGCACACCGACCCGGCCTCCCGGAAGGAGATCGACGTCGCCCTGGGGGAGATCGACTGCAAGCAGCGGACCAACCTGGTGAACGTCTGGTTCAAGGCCGAGACCAGGATCCAGAAGCAGCAGATCACGGACCACAGGAGCCGGCTGACGGCCGCGAAGGCGGAGAACACCAAGGCCCTCACCGCCGCCGGCACGGTGCTGAAGGACTGACCGTGGGACAGGGCCCCGGCCACCGTGTGACACGGTGACCGGGGCCCTGTCGCAACCACCTTCAGGTCCGCAGCCACACCGCCGTGTCCCGCGGCAGCCGGCCCGCGCCGTCGAGCGGGCCGCTGGCGAGCAACAGGTCCTCGTACGGCGGGAGTTCGGCAGGCTGCCCGGCGAGGTTGACGACGCAGACCAGGCCGTGGGCCCGGGCGAAGGCCAGGACACCGTCACCGGCCGGCAGCCAGGCGAGGGGGCCGTCCCCGAAGCCGGGCACGGTCCGGCGCAGCAGCAGGGCCGCACGGTACAGCGCGAGCATCGAGTCCGGGTCGGCCGCCTGCTGGTCGACGGCGTAGCGGCCCCAGCCCTCGGGCTGCGGGAGCCAGGGCCCGGCACCCGTGCCGAAGCCGCACCAGCGGGCGCCGGCCTCCCACGGCAGCGGGATGCGGCAGCCGTCCCGTCCCGGGTCGGTGCCTCCCGAGCGGAAGTGCATGGGGTCCTGGATGCTCATCCGCGGGACGTCGGCCTCGGGCAGCCCCAGCTCCTCCCCCTGGTACAGGTAGACGGAGCCGGGCAGGGCCAGGGTCAGCAGGGCGGCGGCGCGGGCCCGCCGGGTGCCCAGCTCCAGGTCGGTCGGGGTGCCGAAGGCCTTCGCGGCGAAGTCGAAGGAGGTGTCGGCACGCCCGTACCGGGTGACGGTACGCGTGACGTCGTGGTTGCACAGCACCCAGGTCGCGGGGGCTCCGACGGGGGCGTGCTCGGCGAGGGTGTCGTCGATGGCGCTCCGCAGCCGGTCCGGTTCCCAGGGGCAGGTGAGGAAGTTGAAGTTGAAGGCGGTGTGGAGTTCGTCGGGTCGGAGATAGCGGGCGAAGCGCTCGGCGTCCGGCAGCCAGACCTCGCCGACGAACACCGCCCCGTACTCGTCGGCGATCGACCGCCAGGAACGGTAGACGTCGTGCAGCTCGTCCCGGTCGATGTACGGGTGCGGGTCCACGCCCTCCTCGAAGTCGGCGAGCGCGGGATCCTTGACGAGCAGGGCGGCGGAGTCGATGCGTACGCCGGCGACGCCGCGTTCGAACCAGAACCGCAGGATCTCCTCGTGCTCCCGGCGGACCGCGGGGTGGGCCCAGTTGAGGTCGGGCTGTTCCGGGGTGAAGAGGTGCAGGTACCACTCGCCGTCGGGCACCCGGGTCCAGGTGGGCCCGGAGAACTGTGACGGCCAGTCGTTGGGCGGCTGTTCTCCGTTCTCGCCGCGCCCGGGGCGGAAGTGGAACAGCTGCCGCTCGGGGCCGGCGGGCCCGGCCTCCAGCGCGGCACGGAACCAGGGGTGCTGGTCGGAGACATGGTTGGGGACGATGTCGACGATGACCCGGATGCCCAGTTCGGCGGCCTCCGCGATGAGCTTCTCGGCTTCGGCGAGGGTGCCGAACGCCGGGTCGATGGTGCGGTAGTCGGAGACGTCGTAGCCGCCGTCCACCAGCGGGGAGGCGTACCAGGGGGTGAACCAGACGGCGTCGATGCCCAGTTGCGCGAGATGGGGCAGTCTCGCCCGGACTCCCGCGAGGTCCCCGGTGCCGTCGCCGTCGCCGTCGGCGAAGCTGCGCGGGTACACCTGGTAAATGACGGCGTCGCGCCACCAGTCGTCGGTGCGGGGCGAGTGAGGGGCTGCCAACTGACGTTCCTTTCGGGCAGGGTGGATCTTCGCCGCCGGCCCGGATGCTGCGGGGCGTCGGACGGGCCGGCGGCGAAGGCTGGGGCGGGGAAGGAGCGGCCGGGGGCCCTGCGGTCAGCCCTTGAGGCCGCCGGCGGTCAGGCCGCTCATGATGTTCCGCTGGAAGACCAGGAAGATCAGCAGGGTCGGCAGCGAGGCGATCGTCAGGGCGGCGATCAGGATGTTCACGGGGACCCCGGTGGAGAGCGAGTAGATCCCCACGTTGAGGGTCTGCTTGGACGGGTCGGGCAGGGTGAGCATCGGCCAGAGGAAGTCCTTCCAGACGCCGACGATCGCGAAGATCGACACCACGCCGAGGATCGGCCGGGAGATGGGCAGCACGATCGACCACAGCACCCGCATCGGGGAGGCGCCGTCCATGGCGGCCGCGTCGAGGAGTTCCTTCGGGATGGAGTCGAAGAACCGCTTCAGCAGGAAGATGTTGAAGGCGTTGGTGACCGAGGGGAGCCAGATCGCCCACGGTGAGTTCAGCAGGTTCCGGTGCACGACCGGCACGTCGAGGACGGTCAGGTACTGGGGTACGACCAGCACGGTGGCCGGGATCATGAGCGTGGCCAGCATCATGCCGAGGATCGCCTTGCCGAGGACCGGGCGGAGCTTGGACAGCGAGTAGGCGGCGGCCACGTCCAGGACGAGCTGGCAGGCCAGCGCGCCGAACGCGTAGAACGTCGTGTTGAGCAGCAGCCGGGAGAGGTCCATGACGTCCCAGGCCCGGGTGTAGTTGCCCGGGGTGAAGGACTTCGGCACCAGGGTCGGCGGGGTCTGGATCACCTCCTGCGGGTCCTTCACGCCGCTGGAGGCCAGCCAGTACAGCGGCCCGAGGAACACCAGGGTGAAGGCCGCGACGACCACGGCGAAGACCGCCCAGTAGAGGAACCTCCCGCGCGGCTTGGCGAGTTGGGCCGGTGAGATGAGTGTGCGTGTGGACATGCCGGTCTCCCCGTCTACTCGTCCCCGGCGCGGCTGAGCCGCACGTACGCCGCCGAGAACCCGGCGAGGAGTACGAGCAGGAGCAGGCCGAGCGCCGCCGCGGCACCGTAGTTGTTGAAGTTGAAGGCGTACTGGTAGATCAGGTAGACGACCGTGGTGGTCGAACCCTCGGGGCCGGCGCCGCCGGTGAGCAGGAACGGCTCGACGAAGACCTGCATGGTCGCGACGACCTGCATCAGCAGCATCAGCGACAGGATCAGCCGGGTCTGCGGGATCGTGACGTGCCAGACCTTGCGCAGCAGGCCGGCGCCGTCGAGCTCGGCCGCCTCGTACAGCTCGCCGGGGATGCCCTGGAGCGCGGCGAGGTAGATCAGGGTCGCGCCGCCCATGTTCATCCAGGTCGAGGCGATGACCACGGACAGCATCGACAGGCCGGGGTCCTGCAGCCACTGCTGCTCGGGCAGGTGCAGAAAGCCCAGCAGCTCGTTCAGCAGGCCGTATCCGGGGTCGTAGAGGTACTTGAAGAGCAGCACCGAGGCGACCGGCGGGAGCATCACGGGCAGGTAGACGAGGAGCCGGAGGTAGCCCTGGCCGTGCCGGAACTCGTTGATGACGATCGCGGTGACGAAGGGCACCGCGAAGCCGAGGAGCAGCGCCAGCAGGGTGAACAGCAGGGTGTTGCGCCAGGCCTGCCAGAAGGCGGGGTCGTGGTAGACGGTCTCGAGGTTGTCCAGGCCGACCCAACTGGTCCCGCCGTTGCCGGTCTTCTGGAACGCGAGGCCGAACTCCCTGATCATCGGGTACCAGGAGAACACCGCGAAGCAGACGACCGCGCCGATGAGGAAGCCGTGGGCGGTGAGGTTGCGCCGCAGGCTGCGGGCGAACCGGCCACCGGGAGGTGGCGGGGCCGCCGTGCGCGGGCGTGCCGGGCGGGCGGGGTCCGCGGTGCTCGGGGTCAGGCTGGGGGCCGCCATCGTCGCTCCTTGGTGCTCGGCTGCCGGGTTGCTGGGGCGCACGGGCCGCGGGGGTCGCAGGACCGCGGCGCGCACACGGTGCTCCCGGCGGAGGCCCGCCCGGGGGCCCGCCCCCGCCGGGGACCGGTCACTGGTTGGCGAGGACCTGGTTGACCTGGGACTCGGCGGTGGAGAGCAGCTTGTCGACATCGGCGTCCTTGTTGGTGAGGATGCCGGACATCACGTTGTCGAGGACCTTGTAGATCTCCTGCGCCTTGGGCGGTTCGGCCTTGCCGGGCACCGGGTTGTCCGTGAAGGTCCGGAAGTTGGCGACCGGCATGGTGGCGTTCGCCAGCCGTGCGGCGTCGTCCTTCTTCTTCGACTCCCCCAGCCAGAAGTTGGGCTGTGGGACGCCGACCGGGAGCTTGTCGGCCTTGGTGCGGGCCCACTCGAACTGGCCCTTGCCGACGGTGAGGTTCTTGAAGTTCAGCCAGGCGACCGCGGCCTTGATCCGGTCGCCGGAGATACCGCTCTTGATCATGTAGTTGTTGCCGCCGGCCAGGGTGTTCCTCTCGCCGGGGATCGGGCCCATGCCGAAGTTCTCGTACTTGGCGCCGAGTTGCTGGACCATGTACGCGATGTCGTCGGGGGCGGCGAGGAACATGCCGAGCTTGTCGCTCGCTATCTGCTTCTGCAGGTCGCCCCACTTGAGCAGCTGGGTCTTGCCCATGCTGTCGTCGTCCCAGCGCATGGCGTGCAGGTTGCGCGCCACCTGCCGGCCGATGTCGTTGTTGAACGCGGCCTTCTTGCCGCTCGCGTCCACGATGTCGCCGCCGAGGCTGTACATCTGGGCGGTGAAGTGCCAGCCGCCGGTGTTGGCCGCGCTGTAGTCGCCGTAGCCGGCGATACCGTTGCCGAGAGCGGCGATCTTCTTGGCCGCGGCGCGGACCTCGTCCCAGGTGCGCGGCGGCGAGTCGGGGTTCAGGCCGGCCTGCTCGAAGAGCTTGCGGTTGATCAGCAGGCCCATGGTGTAGCAGCGGGACCGTCCGGTCGTTGACGTAGGCCGTGATGTCGGCGGCGCCGTCGTTGTCGAGCACCTGCGGCAGGTCGGTGAAGTACGTGTAGAAGACGTCGGGCTGGGACTTGGCCTTCAGCATCGCGGTGAAGCGGGGCGGCTCCAGGCACTGGCCCGGGGTGGAACGGCCCTCGATGGTCACGTTCGGGTACTTCTTGTTGAACTCGGCGACGTCCTGCTTCCACTCCCTGAGTTCGGCCGCCTTGGCCGCGGGGGGCATGCAGTCGATGGTGATCGTCACCTTGGTCCTGGGGTCCAGGGGGGCGGCCGGGTCGGAGGAGCCACCTCCTTCGGAACCACCGCCGCCGTTGTCGCTCGCGCTGGTTCCGCAGGCGGCGAGCGCGGTAAGGGTGAGCGCGGAGACGAGGGCGACCGCGCCGGAGCGGCGGGTACGGCGGAACCGGGCACTTCTCATGGGTGGTCCCCTTCGGGCATGAACGGTGAGGTCGCCCCACCGTCGGTGCGACTCGGTGCGTTGTGGGGCGCCGCACACTCAACCACCGTCAACAACAGCCCGCAAGATGTCGCGCTAATTTCGTAATTGTTTGACAGTCGCGGAGCCCTAAGCGCGCACCTGAAGCCGACGCCAGGGCCCGAACAGCCGCCCGTCGACGGTGAAGCAGCCCGCGGCCCGCCTCGGGAGACGCCCAAGGCGGGCCGCGGTGCCCTCAGCACGAGGGCAGGGAACGCACGCAAGTCTGCTGCAAAGTCCCGCAAACAGCTTGCGACGATCTCAGGGGTTGATGTTGATCTTGAAGGTGGACGTGGTGTCGCGGACGTCCACCGCGTTGCCGCTCATCCGGAGACCGTTGAAGGTCACCTCGCCCACGGCGGGACCCTGCCCCGCCTCGGGCATCTCGTTGGCCCACAGGCCGAAGCCCGACTTGGCGTCGTAGGCGTCCCCGCTCTTGCGGGCGCCGGTGATGGAGATGTCGGTGAAGACGGTGTCCTTGATGGGGTACTGCGGCTGTCCCCCCGAGTAGTTGGTCTGGAACATCACCCCGCTGTAGGTGGGATCGACGATGTCGACGTGGTTGACCCGGATGCCCTGGAACACCTTCGACGCGGAGAAGACCCAGATGCCCGGGAAGGTCTGCGCGCCCCAGAAGTGGCCGCCGGCCCGCTCGATCGTCACGTTCTCGAAGGTCGTCGGATCGGTCCCGAAGCCGTTCATCGGGTAGCCGAAGTCCAGGGAGGAGATGGTGATTCCGGAGTACACCAGCGTGTCGGCGATGCGGATGTTGCGGAAGGTGTTGTTGTAGCCGCCGTAGACGGCCACGCCCGCGGCGCGCCAGGTCAGGGTGCTGGTCAGGTTCTCGTAGACGTTGTTCTTCTCGTCCGCGCCGCCCGCGTCGATCGCCGAGAACAGCGCGAAGCTGTCGTCGCCGGTGGCGCGCGCGTCGTTGTTGGTCACGAGGTTGTCGGTGGAGCCGTTGGTCATGTTGACGCCGTCGGCGAACATGTCGCGGATCCGGGAGTTCCTGATGGTGATCCGGTCGGTGTTGGCCCCCCAGTACAGGCAGACCATGTGCTCGTTCCAGATGTCGTCGATGACGATGTCCGAGACGCCCGAGAAGTCGAACACCTTGCCCGGGCCGTCGATCCGCGAGGTGTAGTTGCCGAAGTAGGCGAAGCCCTTGAAGAGCGAGCCCTTGGCCGTCGCGTCGGCCCGGAAGCCGATGTCGGTGTTCTCCTGCGCCGCCGGCGCGTGGAACGTCGTGTACCAGGGGCCGGCGCCGACCACCCGTACGGCCTTGCCGTACACCTGGAACTTGTTCGACGTCTCGTAGTCGCCGGGCGGCAGGTAGACGCCGATGAGCTTGCCGGTGGTGTCCATGCGCACCCTGTCCAGGGCGTCCTGCACGGCCTGGTGGGTGAATCCGCCGGGCACGGCGTACGCGGCGGGGTCGGGGTTGGCGACCGGCGCGACCTGCTCCAGGTCGACGAAGTCGATCGCGTACGTGGAGGTGTTCACGGCGTCCTTCTGCAGCCGGATGGTGCTGCCCTTGGGCACCGTCTCGCCGAGGAGGATGTGCGCCTCGTCGTAGATGTGCCGCGGGGCCCCCGAGCCCGGGGAGTTGCCGGGCGCGGTCTCCGCCCCGTACAGCCAGGCGTACTTCGACGTCAGGGGCAGCGCCTTCTTGAGCACGCCGTCGACGTAGACGTCGATCGTCGTGTCGATGCCCCCGCCGCCCGGTGCGTCGGGGATGGAGAAGCGGGTCACCAGGGTGTTGGTCGCGGCGCGGGTGGTGAACTCGACGTACTCCCCCGTCGCGTCCAGGGTGACGGCCTTGCGGCCGGATGCCTCGCCCGCGACGTCGCCCACGGTGCGGTTGGGGCCGACCACCTTGGCGCCCCCGCCGACGGTGCCGTCCTCCGCCTCGTACATGTCGTACGGCATGTTCGCGCCGCGGCCGACGAACAGCGGCTGGGTGGAGGTGTTGTTGTCGCGCTTGACCGGCACCTCGTCGGCGTCGGCGGCGACGACGGTCTTCACGGTGTACGAGCCGTTGGCGGCGGTCCACGGGCCCAGCCGCACGTCCTGTGCGGAGCCCGCGGCCAGGGTCCCGTCGTAGGAGCCGGTCAGGGTCTTGACCGGGTCGCCCTTGGAGTCGGTCAGGGTGAGGGTGACGCCGTGGGCGCCCGCGGCGGTGGCCCGGGTGCCCTGGTTCCTCAGGGTCACCCTGAAGGTGACATCGTCACCCGCCGTCGGGCTGGACGGGGAGGTGGTCACCGAGGAGGCGACGAGGTCGGAGGTGTCGACGGGCTTGACCACCAGCGGACTCGGGCTGGTGTAGGCGTTGTTGGACTCGTTCTGCTCGATGACCGCGTCACCGTCGTCGGCCGTGGCACCGAGCTGATAGGTGCCCGCGTCGCGCTGCCCGAGGGAGGCGGTGACCGTGGTCCTCTCGCCGGCCGCGAGGGCACCGACCTGCGCGGTGGCGACCTTGGTACCGCCCAGGGTCACGGCCACCCTGCTCGCCGGGGCGACGGCCGGACCGCTGTTGCGCACGGTGGCCGACACGGCGATGGTGTCCGACTCGACCGGAGCGGCGGGCGACACGGTCAGGCCCGTGACCTCCAGGTCGGGGTTGGGTGCCGGGACCCCGATCACCTGGAACTCCGCGAGCTGGCCGCCGGTGGCGCCGGAGTTGGCGGTGAACCGCAGCCGTACGTCGGCCACCCGGGCGGAGACCGGGACGGTGACGGTGTTGCCGTCGGCCGGGTCGAACGCGTAGCTCTTCGCCGCGACCAGGGAGGTGAAGCCCTCGGCACTCTGCTCCCGGCCCAGCACCTCGATCGTCTGCGTCCGCCTGGCCCAGACGGAGTCCGGGTTCAGCTTCAGGACGAGGCGGTCCAGGTCGGCGTTGGCCCCCAGCTTGACGGTGAGCGTGTTCGGGTAACTGCCGGCCGCACCCTCCCAGTAGGTCGCCGTGCTGTTGTCGTTGGCGTTCGCGGCGGCGTAGGAGTCCACCGCGGAGGAGGCGGTGACGGGCTTGCCGACGGCGAGGTCGGAACCGGTGCCGCCGTTGCCGTTACGGGTCACGGAGTTGCTGGGGACAGACTGGTTGCCGGCCGCGTCCCGGGCGCGCACGTAGTAGGTCACCGTGCGCGTCGCGGGCTGGGTGTCGGTGAAGGTGGTGACGTCACCGGCGACGCTCTCGCGCAGGGTGTTGTCGGCGTAGACGTCGTACCCGGTGACCCGGGTGTCGTCCGAGGAGGCGGTCCAGGTCAGCTTGATCTTCCCGTCCGCCGGCTCGGTGTACGCCAGGTTCGACGGGGCGGTCGGGGCCTGGGTGTCGCCCTTGTCGCCGGTGCGGGTGACGGTGTTGCTGTTGCCCGACTGGTTGCCGGCCGCGTCCCGGGCGCGCACGTAGTAGGAGACGGTCTCGCCGGCCGGCCGGGTGTCGGTGTAGGTGGTGACGTCACCGGCGACGCCGGCCAGCAGCGAGCCGTTGGCGTAGACGTCGTACCCCGTGACACCGACGTCGTCGGTGGCCGCGTTCCAGCTCAGCCGGACCTGCCCGGTCGTCGGCTCGGTGAGCGCCAGTAACGCCGGGGCGCTGGGGGCCTGGGTGTCCCCGGTCTCCGGGCCGTACACCTCCAGTTCGGCGATCTGGGCGCCGGGCTGGCCGGAGTTCGCCGTGACGAGTACCCGGACGTAGCGGGTGGTGGTGGCGTCGAGGGCGATGGTCACCGAGTTCCCGGTCGCCGGGTCGAAGGAGTAGGCGCGGGAGGCGGTCAGATCGGTGAAGTCCGTGCCGTTGGCGCTGCCCTGGATCTTCAGCGTCTGGCTGCGTTCCTCCCAGGCGCCGGGCAGCCGCAGCACCACGCGGTCGACGCGGACGGAGGAGCCGAGGTCGGCGCGCAGCCACTGCGGGAAGTCGTTGTCGGCGCTCTCCCAGTAGGTGGCCCGGTTGGCGTCGCCCGCGTTCTCGGCGGTGTACGTCTGGGTGTGGCTGCCGGCGGTGAGGGGCCGGCCGGCGGCCAGGTTCACCGACGACTCACCGGCGGCGTGCACCTCCAGCTCGGACAGCTGTGCCGCCCGCCAGCCGGTGTTCTCGGCGACGTCGATCCGTACGAACCTGGTACGGGCCGCCGGGAACGCGACCGTGACGGTGTTGCCGGACGCCGGGCTGAAGGTGTACGAGGCGGACGTCTTCAGCGTGCTGAAGCTCGTTCCGTCGGCGCTGCCCTGGACGGAGAGGGTCTCGGCCCGGCTCTCCCACCCGGCGGGCAGCTTGAGGACGACCTCGTCCACGTTCTCGGTCGTGCCCAGGTCGGTCTGCACCCACTGGGGGAAGTCGGAGCCGGCGCTCTGCCAGTAGGTGCCCTGGTTGCCGTCGGTGATGTTCGCGGCGGTGTACTCGCTGTGGGCGCTGCTCGCGGACGCCTTGTCCCCCAGCGCGATGTTCGGTCCTCCGGCGGCCCGGGCGGTCATCACCGGGCCGACCAGTGCCAGGAGGCTGGTCACGATCACGGCGCTCAGGCACCGCGATCCCCTTCTGCGGATTCTCATCAGTCCCTCGAAAGTCCCTCGAAGCTTGGCCTCATGAATGAAGCGCATGGATGTCTCTTCTTTGCGTTGAACGCTCAGAGAGTTCCAGAGGACTGTTGGGTCGTCTACGCTGCTGACGCGAGAACTTGTGGATCAGGGCGTACGAAAACACCGGCACCGGGACCGCGCGGGGCGGTGTCCCGATGCCGGTGCCGGCGGAGTGGGAAGGGCGGGGATCAGCCCGCGGGCGGGGGTGCCGTGGAGCCGCGCAGCACCAGTTCGGGCTCGAAGAGCAGCTCACCGGGGTGCGAACGGTTGCCCTGTAGCTGGGCGCACAGCAGCTCGACCGCCGCCCGGCCCATCGCCTCGATGGGCTGACGGACCGTCGACAGCGGCGGCTCGGTGCAGTTCATGAAGGCGGAGTCGTCGTACCCGACGACCGAGACGTCCCCGGGGACGGTGAGTCCGCGCCTGCGCACGGCCCTGATGGCGCCGAGCGCCAGCGGGTCGCTCGCGCACACGATGCCGGTCACCCCGCGCTCCAGGAGCCGGGCGGCCGCGGCCTGCCCGCCCTCGAGCGAGAACATCGACCGCGCGACGAACTCGTCCGGCAGCTCCTCACCCGTGCGGCGCGCCACCACCCGGGCTGCCTCCAGCTTGCGGCGCGAGGGGACGTGGTCGCTCGGGCCGAGCACCAGCCCGATCCGCTCGTGCCCCAGCGAGGCGAGGTGACGCCAGGCCTGCTCGACGGCGACGGCGTCGTCGCAGGCGACACAGGGGAAGTCGAGGCCTTCGATGGAGGCGTTGACGAGGACCACCGGGATGTCCCGCTCGGCGAGCTGCCGGTAGTGGTCGTGCGGCGCGTCGGCCTGCGCGAACAGACCGCCGGCGAAGACCACGCCGGACACCTGTTGCTGCAGCAGGAGGTCCACGTAGTCGGCCTCGGAGACGCCGCCCTTGGTCTGCGTGCAGAGCACCGGCGTCAGCCCCTGCTGGGCCAGCGCGGCGCCGATGACCTCGGCGAACGCCGGAAAGATCGGGTTCTGCAGCTCCGGCAGGACGAGTCCGACGAGCCGGGCCCGCTCTCCGCGCAGCTGCGTGGGCCGCTCGTAGCCGAGGACGTCGAGAGCGGTGAGCACCGACTGGCGGGTCGACTCCGAGACACCGGGCTTGCCATTGAGGACACGACTGACCGTCGCCTCGCTGACCCCCACTTTCTTAGCCACCTGAGCAAGTCGTCGCGTCATGTACGCAAGCCTAGCGCAAATTCCGCAAATGAATTGCGGAGATTGCCGCCCGCTCGGGATGCGATGACGACGCCCGGATCCGCGGCTCCCTCCCGGCGCGCGTCATCGGGTGGGCGGGGCGAGGACGGTGCGGCAGTCCTGCCAGGCGTCGGCACTCAGCAGCGCCTGGAGGCGGGTGAAGAGCGCGAGCAGATCGGCCCCCCACCGCTCGCGGAAGGCGGGGTCGAGACGGGCGAGGTCGAGCTCGTTCGCCGCCGACAGTTCGGCGAAGTCCCGGCGCGGCCGTGGCCCGGGCACATGGGACCCGCCGGTGAAGCGATCGTGGAAGGGAGCGTCGGACCGCCCGAGGTCCGGATAGGTCGCCCCGCGGTCGCAGGAGGCGTACAGGTAGACGATCGACTCGGCCTCGGCGCCGATCACCGCCGTGAGTTCCGCCCGGCGGGTCACCGGCAGCAGGGCGCCGGGAAAGCCGTCGGTGCCGTAGAACGCGTGGCAGAGTCCGGCGAGCTGGAGCGCCGGACGGGCCTGCCACAGCGCGAGCCGGTCCTGTACGCGGCGCAGGTGCGCGAGGAGGGTGCCACCGGGGTGCGCCACGGCCCCCGCGCCGCACTCACGGAGCAGGGCCAGGGCCCGGTCGGCGGGGGGTATGCCGGTGTCCGATTCCATTCCTTCTTCCGTCCCTTCACTCAGCGGGCCGAGCCCGGGTGGAACTTGGGGAGCCGGACGGTGATCTTCGTGCCGGCGCCGACACCGGTCTCGATGACGAGGCCGTGGCCGTCGCCGTAGACCTGACGCAGCCGCATGTCCACGTTGCTCAGGCCGATGCCGGCGGACGGGCCGCCCCGGCCGCGCAGCAGGTCGCGCAGACGCTGCGGGTCCATGCCGACGCCGTCGTCCTCGATGACGACCCGGGCCTCGGTCCCCTCGTCCTCGGCGGTGATCGTGATCCGGCCGCGGTCCACGGACTCCTCCAGACCGTGTTTGAGCGCGTTCTCCACGAGAGGCTGCAGACAGAGGAACGGCAGGGTGACGGGCAGTACCTCGGGGGCGATCCGCAGGGTCACCTCCAGGCGTCTGCCGAAGCGGGCGCGGGCGAGTTCGAGGTACTGCTCGATCGAGCGCAGTTCCTCGGCGAGCGTGGTGAAGTCGCC
>Ga0308175_100001817_pt1 | contig 14422 bp, 11 predicted proteins | sample PhyCR1_3_FD_203893 | JGI IMG/M metagenome (GOLD analysis project Ga0308175, IMG submission 203893) | Soil microbial communities from UC Gill Tract Community Farm, Albany, California, United States - DLSLS.C.R1 | ecosystem: Environmental > Terrestrial > Soil > Agricultural land | place: USA...
TATATATATATATTATATATAATATTAATTAATATATACATATATATTATTTATTTATAATATAAATAAATAATATACATATATACTTATTCTATTACTTTAAAGTAATTTTAAATAATTATATATTAATATAATAATTATTATAGGTTTAAAACCTTTAAACACTCTTTATATATAAAGAGTGTTTTAAACCTATATTATAATATTAGTAAAAATACTCCCGTTTGGGGTGGAAAGATTAGAAATCTTTTTAAAAGTATTTTGAGATTTTACTTTTAACTTCAAAGATTAATGTGCTTTACACTTTTTCTCAAACAGGTTTTATTAATTTTATCCCATCAAGATAAACCCTCTTGGTTAAACCTGAGGTTAAAAATAACCCTATTCCTACTATCCTAGATGTTGTTATTAATAATATAATTTTTACTTCTTTGTCTTCTTTAATTGATATTTGAGATTTCTGAGGTGATTGAGATGTCTCTCCTATGGTTATTCATAAATAGTGGTACATAAGTAAGCAAGCGGATATTATTAGTACTATGGCTATTTCAGTGGGTATTTCTCTTTTTATTATTATTTTTACTACTATAATTTTCCCCCAAAATAATCTCAGAGGGGGTAGTCCTGATAAATTCCTAATTAGTAGTACATTAACCCAAAAGGTTTTTATTAAGTGTTTTGATTTTTTTCTTATTTTTTCCATTATTTTTAAGGTTATAGTTAAAGCTGCCGAGTATAGTGCTATAAAGGTAAAAAAACATTGTATAGACACTAAGGCTCTCAATAGGATTCATGCGTTGTTATTTATTGATGTGATGGCTATGATTTTTTTTATTTCTATTTTATACATTAATTTTGATAATGAGGCTAGGATGGTTCCCCTTATTATTATTAATACCGTTGTTGTTAAAGTTTGAGCTATTTGAAGAGTTAAGATAAGTATGGGGGGTAGGATTTTTTGTCATGTTATGATTACTATTATTGCTTTTTGTTTTATTTCTATTGTTGTGATTAGTTTTACATACCAACCGTGAATAGGTCATATTCCTATTTTTCTTATTATCGCTATAGATACTAATAAATTAATAGGGGTATTTTCCTTGTTGGAGTAAAATACTCATGTGATGATTAGAATTGATAATATAACCTGTACTAGGTAATACATGAATGTTGGTGATTCTCTCTTTTTTGTTGTTTTTATTCTTGATGATAAAATACCACATATTGCTAATACGTTGATTTCTAATATAATTCAGACTCTTAATCACCTAGTGCTAGTGATTCCTATGATAGTTGATGCTATAAGTATGTACAATATACTTCTTTTTCTTTAACCTTGAAAGGGTTATGTTCTTATAAACTATAGAAGGGGTCTTTATAGTCTTACAGCTACAGAAAAATATAAGAGTGTTAATACTTTTCCGATTTCTGTAAATGGGGGTTCTACAGGATTTGCCCCGATTCAGGTTAGTAGGGCCGCTAAATTTAAGAATACTCAAAATAATGTTTTTTTTGTTGGGTTAAATTTTTTGTTTATAGAGTTTTTTTTGATAGTTAAAACCATAATGATTAAAATAGCTGCGATTATAGCTACTACTCCCCCTAATTTAGATGGGATTGAACGTAGGATTGCATAGGCGAATAGAAAATACCATTCTGGTTGGATGTGAGCTGGTGTTGTGGTAATACTTGCTGTATTAAAATTTTCTACGTCTCCTAGTATATTTGGTTCTATAATACACAGTACTAGTATTATTATAATTAATACTCTCATATATGAGATATCCTTGATTAAGTATATTTTGAAAAATTTAATTTTATCATATTGGGGATTTGTCCCTGTAGGGTTAGAGGATCCTGTTTGGTGAAGAAGAATCAAATGTACTATTACTAATGCCGCAATAATTAGAGGTAGTAGAAAGTGAAGAGAGAAAAATCGATTTAGTGTTGGTTGGGATACTGAAAAGTTTCCCCATAGTCATTGGGTTACTTGTTTTCCAATGTAGGGGATAGCAGAAATTATCCTTGTGATTACTGTGGCCCCTCAAAAGGATATTTGGCCCCATGGGAGTACGTACCCTAAAAAGGCAGCTCCCATGGTTGCTAAAAGAAGAGCTATACCTGAACCCCAAACTATTGGGGTTTTTATGGGGGAGTTATAAAATACCCCTCGTAGAATGTGGATGAATATTAACATGAAGAATAGAGAGGCCCCATTTCTGTGAAGGAATCGTATCATCCATCCTCTATTAATGTCCCGTATAATGTGAATTACTGAATCGAAAGCTATTTCTGTTGATGGGATGAAATTTATTGACAAAACTACTCCTGTGATAATTTGTATTACTAGTATTATAGATATTATGAATCCTTTGTTCCAGAGTAAAGAGATAGATAGGGGGGTGGGCAGGTTCATTAAAGAATTTTTTGTTATTGATATGATAGGGTCTTTTAAAATAATATTATATTTTTTCATTTATTGTAGGTTTTCCTTAAAATTCTAAATTTTATGCAATATTCTGCTTTTACAATTTTTAATTGGATGGGAAATAACTTTTTTTGCACTAAAGTTTTTTAACCAACCTTTAATTTAGCATAAATAATGCAAAGAGTTTAAGCCTCTTAGATTATAATTAAAATTTTACGATGAATAATATCTACTAACCATAAAGATATTGCTACTTTATATTTTATTTTTGGTGTGTGATCTGGTATACTCGGCACTAGTTTTAGAACTTTAATTCGTTTAGAGCTTTCTCAGCCTGGTGATTTTATAATAGACTTTGATTATTATAACTCTGTTGTTACTGCTCATGCTTTTATTATGATTTTTTTTATAGTAATACCTATTATAATAGGGGGGTTCGGTAATTTGTTGGTTCCTGTGATAATTGGTGCCACAGATATGGCTTATCCTCGTTTAAATAATATAAGATTTTGGCTTTTACCCCCTTCTCTTTCTCTTTTAATTAGTTCTGCTGTTGTTGGTTCCGGTGTGGGTACAGGTTGAACTGTTTACCCTCCTTTGTCAAATGGTATTTTTCATAGAGGCCCTGCTGTAGATTTTGGTATTTTGAGCCTACATATTGCTGGTGTTTCTTCTATTTTGGGGGCTATTAACTTTATTGTTACTATTTTTAATATGAAGGTTGTTGGCATATTTTGATCTAATGTGCCTCTTTTTGTTTGATCCGTTTTAATTACTTCTTTCCTTCTAGCTTTTTCTCTTCCTGTATTAGCTGCTGCTTTAACTATGCTTTTAACCGATCGTAATTTTAATACTACTTTTTTTGACCCAATTGGTGGAGGGGACCCTATCCTTTATCAACACTTATTTTGATTTTTTGGTCATCCTGAGGTATATATTTTAATTCTCCCCGGTTTTGGTATTATTTCCCACACTGTTAGGTTTTATAGTAATAAGTCTGAGCCTTTTGGGAGGTTGGGTATGATTTATGCTATGATTTCTATTGGTGTTCTTGGATTTATTGTATGAGCTCACCATATATTTACTGTTGGTTTAGACGTAGACACTCGGGCTTATTTTACTGCTGCTACTATGATTATTGCGGTTCCTACAGGGGTTAAGGTTTTTAGGTGGTTGGCTACGATACTTGGGGGGAAGTTAGATTTTAGTCCTTCTTTTTACTGGTCCCTTGGTTTTGTTTTTTTGTTTACTGTCGGGGGTCTTACTGGTGTGATTTTGTCTAATTCTTCATTAGATGTGAGCTTGCATGATACATATTATGTTGTTGCTCATTTTCATTATGTATTATCTATGGGTGCTGTGTTTGCTATCATAGCTGGTATTACTCATTGGTTTCCCTTTGCTTATAGCATGGTAATAAACCCATATTTACTTAAAGGTCAATTTTGAACTATGTTTTTAGGGGTTAATTTAACTTTTTTTCCTCAACATTTTTTAGGATTGAATGGTATGCCGCGTCGTTACAGGGATTATCCTGATGGTTTTACATATTGAAACACTATCTCTAGTGTTGGTAGAATTGTTACTATTTTTTCTATTATTTTATTTGTCTATATTATTTGAGAATCTTTTTCTGAGTCTCGTTCTATACCTCTTTTTGTTTCTTTCAATAGAGGGGGGGACATTATAATTGAATCCCCTTTTCCCTCTCATACTAATATTGAATCTTGCAAAGTTATTAGGGGGGTTGTTTTAATTTTTTAATTTGAATGCCAACGTGATTAGTTTTGGGTTTTCAGGATAGTAGTTCTATTAGCATAGGAGAATTGTCTTGTCTTCATGATCATGTTATAACTATTATGTTTAGAGTTATTATTTTTATTACTTATATTATAGTTTATATGCTTTTTAATACTAGTTATTATAAATTTTTATCTGAAGGTACTTTTATTGAAACTATTTGATCTATGATTCCTGCTTTTTTGTTAATTATTTTAGTGTTGCCTTCTATAAAAGTTCTTTACATAATAGAAGATATTAAATCTCCAGTTTTTACTTTCAAAATTATCGCCCATCAATGGTATTGGAGTTATGTTGTTCCTTTGTTTAAGAACTTTTCTTTTTCTTTAAATTCTAGAAATTTTTCTTTTTTTGAATTTGATTCTATGATTGGCAGGGATATTTCTGTTATTCCTCGTTTACTGTTTTGTTCTTCGGATTTTTATATCCCTGTAAATTCTACTTCTCGTTTTTTGATTACTTCTACTGATGTTATTCATGCTTTTGCTCTACCTACACTAGGCCTTAAAGTGGATGCTCTTCCTGGTCGTATTAATCAGCTTTTTTCTAATCCTTCTCGGGTTGGTCACTATTATGGGCAGTGTTCAGAAATTTGTGGTTCTAATCATTCTTTTATACCTATTAGTCTTAAAGTATGTTCTTTATCAGATTATGATAATGTTTCTAAATCTTATTTATTAGATATCTTAGGTGATAATTTTATATCTTCTTATCATTTTTAATTTCAATTTAAGTCTCAGTTATTTAGTAATATAGTTTTGTCATAACTAAGATTTTTGACTTAATTCTTCCTCAAATAATACCTCTTCCTTGATTGGTGGTTTTTCTTTTTATTTTTTTTTGTATTTGTTCTATTTTTTTGTATTTTTCTTTCTTTTCTTTTATTGGGGCTTCTTCTTTGGATAAGCAATTTAAACTTTATTCCTCTTCTCTTCCTTGGTAGTATTTAATCTGTAAATGATAATAACTAACCTATTTTCTATTTTTGACCCTTCTTTAAGGTTATTTTCTTTTTCTTGGTCTACTTGTGTTTTTGTGATTTTTTTTGTTCCTTCTTTTTTTTGGGCTATTAATTCTTTTTCTGTATTTTTTTTTGTTCTCTTTTCTTCTGTAAAAAAGGAGATGGATTATGTTCTTAAATACCCTATAAAAGGTGTTTATGTGTTTATTGGTTCTATCTTTCTTACTATTAGGGTTTATAATTTTTTAGCTTTGTTTCCTTTTGTGTTTTCTGTGACTTCTCATATATTAGTTACTTTGCCTTTTTCTTATTCTTTTTGAGTTGGGAATATTCTTTTTGTTTGATTTAGTGCTCTTAAGCATTTTATTACCCATCTTATCCCTGTGGGGACCCCTTTCATACTAATGAGTTTTATAGTGATTGTTGAGGTTCTTAGTAATTTTATCCGACCTTTAGCTTTGACTTTTCGTTTAACTGCTAATATAATAGCTGGCCATTTACTTATATCTCTTATTGGGGGCACTTTGATTAATCTTTCTTTTAGTTTTATATTGTTAGGTTCTTTAATCCAATCATTACTTGTTATTATGGAGTTAGGGGTTTCTATTATTCAGGCTTATGTGTTTTCTACTTTGTTGATGTTGTATATCTCAGAGGGGGAGCATTAATTTTTAAATGAAAAAATTTAATCCTTTTCATCTTGTAGATTTAAGTCCTTGGCCTATTTTAACTTCTTTTTCTTTTTTGAGGTTTGCTTTAGGGGTTATTATTATGGTTCGTTCCTTTTATTGTTTTTACTTTCTTTTTTCTCTTTTTCTTTTATTATTCTCTTCTTTTTTGTGAGGTCGGGACGTACACCGTGAAGGTTGTTATGAGGGGTGACACAATATTGAAGTTACTGTTGGTTTTAAGATTGGTATAGTGCTTTTTATTCTTTCTGAGTGTTTTTTCTTTTTGGGGATGTTTTGAGCTTATTTACACTTAGCTGAGGCCCCTGCTTTAGAAATTGGGGGGGTTTGACCTCCTTTAGGGGTTCTTTCTTTCGACCCTAAGGGTATTCCATTTTTGAATACTATTTTGTTAGTTTCTTCTGGGGTTTCTGTTACTTGAACCCACCATTCTATGGAAAATGGGGAGTTTAATTCAAGCCTGGTTTCTTTATTATTAACTGTCTTACTGGGAGCTACTTTTACTTCTTTTCAATTGTTAGAGTACTATGTTGCTAGTTTTACTTTTTCTTGTTCTTCTTATTCTTCTGTTTATTTCATGGGTACAGGTTTTCATGGGTTGCATGTTTTAATTGGTAGGGTTCTTTTGTTGATTTGCTTAATTCGATTTTCTTATTTAACTATTAGTCCTTTTCATAGGATTGGGTTTGAGTGCTCTGTTTGGTATTGACATTTTGTTGATATTGTTTGATTTTGTTTATACTTGATTTTTTACTGATGGGGGGTATAGATAATGTGTTTAACCTTTTAGTATAATTTGTACCACTAATTTCCAATTAGTAAGTTTTTAAGGTTATTAAGCTTTTAGATTATGTTCTTTTTTGTATTTTCATTTCTTTCTTACTTATTTTTTTGTTTTTTATTTTATCTCACTGGTTTGGATTTTCTTACGAGGATAAGAGTTCTTCTTTTGAGTGTGGGTTTGATTCTATTACCCCAACAGGAGTTCCTTTTTCTATACCTTTTTTTGTTATTTCTTTGATGTTTTTACTTTTTGATGTGGAGATTCTTTTAGTTTGTTTTTATCCTTTGTTTTATTCTTTTTCTTTTTATGTTTCTTATTTCATTTGATTTACGGTTTTACTAATTCTTTTAGCCACCCTCTATGAGTGGTGTAAGGGGATTCTTTCTTGGCTTTAGTAATTTCTAGGTGGGTGGGGGAATTAGCTATATTTTCAGTTTCGACCTGATTTTTTGTTGGCTATTTTTAAATTTGTGATAATTTAAAGCTTAAAGCTTAGGGGCTCATAATCTCTAGATTTTTATTATCGTTTCTATTTATGCTTAACTTTGAAAGTTTTGTTTGGGTTTTTCCTTAGAATCTTATCCCTGAAATTTTTAGATTTGCAATCTAATGTAATTTTTACTTAAGAGATCTTTCTCCTTCTTGGGATATTCTATATAAGATTGCGGCTTTGGGGGCTGTAGAATTTACCCTTGAATTAGGGCAAATTTTGTGTAGGAGTTGTAAACTCTTATTTTTTTGTTGCCTAGATAGCCTTAAGATATTTGTTAATCTTTATGTCTTTTAAATATAAAAAGCGTTTGGCAGGTTATTCCAGATATAGTTTTGAAAATATCTCTTTGTTAATGAGAAGTGTTATTTTGGTCTATTCGATGAAATTTTTTGTTTTATTTAAAATATTATTTTATAGGAGGGGGATTTTTATTTTTCTAATAGTTTGTTTTATAAAAAAATTGTTGTACAGCTTAAAGACAAAGTTTGTGCCAGCAGTCGCGGTCATACTCTATTTAAAAAATTATATTTTTTCTAATAGTGTTTTTTGATTTTTTTTCTTTAGGTGAAATTTTAGATTATCATTTATTTTGTCTAGAGGATTTGTAGTCGGTCTTTAGACTAGGATTAGATACCCTATTATATTCTGAGTTTATTATTAAGTAGTAAATTATTTTTTCTAAACTTAATTTTTCTGGCGGTTCTCTACTCTAGCAGAGGAGCCTGTTAATTTAATTTGATAACCCTCTTTTATTTTTACCTTTTTTATTTTTATGTACGGCTGTTAAGTTTTAAAATTTAGTTTATTGCTAAATATTTTTATTTGTTAGAAATTCAGGTCAATGTGTAAACTATATAATGGTTTTAATGTGCTACTCTTTTAAATAATTTTTAATTTTCTTTTTGAAATTGGATTTGCTAGTAAATAAATATTTAAACTTTTTATTGATGTAGATTTTTTAGTGAAAGTACATATCGCCCGTCACTCTTTTGATAGATAAGTCGTAACAAAGTAGAAGTACTGGAAGGTGTTTCTTGTTTAGGGTTTTATCTAATTATTTACAATAATTTTTTTATTGACTCTTTTTGGTTTTTATTATTGTTTTTTCTATTTATAATTTTTTCCATTTTATTTTTAGTTTTCCTGTGTGGGGGTGTGGTTTATTTGCTTTTTACCTTTTGTATAAGGGTTTCTAGATTTTTACTTATTTTTTATTTTTAGAATTATTAAGATTTTTTAGATTATTTTTATATTGGTATTTTTTAAAATTCTCTAAAAGAAGTGATATGCTTTCGATTCTTAGGTTAACTAGTTTTTCTTTTTTGTGGGGGTAAACCCTTATTTTCTGGTGGGCTTATCTTATCCTTTTATATTTTTGTCTTAATAGTAGATACTTGTGTAATAACTTTTTACAGTGATTTCTATCTTTTTATGATTGTAAAAAATTTTTCATTAATTAGTTTATTAGTAGAAAGGTGATTTATGGGGGATTATTTTTAATTTTCATTTCTTTTGAAAATATTGTAATTTTTACTTCTTACTCTTAAATTTGTTTATTAAAATCTAAGCTAAATTATTTTTGGTTATTTCTGCCCCATGGTGTTAAATGGCTGTGGTTCCCACACTAAGGTAGCGAGGTCATTAGTTGCTTGATTGACAACTTGTATGAAAGGAGTTTTTTAATAGTTATTATTATTTTTATCGAAATTATATTTTTGTTGAAAATAACAATTTTTTTTCTAAGACAAAAAGACCCTAGAATTTTTATAGTAAAAACTATTTGGTTGGGGAAACATTTAATTTAAATAAATATTAAAATTTTTATTTCTTATGAACTTTTATTAAAGAAAGTTTGATAAAATACTCTAGGGATAACAGCTTAATGATTTTTATTAGTACTTATTGATGGAGTTGTTTGGGACCTCGATGTTGGATTAGGGTTTCTTTGGGGTGTAGAAGCTTTAATAGTTAGACTGTTCGTCTATTTAATTCCTACATGATCTGAGTTAAAGTCGGCGTGAGCCAGACTGGATTTTATCTAGAGTCTTATAATTTTATAACTCAGTACGAAAGGACCTTTTATTCAGTAAACTACTTTTTAGTGATTCTTAAAGCTTTAAGTTAAAATAAACTGTGTGTCTTCAAAACATAAAATTTTATGCTTTAGGAGGGGTAGGGGGTTCAAGGATTTAGAAATTTTATAAAAAATTATTAACTAAATCCTTTATATACAACAAGTCGATACACACACTATAGCTAGTCTGTAGGGTAGGGATTTTTTCCAACATATTATTATTAGCTTATCGTATCGGACTCGAGGGAAGGCACACCGGATTCACACATATAGTATGCAAATTAGAAAAGTTTTAAGTAGTATGTTGTTTGCTCCTATAAATAGTAATGATGAGACGAATCTTAGGAATATAATCATTCCGTATTCTCTAACAAAAGCTAGCACAAAAAACCCCCCTCCGTATTCTACATTATAACCTGAGACTAGTTCTCTCTCTCTTTCTGCATGGTCAAAAGGGGTTCGACTTCTTTCTGCTATGCATATTATTATTCATAAGATGAATAAGGGGCTTGAGTAAATTATAAATCACAACCCATTTTGTATTTCCCCTATTTTTTCTGTACTGTAAGATTTTGTAATATAAAACAAAATTAAAACTAGGAATATTAAACAAACCTCGTAAGAGATAATTTGTGCTACTGTTCGGTGGCCCCCTAGCAGAGCATATTTAGAGTTTGACCCTCACCTGGTAAGTAAAAACCCGTAGGCTGAAAGCCTCATGATTGAAAAAATTACTATTATTTTTAATGATCTTCTTATGTGTCCAAAAGAAAATTCATAAAATCCTCAGTATAAGAGGGCTAGCAATAATGAGATTATGGGTCCTGTGTAATATATTAAAATACGTGACATAGTGAATTTTTGATACTCTTTGGTTAATAGTTTTAAGGCATCCCTGATTGGTTGAAGTACTCCTATTATTACCACTTTGTTGGGCCCCACCCGATAGTGTATGAGGCCTATAATTTTCCGTTCTATGAGTGTAAAATAGGCTACTCCTAATAGTATACCAATTATAGAGATAATAAAATCTAAGAAGTGGATTTAGGTTTTTTAAAGTTTTTCAAGCACTTGAAACCTTTTTAGTACGATATTTTTAATGGTTTTTCTTTTTTGTATATTGTCTTATTGATACAGACTATTCTTAAAATTACAACCCTTATAGTTAAACAAATTGTTCTTGATGTTGATATTGTTTTAATTAGTAATGTTCTATCCATTTTTCTTCTTCTTTTTCTTATTCTTATAATTATCGGTATTCTTATTATTAGAATTAAGTTGAATAAGGTTCTTTTTGATGATTTTTGTACATAGTTTGTTATTATTGCGCAGTAACAAAATAAAATTATGGTTCCCGATGAGAAAGAGATTATAATTATAGCTGAAGGGAATACTGATAGGGATAATCTGTAGGCTATAAGACCTAAAGTAATTGAGATTGTTGTTAGTCTTAGAGCCAAATTGAGTGGGGTTAGTCTAGTTATAATCACCAAACATAAAATTAGTAAACCTATGATTCCTTATTGTAAACTTTTGATTTACAAAATCAATGTTCTTTGAACTTTCAAGGAAAAATGTAAAATGTTTATAAGTTTTTTTCTATTTTTGTCTTCCTTTTACGTTTTTTTTTCTAGTTCTTTACATTCTCTTTTTATTTTACTTTTTTTTGAGTTTTTAGCTTTACTATTAATTAATATTATATTTATTAATTTTTTTTCTTGGTTTTGTATTTTAATTTTTTTGGTTATTGTTGTTAGAATTGGAGCTTATGGTATCTCAATTTTGGTGGATATTGCCCGTAGAAAGGGAAATAATTACTTTTTTGTTTTTTAAATTTTATTGAAAATGATAATTAGTATTTTTTGTTTATTGTCTACTTTTTATATATTTTTAGACTTTTCTTTTTTAGGTTGGATTATTTTATTTATACTTTTTATAGTTTTTACATTTTATGGGGGGTATTTTGATGGTTTAGTTTTTTCTGATTATTTTTCTTTATTATTATTGTTTGTTACTTTGTGAATTTTTATATTTTCTTTTTTTTCTATGAATTTTTCTATTAGGGGTCTTGTTTTACTTTGAGTTATAATGTTTTTTCTTTTATTTAGCTTCTTGACTTTTAATTATTTGTCTTTTTATGTTTTTTTTGAGTTTGTTTTTATTATAATGTTTATTTTTCTTTTAGGGTGGGGTAAAACTTTTGAACGGATGCAAGCTTCTTTTTATATGTTTTTTTATACAATGTTATTTTCTCTTCCTTTTCTTGTTTTTTTAATTTACATTAATTTCCTATATACTAGTTCTTTTGATTCTTTAATATTTTCTTTTACTGGTGATTTTTTTTGGGTTTTTATAATATTTGTGTTTGTTGTTAAACTCCCTCTTTTTGGTTTTCACCTGTGGTTGCCTAAGGCTCATGTAGAGGCTCCTGTTTCAGGTTCTATAATTTTAGCGGGTGTTCTACTAAAGTTGGGGGGTTATGGTATAATTCGATTTTTTTCTGTTATCTCTTGTTTTAACTTTTCTATGAGTTTGTTCTTTTGTTATATTTTTTATACTGCTTTATACGGGGGGGTTTTTACTAGTCTTATTTGTGTTCGACAGATAGACTTAAAGATACTTATTGCTTATTCTTCTGTTGTTCATATGAGAGCTATGTTGCTGGGTGTTTTTAGTTTTTCTAGTTGGGGGTTATACGGTAGTCTTTTAATAATAATCGCTCATGGTTTTATTTCTCCAATAATATTTTATTTGATAACTTATTTATATACTAACACCCACTCTCGTAGAATTATGTTACTTAAGGGTGTTTTATTGTTTAGACCTGTTTTTTGTTTTTTGTGATTTTTGTGTTGTTCATTTAATCTTAGAGTCCCCCCTTTTATGTCTTTTTATTCTGAGGTTATTATTTTTAGCTCTTTAAGTATGTTGACTTATTATGAGTGGGTTTTAATTTTTTGTTTTTGTTTTTTTACTGGTCTTTATTGCATTTATACTTATGTGGTGGTTTCTCATGGTGACTCTATTAGTAAAATTTTTTACTTTCTTGACTTTAAATTATCCTTAATTTCTATCTCTCATATTTTTTTTGTTCTTTTTTATCCTTTTGTCTTTTTTGTTTGCTGATTAGTTAGTTTAACAAAAATATTAGTTTGTGGAACTGAAGATATATTTACTAGTCATTTTTTTTTTATTTTCTTTTATTTTCTTTCTTTCTTTCTGTTTTTGTTTTTTTGTTGGAATATTTTTTATAGATAGAGGTTCCTTTTTCTTTGATTTAGTAAGCCCTTTTAATTTATTTAGAGAGATTTCTTTTAGGTTTTGTGTAGATTACGTTTCTTTATTTTTTTTTTCTAGTGTTTCTATTATTTCTAGTGTAGTTTTTTTTTATAGTAAATTTTATATAGATGAACATTTGAAGACTATTAATTTTATTAATTACCGATTTTTTTATTTGTTGTTTTTATTTGTGGCTTCTATATTTTTCTTAGTTTTTTCTAATTCTTGGGTTGTAGTGATATTGGGTTGGGATGGTTTAGGTCTTGTTTCTTTTATTCTTGTTATTTTTTATAATAATAGATCTAGATTGGATTCTGGTTTAATCACTGTGTTTACTAATCGTTTAGGGGATTGTTTATTTATCTTGAGTTTTATGTTTTTCTTTTACAGAGGGGGATTTTCTTTATATTATCTAACTTTTAGTAATTGTTTTTTATTCTGCTTGGTTATATCTTTAGGTTGTGTTACTAAGAGGGCTCAGCTTCCTTTTTCTTCTTGGCTTCCTGCGGCTATGGCTGCTCCCACTCCTGTTTCTTCTTTGGTTCACTCCTCAACCTTGGTCACTGCTGGTATTTATTTGTTGATTCGTTTTAATTTTTTGTTTTCTTCTATTTATTTTTTGCTTTTACCTATTTCTTTATTTACTATATTGTTAGCGGGGGCTTGTGCTGTTTATGAGTTGGATTTTAAAAAAGTGGTGGCCATATCCACCCTTAGTCAGCTTGGTTTTATAATTTTTGCTATTTCTTGTGGTTATTGAATATTAGCTTTTCTCCATATAATTTTTCATGCTTTTTTTAAAAGTTCCCTTTTTTTATCTACTGGAAATTTAATACATTTTATTTTAGGTGGTCAAGATTCTCGTGATTTTGGTTCTTTTGGTTTTTCTTTTTCTTCTAAGTTTATTTTTTCTATGAGTTGTTTCAGTCTTATGGGTTTCCCCTTTTCTTTAGGGTTTTATTCTAAAGACAGTATTATTGGGGAAATACTTTTTTCTTTATTTTCTTTATATTCATTTTTATTCTTCTTAGGTTGTTGTTTTACAGTATCTTACAGCCTTCGCTTAATTTTTATGGGTTTTATAAATTTTCCCTCTTTTTTTTTTAATAGGGGTTTTATAGAAGATGTTTTTTTTTTTGTTTCTATTTTATTTCTTTACACTCCTTGTGTTTTTATTGGTAATTTCTTCTTTTTTTATTTTTGCCCTCCTGTGTCTTTTTCTTTTTTAGATTTTTTTTTAGGGGTTGTTATTATTATTGGGGGGGTTTTATTATTTTATTTTACACCCTCTTATTATGTTTTGTTTAACTTCTTGATAAGAATTTTTTTTTTATCTTTTCTTTCTTCTTCTTTTCTTTCTAACCGTTTATCTATCATTTTTTATAAAAGTGAACAAAAGTGGGGGGAGCTTTTAGGGGCTCAGGGTTTCTCTTCTAAAAGTTTTTTATTTTTTTCATATGTAATATGACTACAGTCATTAAAAATATCGCAGTTGGTGATTATTCTTGTTTTTGTGTACCTATTAATTAGAAGTTATTTTTTTAGTATTTTTGAATTTATTTTTAATTAATTATGCTTTTAGCTGTAGAGGTGTTAGCTTTGAAGGGGCTAAATTTTTTAGGCATTTTATCAATGATGTGAGTTTATTTTGTTTTGAGAATAATAGATATAGTGTTATCGTGTAGGTTCATGTTACATATATACATGTATTATATATATATATATTATATACATATATTATATACATATATTATATACATATATTATATATATATATATATATATATATATATTATATATATATATATATATATATATATATATAAAGAGACAAGGGGGAATGATTATTATTATTATTATTATCCTATGTTGTAAGCTATTAAAATAGTAGATAGATACTTAGCATTTCCACTT
>Ga0308175_100001818_pt1 | contig 14422 bp, 11 predicted proteins | sample PhyCR1_3_FD_203893 | JGI IMG/M metagenome (GOLD analysis project Ga0308175, IMG submission 203893) | Soil microbial communities from UC Gill Tract Community Farm, Albany, California, United States - DLSLS.C.R1 | ecosystem: Environmental > Terrestrial > Soil > Agricultural land | place: USA...
AGCCCGCGCGATCCGGAACAGTGGCGGCTGATGCTGGACCAGATGTCCGACGCCAAGGCCGCCGGCCTGCAGATGCGCGCCCAGGTGGCCACCCGGCCTGTGGGGGTGCTGTTCGGCCTCGAGTTGACCGCCAACCCCTTCAGCACCTACCCGACCTACAAGGAGATCGCGAAGCTGCCGCTGGCCCAGCGGGTGGCGCGCCTGCGCGACCCCGGCTACCGCGCGCGCCTGCTGGCCGACGAGCCGGACTCCAGCCGCGCGCCCGGCCTGTCGCCGGCCCGGGCCTGGGAGCGCATCTTCCCGATGGGCGAGGACAGCCCCGACTACGAGCCGACCTCCGACACCTCGATCGCGGCGATCGCCGCCGGGCGCGGGATGGATCCGCGCGAGGTGGCGCTGGACCACATGCTGGACGGCGGGAAGGGTGAAGGCCGCGGCATCCTCTACCTGCCGCTGCTCAACTACGCGCAGAACACCCTGGAACCGGCCTACCGGATGCTGCAGCACGACTGCGTGGTGCCTGGCCTCTCGGACGGCGGCGCGCACGTGGGCATGATCTGCGACGGCAGTTTCCCGACCACCAATATCGTCCACTGGACACGCGACCGCACCCGCGGGCCGAAGCTCTCCATCGAGAAGATGGTCAAGGGCCAGTGCCGCGACACAGCCGAGACCGTGGGACTGTTCGACCGCGGCCTGATCGCCGAGGGCTACCGCGCCGACCTGAACGTCATCGACTACGACCGCCTGACGCTGAAGGCGCCGGAAGTGACCTACGACCTGCCGACCGGCGGGCGCAGGCTGATCCAGCGGGCCAAGGGCTACACGGCCACGATCGTCGCCGGCCAGGTGACCTACCGCGACGGCGAGCCCACCGACGCCCTGCCCGGCCGGCTGCTGCGCGGCGGGCAGGCCGCGCCGGCGAAGATGGCGGCGGAGTGAGTTGAGATGAACGACATCTCCGGGATCCGTCCCATCGAGCTGGAAGCCGCCTGCGAGTGGACGGCCAAGGACGTGAAGGACTCCGCGGCCTGGACCGAGCACTTCACCGACGCCGAGGTCGCCGAACTCGAAGCGGCGGTCGCGCACGCGGCGGACAGGTCCGCCGACTTCCTGGAGATCGGCAAGGGAGATTTTCTTCTACCGACGCTCCGCCACAGGCTGAAGGACATCGAGCGCGAACTGATCGACGGGCGCGGCTTCGTGCTGCTCCGCGGGCTTCCCCGTGACAGATGGACCAACGACCAGATGTGCCTGGCCTATTGGGGCATCGGCGCGCATCTCGGCCGGCCGTGGCCGCAGAACGCCAAGGGCCACCTGCTGGGCGATGTCACCGACCACGGCAAGCAGCCCGGCGACCCCACCGTGCGCGGCAACGAGATCGGGCTGGTGGGTCTCGACTTCCATTGCGACGGATCCGACCTGGTGGGCCTGATGTGCCTGCAGACCGGGGTCGCGGGCGGGCTGTCGGCGGTCTGCAACTCCGTGGCGCTGCACAACCGGCTGGTGCGCGAGCGACCTGACCTGGCCGCCGAGCTCTATAAGCCCCAGCCCTTCGACTATCGCGGCGAACAGGCGCCGGGTAAGCCCGGCTGGTACCTGATGCCGGTCTTCACCCGGCACGCCGGGCGGCTCTTCGTGCGGCTGATCAAGCCCTACATCCTGGCCTCGCAGCGGCACGCGGACGCGCCGCGGCTGACCGACAAGGCCCGAGAAGCGCTGGAGTGGATGCAGGACGAGGCCGAGAGCGGCGCCTACTCGGTGATCATGGATTTCCGCCCCGGCGACATGCAGTTCATCAACAACTACCACGTTCTGCACGGACGAACGCCGTACACGGACGATCGAGCGTCGGGCAAGATCCGCCACCTGAAGCGCCTGTGGCTGGAGACCGAGGTGCTGGAGGACCGGCCCGAGCAGTTCCGCAACCGCATGGGCACGCACTGGGCGCGCAAACTGACCATCAGCCGGATGGACGCATGACAGGACTGGTGATCCGCAACGACGCCGCCGGCGCGGCGACGCTGACCCTCAACCGGCCGGACAAGCTGAACGCGCTGAACGTCGAGCTCTTCGTCGAGCTCGACGCGCATGTGAGGGCCATCGCCACGCAGACCGACAGCGTGGGCCTGTTGATCGTGCGCGGCGCCGGGCGGTGTTTCTCGGCGGGCCACGACCTCTCCGACATCGCCGCGGGCGAGAAGCTCCCGGAGCCGTTCTACCAGTCGAAGGTGATCGAGCGACTGGCGAACCTGCCGCAGCCGGTGATCAGCGCCGTACACGGACATTGCTATACCGGCGCGCTGGAGCTCGCGCTGGCCGGCGACATCGTCTTCGCCGCCGAGGGCGCGAAGCTCGCCGACACCCACGCCAAGTGGGCGCTGACGCCGGTGTGGGGCATGAGCCAGCGGCTGCCGCGGCGCGTTGGGACCTACCGGGCGCGGGAGCTGATGTTCACCTGCCGCACGGTGGGCGGGCGCGAGGCGGCCGAGATCGGCCTGGCCGACTACTGCGTGGCGGACGCCGAGTTCGACGCACGGTTGGAGGGCCTAGCGGGCCAGATCCTGGCGAATTCCTGGTTCAGCCACCGGGCCAACAAGCGCCTGCTGACCGAGACCGACGCGATGACCACGTCGGAAGGCCTGGCCCACGAGATCTTCCGCGGCGCCGGGCGCGGGCCGGACATGGCCGAACGCATCGCGGGCTTCCAGAACAAGACGGTGAAGCAGGGCGCCTAATCGGTCTCGGCTCCTCACCATCGTCATCCCACGGTCAGCCGCAGGCTGATCCGGGGGACCCAAGCTGAACTTGCGAAAGGGGCGAAGGACGCTTGGGTCCCCCGGATCGCGTCTTCGCGCGACCGTGGGATGACGACTGATTGTGGCCGCCAGCGGTCGCCAACGCCTCGATTCGAGCTTAGGAACAAACCATGTCCGTCGTACTCGCCGAACCTGCCGCCGCTCCGTCGCTCGACGCTGCGCGCGAGGTGCTGCGGCACACCTTCGGCTATCAGGAGTTCCGCGGCCGGCAGGGCGAGGTGATCGCCGAGGTGCTGGCGGGCAGGAGCGCGCTGGCGGTGCTGCCGACCGGCGGCGGCAAGAGCCTCTGCTACCAGATCCCGGCGATGCTGCGGCCTGGCCTTGGGCTCGTGGTCTCGCCGCTGATCGCGCTGATGACCGACCAAGTGGCGGCGCTGACGCAGTCGGGCGTGGCCGCCGCGCGGCTGGATTCCAACGTCGACCCCGAGGAGAAGCTGCAGACCTGGCGGCGGATCGACCGCGGCGAGCTGGACCTGCTCTACGTCTCGCCGGAAGGGCTGATGCAGCCTTCGATGCTGGACCGGCTCGCGCGCACGCCGCTCTCGCTCATCGCCATCGACGAGGCCCATTGCGTCAGCCAATGGGGCCACGACTTCCGGCCGGAGTACCGCACGCTGGGCCGGCTGGCGCAGATCTTCCCCGCCGTCCCGCGGCTGGCGGTGACGGCGACGGCCGATGCGCGCACGCGCGACGACATCCGCCGCGAGCTGCGCCTGGAAGCGTCTGCGGAGTTCGTGGCCAGCTTCGCGCGACCGGAGCTGCTGCTCTCGGCCGAGCGCAAGGACGGCAAGGGACAGTCCCGGGTGATCGAGCTGGTGACCGGGCGGCCGGGCCGATCTGGCGTCGTCTACGCCGGCACGCGGGAGCGGACGGACGAACTGGCCCAGGCGCTGCGCGACGCGGGCGTCCCGGCGCTGGCCTACCACGCCGGGCTGGAGAAGCAGGTGCGCAGCCAGCGGCTGGAAGAATTCCTGGAGGCCGACGCGGCGGTGATGGTGGCGACCATCGCGTTCGGCATGGGCGTCGACAAGCCGGACGTGCGCTTCGTGATCCACGCCGATCCGCCGGCCTCCATCGAGGCCTACTGGCAGGAGATCGGCCGCGCCGGCCGCGACGGCGATCCGGCCGAGGGGATCACGCTCTATTCGGCCAGCGACATGGCCAAGGCGTTCCGCCGCCTCGCCGACCGCGACGTCGATCCAGAGGTGAAGGCCTCGCAGTCGGCCAAGGTGCGCCAGCTCTACGCCATGCTGGATGGGTCGGGCTGCCGGGCCGCGGCCGTGCGGCGCTACTTCGGCGAGGAGGGCGTCGAAGCCTGCGGCCAGTGCGACCTGTGCCTGGGCCGCGTGGAGCTGAGCGATGCGACGCAGGCGGCGAGCAAGGCGCTGTCGGCGGCCCACCGGCTGGGCGGCCGCGTCGGACGCGGGCGGCTGATCGACCATTTGCTGGGGCGCACGAAGGAGGTCACCGACCAGGAGGCGTCGCTGTCCACCTACGGTATCGGCCAGGAGCTCGGCGCGACGGCCTGGCGCGACCTGATCGAACAGCTGCTGTTCGAGGGCCTGCTGCGCGAGGACCCCAACGACGGCCGCCCGCTGGTGGGGATCGGCGACGCGGACGGGGTCAAGCAGGTGTTCCGCGCGGAACGCCAGGTGATGACGCGCACGCGCGCCGAGGCGCCCGGCAAGGCGCGCCGCGCCCGCCGCGGCCGCGACGCCATCGCTCTGTCACCGGCCGACCAGCCGCTGTTCGAGGCGCTGCGCGCCTGGCGCGCGGCCGAGGCCAAGGCCCAGCACGTGCCGCCCTACGTGATCTTCCACGACCGCACGCTGGTCGAGATCGCCACGCTGAAGCCTGGCGGCGGGGCGGCGCTGGCGCTGATCGGCGGCGTCGGCGAGGGCAAGCTCGCCCGCTACGGCGAGGGCGTCTTGGGCGTGGTGGGCGCCTTCTCCGGCTGAGGACACTTCGAGGTGTCGCCGGCCGCGCAAGCGATGCGCGCGATCCGCTCGTCCTGCTCCTTCTGGGCGCGCATGGTGATGGCCAGCGCCTGATCGGCCGAGGCCTTTTCCGGCGCGGCGTCGGCCTTGGGCGAGCCGGGCGGCTGGGCTTGCGCGGGCAAGGGCGCGTTGGGCTGGGCGAGCGCGGTCCCGGCGGAGGCGAGGGCGACGATCACGGCGATGGACGCAAGGCGCATGGGGTCCTCCCAGACTGAACGCCGTCAGTTTGGGAGAGACCGGGCCCTGCGTATTTGATCCAGGTCAGATCGCGCGGTCGGCGCCTAGAACTTCGTCTTCACCTCGACGCCCCAGGTCGCCGGGTCGTTGACGAAGCCGGTCAGGTTGTCGAAGTCGATCACGCCTTCCAGCGACAGGTGGTTGGTGATGTTGCGGCCGAAGACCGCCGCCTCCCACTTGCCGCCGGCCGCGCGGTAGCCGATCCGCAAGCCGCCCTCGAGCAGGTACTTGCCCTCGAACTCCTTCGACTCGTAGAGCAGGAAATTGACGCTGGAACGGTAGGCCCAGTCGGTGAAGGCGAAGAGCTCGCCGGTTCCGAACGGGATCGAGTAGCTGGCGGTGGCGTTGGCCACCCAGCGGGGCGCGTTCGGCAGGCTGTTGCCGTTGATGTTGACCGTGCCGGGCAATGCTCCCGGCGGATCGAGCACCGTGCAGGGCGCGCCGCAGGGCTGGGTCGCCAGCGTCGGGTCCTTGATCTCGGTGTGGTTGTAGGACCAGCCCAGAGTCAGGTTCAGGCGCTCGATCGGGGTGGCCTCGGCGTTGACCTCGAAGCCGTAGCCGTCGGCGTGCTTGGCGTTGACCAGGCGGTTGAAGTTGGCCCCGCCGCCCACGGCGGTCAGCTGCAGGTTGTCGACACGGTAGTAGAAGACGTCGGCGTCCAGCCGCAGCCGGCGGTCCAGGAAGTATCCCTTGAAGCCGCCTTCGTAGGACATGTTGGTCTCCTTGCCCGCGACCGAGATGGTGTCGCCGAACAGGAGCCGGCCCTGGATCGAGGGCGCGCGATAGCCGCGGGCGATGCGGGCATAGAGGTTGACGTCGCTGTTGAGGGCGTAGGTGGCGTTGACGTTGAAGCTGACCTCGTCGCTGGACGGCTTGGTGGCCAGCGTTCCGGTCGCGCCGCCGCCGATCGGGGAGATGTAGCGCTTGGCCGCGAAGTCCTTGTCGTCGTTCGAGTAGCGCAGGCCGCCGCCGATCGTCAGCTGCGGCGTGAGCTTGTAGTCGGCATTGCCGAAGAACGCCCAGGAGGTGGTCTTCTGGTGCTGCTGGGCGTAGCCGTCCAGGGCGCCGCCGGCGAGCGTGTTGTAGTCGAAGCTGTCGATCTTCACGTCCTCGAAGAAGTAGAAGACGCCCACCGTGTACTGCAGGGCCCCGGACTTGCCGGCCAGCCGCGCCTCTTCGCTGAGCTGCTGGTGGTAAGGCAGCCCGTCGGCGGTCTCCGAGGGGAACGGGATGAAGCCGGGGCCGAACGGCGGGGCAAAGCTCGCGCCGAAGCCGCCGTCGATGTCGCCGCGCGAGTAGACCTTGGCGTGCTCGTAGGCGGTCACCGAGGTCAGCACGGGGCCGCCGCCGCCGAAGTCGTAGTTGAGCTTCAGATTGGCGCCGGTGATCTCGACCCGCTGGGTCGACCGCGGCTGGGCGTCCTGGGCGATCTGGTCGCGCTCGAAGCCGGGGACGAAGTCGTTGGTCCCCGGCTTGATGATGTTGGCGCGGAAGATCTGCGGCGAGCCGTTCAGGTGGAAGTAGTGGACATTGCCGAGCGCGCTGAACTGTTCGTTCGGCGTGTAGAGCAGTTGGCCGCGAAGCGCGTACTCGCTGTAGCCGCCGGTGGCGTCGCTGACGTGGGTGAAGGTGTTGTCGATCCAGTCGTCGCGGTGCTGGTAGAGCGCCGAGACGCGGGCGGCCAGCACGCCGGGGACCAGCGGCCCGCCGACCGCCGCCTTGATGTTGGTTGTGCCGAACGTGCCGTACGAGGCCTCGGCGTACCCGCCGAAAGTCTGCTTCGGATGCACGGAATCGAACTTCAGGACGCCGGCCGGCGTGTTGCGGCCGAACAGCGTGCCCTGCGGCCCGCGCAGCACTTCCACCTGGTCGATGTCGAACAGCGGGAGGCCCTTCAGGATCGGGTTCTCCAGCACGACCTCGTCGTAGACGAAGCTGACCGGCTGCGAGGCATTGAGGTCGAAGTCGGTGTTGCCGAGGCCGCGGATGTAGGGTCGCGGGAAGGTGCGGCCGAAGCTCGATTCCAGCACCAGGCTGGGCACGCGGGCCGACAGCACCCGGATGTCCCCACCGGAGGAGCGGATGACGTCCAGCTTCTCGCCGCTGATCGCGGTGAGCGATTCCGGCACGTCGTTGATGTTCTCGGCCCGCTTCTGGGCGGTGACGATCACCTCGCCGACCGACGCTGTCGCGGCCGGCGCATCGGCCGCCATCGCCGGACGCGCCAGACCCGCGCCGGCCACCATCGCCGCCGCGGCGGCCCCACCGATCAGTGCGAAACGCCGAACGCCCGTCTGCGTCATGGCCAAGCCCCTGTGCCCGATGCCGCCGCCCCCGTCGGGCAGTCGACTCATGGCCCGGCTTAGCAAATGCGTCGCGCCGCCGTTACCGCGCCGTCACAAAACTCGTGATATGCGGCCCGCGGGCCACAGGGCGCAGCTTGTGGTGGCGCCGACGCCCGCGGCTCGTAAGGTCACGGCGCCGCGGCCTTGCCGTCGGAAGACGGGGCGCACTTGCTCCTGTCACCAGCCTTGCAGGCGGCGGTGGCGGCCTTCCAGGCCTCCACCTGCTTGTCGTAGTCGGCCTGGACCTTGGCGGCGGAGGCGTCGTGCCGGACGAGCGCGTCGCGATAGTCCGCCATCGCCTTGTCGTAGGCGGCCCTGGTCGCGGCGTTGCGGGCATCTACCGCCCTCAGCTTGTCGTGCACCTCGGCGTTCAGCGCCTCGGAACGGCGGTTCTGGTCGGCGATTTCGGCGTCGTACGCCGCCTTGAGCTTAGCGGCCATCGCCTCAGGGCTGGGGACCTGGCCCTTGTGCTCGATCTCCATGATCGAGCTCTGGACCGTTCCCCCCGCCGGCGGCGCAGCGGACGCAACGCTGGCACTCGCAGCGACGGCCGTAAGGGCGACGAAGATGGCGCGCATCGGGCGCTCCCAAGCTTGGCTTTACGGCCAATATGGAGGCTCGTTTACGGCTTTGCATTGACCTCGATCAGACGTCGACCTCGGCGTCGAGGGCGTTCTCCTGGATGAAATCGCGGCGCGGCTCGACGAGCTCGCCCATCAGGCGGGCGAACAGGCCGTCGGCGTCCTCGCCATGGCTTACCTTCACCTGCAGCAGGGTGCGCGCCTCGGCATCCAGCGTCGTCTCCCACAGCTGGTCGGCGTTCATCTCGCCAAGGCCCTTGTAGCGCTGGATCGACAGGCCGCGACGCCCATTGTCCATCACCGCGTTGACCAAGTCGATGGGTCCGCGGACGGTCGTCGTCCGGTCGCGGCGCGTAAACACCGCGCGGCCGGCGAAGACCTGCGCCAGGTCCTTTGACCGTTCGGCAAGACGTCGCGCGTCGGCGGCGTGCAGCAGGATATCGTCGAGGACGATGCGCTCGGAGACACCGCGCTTGACGCGGGAAAAGACGAAACTGCCCGCATCGCCGCGCGCGCCTTCCCAGGCGCCGTCGCCTTCCTCCGCATAGAGGTCGAGGCGGGCGGCGGCCGCGGCCGGGTCGCCGCCGGCGAGCAGCCCAGCCAGCGCCGCCTGCTCGATGGCGAAAGCCGGCGCGCGGGCGGCGAGCCGCTCCACGTTCGCCTTCGCGCCGCGCGCGGTCTGCACCATCGCCAGCAGGTCCGCACCGACGATGCGCTCGCCGTTGGACAGATCGAGCGTGGCGCCATCCACCCCCTCGTCGATCAGGTAGACCTCGAGCTCGGCGTCATCCTTCAGGTAGCGGACGGACTTGCCTTTGGCCGCCTTATAGAGCGGCGGCTGGGCGATATAGAGGTAGCCCTGCTCTATGACCTGGCGCATCTGGCGATAGAAGAAGGTCAGCAGCAGGGTCCGGATATGGGCGCCGTCAACGTCAGCGTCCGTCATGATGACGATCTTGTGGTAGCGCAGCTTCTCGATATCGAACTCCTCGCTGATGCCGGCGCCCAGGGCCATTATCAAGGTGCCGATCTGCTCGGAGCCCAGCATCTTGTCGATGCGTGCGCGCTCGACATTCAGGATCTTGCCCCGTAGCGGCAGGATGGCCTGGTTCTCGCGGTTGCGGGCTTGCTTGGCCGAGCCGCCAGCCGAATCCCCCTCGACCAGGAAGATCTCGGACTTCGCCGGGTCCTTCTCCGAGCAGTCGGCGAGCTTGCCGGGCAGCGAAGTGATGTCGAGCGCCGACTTGCGCCGGGTGAGCTCGCGGGCCTTGCGGGCCGCTTCGCGGGCGGCGGCGGCTTCGGCGATCTTCTGGACAATCAGCCGCGCCTCGTTCGGGTGCTCCTCGAACCAGCTCGACAGCCCCTCGCCGACCAGGCCTTCCACGGCCGGGCGCACCTCGGAGGAGACCAGCTTGTCCTTGGTCTGGGACGAGAACTTGGGATCCGGCACCTTCACCGACAGCACGCAGGTCAGGCCCTCGCGGGCGTCTTCGCCGCTGACCGACACCTTCTCCCGCTTCGCCGCGCCCGAGCTCTCCGCATAGCCGGTGATGATCCGCGTCAGAGCCGAGCGGAACGCCGCCAGGTGCGTGCCGCCATCGCGCTGGGGGATGTTGTTGGTGAAGCAGAGGACGTTCTCGTGGTAGCCGTCGTTCCACCACAGGGCGAGGTCCAGCTCGACGTTCTCGCGCCGGCCACGGACCACGATCGGCTCCTTCACCAGCGGCGTCTTGGCCTTGTCGAGGTGGCGCACGAAGGCCTCGATGCCCCCGTCGTAGTGCATGACCTCCTCGAACGGCTGGGCGCCGCGGTGGTCCTTGAGCCAGATGGTCACGCCGGAGTTCAGGAACGCGAGCTCCCGCAGGCGGTGCTCGAGCGTCTTCAGGTCGAACTCGATGAAGGCGAAGGTGTCGGTGGACGGCAGGAAGGTGACCTCGGTGCCGGTCAGGAACTGGCCATTCTCGCGCCTGGGCGCCACGCCAGTGACCTTCAGCGGCGAGACCGCATCGCCGTGGCGGAACTCCATCTCGTGGGCCTGGCCGTCGCGATAGATCTTCAGCCGCAGCCATTCGGAGAGCGCGTTCACCACCGACACGCCCACGCCGTGCAGGCCGCCGGAGACCTTGTAGGAGTTCTGGTCGAACTTCCCGCCCGCGTGCAGCTGGGTCATGATCACCTCGGCCGCCGAAATGCCCTCGCCCTCGTGGATGTCGGTGGGGATGCCGCGGCCGTCGTCGGTGACGGTGCACGACCCGTCGGCGTTCAGGATCACCTCGACCCGGCTCGCATAGCCGGCCAGCGTCTCGTCGATGGCGTTGTCGACCACCTCGTAGACCATGTGGTGCAGGCCCGAGCCGTCGTCGGTATCGCCGATGTACATGCCCGGACGCTTGCGCACGGCATCCAAGCCCTTGAGAACCTTGATACTTTCCGCGCCGTAATCGCTCGCGCCGTTGGACGCGGCGTCTTCGGGCAGGTCGTTGTCTTCGCTCATCGGGATTCCAGTCAGGGGCGCATTCCGGCCGCTCCGGCGACCGCGCCGCGGAGGCCCGCGCGGACGCGGGCCTGGGGAGGCATCCTATATAGGGGTTGGACGCTGATTCTGCACCCTTTTCGGCCCGAATCCGGCGGGTTCGCCGCAGGCCTGCCGCGCCCTATATCGGCGCGAGCGCGGCGGCTTCGACGGCGAAGCCCTGAGCGCGGCCGGCGAGACCTTCGAAGAGGGCTTCGTCCGTGCCGGTCAGGAAGGCCTGCAGGCCGAGCGCCGTGATCTCGTCGAAGAGGGCTGTGCGGCGCCGCGCGTCCAGGTGGGCGGCGACCTCGTCCAGCAGCAGGATCGGCGCGGGCTGGCTTTCGGCGCGGGCCAGGCGGGCGGCCTGGGCCAGGGCGAGGTTGAGGATCAGAGCCTTCTGCTCGCCGGTGGAGCATTCGGCGGCGGGGCGGTCCTTCTCGGCGTGGACGACACCTAAGTCGCCGCGGTGTGGGCCGGTGAGCGCGCGGCCGGCGGCGGCGTCGCGGGGCCGCGCGTCGCTGAGCGCCTTGGCCAGCCGCGCCTCGATGTCTGCGATCGACGAACCGGCGGAGGCCATCTGCTCCCACTCGCCCGCGAGCGACAGCCGCGCCTGCGGGAACGGGCGTTCGCCGCGGCCGTTGATCTCGGACTGCAGGGCGCTGAGCGTCGTGGCGCGCGCCTCGGCCATCAGGGCGCCGGCCTCGGCCAGGCGCGCCTCCAGCGCGTCCAGCCACGCGGGATCGGGCGCCTGGGCCTCGTCGGTAAGCAGGCGCATGCGCTCGCGCATCGCGCGCTCATAAGCCTGGGCGTGGGCGGCGTGGCGCGGGATGGCGGCGAACACCAGCCGGTCGAAGAACCGCCGCCGCTCGGCCGCCCCTTCCAGGAAGAGGCGGTCCTGGGCCGGCGTCAGCCAGACCTGGCGCAGGTGATCAGCCAGCCGACCGGGCGGGACGGTCTCGCCGGCGATACGGACGGCGCGCCGCGGCGCGCCGGCGGTCTCGACGCCCGTGCCGACCTGGGTCTCCTCGCCGTTGGCGCGGACCGCGGCGGACACCGCCCAGGCGCGGCCTTGGGCCTCGCCGGGCAGCCGGCGGCCGAGCTCGGCGATGGCCGAGCCGCGCAGGCCGCGGCCCGGCGTGAACAGGCTGATCGCCTCCAGCAGGTTCGTCTTGCCCGCCCCGTTCGGCCCGACCAGGAAGACCGGCCGCCCATCCAGCGCGACGTCCGCCGCCGCGTACGAACGGAAGTCGATCAGGGTCAGGCGGGCGAGGGCCGTGGCGGTCACGGGCTGGGTCTTAGCGGGTTTCGTCGGCGTGGGCGAAGCGGGTCAGTCGAGGTGCATGAACCTGCCCGTCCACGTCCCGTCACTCACGACCAAGATCAGGAAGCTTGGGCGCTCGCCAGCCGCCGGCAGGACAGCGCTGCCCGGATTCAGCGCCTGACAAGGAAGCTCCATAACGGCCGCTTCGGCCATCTTGTGCGTCGAAGCGAAGAGCAGGATGTCCGGTCGACGGTCCGCGAATAACCGCCCGGCGACATCTCCAAAATCAGCCGACGGCGTGAAAGGATCTGCGCTGGTCGCCAGCCCGACCGCAACCGGGTCGAAGACGCAACAAACGTCGGTGTTCCCGGTGTTGAGCACCAGCAGCTCGTTGTCCGTCCGCGGGTCGTCGCTGTCGTCCTGGCCGCGGACGCCGATGACGGGCGCGAACTCGGCCAGTTCGTCCAGGCCGGACGACTCGCCCATGTCGCCCAGGGTGACGATCAGGTCGGGGTCCTCGGCGTCGAGGCGCTCGAACAGCGCCGGCGGGAACGCCGGGCCGCCGCCGGGGTGGATGTGGCAGTCGGCCAGGACCGCGATCTTGGTCCCGTCGAACGGCCAGACGGTCGCTGATGACGCCATGCTGCCTCCCACGCCCTGCCATGCTGCCACGCAATGTCAGCAGCCGTCGACGTCCGTATCCCGCGAGCGCTTGTCACACGCCCATCGCTACATACGTCCTGGCTCTGCCATGGAGACGGGATGATGGACCAAAAGACGAAGGCCCAAAACACGAAGGCTGGGACGTTCGCGGACCTGCATGCGGGGCCGGACATCCTGGTGCTGCCCAACGCCTGGGACGCGGCCAGCGCGGCGGTGATGGCCGACGCCGGCGCGAAGGCGGTGGCGACCAGCTCGGCGGCCGTGGCCTGGGCGCACGGCTATCCGGACGGCGACCTGCTGCCGCTGCCGAACCTGATCTCGACGATCTCGGCCGTCGTGCGCGTGGTCGACGTGCCGGTCACCGCCGACATCGAGGGCGGCTACACCGACGACCTCGCCAAGCTCGCCGACAACATCCGCGCCGTGGTCGGCGCCGGCGCTGTCGGCATCAACCTGGAGGACGGGACCCGCGAGCCCGACCTGCACGCGCGCAAGATCGAGGCGGCGCGCAAGGCAGCCGCCGCGGAGGGCGTGGACCTGTTCATCAACGCCCGCATCGACACCTACCTGAAGCGCCTGTTCGAGGGCGAGGCGGCCGAGGCCGAGTCGGTGAAGCGCGCGGCGCTCTACCGCGGCGCCGGCGCCGACGGCATCTTCGTGCCGGGCCCCACGGACGCGGCGCTGATCGGGCGGCTGGCCGCCGCGATCGACGCGCCGCTGAACGTCATGCTGTGGGGCGACCTGCCCTCGGCGCAGGAACTGCAGGCGCTGGGCGTGCGGCGGCTCAGCTCCGGCGGGCGGCCGTTTGCCGGCGTCTATGCCTATCTCGCCAACTCGGTGAAGTCGTACCTGGCCGACGGCCTGGCGGCCCCGTTCCTTGTGGACGGCCTGGGCAACCTCAACCAGCGCTTCGCGCGGTAGGGAGTCTGCCTCCCAAAACGATCGTCATCCCCCGGTCGTGCGAAGACACGATCCGGGGGACCCAAACTGACTCTCAGGATGGGGCGACCCCGCTTGGGTCCCCCGGATCAGCCTGCGGCTGACCGTGGGATGACGCAAAAAGGAAGCAGTGGGCTAGCTCGCCATCCGGTGCAGGGCGCAGAGCTTGTTGCCGTCCGGGTCGCGCAGGTAGGCGAGATAGAGCTTGCCGGTCGGGCCCTCGCGCGGGCCCGGCGGGTCCTCGATGGACGTGCCGCCGTTGGCGACGCCGGCCGCGTGCCAGGCGTCGGCCTTCTCGGGCGTGTCGCAGTTGAAGCCGACCGTCGAGCCATTGCCGATGCTGGCCTGATTGCCGTCGATCGGCAGCGAGGCGGCGAACACGCCGGTGGGCGCCATCCAGAAGACGCGGTGGCGGTCGACGAAGCCGGGCCCATAGCCGAGCGTCCCGAGGACCGCGTCGTAAAACGTCTTGGACCGGTCGAGGTCGTTGGTGCCGACCATGATGTGCGAGAACATGCGTCCGCCTCCTTGCGCTTGAGGCCTCGGACATGGCCGATGAAAGCGCTGAGCGCAATCCTGACGCCGGGTGACCTCGCGCCTCCGGGCGCCTATCTTGCGGACCCATGACCGACACTCTCGACGCCGATCCGATGGACGCCGCCGCGGCCGCCCGCGAACCCACCCAGGACGGGCCGGCGGTCCGGCTCTACCTCGTGGACGGGTCGGGCTTCATCTTCCGGGCCTTCCACGCCCTGCCGCCGCTGACGCGCAAGTCCGACGGCCTGCCGGTGGGCGCGGTCTCCGGCTTCTGCAACATGCTGTGGAAGCTGCTGGTCGACATGAAGGCCGGCGCCGATGCGCCCACCCATCTGGCGGTGGTGTTCGACAAGTCTGAGGTGACGTTCCGCAACAAGCTCTACGCCGACTACAAGGCCCACCGGCCCCCGCCGCCGGAGGACCTCGTGCCGCAGTTCCCGCTGGTGCGTGAGGCGACGCGGGCGTTCGGCGTGCCGTGCCTGGAGCTGGGCGGCTACGAGGCCGACGACATCATCGCCGCCTACGCCTGCA
>Ga0308175_100001819_pt1 | contig 14415 bp, 12 predicted proteins | sample PhyCR1_3_FD_203893 | JGI IMG/M metagenome (GOLD analysis project Ga0308175, IMG submission 203893) | Soil microbial communities from UC Gill Tract Community Farm, Albany, California, United States - DLSLS.C.R1 | ecosystem: Environmental > Terrestrial > Soil > Agricultural land | place: USA...
ATCCTCTATATAAGCCTTCGCGATATCCGTGTGGGCGAAGAGCTTACGGTCGACTATCATTTCGACAAGGATGTCGAAATGGTGCCTTGCGCGTGCGGTACTGCGGCATGCCGTGGAACCATCAATCTCAAAGATTGAATGCTCGCGAAGCGTCGTCTACAGATTCTTTAACAAGAACGCACAAATCTCGTACCCGATGATGTACTTGAAGGGGAACTCGCCAAGCGTGTAGTGTCCGCAGGGCAGTACTTTTACTTCGTGCGGCCACTTCCACTCCCGGGCGTTTGCTATGACCTGCTCGGATAAATCGAGCGGAAATGTCGTGTCATAGCGCGTGTAGATAAACTTCGACTTCTTTGGGTGTTGCGCGAACAGAGCGTTATAGCTGGGCGGACTGATGCAGCGCCACATTTCACGCAAATCGTCGAGAGTGGTCGCCTGCTCCAGGCTGTCGGCAATATGCCTGCTGGACAAGCCCCGCCACACAACGTCTGCGAAGTACGTTGAGCAGTGATTGAATACATTCGTCCTAATTCGGCTGTCGTGTGCGCTTGCCAGAAATGCGTAGCAGGATCCAAGACTGGTGCCCACGATCCCGAGTCTTGAAAATCCCTGGGACTCCAGCCAGTCCATGCAGCAACGGATGTCGATGACGGCTTGCCTCGTGGCGTCGATGGTGCGGCAGATGTTGGCCGAGACGGCATAATCGGCGCGTTTTAGCTCGGGTGGCATCCTTGAGTCGTGATATGGCAAGCTTAACCGGAGCGCTGAAATTCCGAGCCGGGCAAGACCGGCGCACACCGCATTCTGTTGCGGCAATTGCGAATTCCAATGAGGCAGCAGGACGATAGCGCGACCGTTGTCCTTCTTTGCCGGAAACCACATTGCCCGTGCCTCGTTGTTCGCCGGATAAGGTGTTCGAACCGGCGAGGTGAAATGAAGCCATTCCCCGGTGAGGTTGAAATCGTCGGGCGTTTTGTAACCGTAGAAATCAGTGCTGTTCTCGACGGCCTGCCGGCTCAGTTCTTTTACATAGGCGGCCGGACATTCATGCGCAAGGTGCTCGGGGGCCTTACACGGCCACGTTGAAGCCCATTCCAACCCGTAATCGAAGGTGCGGACCACACGATCGGTAGCGCGAAAACAGAGCGTATTCTCCCAGTTGTCCATCCAGCGCCCATACAGCCGCGCTAACGGTCGAAACAACTGGCTCATGCAGCCGGCGCTAGTTCAAAATGGTGTGGCTGAGGCTGCGCCGCTTCGTGCTGTTTCCGAATCAACGTGGTGTCCAATGCATCCAGCGCGTCCATCGCGGACTTGGTCTCCGGGAGGTTGTACTCGCTCAATGGAACCTGGAGCGAGCGCCACTTGTCGTTGTGAATTCGAGTGTGCTGCACAGTGAGGTCGAACACGCGTTTCGCCTGCTTCGTCATAGGCGTATCGAGAACCGCCAGATTGATGCCACTCGCGAGTGCGTTGCTGTCGAATGTTCCAATCGTCTGCCCATCTATGCTGAGTACATATGGATGGTCGCTTAAGCCGGTTATTCGCAGCGGCTCCGCATTCAGTGCTGCAGCAACATCAGAACTCTTGATCGCCAAAGCCATGGCGGCATTTCCCTGCGTCCAACTGGCGAAGGGCAGCGGGAGAGCGTCGTCCAGTTCGGTCCATTCAATCGATTTGCGATCACCGTAGGCAAGCCCCGTTATTTTCGCGTGATCGCTGGTTTCGACTCTCAGCTTGTCATCTGCAATTCCGATCGCGACGGATGCAACGACGGGTTCCGCGTTCCAGGCTTTCAATAGTTGTTCAGCCATGATCAGATGCCCCGCGATTTCCGGATGGACGCGATCGGGTATGATCTTCTGAGCAACGTCCGGCTGCTGACTCTTCGCCTTTGTCAGCATCTCGACCACGCCGGTGTTCAGGTCCGCCACGTCAAGCTTCGCGTCCTTGGCATAAGCAGCGATCCATTTACCAAAATGTTCGAGGACTGCGTTATAGCCGCCCGGAAACATTGGTGCACGGGTCACGTCGTCGTAAGGCGACGGCTCGATCGCGGTGATGCGGATATTCGGCAACGCTGCACGGACTGTGTTAACAATGTTCTTGTAGCCGTCGAAAAAGACTTTGTCAGTCTCTTCTGTCTCCGGCCGGTACTGCCCGTCGTTCATGCCCAACATGATGGTCATGACAGTTGGCCGGTAGGCGATTACGTCGCGCTGAAGGCGCACCTGGATCGGCCCGCCGCCACCCCCGCTTACTCTGTCACCACCCCAACCGGAATGGATGAATGCGACATCCAGCTTCGGATAGCGTGTCACGACGAAGTCTTCGGTGAGCACCGTGTAAAGTCTCTGGTCGGTGATGCTGTCACCGTAGAAGACGACGCGATCCCCACTCCTCAGATAAAAATCCCCTGCGGTCCACGCTGAACCGCACGTCAGCGCCATCGCGCACAGGAGTCGAAGTGTCGGGAGAACGTGTGGGGTCATAAAGGAAGGCGAAATCTCAGTGTATTACTCGCGTGTGTCTCGCGATCGCATGCGCATGGCTGAATTGATGATTGCCTGCTACTTTTGTGGTTATGCCCCGGTACGCCGCTGTAGACATCGGAAGCAACTCCGTGCGGATGATGGCTGCCGAAGTAAGCGCCGAAGGCACGAAGGTCTTGGCGCAGGACCGTGTGGTCACCAGGCTGGGCGAGAGCGTGTTCCGCTCAGGGAAGATCGGGAGCGACGCGCTGGACCTCTTGTGTTCCACTCTGCAGCGTATGGCGGCCACGTATCAGAAGCTCGATGTTTTAGGTGTACGCGCGGTTGCGACGAGCGCTGTGCGCGACGCCAGCAATCAACAGGAGTTCTCGACTCGCGTGGCAAAGGCCCTCGGCAACCCGGTAGAGGTTATCTCCGGGCAGGAGGAAGCCCGGCTGATACATCTGGGTGTTGAGGCGCGCTGGCCCCGCCCGGAAGAACGTACTCTGATTGTCGACTTGGGAGGAGGCAGCGCTGAATTGATCATTTCACAAGACGGGAAAATGGTCGATGCGGACTCTCGTCCTCTTGGTGCTGTGCGGCTCAACGCGCTCCTGATTGAAAGTGATCCCCCTTCCCCAGCCGACCTCGATCGATTGAACCAATACATCGACGAAAAGTTAGCTCCCTTCGTGAGGCGACACCGCGACGAGCGCTTTGATCGAGTAGTCGCCACCTCCTCGACCCCGGCGGCATTGGTTTGTGCGGCGAATCGGATACCCCGGGCGGAACGCGATTCGGCGGACCGGATGCGTGCGAGCACTTCACAGATTCGGCGCTTATTCAACCAGTTGGTTCAGGAAAACGTTGAGAGCCGGCGCCGCTGGGTTGGAATCGGGCCGCGGCGCGCCGAGATCATCATCGGCGGCGCCGCGGTGTTTCTTAAGGTGCTCGAGACCTTCGGTCAGCCTGCGTTGTACTACTCTGCCGCAGGCGTTCGGGACGGGATCATTGCGGATCTGGCGGCACGCGGCGTAGGACGTGATCGCAGCCGGCTCTCCCGTGAGCAGCGCGATGCGGTCGAGGCCCTGAGCAGGCGATACGGTGTTGAACTCAAGCATGCACGGCACGTTGCCGCCCTAGCCAGCGATCTGTTCGAATCTTTGCAACCTGTGCATCGGCTGCCAGCTTCGGCCGGAAAGCTACTCGAAGCATCATCTTACTTGCATGACATCGGTCATTATGTGAGCGACACGAGTCATCACAAACATTCCGCCTACCTGGTCGCCAATTCCGATCTGCCTGGTTTCACGAATCACGAGCGGCTCGCAATCGCAGCCCTTTGCCGCTTCCACCGAAAATCGCTGCCTCAGGCGCGTCACGCGGAATATCAGACGTTGGACGCCGATTCGAAGCGGGCCGTTCTTTATCTTGCGCCCATTCTCCGGCTCGCCGATGCTCTTGACCGCAGCCAGGAACAGAAGGTGCGAACTCTGTCAGCCGCAACCAAAAGCGGGGCCATCACGCTGACCGTGGAAGCAGAGCCCCTGGCCGATCTCGAGCTGTGGGCGGCCGGAGAACTGGCCAATGTTTTCAGAGACGTCTACGCGCATTCGCTCACCGTACGCCGAGCCAAACTGTGATCCTCTGTCCACGTAAGACGATCCTGGGCCTCAGCTTATGATGGGAGAAGTCTTCATTTCCCCATGAGAGTCTCTGTCATCATTCCCGCCGCCGGGCTCGGCACGCGCATGGGCCGCGGTGCGCCGGAGAAAGAGGGCATAAGCCGGAAGCAATTCATGCTGCTGCATGGCTCCCCGATTCTCATTCACACGATCCGAAAGTTTGTGTCCTGTCCGTCGGTGAACGAGATCGTTGTCGCGCTCAGGGGAGATGATCTAGCTTGGGCATCGGAAGTTTTTGCGCAGCAAGGCTTCGCCAAGGCGGTGAAGGGTGTCGAAGGCGGCGAATCAAGGCAACAATCTGTTGAAAACGCCTTGGCCGCAATCGCCGCTGATACCGATCTTGTTGCGGTACATGATGCGGTACGGCCTTTTGTGGAAATCGAGACTATCGAGCGGGTGATTGCGGAGGCGCAGGCCACCGGAGCCGCCATACTCGGCATTGTGCCGGTTGACACAGTCAAACAGGTACATCGGAACAAAGTGCGCGCCACTCTTCCGCGTGAGCGACTGATTCTGACGCAGACGCCCCAGGTGTTCAAGACTGATCTTCTGAGGCGTGCTTTCGAGCAGGCCCGGCAGGACCTGTTCGTCGGGACGGATGAGTCCTCGCTGGTCGAGCGACTCGAGGTTGAGGTCTCGGTCATTCCAGGCACCGATCGTAATATTAAAATCACCAAGCCCGCCGATATGGAATTGGCCCGGCTTTATCTGTCACTGGAAACTGCGGGACTGAAACTCTAGTCATGGATCTGCCGTTCCGGATAGGGCAGGGTTGGGATACTCACCGCATTGAGCCGAACCGCCGTTTGGTGTTGGGCGGCATCACAATCCCTTGTGAGTTCGGCTTGGCGGGCCACTCCGACGCGGATGTTCTTCTGCACGCGATTACCGATGCGGTCCTGGGAGCACTCGCATTGGGCGATATCGGGATGCATTTTCCGGACACCGCCGCCGAATGGAAGGGAGCAGAATCCATGCAGTTTCTCCTGCATGCTCAGCAACTTGCATGCGCGGCGGGCTATGAGATAGCGAACATCGACTCCACCATCATCCTCGAAAGGCCGAAGCTAAAAGACTTCCGTAGTCGCATTAGCGAGCGCATTGCCGGAGCTTTACGCATTCCGCTGCAAAGCGTCAGTGTGAAGTTTAAAACGGCGGAGGGCGTGGGTTCGGTGGGCGAGGGAAAATCGTGCGAGGCCCACGTAGCGGTGCTGCTAGTACGCAATAATCAATAAACGACGCGCGTTAATTTTATTAAGCGTCTATTTTTAATGAAACGCATGGCCTCGCGATAAACTCTAATCGTTAGCTGCGGCTTGTGGCTGACTGTTCGTGTGCCCCGTAGTTCCCCCTGTTACCCCCTGTCATACAAGGCTGATTGACATTTTGTCTGCCTACTGTTACCTTCAGACTTATCCGGGCTGATCCCGGAGTAAGTTAGACGCCTCACTCGATGGGACAAAAATGGCGGTAGCTTGCCCTGTTTACAACTATAGGGAGAGTTGGTTTGCTTTAAAGGTGCGTGCCCGGGCAGAATTGTCCGCTGCAGATCTCCTCTTGAACCGTGGTTTTGAGGTGTTTTGTCCGACATATCGGGACCATAGAAAATACTCTGATCGCATCAAGAAGGTCGAAGCGGCTTTATTCCCAGGCTACTTGTTCTGCCGATTCGAGTGGAGCAATCGCCTCCCTGTTCTCACCGTCCCGAACGTAGAGTACATCGTCGGCTTTGGGCATCAGCCCTCGCCGGCCGACCCTGTCGAGGTAGATGCAATCCAGACCCTTGTCCGCTCTGGCCTCCTGTGCCGCCCGCATCCATTTCTTCGCGTCGGCCAACGCGTCCGGCTACAATCCGGCCCCCTGGCTAACATCGAGGGAATTTTGATTGGGGATCGCGGCAACCACCGGCTCGTCGTGTCTGTCGATCTGCTGCAACGATCCATAGCCGTCGAGGTCGACACCGCTTTCGTGCGCCCCGCGTAACTGGGATTCGTCCGACTTAATCTCTAAGAGCTGGGGTGCATCTTCAGACCTCCAGCTGACTCTCACGAATCAGCCTTTCCCCGCTCTTCTCTTCGTCTCGATTTTTACCCGCTTCTCTCACAATGGCTCCTCCATGTTGATTGCCGTGTCCGACCCCACAAAGAAATCAAAGATGATTAGCTTCCGTCTCTCCGGCGAGGAATATCGTCTGCTTCAAGGCGCATGTTCCAAGACGGGAGCCCGCAGCGTTTCCGAGTTGGCGCGTGCAGCAATGCAGCGGATCATACTCGAAGACGGTTTCCAGGCGGAATCGCCGGAAACGGAGCTGCGCGAACTGAAAGTGAAATTCAATGTTCTCGCCGCGGAAGTAGAGCGACTCTCCCGCCTGGTCAAAGCTTCTCATTGAGAATGTGCACTTTGCTCTGGTGCGTCGCTGGCAAGCAAGGTCCGGCGACGGTTGTGTCTAATCGTCCTCTTTTTTCAACGGCATTATGGCTGACAATAGAGGAAGCGCTCGGGTCCGTTCTGAGGGCCGGTACGAATCGCCGAGCAGCCGGCGCAATATCCGCCACGTTGGCTCGTGTTGTACACAGCAACTGAAACCGCTCGAAGATGAAGATTGATTCCAGGATTTATGTGGCCGGACATCGCGGACTCGTGGGCTCCGCTATTGTTCGAAGCCTCGAAGCTGCCGGTTATCGAAGTCTCATCACGCGCTGCCGTACTGAACTCGACCTGACACATCAACAAGCGGTGGACAAGTTCTTTTTTGAGGAGCGACCTGAATATGTCTTCCTCGCTGCCGCGAAGGTCGGGGGTATTCTGGCAAATTCTGTATATCCGGCTGAGTTCATTCGCACCAATCTTGCGATTGAGTTGAATGTGATCGACGCCGCCTATCGCTACGGCGCGAAGAAGCTACTCTTTCTAGGATCCTCCTGCATCTATCCGAAGTTGTCGCCTCAACCAATCAAAGAGGACTATCTGCTAACGGGTGCGTTGGAGCCTAGCAACGAGTGGTACGCGATCGCAAAGATAGCCGGAATCAAGCTCTGCCAGGCATACCGGAAGCAGTACGGGTGGGATGCAGTCAGTTTGATGCCCACAAATCTCTACGGTCCCGGTGACGATTTCGACTTGAAATCGTCTCACGTCGTTCCTGCGTTGATCAGGAAATTTCATGAAGCAAACCTGGATCAGATGCCGGAAGTCGTGATCTGGGGCACCGGCGCTCCCCGCCGTGAATTCTTGCATGTGGATGACCTCGCTTCGGCCGCATTGTTCGTCATGCAGGAATACAGCGAGCCCGAAATTGTAAACGTCGGATCGGGTGAGGACATCTCGATCAAACAGCTGGCGGAGCTGATGGCCCGCGTTTCCGGATATCAGGGCCGTCTCGTGTTTGATGCGTCAATGCCTGACGGAACTCCTCGAAAACTCCTCGACGTAAGCCGGCTTGCTTCGTTGGGCTGGCGTCCAAAGATAGGGCTGGAAGAGGGTATCCGTTCCACGTACGAGTGGTTCATCCAGAGTGCAACATCAATAAGTGCCGCGCTTGCGCAGTAGCCCAATTCACATATGGCTCGGCGCTTGATTTTTTTTTCGTCCGAAAGCAGTGATTATGACTCGGCTCTCAATTCTTTTTGTTCTACCCGCCCTTGCGGCTCTTCCCGGCTTTGCGCAGCAGCAGGCCGAGCAGGCGGCCCCGGCGACGGCGAATCAGACGGCTGGTCAGGAAGGCATGGGATCAAACCTGCCGAGCATGCCGGTTGGAATCGACGATCTTATCTTTGTTAGCGTGTATGACTCGCCGGAGCTGACACGGACCGTGCGGATAGGAGCCGATGGGGCAATCAGGCTTCCGCTTCTGAAGCAGAAGGTGAAGGTCGAAGGAATGTTGCCGGCCGAGATCGAAACGGCCATTGCGAACGAGCTTGTGAATGAAGGCATCCTCGTCGAGCCTGTGGTCAGTGTCTCGGTCGCAGAGTACAGATCCCGGCCGATCAGTGTCGTCGGTGCGGTGAAGTCCCCAATCACATTTCAGGCGATTTCAAACACGACGCTGCTGGATGCGATTACACGGGCTCAGGGCGTTACTGAGCAGGCGGGCAAAGACATCATTATCAGCCGTCATGTTCCGGACCAGAGCGGTAAAGACAGCGTCGTGAGTCAGCGAGTTCCGGTGAAGAGTCTCCTCGATGACGGCTCGGGTGCCGCAAATATCCATCTTTTCGGAGGTGAAGAAATCCGCGTTCCCGAGTCGGGCCGAATTTTCGTGGTCGGAAACGTAAGGAGGCCCGGGGCTCTGGATTCTAGGGAAGCAAATGGCACTACCGTCATGAAAGCGATTGCCATGTCTGAGGGCCTGCAGCCTTACACGAATAAATATGCATACATTTTCCGCAAGGAAGCCGGCCCACAGGGCAAAGAGGGCATTCCTGTCGAACTATCAAAGATCATGGATCGCAAGATGCCCGACGTTCCCCTTGAGCCAAACGACATCCTATTCATCCCCGACTCCCGCGGGAAGAAAGTCTCAATGGAAACGATCCAGCGAGTGCTCGCGTTCGGCACAGCCGCATCTACAACGCTTATTTACGGCGCGGTTATTCGGTAGGGGATTTATTGATGGCTAAGGAAATCGAGCAGCTTCCCGCGATTACCGACGCGAACTACCCGTCGTATCTTCAGCCACTGCACACGGCGACAATTGAACCGGAAGAGGGGGCGATCCCGCTCTCGCATTACTTTTGGATCATCCGCCGGCAGTCGTGGAAAATTGCGCTCTTTGTTGTTACCTGTCTGGTCGCCACTTTCGTGATTTCGGCGCGGTTGCAGCCGATTTACGAATCAGTCGCGACGATCAGCATCGATCGCAACGCCCCGAGCGGCATTGTGGGCGATGAAGCGCAGAAGCCTGGCGGGGGACCGCAGGATGCTGATCAGTACATCGCCACGCAGATGAAGATGGTGCAGTCAGACGCCGTGCTTCGTCCCGTGGCAGAGAAGTTCGATCTGCTCGAGCGAGAACATCAGCTCAAGGGCTTGAGTCCTCAGATGACGCGGGCGCTGCGCGACGCACCGACGCAGCTCAGACAGCTTCGGGTGACTCGCCCGACAAACACGTATCTCGTCCAGATTGCATACCGTTCCCCGAGCCCGCAGCTTGCTGCGGACGTCGCGAACGCGATTGCCCGCTCGTATCTCGAGCATATCTACAGAATTCAGATTGCGTCTTCGACCAGCGCGTCGGGATTCATGGAGAAGCAAATTGACGAACTCCGGGCGAAGATGGAGCGTTCAGGGCAGGCGCTTGCTCAGTTTGAAAAAGAGCTAAATGTCGTCAGTCCGGAAGAGAAGACAAATATCGTCTCTGCACGGCTGCTTCAACTGAATACCGAGTACACCGCCGCGCAGGCGGATCGGGTCCGGAAAGAAGCCATGTACAACGCAATGAAGACCGGTTCTCTTGCGGCTGTCCAGATCTCCGGGCAGGGCGAGGATTTGGCAAAGTTGCAGGACCGGATCAACGACATGCAACAGAAGTTCGCGGAGATAAGGGCAAGCCGAGGGCCGAATCACCCGGACTTCAAAAGGGCACAGTCGCAGCTGACTGAGCTTATGGCTCAGTACAGCGCTTCCCGCGAGCAGATCGGGCGGCGCATCGAAGTCGATTACGGACAGGCGCTGAACCGGGAGCAGATGCTGCAGCAGGCCGTCACGCAGACAAAAGCGGAATTCGACAAGATCAATTTAAGGTCCTTCGATTATCAAAGGCTGAAGCAAGAGGCCGACGCCGACAAGAAGCTCTATGAAGAGCTGGTCACAAAAATTCAGGAAGGGACCATCAATGCAGGGTTCCAGAACCGAAACACCGCTATCTCGGACGAGGCGAGGCCTCAATCGGGTCCGGTGTTTCCGAATCTAAAGCTGAATCTGCTGCTGGCGGGCGTTCTCTCACTGATGCTCGGCATCGCAGCCGTTATCCTGATGGATTCGCTCGATACTACGGTGCGAGATCCCGATCAGATCGGGCGTCTGTTTGGCGCCGATTTGATCGGGACTCTACCGTTCGTGCGCGATAGCAAAGCTCTGGCGAGCGCGCAGCCGCAAGCGGCGCTGATCGCGCTTTCCTCCGATGGCGCGTCTTACGACGAGAAGTCACTGTCTTCGTTCGAAGAAGCGATACGCATGTTGCGAAACTCCATCCTGCTGAGCGACTTCGATCGACGTCTCCGCACTCTTCTCTTTACCAGCTCCACACCTGGTGAAGGAAAATCTACGACCGCTATGCATCTGGCGATCGCACATGCGCAGCAAGGTAAGAAAACGTTGCTGATCGACGCCGACCTCCGCCGACCAACCCTGCATAAAAAGCTGGGCGTCGATCCGCCCGTCGGTTTGTCCAGCGTCTTTACATCCGACTGCCCCTGGGAAGCCACAATTGTCGAAATCGCACAAGTTCCTAATTTGCATCTGCTTCCTTCGGGACCATCGTCTCGTCGCGCTGCGGACCTGATCGGCACTGGCATCGTAGATGTTCTCGATCAGGTTGGAAGCGTCTACGATCTTGTGATCATCGATGCGCCTCCACTGCTGGGCTTTGCCGAGCCTATGCAGCTGGCTATCGCAGTTGACGGTGTGGTGATCGTTGCAGTGGCCGGTGAAACCAGCCGAAGAGCAATTCAATCCGTAGTGGGAACCCTCCGCAGGTTGCGAGCGAACCTTCTGGGAATCGTTCTGAATCGTACGACGAGAGCTTCGAGCAATGGTTATTACTATTACGACTATCATTACAGCTACTATCGAGCCCAATCGGCAAAAGAATAGCCAACGAGCTTTGCCAAGTATCAGTGATGCGAGTCCACATCGTTCAGTACCTTTTGCCAGTGTCGATTGATGCCAGCCGTAATTAGCCCATCGTTCAGCTTGCCGTTTGCTGCCGCACGGCCTACACCCTCGTGGCATCTCCGCGTCACAGGGTTTGTGATGATGGTGCTGCTGCTGGGATATCTGTCTTTCGGCAAATCGTTTGGATATATCGGTTATTACCCGATCCTCATAGGAGAAGCGGGCCTGTGTACAGCGATCTTCTTCCTGGCGATGGACCAGCGGTTGTACTTCCCACGTACGCTTTCGGCCTGGCTGCTCTTCCCGATGTTGTTGGGCATGATTGCCCAGGCAATTTACTCAGTGACGTACTTACAGCAGCAAGTAGTCGAAGTAGGTCGGGGCATCGCCCCGTTCTATTACGCGGCGTTTGCATTTTGTACGTTTGTTTTTTTAACAAGATATCGTCGCTTTGGGTATTCAAACCTAATACCTTCGCAGAAGGCCATCGACCAGATTGCCACGATGGTGCTGGGCATCCAAACGCTATCGCTGATAGCAAGTACCATCGGTGGCAACTATCTTCCGATCATTCCGCACACGGGAGTTCCGATCCTGTACTACAAGCCCGGGGACGCCTCAATGGTGCTGCTGGTGCTGCTGCTGCTGGCCAGCAAAGGCAAGCTGAACACATTTAATGCTTCCTGGGCGGTTCTGATGCTGTTGATCGCGTGCGCGGAAAGCCGAAGCGTATTGCTTTGCACCATAGCGGCGGCTTTCATCAGCTGGCGTCCAAAGCCGCGCCAGCTCATCGCTATCACGGTTCTTGTAGTGTTCGGGGTCGCGGTTGCTTTGTCGGGAGTTACAGTTAAACTCAACTATCGCGAGATCAGCGCCGAACGCTATTTATTGAACGTCATGTCGATCTTCAATCCCGAGAAAGCGGCGGAAATTGACCCCCAAGGCCAAGGCACCAAGCGATGGCGCGTGATGTGGTGGACCAAAATCTTCGACAATGCTGTGGAAACGCCATATATCTTCATAGGCGCGGGATGGGGGGAGAATTTAGCCGTACAATACGGCATTTATCATATTTCCTCCGCAGGTTGGCAGGATGCCGCGCTGTTGCGGAATCCTCATAACATCTTTTTCAGTACGCTCGGCCGAGGCGGTTGGATTGTTACCGGACTCTGGTGTTTGTTCTATCTCACCTTCCTGCCCAGACTTTTTATCGCTCGCTTTGGCCGCCGGTCAACCAGCCCCGAGTGGAAATTGCTGGCTGAGATTTGCATCGTCTTCACAGTCGCGGCGCTGATCAACGGCGGTACCGATGTATTTCTCGAGAGTCCGCAAAATTCCATTCCTCATTGGATTGTGATCGGCCTCGGCTGGCGTCTGCTTCTCGAAACGAGACGCAAACCCAGCCCCGTTTACATACCACAGCAGATCCGATATGTACCGCGCCGGCTATCGCCGATCCTTGTTCGATAACGATTGCGCACGCATTCCGGAGCCATGCTGGAAGAAGGTAAGATGAGCACCCTCAAGACGAATGCACCGCTGGTTCAGAGCAGAACCATGCTGGGTGCGCGCGTGGATGCGACCAGCTATGCTGATGCAGTCAACTGCGTGCTCAATTGGGCCCGAGCGGGTGAGTCGCGATACGTGTGTGCCGCGAGCATGAATAACATCATGGAGGCTTATGACTCTCCGGATTTCAAAGCCATTCATAATCAGGCAGATTTAGTTACACCCGACGGCATGCCGCTGGTTTGGGGTTTGCGCCTGCTCGGATTGAAACATGCGACTCGTGTCTACGGCCCTGACCTTACTCCGGCTTTGTTGAGCGCCGCGGAATGCAACGGAATCCCTGTCGGGTTTTATGGCGCTTCCGAGAAAGTTCTCAACAGATTACTCGAAGTGGTGAGCGCCCGCTGGCCAAAACTGGATGTTCGATACGCGTTCTCTCCGCCTTTCCGGCCTCTTGCTGACGAGGAAGATGAAATCATCGTTCGCGACATCAATTCCTCGGGTGCGCGCATTCTCTTCATTGGCCTGAATACGCCCAAGCAGGATCGATGGATGGCCGCTCACCGAGGTCGTGTAAACGCCGTGATGATGGGCGTCGGAGCTGCTTTCGATTTTCTTGCTCGTACAAAGCGGCAGGCGCCGCGATGGCTCATGCCCTTGGGGCTCGAGTGGTTATTTCGTCTGGTAACGGAGCCGAAGCGCCTCTGGAAACGCTATACCAAACACGTGCCACGCTTCGCGATCTTGCTTACGCGGCAAGTGCTGTTCGCGCGTCGGGACGCGTAGTGCATATTGCCCGAATAGGGTTCGTACTCATCTCTTCCTCCCTGTTCGGCTCGCTCGATTTGTCAGACAGCGATAAAGATAGTCGCATTTGATCGTCACACAACTGACGCTCACATCCGAAGTCGTTCCAAATGCTGTGTCGAATTTCTCAGGAGAGGACTACATGTACAGAGCACTCGTAACCGGTGCCGGCGGTTTCATCGGTGGGCATCTCGTCAAGCGGCTCAAATCGGAAGGATATTGGGTTCGAGGCGTTGACCAGAAACAACACGAATTCGCCAAGCCCTCTGCGGATGAGTTCATTGTTGCGGACCTTCGGGACCAGAATGTGGTTCGCGCAGTCGTGGAGGATATCGACGAGGTGTACCAATTGGCTGCCGATATGGGGGGAGCCGGGTATATCTTCACGGGCGAACATGACGCGGCGGTTATGCATAACTCCGCCACAATCAATCTCAACGTGCTCGAGTACGGGCACAAGGCCGGGGTGAAGAAGTTTTTCTATTCCTCTTCAGCGTGTATTTATCCGGAATACAATCAACGGGATCCCAATAACCCGAAGTGCTCTGAGGACTCGGCGTATCCCGCCGCACCAGACAGCGAGTACGGATGGGAAAAGTTGTTTTCCGAACGGCTGTACCTTTCATATCAGCGGAATTACGGGGTTGAGGTTCGGGTGGCGCGGTTCCACAATATCTTCGGGCCCGAGGGAACCTGGCGGGGCGGACGTGAAAAAGCGCCCGCAGCGCTCTGCCGAAAAATAGCCGAAGCCCCGCAGAATGGAGAGATCGAAATCTGGGGAGACGGTGAACAGACACGCTCGTTCCTGTACGTAGACGAGTGCGTCGAGGGTGTGCGCCGTCTTATGAAGTCGAATTTCGCGGGTCCGGTGAATATCGGTTCCGAGGAGATGGTGACTATCAACCAGCTTGCGGCGATGATCATGAAGATTGCGGGTAAGAGTGTCAGAATCCGGCACATTCCGGGACCTCTTGGCGTTCGCGGCCGCAACTCCGATAATCAGATGATTCGAGCGAAATTAGGCTGGGCGCCCGGTCAACCTCTTCGTGAAGGCCTTGAGAAAACCTACGATTGGATCTCGGATGAGGTTGAGATGGCGGTCGAGG
>Ga0308175_100001820_pt1 | contig 14415 bp, 16 predicted proteins | sample PhyCR1_3_FD_203893 | JGI IMG/M metagenome (GOLD analysis project Ga0308175, IMG submission 203893) | Soil microbial communities from UC Gill Tract Community Farm, Albany, California, United States - DLSLS.C.R1 | ecosystem: Environmental > Terrestrial > Soil > Agricultural land | place: USA...
AGCAAAACGCCCGCTGAAAACGCGGAAAGGACTTTGACGACTGCTCTCGATTCCACAGCTGTCCCCCAACTGCATGGGTGACGTATGCACATGGGAAGAAATTTCGCTCCGGGCGGTTAAAATAAAGTCATTCAATGACGGAGAGTTACAGCCCGAATTTCCCCCGCTCATACCAGGTTGGGACAATTCCGGTCAGCCCAGCTACTGTCCTCGCGCCCATGGCGGGCGTGACGGATACAGTTTTCCGCCGATTGATCCGAAATCAGGGCGGCTGCGGCCTGCTGATGACGGAGTTCACCAGTTCGCATGGCGTGGTTAGTACCAGAACGGCCCGGAAACCGAATCGGAATTTCCGCTACCTGTACTTTGAACCGGAAGAACACCCGATCACGTGCCAGCTGTTCGGGTCGGATCCAATGGTCATGGCCGAAGCCGCAAAGGTATGTGAGGATCGCGGTTTCGATATCGTGGATATCAACTTCGGGTGTCCGGTCAACAAAGTGGTGAAATGCAACGGCGGGTCCGGATTGCTCCGGGACTTGCCCCTGGTAGAACAGATTCTTCGCGCAGTTCGTTCGGCCATCACCATTCCACTTACCTGTAAGTTTCGCGCCGGCTGGAATGACCAGGAACTGGTCGGCGTCAGGATGGCACGGATCGCAGAAGATTGCGGGCTGGCTGCCGTTGCCCTGCACCCCCGCACTCGCGAACAAGGCTATAGCGGCCGTTCAGACTGGTCACGGATCGCGGAAATCAAGGCTGCGGTCAACATTCCCGTGATCGGAAATGGCGACATCGAGAAGCCCGAAGACGCGGTCCGTATGTACGCCGAAACCGGATGCGATGCCGTCATGATTGGCCGGGCGGCATCTTACAATCCATGGATCTTCCGGCAGATTGAGCAGTATGTACGAACCGGCACTTACGTCGTTCCACCTGATCGCGAACGCTATCGGATGATGAGGACGTATTATTCGATGCTCCAAGACCACGGCGAAAGCGATGCGGTGGGCAAGATGAAGCAATTCGCGACGTATTTCACCCACGGAGTTCGCAACGGGTCAAAGCTTCGGACCGAGATCTACCGTTCGCAATCAATCGCTCAGATTCTTGAAACTGTGGACCTGTTTTTCAGCGATCAGCTCGCCGGGAGCGAGACACTGGAGTGCGCTGAAGTCGCTTGAAGCAAGTTCAACTGATCACAGACGGTGCTTGTCTGGGCAATCCGGGCAAGGGCGGCTGGGCTTGTATCCTCCGCTATGGCGATCACAAACGTGAGATCTTCGGCTCCGAGCCGCACACCACCAATAACCGGATGGAACTGACGGCCGCCATTGAAGGGTTGCGCCTCTTGAAAGAGAGTTGTTCCGTGGAGGTGGTGACGGACTCGAACTACCTGAAGAACGGCATCACGACCTGGATCCACGGATGGAAGCGCAACGGCTGGAGAACAGCGGACAAGAAGCCCGTGGTCAATCAGGATCTCTGGATGACGCTCGACGGCCTGGTTGCGAGTCACAAAATCAAATGGGAGTGGACCAAGGGCCACGCATCGCACGAAGACAATAACCGCTGCGATGAACTGGCCAGCCAAGCCGCCCGGGAACAGATCTCAAGCCGAAAGGCGGCAGGCCACACCTGATGAAACGTGGCACGCGCATCTGCCTCTTTGGAGGCACTTTTGACCCGATCCATATGGCTCACCTGCAGATTGCAGAAGCCGCGCAGACGCGGATGGATCTCGATGAAATTCTGTTTGTTCCGGCGGCCAATCCGCCCCACAAGGACAGCACCAATCTGACCTCATTCGAGCACCGCTTCCGGATGGTGGAGATCGCCTGCAAGCCTTACCCGGCCTTTGTTCCATCGCGGCTCGAAGAGGGTGCAGGGCGCAGCTACACGATCTCGACTCTGGAGCGCTTTCGCGCAAAGTTGTCAGAGCGGGACGATCTGTACTTTCTGATCGGTTCGGATGCGTTCGCGGATCTGGAAACGTGGCATCGATGGCCGGAAGTACTGAAGCTGACCAGGTTTATCGTCGTGTCACGGCCTGGTGAAACGTATCACGTGCCGGAAGGCGCCCACGTCGTACGGCTGGACGGTCTAGATCTCCCGGTTGCGAGCACGACGGTCCGCGCCCGGATTGCTCTCGGGGAGAAGACTCCCGAATTACCGGACGCGGTCAGACAGTACATCGACGAAAACGGCCTCTATCGGCCGATAGACGGGCGGCTTACTGCTTCGCCGGGACGCAATATTGATCAAAAGCTTCTCTGAGTAACGAAGCGATGTCCGGCGCCTGACGCATCTCAATCTGATGGCGGTGAAGCATGAACACGGGTTTGCCGTCCTGAAAGAGCGCCATGGACGGCGAGGACGGCGGTACTCCGGGCAACAACTCGCGGACACGGTTTACGGCTTCAACATCAGCGCCCGCAAACACGGTCGCGACGGTATCAGGCCGGTTCTGGTTGCGCAGGGCAATTCCAACTGCCGGACGAGCTTTGCCCGCAGCACAACCGCAGACAGAATTCACGATCATCAGAACATTTCCTGTTCCTGAACCAAGGACGCGGTTCACTTCTTCCGGTGTTCGTGCCTCGATCACACCATATTGAGTCAGATCTGCCCGCATCGGAGCGACCAGCTGTTCGGGATATCTCACTTTGTCTCCAAATCGATTCTTGTACGTTCGTCGGACTCTCAGGAACCAGAGCCTGAGCCGGACGTGGAACTAGGCCGCCCGTTCTGCACCTTGGGAGTCGACAGATAGCCTACAATCGTATCTTTTTTCACCTGGTTGATTACGATTTCATCCGGTTGACGTGCCTTCAAGGTGTAGAACTGGATTGGCTCATTTAAAGTCCGGTCCTTTTTCTCGACGGTTTTGTCATCTGCCGTGATAGCAATGGTGAATCTGTTGCGCTTCGGATCCACCTTCTTCAACTCAACGAGTACGTCCGCGACCCGCGTAGGCTTCTTCGATTTTACGATCGTAAACTCCGAGTAGTTCCGCTCGCCGAGTTCGCGCAAAGCTTGCAGCTCTTTCCCATTGGTGGCGATTAGGCTCGAATGACTATCAAGTTCGCCAGTGGCTCGCTTCAGTGTTGAGATCGTCTCATCGAGCTGCGATTTCGTGTTCTGAACATCGGTCTTTACCGCGCCCACGTCCGTCGAGACGCTCGCGATCTGAGTCGTTGCCGTATCCGCAGTCTGCTTGACAGCGTTGATTGCCTGCTGTTGAGCTGCTTGCTCCTGCGTCATTTGCTGCTGCAGGCTCTGCACCCGACGCTGGGCATCCACCTTGGCCTGCCCGACAGCGAGTTCGGCCGCGCGCCGCGATCTTGCCAGCTCACCTTGTAGCGTCTCAACGCGCCGGGTTGACTGTTGAACCGCTTCGGAGGAGTCGACCCTCATCTGCTCCAAAGTGGCGTTCAGCTTCCCTACCTGAGTCGAATTCTCCGTTCGAAGGTGATTCAGCTGAACGAACAGAAAGATGTTCGATGCGACCAGAAGGCCCAGAACGACGATAAGAGCGGGCGTTTTCCAGTTCGGTCCCGATGGGGAGGGAATGATGTACGTAGGCTGCTGCGGTGTGCTCATAATACTCAGTTGTCAATGGCGGTGTGTTGAAACCCTGTTATCCTGCGCGACCGGCAGGATAGGGGAATGATAGTTAAGCTGACGTATCAATTATCCATTATGTTTCAATTCCGGCTGGCTCGAACGCCCCAAAGGGAGATTGGGAAACAACGCGAGGTTTTCGTGGCTTGGCAGGCCCGGCTCGAAGCAACGCCGGCAACGCGCCTCGTAAGCGTCCGCTGCGCCGACCTGAATCAGGTCTTCCGATCCGACAAGGCGTTGCGTGTGCTTGGCAGGGGCGCCACACTGAACGCAAATAGCCAGCATTTTGGTGATGGCCTCGGAGACGGCCAGCAGGTCAGGCATGGGAGCAAACGGCCGCCCCATGAAATCGGTATCCAGGCCTGCAATAATCACCTGCTTGCCGCTGTCTGCCAGCTGAGTGGCAGCGGTAACGAGATCCTGACCAAAGAAGTTTGATTCGTCAACACCAATGACCCGGGTCCGCGGATCCACTCGCCTGAGGATCTCCGCCGCGCTTTCAACCGACTCCGAGCGCATCCGGGAATCCGCATGACTGACGATTTCCGTTTCAGAGTACCGGTTGTCCATAGCAGGCTTGAACACCTGGACTTTTCTCCGGGCGATGGTTGCACGCCGGAGACGGCGGATCAACTCTTCACTCTTGCCCGAAAACATCGGCCCACTGATCGCTTCTATCCATCCTGAATTCGCAACAAAAACGTCCAACTACACACTCTCCCGCTTGCGGTTTGTCCGTATGAGCAACTGATCCTGCGCGGGCTCTCCGTCGCACTCGATGGCGATGACCGTCGCAATCGGGTCGGGGGCCTGCGCGGGCAGGTTCGTAAACTTGACCCGAAATTGCTCTTGCTCAAAGGTAACAGGCTTACCGGACGGGTAGAATTTGGCCGAAAGTACCTTATTCTGCAGGCCGCCTATCGAAAAAGTGGGACCGTTCCAGAAGTAGATGTGGGCGTACAGAATGTTGCCGCGCCTCGTGAACAAAGCCGACTGCGACCGTTTGACCTGGCATCGGTCCGCATTGGAGATCAGGTCTCGGTTAGGGGCCGTCCATTGGCCTACTGACGTTAAGATTTGAACGCTCGGCTCGGGAATAGAACCATCCCCGCGGGGCCCGATGTTCAAAAGGTAATTGCCGCCATCCCGGGTACAGGTGAGGAGGTTACGGACGACGGTTTTCGGCGACTTCCAATTATCATCTCCGGACTGGTAACCCCAACTGTCATTCATGGTCATGCAGGCTTCCCAAGGCGCCGCCGACGCCTGGATGCGCTGTTCGGGCGTCGTGAAATCCTCGGGAATGCCCGACCGGTTATTGATCAGGATGTCGGGTTGCAGTTGCCGGACCATCCGGTTCATCTTTTCTGATTCCCAGCCTTCGGGGGTGAGGGGCCAGTTGACGTCGTACCAGAGCACGTCCAGCTTGCCGTAATTCGAGCAGAGCTCCCTGACCTGCCCATGGATGTAATCGACAAACCGGCGTCGAGCGGCTTCGTCGGATTTACAACGCGCTCCATCAGGGTGGTGCCAATCCATCAGGGAGTAATAGAAGCCGAAGTGCATCCCTTCGGCACGCGCGGCTTCGACAAACTCGGCCACGAGGTCCCGGCCGGCGGCATGTTTCGGCGCACAGTAGTCAGTCAGCTTGGTGTTGAAGAGACAGAAACCCTCATGATGCTTCGTGGTCATCACCATGTACTTCATTCCGGCGCTCTTGGCGAGCTTCGCCCAGGCCCGGGCAGCATGGGGCTTCGGATTGAATTGCTCAGCTAGCTTCTGGTATTCGTCGACGGGGATGCCTTCCAGTTCCATGGCCCATTCATGGCGCCCGAGCACGCTATAGAGGCCGAAGTGGATGAACATCCCAAACCGTGCTTCGTGCCACCACTTCATGCGCCGTTCACGGTCTTCTGGAGTTGAAGTTGTGGGACCTGTATTCTCGCCTGCTCGTGCCCCGGCCTGAGCAGCGGCGAGCATCGGGAAGACCATGCCTGAAGCCGCGGTCGTACCAATCATCTGACGTCGGGAGAGTCGCTGATTCTTCATATCTGCCTTCACGTTGTATCACTAGGCACGACGAAATACCGCGGGTGCTGTAATGAGCAATTCCTTATGTTTCAAACGCGCGTCATCAAGCCCGAGTTGCTGGACCACGCAGAGCCGGAGGAAGCACGGAAAAACCTGGCGGATCTCGTGCGTATCAACTCCAACTTCGGTGGGCACTCGACCCTTCGGAAGTTGGTGGGCACGGCCGTTAAACCTGGAGAGGCGTTCACGCTTCTCGATGTCGGCGCGGCGTCCGGAGATACCGCCCGCGTGATCGCTCGAGCCTTTCCGGACGCTTTCATCACGTGCGCAGACTACAACGCAGTAAACCTTTCGGCAGCGCCCACGCCGAAAGTTGTGGCCGACGCCTTCCGCCTTCCGTTCGCTGAACGGAGCTTTGATTTGGTCCTATGCTCTTTGTTTCTCCACCATTTCGAGGATTCCCAGATCGTCGAACTGCTTCGCGGGATGTATCGGTTAGCCCGCAAAGCAATCCTGGTCTGCGATCTCGAGCGGCATGTATTGCCTTACCTGTTTCTTCCTGCCACACGGCCGATTTTCCGGTGGCAGCGAATCACACTGCATGATGGCCCTATCTCGGTGCGGGCGGCATTTCGAAAACAGGAGTTGGCGGAATTAGCTGGAAAGGCGGGGATTAGCAGAATACAGACCCGGATTTACAGACCTGCATTCCGAATTACGCTCGTTGGCTGGAAAGACCGGCAGGATTGAGACTCCGGTGGGCTACTCGGAGGAAGGTGAGCCCACCGGGGGGCGCACGGCACCAAGATGAGGTGCGCCAAGCCGCTCGAATCGTGAGGTGGACGTGCTCACGATTCTAAACTCGATTCAAACTTTCGGTGGCATCTCTAGACTATCAAAATATAAGACGAATGGAATTCATTTCCCGCTTTAAACTTTGGATGCCACTGGCTTCGACTTGGCCCAATTGACCTCTTCCGGATTTCCCACCACGAACGAGAACCCAACTGCGCCTATGATCAGCACGATACCCGCGACAACGAAGGCCGGAATGAACGAGCCCGTTAGCCCCAGCGTGTGCCCACTCACCCACGGCGCAATGAAACCCGAGAAGTTGCCCAGGCAATTCTCGAATCCCGTCCACTTACCTGCTCCCCTAACTCCTGCAAGCATTTGGGAGTAAGCCCAATGATTGGAAGAGAATGCACCCAGACACATACACCCAAGTACAAAAAAGCCATTCGAAATCCACTCTTCACGGATGAGCACCGCCGGAATCACGAACAGGCAGCAACCGAGCAATCCCAGCGATACGAACGCTTGTCTCACGCGGCCGGGATGGCGTCCCCTGCGGATCAGAGCGTCCGCAGCCAGACCAAACGACATGGAGGCAACCGCCACAGTCCAGAACGGCAGTGATCCGATTATGGCAAGGTGGGTTTTCGTGTAATGGCGATCAGTCTCGAAGTAATAGGGGAGCCAGGTAAGAAACAAGTACCACGTATAGTTCCCGCCGAACAGACCGAGCACCGTTCCCCATACCGCCCGGCTCCGGACCAGTTGCCTGTATGATGGTGACCCCTCATCCGTATGGCTCTGCCGTACATGTTGCGGCAACCGGCGGACCACCAGACACCAAGGCGCGAGCCATAACAAGCTCGCGCCCCCCACAACCAGAAACATCGTTCTCCAGGAGAACGCCTCGATCATCTTGACACCGAGGAGGATGCCTAGCGCAGGACCAATCTTGGATCCGGCGTCGATCATTGCATTTGCGGTGCCCCGCAGACTCTCCGGGAACGTTTCCGCGATGATCTTCGAGTAGGCCGGATAAGCGATCGACTCACCGGCGCCTAGCAAAAACCGCAGGCACAAAATAACCGCAAAAGAACTCGCAAAGCCCGTGATTCCGGTCGCCACCGACCAGACTAAAAATCCGCCCGCGTACAGCCAGTTCACATTCCAACGGTCCATCATGCGGCCCGCAGCGATCTGGCAAAAAGAGTAGGTCCAGAAGAACCCACCAAGCAGGATGCCCAACTGCTCCGGGGTGAAGCGCAGTTCATCCTGGATGCTTTTGGCCGCCACGCCCAGGTTTCCCCGATCTACGTAATTGATGCAGACCGAAAGGACCAGCAATCCGAGGGCAAGCCAATGCAGTGGCTTGGGTTGCTGTACCACTCTGGTTCCAGTGCGCAACTCTGTCGTGGCCATTCCCAGGCAACTCTATCAGAATCAGTGGAGATAGAACAGACTGAGCCTGGGGAGGCTCGCCCATTCGAGGAGAGCGGTATCGAGATAGCGGCGCTCCAGGGCTGAGATCTGGTCGGCCGTCATCTTGCTCCGGAACATGCGTAGTTCCTCATTCAGTTGACGGCGAAGCTCGAAGAGGACCTCCTCCGTTTGTTGGGCGCGCAATATGGCGACCGCTTTTTCCTCCAAAGCCGTGAGGCGTTGCTCGAGGGATTCGAGATCTCCCGCGTGCTGAGCGGCGTTGTCAGCCATGTTCTCGAGCACAGTGGCCAAATCCCTGAGCGCAAAATCTTCGGACGATTTGAATGCGCTTGCGCAGGATCTCAAATGCTGCGCGATCTCGTCCGCCGTGAATGGTGAGTCTCCCCCGCCTCCGGTCCTTTCGGCTCTCGGCGATCGCTCGGCTGCCTCCATCACGGCTTGTGCGCAGTAGGCCAGAGAATTCACAACCCTCCGCTTGACTTTCCGGCTACGCCACTTTTCGAATGCCGCGTCAATCCCCTTCAGGACGGCTTCGAGCGGAACGCCCGCGGCGCGCCAGTTCTCGATCAGAGCCCAATCGATCGGCGATAAAAGGAAGAGACTCGTTCCGCGTGCCCGGCGAAAATGTTCTTCAATCTCCGTGAAGTAGTTGAAATAGTTCTCCGGCCAGTCCTTTGCTGTTGAGCCGGTGTCTGTCTCTCCCATCCGCTCAACTCACGCCAGGCGAATGCCGCCGCTCGCAACCTTTCGCAGCTTTCCGTCTTCGAGCCGGATCAGAAGAAATCCGTTCTCATCCAAGCCAGCCGTTGTGCCGAGCGCCCCGTCTTCCTCGACACACACACGCCGCCCCACCACATAACTGGAAGCCGCCGCAAACGCCCGTAGAATGCTCGGCGCTCCCTCCTTGGCTAACAAACTACAGAATGCATCGAGGGATTCCAGCAGCCTCAGCAGAACGGTTTCCCGCGCGGTCTGCCGATTGCTTGCCAGTAACAGAGACGTCGCGGGCGTGCGGAGGTCTGGTTCGAATGACGTATTGTTCACATTGATGCCGATTCCGGCCACAACGCAATTTTCGGTCAAATGGGCCAAAACCCCGGCCACTTTGCGGCCATCGATCAAAACGTCGTTCGGCCACCTCAGATCACACGCAATCCCGGCCGAACTTTGGATGGCCTCGGCGGTAGCCAACCCAAGGAGCAAACTCACGATCGGGAACTGCGCCTGCGGAAGCGGTAATCGCAAGATGATCGAACAATAGATGCCGACTTCGGCCTCTGATGTCCAACTGCGGCCCATTCTTCCGAGCCCCGCCGTCTGTTCCTCGGCAACGACAACCGTTCCGTGAGGCGCGCCTTCCCGAGCAAGACGCGATGCCTCTGTCATGGTTGAGCCTACTGTGGGAAAGTAGTGCAGATCCGCTGAGGGCGCCTGCTCGCGAAGCAATCTGACGTCAAGCTCCATACGAAGGCTTCAACTCGAGCCGGAAGCTGATATCGACCGCAGTTGCCGAATGCGTGATGGCGCCAGAAGAGATGAAATCGGGACCAGCCTCTGCATAGGCCCGCACCGTTTCTAAAGTGATTCCGCCCGAAAGCTCCACTTGAGCACGGCCGGCGATTTGCCGGATCCAATCGGCGGCTCCTTCTGGAGAGAGGTTGTCGAGAAGCAGATGCTTCGCCCCTGCAGCGAGTGCCTCATCGAGTTCTGCCCTTGTTCTGACTTCGATTTCGATAGGTCCAGCAAAACGGCCGGCGTTCTGCAAGGCCTGCTTAACGCCGCCGGCCGCGGTGATGTGGTTGTTCTTGATGAGCACTGCATCGTAGAGCCCGCGTCTATGATTGGTGGCTCCGCCGGCCGCAGCGGCGCGTTTCTCCAGTTCTCGCAAGCCGGGAGTCGTTTTGCGGGTATCCAGGATTTTCGCCTTCGTCCCGGCAACAGCATTCACGTAACGGCGCGCAAGGGTAGCCACGCCACTGAGCCGTTGCAGGAAATTGAGAGCCGTCCGTTCACATTCGAGCAGCGTTCTTGCCCGCCCTTGCACAGCAGCGAGGATGTCCCCGGGTTTCAGAGATTCGCCGCTGCGCCGCAAGAGTTCCACATTTGCGCCGCCGCATACCTGGTAGACAAAAGGCAGGATCTCGACTCCGGCAAGAATCATTTCCTCTTTGGCCAGGAAAACGCCGCTGGCTTGTAGGTCCTCAGGCACGGTCAAGCTGGACGTTATGTCTCCCGAACCGATGTCTTCGGCAAGCGCCCGCTCTATGGCACTCCGGATCTCGGGACGGTCGGTGTCGAACATTCGCTACTTGTCCCCGAGCTGTTCACGGTACTTGTTCAGCTGAGTCTCGTAAGCCGCCAACTTTGCGCGTAAACCATCCACTACCTTCGCGGGCGCACGACTAGTAAAGGTCTCATCCGCCAGCTGACGACGGGAGTTCTCAATTAGAGATTCGAGTTTGGCCGCTTCCTTCTGCAAGCGTGCTCGAGCTTCACCCGATGCGCTTCCGTTCTGCGAGGGTGTGGCAGCGTAAATGTGCAGATCAAAGTCTGCCGTCGAGCGTTCCAACCCGATTTCAGGCTTGTCCGCTTGCGCCTGATTTAGAGTGATCTTGGCGAGGGCAGCGATCACCGGCAAATCATCGTCATGAAAGGCGAAATCCCGAAAGCGGACACTGGCCGGGAGTAGCGCTTTCGGATCCAGCTTGTGATCGGCGCGAAGCTCGCGCGCGGCCGTGACCACCTGCTGGAGCATGTTGAATGCCTTCGCCCCGGTTGAAGTCGAGTTCGAACTCTCGACGGGTGTGGGATAAGAAGCAAGGGATATCGACCTTGGCTGCCCGGGCGTCGGATTACCGGTGTGTATCAATCGCTGCCACAGTTCTTCGGTGAGAAACGGCATGAATGGATGCAGCAGACGCAAAGTCGCTTCGTAGATCGTTAGCACCGCTTGCCAGTGCTCGTCGATTCCCGAATTCTCGCGGAAGCGCAACTTTTTCGCTTCGAGATACCAGTCGCAGAAATCGTGCCAGAAGAAGTCCCAAAGGGTTTGAGTGGCTTCATGGTACCGATGACTTTCGAGAGCCCGCGCAGTGATGTCCCGGGCGTTTTCAAACCGCTCAAAAATCCAGCGATCTTCGGTAGCGTCCGACGGGTTTTTTAAAGACCCAGACTGGGGCGTCCAACCCGTGACGCCGGACCGCTCCATATTCATAAAGAGCCATCGGGATGCGTTCCAGATCTTGTTGGCAAATGCACGGGCGGCATCGATTCGATCCGGTTTCAGAGCGATATCAGAGCCGGTGGCAGCTGAAATCAGAAGAGCAATCCGCAAGGAGTCCGTACCCGAACGCTCGATGATGTCGAGCGGATCGACCACGTTGCCTTTCGTTTTCGACATCTTTTGGCGCTCTGCGTCGCGCACGAGCCCATGCATGTGGACTTCGCGGAATGGAACGTCACCCGTGCACTCGATCCCGAGCATCATCATCCGGCAGACCCAGAAGAACAGGATGTCGAAGCCGGTGATGAGGAGTGACGTCGGGTAAAACGTCTTTAGATCTTCCGTCTGCTCCGGCCAGCCCAGGGTCGAGAACGGCCACAATCCGGAACTGAACCATGTGTCTAACACGTCAGAATCCTGTTCAATCTCGGTGGACTGACAATGCGAACAGACCGCCGGGATCTCTCGAGCAACAGTGATCTCGTGACAAGTACGGCAGTGCCAGGCAGGGATGCGATGCCCCCACCAAAGCTGACGAGAAACGCACCAGTCGCGGATGTTCTCCATCCATTGGAAGAACACGACCTCGCGGTCATCCGGGACGAAACGGATCCGGCCAGTGCGGACCGCGTCCATTGCTTTCTCCGCAAGCGGTTTGGTTTTGACAAACCACTGATTTGACACTAGAGGTTCGATGATCGTCTTGGAACGATCACACTTGCTCAAGCTGATCTGGTACGGCTCTATTTTCTCTAGTAACCCTTCTTCTTCGAGTCGGGCAACGATCCGCTTTCGAGCTTCGAAGCGGTCGAGACCGGCATATTGGCCTGCGGCCGCGGTCATGCGCGCGTCTTCGCCGATCACTTTCACGGACGGGAGGTGATGTCTCTTCCCTGCCTCGAAATCATTTGGGTCGTGTGCGGGAGTGATTTTGACGACCCCGGTACCGAAAGCCGGATCAGCCATGCTATCCGCGATGACGGGGATGTCTCGACCGACAAGCGGCAGGCGCACCGTTGCCCCATGCAAATGGCTGTACCGTTTGTCGTCGGGGTTCACCACAACCGCAGTGTCGCCGAGCATCGTTTCGGGTCGTGTCGTCGCGACGATCAGGTAACCTTCGCCGCTCGTGAGCGGGTAGCGAATGTGCCACAGGTGCCCTTCCGCACTCTCGTGGGTCGTTTCAACGTCAGAGATGGCAGTCTGGCATCGGGGACACCAGTTCACCATGTACTCGCCGCGGTAAATGAGGCCCTTTTCCCATAGCTGGACGAAGGTTTCACGGACGGCGCGGGACAGCCCTGCGTCCATGGTGAAGCGTTCGCGACACCAGTCGACGCTTGCTCCTTCCCTGCGAATCTGATTGTTGATACGTCCGCCGTACTCCTCTTTCCACTGCCACACACGACGCTCGAACTCGGTGCGTCCTAACTGTTGTCTGGTGAGGCCTTCCGCAGCCAGTTGACGTTCCACAACCATCTGGGTAGCGATACCGGCGTGATCCGTTCCGGGAACCCAAAGCGTCACTTCGCCACGCATGCGATGCCAGCGGACGGCCAAATCCATGATCGTGTGGTCGAGCATGTGGCCGATGTGGAGAGAGCCGGTGACGTTCGGCGGAGGAATGACGATTGAGAAGACCGGGCGACCCTTTGCCTGCTTCGCGTCGACCTGGTAGATGCCTGTTTCTATCCACCACTGAGCCCAATGCGGCTCCAGGCGCTGGGGCTCGTATACCTTCTCAAGTTGCATGGGAAATCTCAGCGTAGCATTGGGAAAGGGGTATGTTCGCGAGCCCTGTGAGCAGCTGAAACGGTGGCTGACCGAGCGAATATTTGGCGGCAAGCAAGCCGTGTGATTTAATAGGTTTTGCAACTGCTTCGAGTTGATTCGAAGCTCGAAGCAGGCAGATGCTCCTCAGTAGCTCAACGGCAGAGCATTCGGCTGTTAACCGAAGGGTTGTAGGTTCGAATCCTACCTGAGGAGCCAATTATTTCAATAGCTTAGCCTCTTTCCTTCCATTTCGTATTGAGCGACTTGTGGGAAATGTTATGGGGTGCCCACTTAACTTCCAGACGCGGACCTTCGCGACGAGCGAGCAGATAGTCTCTCGACCGCTCGACGTTTCACTTCGGTCCGTATGTGCGAATAGTGCTTCAGCATGTCTCTCGAAACATGTCCAGCCATATCTCGGATGACTTCGTCCCCCCGGCTCCGCTTTCCGCAAGATCAGTAACGAACGCGTGCCGATTGTCATGGAACCTGCCATTCACGTTTGCCTTCTCTCGGGCGAATCGTCACGCGGTCTTCAATGACGTTTGAGGACGAGTCGGGTCATTGGGTCGCGGCTTACCGAACGGGAACACATACCACTCCGGCTGTCTTGTCCCAAACTGGTTTGTGAACCAATCCGCGTACTCCAAGAAGGCAGCATGGAGATCATTATTCATCGGGATGCTGCGACCTGTTCCCGCATCCGTTTTCGTTTCTCCAACAGCCAAGAGACGCTTGAGAAGGTCGATCCTGCTCCATTGCAGTGTTCGGATCTCTTTATCCCGCAGTCCTGCGTGCAGTGCCAGCATAGTCGCCACGTAGATGGCCTTCGACCTCGGCGCTTCCTTCGCTGCTCTCAGTAAAGCGTCTTTCTCTTCGGTAGAGTAGGCCTTCCCTACCCTCTTGGCCACCTTGAGCTTCAGTTTTTTGTTTTCCGAAGTTGTGCCCTGATCGCTCCCTCCTGCGCAATATTCAAGAGGCGCAGCAGAAACCCGACTTCCTCATTGATCGTTTTGGGTGCAGCCAATTCTTTCAAGCGCTCAATCTGGTACTTCTGAACGACCTTATCCGTGATGTCGACAAGCATCTCCTGACCTAATATCCGACTCACGTGACGTAGAGCGTGCTCGGCGAACTTGGCAGATTTTGGCTGTCTCACCCTGTATTGAACAAGAAATTTCTCGGCCACCTTGGCCGGACTTAGAACGCGCTCGTTTCGAGAATCGGCCAGTCCGTTGAACCCGGTTTCAAGTTCTCGTCGACGCTGCCTTTCGGCTTCCTTGGCGACAGTCTTTGACGTCGATTTCGAGGATTCTTTTATTAGCCGACCGGCAAAGATCAACTCGTAATGTCAGGTCTTGGTGTGCTTCGTCTTGCCTGTCTTTTGGTCTTTATACTGCGGCCGATAGACGCCCATTCCTTAACGCTTCCCTCGCTTCTGTATCGTAGAAACGTTCTTGCCGGCCGCTGGTGGCCTGCCACCCTTCCGACCCATCTCGCTCAATTGTTCCTTCGTATATTTTTTGCTC
>Ga0308175_100001821_pt1 | contig 14409 bp, 15 predicted proteins | sample PhyCR1_3_FD_203893 | JGI IMG/M metagenome (GOLD analysis project Ga0308175, IMG submission 203893) | Soil microbial communities from UC Gill Tract Community Farm, Albany, California, United States - DLSLS.C.R1 | ecosystem: Environmental > Terrestrial > Soil > Agricultural land | place: USA...
CGGAGGCGGGAGTGTCATAGAGCTCGGCGGGCGCCCCGACCTGCTCCAGCTGCCCGTGATCGAGCACGGCGACCCGGTCGGCGACCTCCATCGCCTCCTCCTGGTCGTGCGTGACGAATACCGTGGTCACGTGCACCTCCTCGTGCAGGCGACGTAACCAGTCGCGCAGCTCGGCCCGCACGCGGGCGTCGAGGGCGCCGAACGGCTCGTCGAGGAGCAGAACACGCGGCTTGGCGGCGAGCGCGCGGGCGAGCGCCATCCGTTGGCGCTGGCCGCCCGAGAGCTTCGAGGGATACCGGTCTGCGAAGCCGGAGAGCTGGACGAGATCGAGCAGCTCGTCGACGCGCTCGCGGATCTCCTGCTTCGGCCGCTTCCGGATCGTGAGCGCGAAGGCGACGTTGTCGCGCACGGTCATGTGCTTGAACGCCGCGTAGTGCTGGAAGACGAAGCCGACGTTGCGGCGCTGCGGCGTGAGCCGGGTCGCGTCCTCGCCGGCGAGCAGGACTTCGCCGGAGTCGGGGCGCTCGAGGCCGGCGACGATCCGGAGCAGGGTCGACTTGCCGGAGCCGCTCGGCCCGAGCACGGCCGTGAGCGAGCCGTCGGGGATCTCGAGCGAGACGTCGTCGATGGCGAGGAACGAGCCGAAGCGCTTCGTGACGTTGCGGACCTCGATCGACATCTAGAGAACTCCCTCTTTCGGCTTGGTCAGGGTCATCAGGACGAGTACGAGCACTGCGATGACGGCAAGCACCACGGCAATGGCGTAGCTCCCACTCGTCTGGAAGTTCTGGATGAGGTCGTCGATGCGTGTCGTCGCTGTTTCGGTCTTGCCCTCGATCCGGCCCGACACGACGGCCACTGCTCCGTACTCGCCGAGGCAGCGCGCGGTGGTCAGGATCACGCCATAGATCACAGCCCAACGGATCGAGGGCAGCGTGATCAGCCGGAACCGCTGCCAGCGGGTCGCGCCGAGGGTCCCGGCGGCCTGCTCCTGCTCGTTGCCCAGCTCGCGGAGGATCGGGATGACCTCGCGGGCGACGAACGGCACCGAGACGAAGATCGTCGCGAGCACGATCGCCGGCATGGCGAACAGGACTTGGAACCCGTGGTCGGACAGCCAGTTGCCGAACCAGCCGCCGCGTGGGGCGTAGAGAAGAAACAGCGCAAGGCCGATGACGACCGGTGAAACGGCGAGGGGAAGGTCGATGAAGGCGTTCAGCAACCCCTTGCCGCGGAAACGTCGACGCACGATCGCGAGCGCGCAGAGCACACCGAAGACGGTGTTGAGCGGGACCGCGATGGCCGCCGCGATCAGCGTGATCTTGAACGCGTGCACGGTGAGGGGGTCGGATAGCGCCTGCCAGACCGGCTCCAGCCCGTGCTCGAACGTGCGGTAGAAGACCATCGTGAGCGGCGCGAGCAGGATGACAGTCAGGTAGCCGAGGGCCACCACGCGCAGGCCGAGCCGCCTAGGCACGCTCGTACCTCGTGACGTAGAAGCGCAAGGCGCCGACGGCGAGGAGCACCACGAAGGCTGCACCCAGAAGCACGATCGCGACGGCCGATGCCTGGGCGGGCTCACCGTCCTGGATCACGTTGAAGATGAAGACCGAGGCGACCTCGGTGTGGAGGGTGCTCCCCGCGACGAGGACGATCGCGCCGATCTCGCCGAGTGCGCGTGCGAGTGCGAGGACGGAACCCGAGAGAACCCCCGGCAGGATGTTCGGCAGGACGATCCGCCGGAAGACGGTGAACTGGCCGGCGCCGAGCGAGCGAGCCGCCTCCTCCATCTCCACGTCGAGCTCGATCAGCACCGGCTGCACCGTCCGGATGACGAACGGGAGCGTGACGAAGCAGAGCGCGAGCACGATCGCGGCGCGCGTGAAGGCGACGTGGATTCCGACCGGCGAATTCGGGCCGTAGAGCGTGAGCAGCGTCAGGCCGGCGACGATCGTCGGCAGGGCGAACGGCAGGTCGATCACGGAGTTGACGAGCGACTTGCCGTGGAACTCGTCGCGGACGAGCACCCACGCCGTGATCGTGCCCAGCACCGCGTTGATCAGGACGACGATGAGGGCCGCCGCGAACGTGAGCTTCAGTGCTCCGACTGCCTCGGGGCTCGAGACGACCTGCCAGAAGCCGTGCGCTCCGGCCTTCTTCGCTTCCCAGATGAGTGCCGCGATCGGGAGGACGACGATGACGAGCAGGTACGACGAGATGACGCCGACGGACAGGGCCGTACTGGCCCGTCCGTCGGCGCTGAGCCTGCGGGCCGGCGCGGTCGCGCGCGCCGCGACGGCGCTAATGGGTGGGGCCTCCGACGGCCTCCTCGATCTTGACCATCCGGCCGTTCTCGAGGTCGAACCACACCTTGTTCACCTTCAGCCAGCCGCCGAAGAGCTTGTCGCTGATGTTGAAGGTCGGGCCGGTGTTGTACTTCTTGCGCCAGCCTGCGAGGTCGTGGCTCTTGAGCACAGACCTCACGACGGGCCGGTAGCCGTTGACGGCGAAGATCTTCTGCTGCTTCGGCGCGTGTGCGTACTTGATGAACGCCTTGGCCGCGCCAGGAGCGCCCTTGGTCGCCACCATCGGCAACTGGATCAGCATCGTGGGCCTGGGAACGACGAGCTTCCCCTGTTTGCCGGCGGCGAACGCGGCGTACGCCTCGCTCTCGTACGTGATGAGGACGTCGCCCTTGCCGGAGAAGAAGGTATTCGCCGCGTTGGATCCGGACGAGTCCTGCGAGACCACGTGCTTGAACAGCTTGGTCACCCACTGAATCGCCTGGCGGTTGCTCAGGCCCGACTTCCGCGCCTGGCCGTAGGCCGCGAGCACGTTCCACTTCGCCGAGCCGGAGGGGAACGGATCCGGCGTCACGACCTGCACACCGGGCTTGACCAGGTCCTTCCAGCTGCGGATGTGCTTCGGGTTCCCCGGTCGCACGACGAAGGCGACGACCGAGTCGGCCGCGATCCCTCCGAGCTTCGCCTTTGTCCAGGACTTGGAGATGAGACCGGCGTCGGCGACCGTGTCGATGTCGAGGCCGGTGGAGAGGAAGGCGACGTCGGCCGGCTGTCCGGCGACGATCTGCTTGGCCTGGGAGCCTGACGGCCCGTACGACTGGCTGAACGAGACGCCCTGTCCTGCAGGCTGATGCTGAAAGCGGGTGATGAGCTTCGCCATCACCGGCCTGGGCGTCGAATAGGCGACGAGATTCACGGACGTGCCCGCCTGGCGAGCTTGTGCAGCGCTGCTCGCGCAGCCGAAGAGGACGGGGACGATCAGGGCGGGGAGCAAGACTTTCCGCATCGCGCGAGGGTCCTTTCTCGGGATTACCTACCAGTTTTCTAGGTATTGGCGATGCTGATACTTACCATAAGTCTCGGTCGCCATGCGGATCCGAACAGAATCCGAACGATTCAGGCTTTGGGCTGCGTCGCGGCGATGTCTGCGAGCGTCGTCTGCTCGAGGACGCCGCGGATCTGCGTGCGCAGCTCGAGCCAGACGTCGCGCAGCCCCTCGGCTGCGCCCTCGTACTCGAGCTCGTCCGGTCGCACGCCGCGCACGGTGGCGATCGGCCCCTCGAGCTCGCGGATGACCTCGGCGACCGAGATGTCCTCCGCCGGGCGTGCGAGCTGGTAGCCGCCCTCGGCGCCGCGCTGGCTCGCGACCAGCCCGCCGCTGCGGAGCTGCGAGAGGATGCTCTCGAGGAACTTCGGTGGGATGCTCTGAGCCGAGGCGAGCTGCTCGGCCGTCGTCAGCCCGGGCGGCGCTGCGGCCAGCTCCGCCATCGCCCGGAGCGCGTAGTCGACCTTGGCCGAGACCCGCATCCCTGCATTCTTCCGCTACGAGCGCGGATGCGAACGGTCGTAGACCCTGCGCAGGTGGCGGGGGTCGACGTGGCTGTAGATCTGCGTCGTCGAGAGCGAGCTGTGGCCGAGCAGCTCCTGGATGGTGCGCAGGTCGGCGCCGCCGTCGAGCAGATGCGTCGCGAAGGCGTGCCTGAGGCGGTGCGGGTGCGGGACGATCCGGCGCAGCGTGCTCGTATCGAGGCGGCGGCCGCGCGCGGAGACGAAGAACGCGTCTTGTGCTCCCTTTGCCAGCTCGGGTCTGGCCCCGCGTAGGTAACGCGCGAGCCAGGCCGCGGCCTCCTCGCCGAGCGGCACGACCCGCTCCTTGCCGCCCTTGGCGCGGCGGATGTGCACGAGCTCCTGCTCGAAGTCGACGTCGCCGAGATCGAGGCCCACGGCCTCCGCGCTGCGCAGACCCGCCGAGTAGACGAGCTCCACCAGCGCACGATTACGCAATGCAAGCGGCCCGTCGCCTTCGAGCGCTTCGAGCATCCGGTCGACGTCTGGCGCGGCGGGTGCGTCGGGCAAGCGGCGCGCGCGGCGCGGGCCGAGGCGCGCGTCGGGGACGCGTTCAGGCCCGAGCGCATGCCTGAGGAAGGCGCGCACCGCGGCCAGCTTGCGGCTGATCGTGGCCGGCGCGAGCTTCCTACCGTGTTGCGCGCCGCCGAGGCAGGAGACGTAGTCGGCGAGCACGCGGACGTCGACCGAGTCGAGGTCCGTGCCCCGATCCTCCAGCCACGCGCAGAACTCTCCGATGTCGCCGCCGTAGGCGCGCCGAGTCGCCTCGCTCAGCGCGGGCGAGGCGAGGAAGCGATCGGCTGCTGCGAGAGCGTCCATGAAAGGACGGTTCGCCGGGCGTCGTTCCTTTCCCTTTCGTTAGCGTGACCGTGTGATCGCGAAGCACGACGTGCTCGTCGTCGGCGCTGGCTGCGCTGGCATGCGCGCCGCGATCGAGGCCTTCGACGCCGGCGCGGACGTCGCGATGATCTCGAAGATCCATCCGACGCGCTCGCACTCCGGTGCTGCCGAGGGAGGCATCAATGCGGCGCTCGGAAACGCGTCGGAGGACGACCCCGAGATCCACGCGTTCGACACGGTCAAGGGGTCGGATTACCTCGGCGACCAGGATGCGATCCAGATCCTTTGCGACGAGGCGCCCGGCGACGTCTACCAGCTGGAGAACTGGGGTGCCGTCTTCTCGCGTACGGAGGACGGCCGCATCGCGCAGCGGCCGTTCGGAGCCGCGGGCGCGCCGCGCACCGCGTACGCCGCGGACATCACCGGCCACGTCCTCGTCCAGGTTCTGTGGGAACAGGTCTGCAAGCGCGACATCCCGACCTATGAGGAGTACTTCGCCTGGCACCTCGTCGAGAACGACGGCCGCTGTCAGGGCGTCGTCTGCTGGGACCTCCTCGACGGCGGCCTGAAGACGATCGGGGCGAAGACCGTGATCCTCGCCACCGGCGGGGCGGGGCGACTCTACGTCGGGACGACGAACGCCTACTCCTGCACCGGTGACGCGATGGCGATGGCGCTGCGCATCGGCCTACCGCTCAAGGACATGGAGATGATGCAGTTCCACCCCACGACGCTGGCTCCGACGGGCGTGCTCATTACCGAGGGCTGTCGAGGCGAGGGGGCCTATCTCCTCAACAAGGACGGGGAGCGGTTCCTCAAGCGGTATGCGCCGAACACTATGGAGCTCGCCTCGCGTGACGTGATCTCCCGCGCGGAGCAAATGGAGATCGACGCCGGCCGGGACGTCGACGGCAACGTCCTGCTCGATCTGAGGCACCTCGGTGCGGAGCGGATCATCGAGCGGCTACCCGGATCGCGCGAGCTCGCAATGACGTTCCTCGGCGTCGATCCGATTTACGACCCGATCCCCGTGCGGCCCGGTGCCCACTACCACATGGGCGGGGTCGCCACCGACGTCTGGGGCCAGACCGAGCTCACGGGCCTCTATGCCTCCGGCGAGTGCGCCTGCGTCTCTGTGCACGGCGCCAATCGGCTCGGCGGGAACGCCCTGATGGAGACGATCACGTACGGCAAGCGCTCGGGCCGCCACGCGGCGGAATGGGCGCTCTCGCACACGACCGTCGAGGTGCCCGAGTCGGCCGAGCGCGACGCCGAGCGAGAGCTGAAGGCGCTGCTCGACCGCGCCGACGGCGAGCGCCCGTGGAGCATCCGCGACGAGCTGGCCACCACGATGCACGAGAACTTCGGCGTCTTCCGCCGCGAGCATCAGATGCAGCAGCAGGGCGAGATCGTGGCCGGCCTCCGCGAGCGCTACCAGCGTGTGCTCCTCGAAGACAAGGGCGAGGTCTTCAACAGCGACCTGACGCAGGCGATCGAGCTCGGCTTCCTCCTCGACCTCGCCGAGTGCATGGTGGTCGCCGGGATCGAGCGCAAGGAGAGTCGCGGCGCCCACGCGCGCCCCGACGACTACCCCGAGCGCGACGACGAGAAGTTCCTGAAGCATACGATCGTCCGGCTGAAGGACGGCGCGCCGCAGCTCTCGTGGGAGCCGGTGCGGATGACCAAATGGGAACCACAGGAGCGCAAGTACTGATGCAGATGGCTCTCAAGATCTGGCGCTACGACTCCGCCACGGGCGACCGGGCGCTGAAGGAGTACGAGTTCGACGCGCCCGAGTGGGCGACGCTCCTCGACTGCCTCGACATCGTCAAGGACAAGCAGGACGGCTCGCTCGCCTTCCGCAAGAGCTGCCGGATGATGATCTGCGGCTCCTGCGGGATGCGCATGGACGGCGCCGCGGTCCTCGCCTGCAAGACACGGATGTACGACATCGCGCAGGAGGGTCGGGTCCCCGTCATTTCGGCGATGGGGAACCTTCCGATCCGCAAGGACCTCGTCGTCGATATGGGTCCGTTCTGGTCGAAGTTCAAGGCGATGTGGCCGTGGCTGGAGCCGGGCTACGACCGCCCGGAAGACGGGCGTGAGTACCGGATCTCGCAGGAGCGGATGAACGTCGTGCACAAGGAGTCCCTGTGCATCAACTGCGGCTGCTGCGTCTCGGAGTGCAACGCGATGGAGGCGGACCCCGAGTTCCTCGGGCCGCAGGCGCTCGCGAAGGGGATGCGCTTCGTCGGCGACCCGCGCGACGGCACCACCGTGGAGCGGCTCGAGCGCTACAACTCCGAGCACGGGATCTGGGACTGCACGCGCTGCTACTTCTGCAACGAGCGCTGCCCGAAGGGAGTCGACCCACGCGACGCCATCGCGAAGCTCGGCGCGGAGTCGATCCGCCTCGGCATCGACCGCGACATGGGAGCGAAGCACGCCAAGTGGTTCGTCCGCTCTGCCGAGACGACGGGCTGGCTGCGCGAGGAGGAGCTGATCCCGAAGACGCAGGGTTACGTCTCCGCGATCAAGCAGCTCAAGTTCGGCGCCAGCCTTGCGCGCCACGGCAAGGTGCGGCCCGTCCCGATCCCGCACACGGCCAAGGACGTGAACGAGGCACGCAACCTGCGTAAGGTCGTGCGCGAGCAGGACCGCCAGGGCGCCCTCGGCCACGTGCAGGGCGAGCACGCGCTGGCGAAGCTCGACCATGGGTACCAGCCGGAGTCGCTCGAGGAGATTTACGACCGCCCGGGTGCCGCACCGAGGCCGTGGCTACCTGAAGTGAAGGAGGAGGAAGCGAAAGCGTGAGCGCGACCGAGACCCCGCTGAAGAGAGTCGCTTACTACAAGGGCTGTCTCGCGTCGCTGTCCGCGAAGGAGCTCGACAGCTCGACGAAGGCTCTTTCACCCATGGTCGGCCTCGAGCTCGTGGAGCTCGAGTCGGTGACCTGCTGCGGTGCAGGCGACATCCACGAGGCCGAGCCGGACTACTACCTCCATCTCAACGCGCGGATCCTCGCCTACGCGGAGGCGACCGGCTGCGAGATGCTGATGACGGTCTGCAACGTGTGCACGCTCAACCTGCGCCAAGCGAACTTCATGCTCCAGGGCGACGCCGAGCTGCTCGCGCGGGTCAACGAGAACCTCGCGACCGTGGGTGTGCCGGCGTACTCCGGGAAGGTCGACGTGCGGCACTTCCTGTGGGAGATTGCCGAGGGCGACGGCTACGAGCGGCTCAAGGAGGTCGCGCACCGTGGGCTGAAGGGGCTCAAGGTCGCGCCCTTCTACGGCTGTCAGATCCTGCGCCCGTCGAAGATCATGGGCTTCGAGGATCCGGACCGCCCCTGGTCGCTCGAGCGGATCATCGAGGCCTGCGGGGGCGAGGCGATCGACTACCCGGCGAAGGTCAAGTGCTGCGGCTTCCCGATCATCGCGGCGCGCGAGGAGACGGCGCTCGGTGAGGTCATCCAGCCGGTCGAGCAGGCGATCGAGGCCGGCGCCGACGTGATGGTCACGCCGTGCCCGCTCTGCCACCTCTCGCTGGACGCCTGGCAGCAGAAGCTCGAGGCCTCGACGGGGCGCGCCTTCAAGATGCCGGTGCTCCACCTCGCCCAGCTCGTCGGCGTGGCGGCCGGGCTCGAGGAAGCGGAGCTGAAGTTCAAGCGCCACATCGTCGATCCGCGGCCGGCGCTCGAGCGGCTGGAAGTCTGAAGCGCCTCGGCGCGGCCGTCGGCGCCGGCCTCGGGTGGGGACTGCTCGAAGCCGGCTGGTTGCGACAGCGGGAGCTCGAGCTGGAGCTGCCCGGATTGCCGCCGGAGCTGGACGGGCTCCGGATCATGCATTTGTCGGACTTCCACTTCGGCGTCCCGTCACCCGGCATCGGCGCCTCCTGGCAGGCGGCCGCGTGGACGCGGGAGCGGAACCCCGACCTGGTCGCGATCAGCGGCGATCTCCTGACGCATCCGCGCGGGGAGCCGATGCTCCGGCAGCTCGTGCGGATCCTGCCCCGGCCGGCGTTCGCCGTCCTCGGGAACCATGACATCGCGCTCAGCCGGGACCCGCAGGCGCGCCGGTCGGACCTGCGGGAGCTCGAGCCGGCTACGTTGCTCCGCGACGACGGGCGCATGGTCGAGCTTCGCGGCCGCAGCGTGTGGCTTGCCGGAGCCGATCCGCGGCTGATCGTGCGCGGCCGGGCTCGACTTGATCCGAACGCCCTGGCCCGAGAAGCCGACCTCTCGATCCTGCTCTGCCACTACCCGCGCGTGCTCGACCAGCTCGAGCCGGGCCGGTTCGACCTCGTCCTCGCCGGCCACATGCACGACGGCCAGATCGCGCTTCCTTTCCCGGGCGGGAAGTTCCGCTTCGCCCATCCGACCGCCCAGTTCAACGCGGGCGTCTATCGGAGCGCCGCCGCAGCGATGCACGTCTCGGCCGGGCTCGGGACGACGTTCGTCCCCTTCCGCTTCGCGGCACGGCCCGAGGCGACCGAGCTTGTGCTCAGAGCAGCGCTACGCTGACGCCGATGGCCGGTCAGGCGTCGATCTCGACCGAGATCCTCGCCCGTTACGCCGCGGACGCGGCGCGGGAAGTAGACGGAGTGCGAGGGCTCGCAGACAGTCCGCTGCCGCGGAAGCACGCAGTGCGCGTGTCGGGCGAGAACGGCGCGGTGCGGATCGAGCTGCACCTCGTCACGGAGTGGGGGGCGTCGATCCCGGCGGTCGGCAGGCTCGTCCAGGAGCGGGTGCGCGAGTACCTCCACAAAATGGCCGACATCGAGCCGGCGGTCGTTGAGGTCGTCGTCGACGCCGTGGGGCCGGAACAGTCGTGACGACGCGGATCTCCGGGCTGACGGGTGCGACGATCGAGACGGCGCCGAGCGTCTGCCACGAGTGCATCTGGTGGCAGACGCGGAACGGGCGCAGCGCCGACAAGCGCAAGTGGATCCGCGACGCCGAGGACGAGTGGGGCGCGTGGGGGACGGTCTACCACGACGACGACGGCAACCTGCTCGGGTCGATGCAGTACGGCCCAGCCGAGCTCTTCCCGCGTGCTCGCGAGCTCCCCGCGGGGCCGCCGAGCGACGACGCCGTTCTCGTGACGTGCGCCTACCTCACCGATCCGTCGCGGCCGTGGGTGATGCAGTCGCTCTTCCTCACCGCGATCGGAGACTCGCGCGAGCGGGGAGCCCGCGCACTCGAGGCGTTCGCCTACCGCTACCCCGAAGGCGAGACGAACTTCGAGCGGTTCCACGTGCACAAGACGATCTTTCCGGCGGACTTCCTCGCCGACTTCGGTTTCCTGCCGGTGCGCTCGAAGGGGCGGGTCGAGCTCGCGCGGCTCGAGCTCGGCGGCCTGCAGCCCGTGGAGGAGGGGACGCGCGAGAAGGTGCTGGCGCGGGTGCAGGAGGCGTTCATGCCCGCACCCGCACCGCAGCGCTTCTAGCCGACTGCAGCCGCAACCTTCGCGAACGGCTCGAAGACCAGCGTTCCCTTCCCGTAGTTCGTGCCGGATCCGTTGCCCGCGTAGACGAGGCCTGCACTGTCGATGTGGGCGAGGACGACGCCTCCGTGGGGCTCGGCGATGACACGGTCGTTGCCGGTCGACAGGTTGACCGCGTGGAGCACCCCCGCGTTCCCCGTCGTATACACGGCGATGTTGCCCTCGACATCGACGTCCCGGGGCGGCTTGCTGCCGCGCGCGTTGATCGTCTTCCGCAGCGCGCCGGTGCGGGCGTTGTACAGCTGGAGCTGCCGGGTCTTGGTGCCTACCACGAGGTTCTTGCCCTGTAGCGCAACCGCTTCCGTGTCCGCCGGGGTGTCCACCGTCAGCAGCAGCTTGCCGGCGGCTGAGTAGAGGGCGACGCTCCCGTCGACCTCCAGCACCGCCACACGTCCTCCGTCGGCGGCGGTCGCCTGGAGGGTGTTCGCGCCGGTTGCGGCCTGCTTCAGCTTGGTGCCGCTGAGCACGTCCAGTTGGGCGTCGGTGGCGGTGCCGTTGCCGTCGGTCGTCCACCGGTTCATGGCGATGAGGTTTCCGGAGCCGACGAGCCCGCCGAGCCAGGGGCCGGCACAGTGCGAGCCTCCGCCGGCGCCGCAGCTGTCGCCGGTGCGGAGGGCCGAGGCGACCTTCCGCTCCTTCGGGCTCGCCACCGAGGAGGTGAAGAGATAGTCGTCGCTCTCGAGGTTGCCGCCCTCGTTGAGGAGCCACGCCACGCGCCGCCCGGCGATCGCGAGTTGGAAGACGCCGGCGCCGACGACGTCGTCGGAAACGGCCGTCTTCGGGCCGCTGACCTTGACCGTCTTGCCGGTTCGAACGTTCCAGACGAGCACCTTGTTCGTGGCGTGGGGCTTCGTGACGAGCTTCGCGCTGGCGTCGTAGGCGATGCGGCTTCCGTCGATCGCGAGCGCCGCGATCGGAACCTGGAGGTGCCTGACCTGCTTGCCGTGCGTTGCGGTCGTTCCCGCCGCGCCCGCCACGAGCGCGAGACCCGAGAGCAACCCGGCAGCTAGAACGAGAACAGCCCGGTCAAGCTTCATCCGTGGCACCTCCAGTTGGGAGGCCAGACTCTAGGTCCGCCGCGTTAGCGAAAGATCAAGTTTCGATCAATCTTTGTGGAGCCGGGGCGCGGGCGGGCTCGAGCAGGAGCTCGGCGATCTGGAGCGCGTTGAGCGCGGCGCCCTTGACGAGGTTGTCGCAGGCGAGGAAGAGGACGAGGCCGTTGGCCTCCGCAGCGCGGTCCGGGCGGATGCGGCCTACGAGCACGTTCTCCGTCTGGGCCGCCGCGCGCGGCGTCGGCGTCTCGACGAGCCGCACGCTGGGAGCGCCTGCGAGCACGGCCTCCGCGTGCTCGGGCAAGAGCGGCCGCTCCGTCTCGATCCAGACGGACTGCGAGTGGCCGACGAGGACGGGAACACGGACGGTCGTCGCGCTGAGCGGGAGCTCCGGCAGCTCGAGGATCTTGCGTGTCTCCGCGCGGATCTTCGACTCCTCCTCGGTCTCGTCGCCCTCCCACGTCCAGTCGAAGGCAAGGTCGTGCTGCTCGGGCGGCTCGGCACGCAGCCGCTCCATCCGCTGCGCGCCGGCACCGGAGACGGCCTGGTAGGTGGAGACCCGCACCCGCCGCAGCCCGGCCGCGTCGTGGAGCGGCTGGAGGACGCAGGTGAGCGGGATCGCCGAGCAGTTCGGGTTGGCGACGACCCTGGTGGTTGCGATTGCCTCGCGGGCTCTGTCGCCGTTCACCTCGGGCACGACGAGCGGATAGCCCTCCGCGAGCCGGTATGCGCTCGACTTGTCTACGACGAGTGCGCCGCCCTCGACCGCATCGGGAACGAGCTCGCGAGACGCGCTCGTGCCGCACGAGAAGAGGACGAGGTCGAGGCCCCCCGCGAGAAGCACGTCCGCAGTCGCCTCCTCGACCGCGAGGCCGCCGTCGAGCTCCCGCCCGGCGGAGCGCGCCGAGGCGAAGGCCCGGACGTTCCCGTAGCCGCGCTCGCGTAGCAGCCGGAGCGTCACGGTGCCGACGGCACCGGTCGCGCCGACTACGCCGATGCGCGCGTTCTGGACGCTCATTCCGCTCCGAGCTCGAACGCGTCGTGCAGCGCGGCAACCGCCTTCGGCACGTCCTCGGTGCGGACGTGGCAGGCGATCTTGATCGGCGAGGTGGAGATGACCTCCGGCTGGACGCCGATGCCGCCGAGCGTCGCGAACGCCTGCGCCGCGATGCCGGGGTGACTCTTCATGCCTGCGCCGATGAGGCTCACCTTGCCGAGGTCGTCGCGCATCGACCATTCGATCTCCAGCGCGCCGAGTAGCTCCTCGCAGGCCTGCCGATCCTCCACGGGAGCGCTGAAGACGATCTCGTCGCTCGACACCTGGAGGATCGTGTCGACGTTGACGTTCGCCTCGGCGAGCCGCTCGAAGAGGCGGGCGGCGCCGATCCGGCGGACGCGGTAGAGGGGCTCGCAGTCGGTGTGCGCGACGCCGCTGATGATCGCCTTCTCGAGCACCGGATCCTCCTCGTCGACGATCCACGTCCCCTCGGCGTCGGAGAACGTCGACCGCACCTGGAGCCGCACATCGTGGTTGCGCGCGAACTCGACCGAGCGTAGCTGGAGCACCTTCGCACCGCTCGCCGAGAGCTCGAGCATCTCCTCGTAGGTGACCGCAGGCAGGCGGCGCGCGTGAGGGACGAGGCGGGGGTCGGCCGTGAAGACGCCTTCGACGTCCGTGTACATCTCGCAGGCGCCCGCGCCGAGCGCTGCCGCGAGCGCGACCGCGGTGAGGTTCGAGCCGCCGCGGCCGAGCGTCGTCACGTCGTGGGAGTCGGCCGAGACGCCCTGGAACCCGGCGACGAGCACGATCCTGCCGGCGTCGAGGGCGTCGTTTATGCGGGTCGCGCGCACCTCGGCGATCTTCGCCTTGCCGTGGACGGTGTCGGTGACGATGCCCGCCTGCGAGCCGGTGAGCGAGATCGCCTCGTGGCCGAGGTCGTGGACGGCCATCGCGCACAGCGCGTTCGAGATCCGCTCGCCGACCGAGATCAGCATGTCGTACTCGCGCGGCTGCGGACGTGGCGAGATCTCGTGAGCGAGCCGGATCAGCTCGTCGGTTGTGTCGCCCATCGCCGAGAGGACGGCCACCACGCGCCGACCCTCCTCGCGTGCGCGTACGAGCCTGCGCGCGACGTCCCTGATCTTCTCCGTGTCCGCGACCGAGGAGCCGCCGAACTTCATCACCACGAGGTCAGGCCCGCGTGCGGCCGAGTCGGCTGCGACCTCCGGAACGGTCTCGAACTGCGTCGTCGCCACCGCTACATCTCCCGGCGGCCGGCGAGCGCCCGGCCGAGCGTGACCTCGTCGGCGTACTCGAGGTCGCCTCCCACCGGCAGCCCGCTCGCGAGGCGCGTCACGCGGACGCGGTCGGGCAGGCGCCCGGCGAGGTACGACGCCGTCGCCTCGCCCGTCGCATTGGGGTTCGTGGCGAGGACAACCTCGACCACGCCGTCGCTCTGCACACGGTGCATGAGCTCGTCGATGCGCAGGTGCTCGGGCTCGACGCCGTCGAGCGGCGAGAGCGCGCCGCCGAGGACGTGGTAGAGGCCGCGGTACTCCGCAGTCCGCTCGAGCGAGACGAGGTCGACGGGCTGCTCGACGACGCAGATCGTGGTGCGGTCGCGCCGCGCGTCGAGGCAAATGGCGCACAGCTCGTCCTCGGTGAGGTTGCCGCACTCGCGGCAGAAGCGGACGCGCTCCTTCACCTCCTCGATCGCGCCGGCGAGCGCGAGCGCCTCCTCCTTCTGCGTCTGCAGGAGGTGGAACGCGAGCCGCTGCGCGGTACGGCTGCCGATGCCCGGCAGGCGCGTCAGCTGTGCGACGAGGTTCTCGACGGAGGGACTGAGCATGCGCCCTGAGGGTACTCGTCCCCTCCGGACGAGTCCTGGCAAGATCTCGCGCATGGGCGACCCTGTTTCGTGGCTGATGATCAGGCCCGGCTGGAAGGTCTACGCCTCCGACGGCACGGAGGTCGGCGAGGTCGACGAGGTCACGGGAGACGACAACGCGGACATCTTCGACGGGCTCGCGGTCGCGGCGAGCGCGCTTGGAAAGCCGAAGTACGTCCCCGCGGAGCAGGTCACGACCATCACGGAAGGCCGGGTAGACCTCTCGCTCACGGCAGCGGACTTCGAGGGAACGAGC
>Ga0308175_100001822_pt1 | contig 14408 bp, 12 predicted proteins | sample PhyCR1_3_FD_203893 | JGI IMG/M metagenome (GOLD analysis project Ga0308175, IMG submission 203893) | Soil microbial communities from UC Gill Tract Community Farm, Albany, California, United States - DLSLS.C.R1 | ecosystem: Environmental > Terrestrial > Soil > Agricultural land | place: USA...
CGAATCGCACCTTCACCTGCTCGAAATCGCGCGCCGCGTTTGCCGCGGAAACGGTCCGCGTCTCGACGTGCTGCGAAAAGAAGTAGAGGCCGATACCGGCCATCGCGACGACTCCAAGCACGCCGATTACGACGATCGCGACAACCACCCAGACCCACGCCTTCACCTTACCGGCCATTGGAGCTCCTGACGAGCGATCGGGCGTTCTCGACGCAGGCCGGATCGTTCCCCCGCTCGCACAGCGCCTCGGCCTGACGTCCTTCGTTGGCGGCGGCGTTGCGATCGCCACGCTTCAGCGCGAGCCGCCCCAGCTCGACGCGGGCGCGGCCGTTGACCCATGGCTGCGGGTCTGCGCCCACTGCGGCGTTCAGGTCGGCGAGGGCATCGTCGGTTCGTCCGAGCAGCGCGCGCGCTGCGCCGCGCTTGTAATGCCACAACGCGTCTTCTCCAGGCATCCTGACCCGCGAATCCTTGGCGAGGATCGCCAGCCCCTGCGTGAGCAGGTCGTCCGCCTGCTGGCCACGCCCGGCACGAAGCGCCGTCGAGCCCGCCTCCAGCCACAACAGCCGGTTCCGGGGAAACAGGCGTCGCAAGCGTTCGAGCACTTGCATCGCTTCGTCGTAGCGGTGTTCCCGGTTGTAGACCAGAACGAGAGCGAACATCGCGTCGGCGCGGACATCATTGCCGGTCTCACCCCGGGTCGCGTCACCTGCTGCGGCGCGCGGTCGAGTGTCCAGATCGACCTCCGCGGTCTCGCGAAGCATCTGGATGCCGCGATCGCGCCCGCCGCCGAAACCCGCTACATAGGCAAGCATTCGCACCGGTAACGACAAGGTAGATACGACGTATCGATACGTTCCGACGACCAGTCCTGCATCTTTTCTCGAGGGATCGAGCGAGAGCACTTTCTCGTGTTCGTCGTAACAGCGGCGCGCCGCACGGAAACCAGCCAGCAGCTTTCCGTCCACCGTCGCCACGTACGACGCTTCGAGTCCGACCGCGGCTCCCAGATCGTAGTGGGCCTGCGGATCTCTGGGATTCGCCGCAACCCTGCGTTCCGCCAGCTCGATCGCTCGATTGACATGCGTCCGGAACTCCTGCTCGATCTCCGGTGGAGGTTTGGGCAGCTCGACCGACGACCGTGAGAACGTGCCCAGGTAGTGATCCACCGTGACCGCGCCGCGCCTGAAGAGCATGTTCAGCCAGAGCACGCTGGCGAGCGACCGATGCGGCGCCGGATCGTCAGGGGTGAGCGCAATCGATCGCCTCAGAAGGTCGATGGCCTGATCGTGATCGAGGTTGTAGGCCAGATCGAGCGCGCGAAGTCGAAGTTCACGGCTCGTTTCAGCGGCGGACTGGAACGCACTGACGGGTGCGACCGCGTACGACATCACGGCCCAGGCCCACGCCGTGACGACGATGACTGGCAGTCGCCACCCCATGAGACTATGATAGTCCGCTGCAAGGATCGACCGGTTCGATTGACGTGAGGAGGAAGCCAGATGCCCGCAGGGCGACCGAGAAAGAATCAGCAAGACGTGCTCATCAAATCGGCCGAGTTGATAGGCTGGGCGATCGGCGGCATCGAGCGTGAGATCACGCACACCCGCGAGCGGCTGGCAGCTCTGACAGCACAGGCTGCTCGGCTGCGGAAACGGGCAGGCGTCCGCGGGTCAGCCGCGGCAGCTGCGTCGACACCGACACCCGACGGTGCGCCAGCGGGCGGACGGAAACGCCGGCGCCGCAAGATGTCGCCAGAGGCACGCAAGCGCATTTCTGAAATGATGAAAAAGCGGTGGGCAGAGCGCCGCAAGGGAAAATAGTTCAGAGCACGAAACCGCGGCCCAGGCCGCGCTCTGCAGCCTTCACGTAGGCGAGGTGCGCGGCCGCCACATCCTCCACCGCCATTCCCAGAGACTTGAACAGCGTCACCTCGTCAGGCGCCGTTCTGCCGGCGATTCTCCCGAGCACGACTTCTCCGAGTTCTCCGGCGATGCGCTCACCGCTGAACGCCCCTTCGGCGATGGGAAGCATGATGTCGCCGGCTTCAGCGAGCGCACCCGTACGCGAATCGACGAAGACGCGCGCTCGCGTCACCAGTGCGGTATCTGTCTCGCGCTGATCCGGTCTGCAGGCTCCCACCGCGCACACATGCGCGCCGCCGGCGATCCAGCGGCTTTCGATCACCGAGTCGCGTGACGCCGTGGCCAGCACCACGAGATCGGCCCCGTCGACGGCGTCTCTGGCCGATGCCGCGACTTTGATCGGCGCCGTTGTGCGATGACGCATTTCGCGGGCGAACGCGGCGCGGTTGTGGCTGCTGCGGCTCCAGACGCGGACCTCCTGCAGCGTTCGAACCAGCCCGATTGCTTCGAGGTGGCTGCGCGCCTGCACGCCGCTGCCGATGATCGCCAGCCGTGAGGCATCGCTGCGGGCCAGGTGTTTCACCGATACCGCCGAAACCGCCGCCGTTCTCGATTCCGTGATGAACCGTCCATCCATCACGCATAGCAGCTCGCCGGTCATTGGATCGAGCAGGACGATGGTCGCGAGATGGGAGGGCAGTCCGACGGCGGTGTTGCTGCCAAAGACAGTGACCACTTTCGTACCGAGTGCCGCCGGCTCGCTGATGAACGCCGGCATCACGCCGACGAACGCCTTCTGCAGTCCGACTTCCACAACAGTTCGCAGCGGCTGAACGACTTCGTGGCCAGAAAACCGCGCGACCGCGGCTTCCATCGCGGGGATCAGCTCCGCCATCGGCAGAACGATCCGCACGTCCTGTTCGGAAAGTAAGACTGGCATCGAGCTACCAAGCTTACTCGAACTCAATCAGCGGCATTCACCGTCACACTGCGATCGTACCAAGAGATAAACAGGAGAAGGGAGAAGAGAGGAGCAAGACTTTTTGGGTTCCTCCTTTCTCCGTTCTCCTGTTGCCCCTCTACGGCGTGATGGCAGCGCGACTTGAATGGAGCTGAGTCTGAACTCGAACTCAATCAGCGGCATTCACCGTCACGCTGCGATCGTGTCTCAGAAAACAGGAGAAAAGAGAAAGGAGGAACGTAGAAAAAGCAGAAAGGAGAAACGCGAGAAAGGAGAGCCCAAAAAAATTGCCTCCCGTTTCTCCAGTTTCTCCTGTTTTGCTCTTGGTACGATCGCAGCGTGACTGGGAATGGAGCTGGCGTGATCGTTACACGAAGCTCATAACCAGAATCGCGACGGTGAGAAGAATCGCGACGAGCGCTTCCGCATTGCTCGAAAAATCAAGGTCCCGCATGGTGTCCGTCCTTTCAATACTGTTAGACGGCACCCGTGCGGCGAAAGTTTACCCTGTCACTTTGTTGTCGAAGTTTCGGCCGTGGCTACGTAACTCTTACGCGCGCGCGCGACCATGCCCGGTTTTTTGAGCCTGACTTCGAGTTTGTGGATCTTTCCGTCGAGAACCTGCGGTGTGAACCCGAGCACATACTGACTGTGCAGTTCCTGCGCGACGCGGGTGAATGTGCTCGTCAACTCGTCGGTCTTCTTCAACAGAAAAAATCCGCCACCGGTCTCTTCTGACAGTCGTTTCAACCCCCGATCGGGGCTCGAACGCACCTTGCGCGCGCCGTCGAAGTATTCGTTCTCGAGACCGACCGAGTACACCATGACGTCTTCGAGTCTCCCGCGATCCGTCACTTCACCCGACCCGACTTTGCTGGAGTTGTCGTCGCCGTCGGTGAACACCAGGACCACACGGCGCCCGGGAATCCCTTTGAGCTGCTGCATGCTCTGGTTCACCGCGTCGTACAGCCGTGTCGGATAGCCAAAGTCGAGATCCTTCAAGGCGCGCACCAGGTCGTCGCGCATGTTGGTGAAGCCTTCCGGATGGAATTCGATCTTGTCGTTGAAGGCTCCGACCATTCCCTGATCCTCGGGCATCATGCGAATCAGGAACTGCTCGGCGGCCGCTTTGACCAGATCAAGGGCGAGGGTCATGCTGCCGCTGGTGTCGAGCATGACGATGACGCTGATTGGCTGCGGCTTGTTGTCGAACGACGTCAGCGTCTGCAGCTTGGCGTTATCGTAGACCTCGAAGTCTTCCTGGACGAGGTCCGGGACGAGGCGCTTATCGAGATCGGTGACCGTCGCGTAGAGGGCCACCGTGTTGGTCGATACCTTGAACGTTTTTTGCGGCGTTTCCTGGGCGCTCAAGGAAGCGATCAGAATCGCCACAGCCGCAATCGGGGCAAAAGTGCGTATAGACATTGTGGGGTCGTGGTGCAGAAGTCATTCCAGCGTCGGACGCGTACGAGATCGGTCTCCTGAAACCGAGATGAGACGTGCCTGCCGGTATCCTCTCATTCTACCGGCCTGTGGCCACCCGATGCTGGTGTTTTCTCCGCGCATACCGCCGGCATCCTGAAATCGCGCCTCACCTGCGTCATTGTTGCTGAAAGAGTACGGCCGATGGTCCACGCTCCGACTGCAGGCGTTTGGAGACCTTCTCGACCTGACGCATCACGCGCAGGATGTTGCCGCCGACTATTTTTCCGATCTCCTCGTCCTTGTAGCCGCGCCGGAGGAGTTCCGCCACCAGCGACGGGTAGGTCGAAACGTCCTCCAGTCCCAGAGGAACCGCCGTAATGCCGTCGAAATCGCTGCCCAGCCCAATGTGATCGGTTCCCGCGATCTTCCGAATGTGATCGATGTGGTCTGCGGCATCGGTCAGCGTCGCGCGCGGTGCGGGATGCGACCGTGTCCATTCGTCGACCCCTCGGGTGACAGCGGCGGCGTCTGACGGAAACTGCTTCGTCAGCCGCTCCCGTTCCGCATCCTGCAGTTTGTTCCAACCGGCCACGGCAGGTGAAAGAAAGCCCGGCACGAACGTCACCATGACCACCCCGTCGTTTTTCGGCAACAGCCGGAGAACCGCATCGGGGACATTGCGCGGCACGTCATTCAGTGCCCTGGCGGACGAATGCGAAAAGATCACCGGAGCCTGGCTGACGCGGATCGCGTCCTCCATCGTTTCAGGCGACACGTGACTCAGATCGACGAGCATTCCCAGCCAGTTCATCTCGCGCACGACCTCCTCGCCAAACGGCGCAAGGCCGCCGAACTTCGGGTCGTCGGTTGCTGAATCAGCCCAGCCGGTGTTCTTCGCGTGGGTCAAGGTCATGTATCGCGCGCCGAGACGATAAAACATGCGCAGCGCCGCGAGTGAGTTGTCGATCGAATGGCCGCCTTCCATACCGATCAAGGAGGCAATGCGACCCTGCTTGAAGATTCGCTCCACATCGTCAGCCGTCAGCGCCAGCTCGAACGTGTCCGGATAACGGCGAACCATCTGGTGAACGGTGTCGATCTCTTCGAGCGTTGCGGTGACGGCGGTTTGCCCTGTCAACTCCACGGGCACGTAGACGGACCAGAACTGTCCCGCAACCCCGCCGGCCCGAAGCCGGGGAATGTCGGTCATGATCGACGGCTGCGGCTTTGCGATGTCGAGCCTGGCGAAATCGCGCTGCGCCTTTTCCCGGAGTGCCCACGGATAGTCGTTGTGGCCGTCGATGAGCGGCGTCTGTTTCAGCAGAGCGCGCGCACGGTCGGTCAGCGCGCGGTCGTTCGACTGCTGAGACGGGAAGGCTGCAAGAGTCAACGCGGCACAGACGAACACCGAGGTCAGCTTCAGCATGCCCCGATTTTATGTGCCTTTGCGGGCGACGACTCTCCCTCGCATGCGAATACCGATACCCGACTTGACTGGTCGGATATGGCGGGATAGGCTTGAAAATGAAGACCAGACAATGATTCAGGCGTTTGTCATCACCTTGCGCGAGGGACTTGAGGCGTTCCTGATCGTCGCCATCAGTCTTGCGTACCTCAAGAAAACTGGACGCCGATCTCTCTTGCCGGCCGTGCACTGGGGCATCGTCGTGTCGATCATTCTCAGCGTGGCCGCAGGGCTGCTGCTCGCGCAAGCCAGCAACCAGGCGCTCTGGGAGGGCATCCTCGCGCTGGCCGCCGCGCTGCTGGTGGCGTCCTTGACGATGCACATGTGGAAAGCCGGCAAGCGGATGAAGCGCGAGATCGAAGGTCGTCTCGAGGAATCGTCGGCAAAGTTGGGCAGGGCCGCCTTCATGGGAGTGTTCGGGTTCACGCTGCTGATGATCACGCGTGAAGGGATGGAGACGGCGCTGTTGATGACACAGCTGATCTTCACCGTGAAGTCCACCCAGGTCCTCGCCGGCGCAACTGCAGGTACTCTCGCGGCGGCGTGTGTCGCGTGGCTCTGGTCGCGCTATGGCTATCGCGTCAACCTGTCGCGGTTTTTCCAGGTCACGGCCGTCTTCCTGCTGGTCTTCGTCGTGCAGCTCCTGATTTACGGCTTCCACGAACTCACCGAAGCGAATATTTTTCCGAACAGTCAGCCGCTGCATGACGCGACCGAAGCCTACGGTCCCGACGGCGTGTACGGACATTACCTGACGTACATGCTGGTGCTCCTGCCGCTCGCGTGGCTGGCCATCAGCAGTGTCTACAGCGGAAATCGCCGCGATCCGGCGCCGACCGCATGAGCGATCCTCCGGCCAGGCCGCCGACCACCGTTTCCCTCGTGTGGCAGCACGATCTCGTGCTGGGCGGGCAGTCGGGGCAAGTGGAGATGACGCTGGACAGCTCTGCCAAGGCGGGTCCTTCTCCAATGCAAGCGCTCGCATTTGCGCTGGCAGGCTGCATGGCCATGGACGTGGTCCATGTCCTGACCAAGGGCCGTCACGATCTGCGCGGCTTGCGGCTCGACCTGTCCGGTCAGCGCGCGCCAACCGATCCCCACCGCTTCATTGAAGTCACCCTGCACTACACGATCACGGGAAGCGTGCCCGCGGCGCGCCTCGACCGCGCGATCGCACTCTCGCGCGAGAAGTACTGCTCGGTCTGGCATTCGATGCGGCAGGACATTCCGCTGACCGTCACATACACGGTCAGCCCTGGCGTGTGACCCAATCACCCCCGCAGGGGAACGGCGTCGGGCGTCGGAAATACCTGGACTGGATGCGCGGCCTTGCCGTCCTGGTCATGATCGAGGCGCACGTTCTCGACAGCTGGACGCGGTTCGACGCACGGCACTCCCACGCGTATGCATGGTCGATGATCGTCGCCGGCTTCGGTGCGCCGCTGTTCCTGTTCCTCGCGGGGGTCTCCGTCGCGCTGTCAGCCGGGTCCAAATCGAGGCGCAGCGGGGACGCCGCGGCGGCCGCCAGGGCGACGATCAAGCGGGGCGCGTGGATCTTTTTTCTCGCGTTGGTGTTCCGTGTTCAGTCGTGGATCCTTGGACTAGGGTCACCGCGAACGCTGCTCAAGGTCGACATCCTGAACATCATGGGACCGTCGATTATGCTGGCGGCGTTCATCTGGGGCGCATGTCGGGATCGCCGCGCGCGATGGACGGTACTGGTCCTGGCTGCGGCAGTGGTGTCATTGATCGCGCCGGTCGTGCGGTCCGCCGCGGTTCTCGACGGCCTGCCGGACTGGCTCGAGGCATATCTCCGTCCACTGTCAGGCGTCTCGAGCTTCTGTTTCTTTCCGTGGACGGCATTCGTGCTGGCCGGCGCAGCCGTCGGAGTGCTTCTTGACGCAGCCCGCACGCCCTCTCTCGAATCGCGACTGAACACACGCTTTGCGTTGACGGGACTCGCCCTGACGGCGGGCGCATTCGCCGCATCGTTTCTCCCTTTTCCTTACGCGCACTCGGATTTCTGGGGTGGCTCGCCGGCCTTTTTCGCGTTGCGCGCGGGCATCCTCCTCGTCACGGTTCCGATCGCGTATTGGTGGGAGCGTCTCGCCATGCCGCTGGCCTGGAGCCCAATGGAGCAACTGGGCAGGAGCTCGCTGTTCATTTACTGGATTCATGTCGAACTGGTATACGGACTGATCTCGCTGCGGATCCATAAGAGCTTCACGCATCTGCAGGCGTGGGCGGCGTATGTGGCGTTTGTGCTGCTGATGCTGCTCTTCTCGATCGAGAAGGATCGCGTCGTGAAGTGGTGGAAGGCGCGAGGCGGACCGAAGCCCTACTTGATTGAGTCCAAGACTTTCTGAACGACGTCGGCGCGCACGTCGTGGCGGTCGCGCATCTCGCGAGCGATAGTCGATAACTGGATGCGCATCAGGGCGAGCGATCGCGCCGCGGATTCAGCGTCGTAGCCTTCGCCACGAGACGTCTTCACCAGCGTGTCCACATTCAGGCGGCTGCGCAATTCGGCCGCAAGCGGCACGTCAGCGGCGGTCAGCCGCGTCAACACACGTCCGAGCGCCACCGCTTGATCGCGCTCGCGGCGATCGGCTCGTTCCTCGATCTTCTGCGCGGTCTTGAATCGGTCGCCAGCCTCCAGGTTGTGGCGGCGGCGCTCCGCTTCGCTCGCGTCGATCACGCCTGCATAGGAGGATGCAATCGCACCGTACGACCGCCAGGCTTCGGTCAACAGGCCACGCTGTTCGAGCTCGCCTGCGCGCGTCATGTCCTCGCCGAGCAGCGTGCGGGCGAGATCCTGATCGCGCGAGCGCCGTCCGTCTTTCATGGCGACGATCTCCATCCATGCGAACGCGCGTGCGACCAGGTCCGGCGGAGGCCACTGGTGTCCGCCGTCGAAAAACTCCACGCGATGCGGATTCGACGTTCGCGCGAGATCCTGATCGATCTTCTTCACTTCCATCAAGTTGAAGTCCACGTGGCCAGCCATTCCGAACCATGCGAATGGCTTCCCCTTGCTGTCGTTCGATTCGGGGTTGGGCTGTCCCGAGACAATGACCCCGGCAATCTGGCCCGTCTGGCGGGCGAGCATCCACGCGACCGTGGCGCCTCCGGAATGGCCGGCGGCATATACGCGCCGCTCGTCCACGGAGTAGCCGCCAAGCAGCGCCGGCCACATCGCGTTGACGGCGCGCAGGGTGGGCTCCCATGGACCGTTCCGCGAATTTTCCGAGGCGGCAATGATCCACCCGAATCGTTCTGCTGCGTCGCGAAAGACCTCCGCTGCCCGGACGGCGCGGCCACCGGGATCGAATACCAGCAAAAGCGGCCAGCTCCGTGACGGCTGATAGCTGGAGGGAAGGTAGAGCGTATAGGTTTGCGTGGGATCGCTCGGGCAGCTCACGTGCTCGACGAGCGTGCCTCGCGCCGGTTGGCCAGGCTCAGCGGCGGCCAGGACGATCGCGACAAGCGGTGCAAGTCCGATAGCCATCTAAGAAGCTGCAATGTAAAGACTTAGGGCACGAGCCGGCCTTTAGCGGCCGAGCGGTTGTGATAATGCTCTCGACACAATATAAGATGGGCAGGTTTTCTCGAGTGCCCGGAATTCAACACGCTTCGAGCATCACGTCTAACACTTTGAAACGCCTATGATTAGCGTCGCCGCTATCCGCATGCAGCAGTTTGGGGTGCAATTCTACCAAGCGTCCCTGAGCGCCAGCGACATCGACAAGCTCGTCCGGTTCGAGGTGCTCAGTTACGGCGAACAGGCGCAGCCGGTTCGCGGCCGCAAGAAAGCGCCCGCACCCACAAAAGTCAACTGGGACCTTCTTGAACGGCGCATCGCCGCAAACGAAAAGGCGTATCAGCGGCAAATCATCCGCAAGAAGATTGACGAACTGGTGCAGTACTACGAGCAGTGCCGCCAGGCGCGTGACCTGCCATCGATTCCCGGCGCGGTGATCATCTCGTGCGATGAAGCGCTCAAATTCGAGCCGGTCCAGGAAGGCGCCTCTGTCGGTCAGCTGAAAGTACCGGAGCGCGAAGGGATCCTTCGCGCCATCGACGGCCAGCACCGCCTCCTTGCACTTCATGCCGACATCGAGCATTTCGGCAATGAGCCGTTCACCGTCCCGGCCGTGATTTTCGATCGCCTTCCAGACGACCACGTCGTCCAGATGTTTGTGACGATCAATGCGAAGCACACGCGTCTCAATGCATCGCACCTCGTCTCGCTTTCCGGCCGCCAGCTCTATAGCGACGAGAGCCTTGCCGCCGCCCACGACATCGTCCGTGCACTGAACGATCGCGAGGACTCGCCGCTCTACGGGGAAATCAAGCTGCTTGGGGTTGGGCGCGGGCGCGTCGCGCAGGCGCCGCTTGCCCAGGAGCTGAAAAAGCTATTTGCGGCCGACGCCTTTGGCGCGGGCCGCAAGGGCGAAGCGTTCCGCGAGGAATCGAAGCGGTTTTTCGTGAATTACCTCAAACAGGCGGCGCAGGTGTTTGGTGCGGCGTGGAATGGGCGCAAGTACAGCATCAAGAGCGCAACCGCGCTGCGCGCCTTCGTCCGGGTCGCCCCCGATGTGGTCAAGCGGCTGGATCAGGAGCACGCGGATCGAACGGACTTCCGCGCGATTGGCCGAGTCATTGCGCCGTGGGGCCGGCGGATCGGGGATCTACGGTTCGAAACCGAAGGGGCCTGGAAACGGCACGGCACCACGGTCGAATCGCTGGCGAAAGAGTTGCGGCTGGCGTTGCAGTATCCGGAGGGCGCGGCAGTCTAGGAATGAACATTAAAAAGGGCATCGCCAAATACTTGACGATGCCCTTGCGGTTGTTGCGGGCGACCCGGCTCCCCAGCAACTCACGGCTCCCTGCCGTAAATATTCAGGCCGCCTGCACCCTCCTTTAGAGCAAGTGGTGTACCGCTCGATTTCCTGATGTTTTATGCATCTAGCCGGTGGAGGTTCGTGGTCGTACCGACGAAAATCGTGGTTCGATTACATTTTTGATCGATTCGTCGTCATTACGGCTCTCGGGCGCTCGGCGACGATTGCCGTTTCGTGCTTTCTCACCCTGTCAACGGCGGTTTCTGCACAGCAACCGGGGATCATTTCAGGCCGGGTTATCGACGGGCGGACCGGCGTCGGCCTCGATAAAGTCCTCGTCCTGATCGAAAACGGCGGGCCTTCCACTCAGACCGACGCGACTGGAGCCTTTCGAATCGCGTCCGTGACCGCTGGTTCGCACAAGCTCTTCGTATCGGTCGTCGGCTACATCCTGGTGCGGAAAATTGTGCAGGTTCCGGCGGGCGGGGCCGTCGAGGTCACCATCCCGCTGAGCGAGGGAACTGGCACCTACACCGAGACCATCACAGTGGCCGCCGACCCGTTCCGCAGGGGGGAGCCCGGCGTGGCGGCGCAACAGGTTCTCGGCAGCGCAGATATTCAGAATCTTCGCGGAGTGCTCGCGGACGATCCGCTGCGGGCCGTCCAGGTGCTGCCCGGCGTGTCAGCGGCAGACGATCTCCGAAGCGAGTTCAGCGTGCGCGGCAGCCCGTTTACCCACTTGAGCATGACGGTGGAAGGGTTCTCGACGCCGTATCTCTTACACACGGTGCGAGCCGTCGAGGATCAGTCATCCTCCGGTTCGGTCGCGATGATCAACAGCGACATCCTCCAGGACGTCACGCTCTTGAACGGCGGTTACCCGCAACGTTACGGAGATCGTACGGGCGCGGAGGTCGACTTCCGCCTGCGCGAAGGGTCGCGCGAGCGACGGCAGGTACGCGTCGCGGTCAGCGGGACCAACGCCTCGGTGGTTGGAGAGGGACCGATCGGCCGCTCCAGGCGCGGATCGTGGCTGGTGTCTGCGCGGCAAAGCTATCTTCAGCTGATCGTTGAACGGGTGTTCGACGAGAGCAACGGCTTCAACTTCGCGTTCTCCGATACGCAAGGGAAGGTCGTCTACGATCTGTCACCCTCGCAGCGTGCCGAATTCACGATTCTCGCCGGCCACTCGAAGCTCGAGGAGCGCCGCGAAGATCTCGACAGCCAGGACCTGTTCACCGGCCGCAATGGTTCGGTGATTGGAATCGGTTCCTGGCGGCTGACGCGTGCGCGCGGAATTCTGACGTCCCGAGTCCTCTCATCGTTCAACTCGTTCACGAACACGACGCTCGATCAGGTGAATTTGGACGACGGTCACGATAAGGAGGCGGCGGGTCGTGTCGACGGCAGTATCACGTTCGGCCGGCACGTGCAGGCTGATGCTGGCGCGCAGGCGGAATGGGTCGACGAAACTCGTTTCCGGCAGCGGTTCAGCGGTGCAACGGGCCGCTACCGGACCATCAACGACTTTCAGGGGCGCGCCACTCGTTCCGGTGGGTACGCGCAAGCGCGGCTCAGCGGCGGATCGCTGACCGTCATCCCAGGCGCTCGCATCGATCACTGGACGTTGACCGGCGAGACCACCGCCTCCCCCTGGCTCCAGGCCGACTGGCAACTCTCACCCTCGATGTCGCTCCGTGGCGGCACGGGTGTGTATCGGCAATTCCCTGATTTCGAGCAGGTCATCGGGGCATTCGGCCTGCCGGATGCGGGTGCACAAACGGCCGATCAATACGACCTGGGATTCGAGCATCGAATTAGCGGGTCGTTACGGTGGCAGGCGACGATCTTCGACCGCCAAGAGTCGGGGTTTTTCCGTCGCCCTGCCGCAGAGACGCGACTGGTCAACGGCCGCGTCGTGCGAGGCGTCGTCACCGCACCCTATGAGAACGCGCTCGGAGGATTCGCCCGCGGCGTCGAGCTGTTGATTCAGCGGCGAAGCCCGCGGGGTATTTCGGGGTGGCTGGCGTATTCGTACGGGCGAACGCACCGGACCGACACGCAGACGCAGGAATCGTACTGGAGCGATCTGGATCAGCGCCACGCGGTCAATCTCTATGTCTCGTACAGAATCTCTGATCGTACGAGCGTCAGCGCGAAGATTCGCGGCGGCACGAACGTGCCAGCGCCCGGATATTACGAACAACGTGGAGACACGTTCGTGGTGTCGTCAGTGCGCAACACGCTCCGGCTGCCGACGTATTCCCGCGTTGACCTGCGCGCAAACCGAACGTTCAACTGGTCACGTAAACGCCTGACGCTCTTCGCGGAAGTGGTCAATCTTCTTAACCGCGACAACGTGCGGTTCAATCCGCCAGGCGTGAACACCGCGACGGGGCGGGTGACGAATCTCTTCGAGTCATTGATTCCAATCGTGCCCTCGGCAGGCATCCTGATTGAATTCTGATCCATGGCGACCATCGATCTGAATTGCGATCTCGGCGAATCGTTCGGCGCCTACACGATCGGCGCCGACGAAGCGGTGATGGGCAGCATCACATCCGCGAACGTCGCCTGCGGCTACCACGGCGGCGATCCCGGGGTGATGCGGCGAACCGTCCGTCTCGCCCGGGAAGCCGGCGTGGCCGTCGGCGCACACCCTGGTTTTCCCGACCTTGTGGGATTCGGCCGCCGCGAGATGCGAATGACGCCGCAAGACGTCGAAGACATGGTGCTCTACCAAATCGGCGCGCTTGCCGGGATCGCACAAAGCGAAGGTGTCCGCCTGTCGCACGTCAAGGCGCATGGCGCGCTCTACAACATGGCGGTCAAGGATGCGGCGCTGGCGGCCGCGATCGCTCGGGCGGCAGCTGCCTTCGATCCGCGGTTGATCTTCTTTGCACTTCCCGGGTCCGAGCTTGCTCGCGCCGGGACAGCAGCGGGACTCCAGGTCGCACTCGAAGGATTTGCCGATCGCGCATACGAGCCCGACGGTTCCCTGACGCCGCGCTCACGTGCGGGAGCGGTCATCCAGGGCGTCGCTGAGGTCGTTGCCCGTGCGGTGCGGATGATTGTCGACGGCACCGTCGTCACCACGGCTCAGACGACGCTGTCGGTGCGGATCGACACGCTCTGCACTCACGGCGATACGCCTGGAGCCCAGGCGTTGACGCGGGCCCTTCGTTCCGCGCTTGGGCAGGCCGGTGTCACCGTCGGACCGATCGCGAGCCGCAACCGGTGAGCGTCATGGCGTGGTGGCGCGAAGGGACGCCTGCGGGCCGGCAGGCCGTCGTCGCCGCCGGACTCGGATGGATGCTCGACGCGTTCGACGTCACGCTTTTCGCGCTCGTGCTCCCCGCGTTGCGCAAGGACCTTGGACTCTCCACCGCCGCCGGAGGAGCGCTTGGCTCCGTCGCGTTGCTGGCTGCCGCGGCTGGTGGCGTCGGCTTCGGATGGATCGCGGATCGATTCGGCCGAACCCGCGCATTGATGGCGAGCATCATGCTCTATTCCGTCTTCACTGCTGCGTGCGGGTTGGCGACGAGCTTTGGCGAATTCGTCCTCTTTCGCATCGGCCTGGGCCTGGGCATGGGCGGTGAATGGGCGAGCGGCGCGACGCTCGTCTCTGAAACGTGGAGCGCCGAACATCGTGGTAAAGCGCTCGCCTTCATGCAGAGCGCCTGGGCGATTGGCTACGCGCTCGCGGCGGCGGTCAATTATTTCGTGCAGCCGGCCTTCGGATGGCGCGCCGTGTTCTTTGTCGGAATCCTTCCCGCCTTCTTGACGATCTGGGTCCGGCGAACGGTCAGAGAGCCGGACATCTGGCGCGCTGAGAAGGCACGCGGGAC
>Ga0308175_100001823_pt1 | contig 14406 bp, 15 predicted proteins | sample PhyCR1_3_FD_203893 | JGI IMG/M metagenome (GOLD analysis project Ga0308175, IMG submission 203893) | Soil microbial communities from UC Gill Tract Community Farm, Albany, California, United States - DLSLS.C.R1 | ecosystem: Environmental > Terrestrial > Soil > Agricultural land | place: USA...
GCGGAGCAACAGGAAGCGAATCTCGGCACCGTCACCTACTACGTGCGCAGTGTGGGCGACCCTGCGCGGCTTCTGCGTCAGATCACGACGGTGATGTCGCGCGTCGATCCGAGCGTGCCGCTGCAGGACCTCAAGACGCTGCCGCAGCAGGTCCGCGAGAACGTCTCGCTCGACCGGTTGATCGGGATGCTCGCGACGGCGTTCGCCGTGCTGGCCACGCTCCTCGCCGCGGTGGGGTTGTACGGTGTGCTGGGCTACACCGTCGCGCAGCGCACGCGGGAGATCGGCGTGCGCATGGCGCTCGGGGCGGACCAGTGGCGCGTGCGCGGGCTGGTGCTCCGGCACGTGGCGTGGATGACGCTCGCGGGCGGTGTCGCAGGGGTGATCGCCGCGCTCGCGCTGGGCCGGACCGCGAGGTCGTTGTTGTTCGGGTTGGACGAGTACGATCCGGCATCGGTCGCGGCGGCGGCAGTGGTGCTCGCACTGGTCGCGATCGGGTCGGCGTATCTGCCGGCGCGGCGCGCCTCGCGGGTGGATCCGATGCGGGCGCTCCGCGCGGACTAGCGCGCGTGGCCGCGCACGCACGCCGCGCCGGCTCTCGCGGCGCGCAGCGCTCGTACGACGCTCGCGACCGCTCGCGAGTCGGAAAGTCGCCGATGACGGTCGCGAGGAGGCCTTTCAGGAGGCCGCCACGTATCCCGCCGGCTCTCGGCACCGTTTTATGAGGGAACGGTGAGTCGAAGACGCATCCACGTCATTCTTCAGGAGAGCAGATGGCGAGCACGCAGAGCAGAGAGAACAGGGTCCATTCCCAGGAAGCCGCGGCGGCGATGCTCGCCGACCGACGGGCCGCAGGCGCCGAGGTGCGGTCCCTCGAGGGGGGAATCCGATGATTCTCGTCACAGGATCCACGAGCCGGCCCGGATCGGCGATCGTGCGTGAGTTCGTGCGGCACGGCACCCCGGTTCGCGCGCTCGCACGCGACCCGCAGAAGGCCGCGCCGCTCGAGGCGCTGCCGGGCGTCGAGGTGGTGTACGGGGACATGCTCCGCCCGGACACGCTGGGACGTGCTCTCGATGGGGTGACGAGGGCGCTCATGATCGCCGGCGCGCGCGAGCGTCTGGTCGAGACCCAAGCCGCGTTCGTCGACGCGGCGAAGGCCGCCGGAGTCCCGCACATCGTGAAGTTCTCGGGACGGGAGTCGGGTGTCGGCTTCGACCCCGTGGTGTTTCGCGGCACGCGTGCGCACGAGGAGGCGGAGCGCTACCTCGAGCGATCGGGGCTCGCCTGGACGCATCTGCGTCCGAGCCAGTTCATGCAGGTCTACGTGCCCGAGCACGCGCGCACCGTCGCGGGCGACGGCGCGATCTACCTGCCGCTCGGCGATGTCGCACTCGCGCCGATCGACGTCGAGGACATTGCGCGCATCGCGTACGCGGTGCTTCACGCCGATGGACAGGAAGGGCACCGGCACGATATGACCGGGCCGGAAGCGCTCACCATGCACGAGGTGGCCGAGCGGCTTTCCGCGGCCATCGGCCGTCCCGTGCGCTACGTCCCGATCAGCGACGACGAGTACCGGCGACGGCTGGAGCAGGCGCGGGTGCCGGACGACATGCGCGAGCTGCTGGTCGAGGCCTACGCGGCCCGGCGCCGCTACCCCGTCTCGCGCGTGGTGCTCGACGCGCACGAGCGATTCGGAATCGAGCCGACGACCTTCGCGGCGTTCGCCAGCCGGCACGCGGCGGCGTTCGGCGGTGGCTGATGGTCAGGCGTCGCGACGCCTCGGTCCGGATCCGCCTTGCGAAACCTTTCCACACGGCGCACGTTCGCGGGACCCCCGCTTCTCCGGATCCTCCCCGCCTCAATGCCCCGCATCCTCCTCGTCGAGGACAACGAGCTCAGTCGAGACATGCTGTCGCGCCGCCTCGTCCGCCGCGGATACGACGTCCTCGTCGCGACCGACGGCGCGCAGGCGGTGGACGTCGCACGATCGGGGGCGCCGGACGTCATCCTGATGGACATGAGCCTGCCCGTGATCGACGGGTGGGAGGCGACGCGACGGCTCAAGGCGGCCGACGAGACGCGCACCATCCCGATCATCGCGCTCACCGCACTCGCGATGGCGAGCGACGAGCGCAAGGCGCGCGAAGCCGGGTGCGACGACTTCGACACCAAGCCGGTCGATCTGCCGCGGCTGCTCGAGAAGGTCGAACGATGGCTCGCGCGACCGCAGCCCTCGTGACCGACGCGGCGGGCGACGCCGCGAACGAGATCGTCTGCGACGCGAACCGGGAGCATCTGGCCGAGCTGCTCGCCTTCATCGATCGCACCTGCGCGCGCGTCGGTCTGGACCGCGAGACTGCCTTCGACGTCCGCCTGGCCACCGACGAAGTGGTGAGCAACGTGATCGAGCACGGGTACGCGGGAATGCCCGCCGGCCCGATCACGGTGCGCATTCATCGCGAGCCGGCGCAGGTGACAGTTATAGTAGAAGACCTCGCCAGGCCGTTCGATCCGGCGCTTCTCGCGCCAGTCGATACGTCGGCGCCGATCGAGCAACGGCGCAGCGGCGGGCTCGGGTGGCATCTGGTGCATCAGGTGATGGACGAGGTGCGCCACGAGGCGCGATCCCCTAGGGGAAACCGCGTCACGCTCGTCAAGCGCATTCACACCACTCACTGAGCGAGAAGAGGGAGCAGCATGGACATCGTCGTCGAGCAGCGGACGGTCACGACCATCGTGCGCATCACCGGCAGCGTGGATGGGCTCACCGCCGATACGCTCCTGGCCACGCTCCAGCAGCAGATCGACGCGGGGAACGTCCGCCTGATCGGTGACCTGAGCGGTGTGAGCTACACGAGCAGCGCCGGTCTGCGCGCGCTGCTCGCGACGGTGAAGCAGGCGAGGCAGCACGGCGGCGACTTCCGTCTCGCGGCGGCGCTGCCGCCCGTGCACAAGGTGCTGGAGATGAGCGGGTTCACGAGCATCCTCAAGATGTTCCCGGACGTGGACCTGGCCGTCGCGAGCTTCCCGGCATGACGGAGAAGAAGCGCGTCGCGCTGGTGATCGGCGCGGGAAGCGTGAAGTGTGCCGCCGCGCTCGGCCTGTGGAAGGTGCTCAAGCGCGAGGGGATCGAGCTGGACCTCGTCGTGGGCTGCAGTGGTGGAAGCCTCTACGCGACGCTGATGGCGCTCGGCTACGACGTAGAGGAGTGCGAAGCGATGACGATCGCGATGTGGAACCGGAAGATCACGCGGCGCCGGGACTACGCGTCGATGCTCGGCGCCTTCCTGCCGAAGCTGTTCAGGTTCCGCGGCTACTTCGGCATGGTGAACGGCGAGCCGCTGATCGAGGCACTCCGGAAGCCGTTCGGCGAGAAGCGCTTCGCCGACACAAAGATTCCGCTTTACATCGTCGCCACCGAGCTGCTGTCGGGGCAGCAGGCGACGCTGTCGCAAGGGCGGATCGTCGACGCGGTCCGTGCGAGCATCGCGATCCCGTACATCTGGGCGCCGTGGGAGGTGGACGGAACGCTGATGCTCGACGGCTGTCTCTCGGCGCCCCTTCCGGTGGACGTCGCGATCAAGGAAGGGGCCGACGTGATCCTCGCGATGGGGTTCGAGAGTCCGTACCCGCGACGGATCCGCTCGGCGACGAGCTACGCCTTCCACGTGAACAGCATCTACACGAACAACCTGTTCCGCGCGAACTATTCGTTCCACAACCTGGCGCACCACGCCGAGATCCTGCCGATCGTGCCGGACTTCGGCGAGCCGGTCAACCTGTTCGACACCCACAAGTTCGCGCACGTGATCGCGTGCGGCGAGCGCGCGGCGGAAGAGCAGGTGCCCTACCTGCGCCAGCTGCTGGGCATCGGCGCGCCGCCAGCGACGCCGGCCACATGAGCGAGCAGGGCCGGGTGTCGGGGCCGGTCGGAGCGACAGGTGCGATTCTCGTCGTGGACGACAACGAGATGAATCGCGATCTGCTCTCGCGCCGGCTCCGGCGTGACGGCCACGTCGTGACGGTGGCGGAGGATGGCCGAGCGGCGCTCGACCGCCTGGCCCGAGAGCCGTTCGATCTGGTGCTGCTCGACATCATGATGCCCGAGCTCACGGGATACGAAGTGCTGGAGATCGCGAAGAAGGACGCGGCGCTGCGCGACATTCCCATCGTGATGATCACCGCCGCCACCGACGAGGAGTCGGTGGTGCGCTGCCTCTCGCTCGGCGCCGAGGATCATCTGCCGAAGCCGTTCAATCCGGCGATCCTGCGTGCGCGCGTAGGATCGTCGCTGGCGAAGAAGCGCCTGCGTGACACCGAGAAGCTCTACGCGCGCAGCCTGGAGCGCGAGCTGGAGATCGGCCGCGAGATCCAGATGGGATTTCTCCCCGCGTCGCTTCCGTCGCCAGAGGGATGGGAGATCCGCACGCACTTCCGGCCGGCGCGTCAGGTGGCGGGAGACTTCTACGACGCGTTCACGCTGGCCGACGGCCGCGTAGCGCTCGTGCTGGCCGATGTTTGCGGCAAGGGCGTGGGCGCGGCGCTGTTCATGGCCCTCTTCCGCAGCCTGCTTCGCGCGCTGGCGGAGCCCCAGTTCGCGTCGGCGGCGACGCCGGCCGAGGGGCTTCGGGCGACGGTGCTGGCGACCAATGACTACATCGCCCGCACCCACGACGCCGCGAACATGTTCGCCACGGTGTTCTTCGCCGTGCTCGATCCGGCGTCCGGGTCGTTCGACTACGTGAATGCGGGACACGAGCCGCCCGTGCTGCTCGCGGCGGACGGCCGCGTACGCGGCCGGCTCGAGCCGACGGGACCCGCGGTGGGCCTGATGCCGGCGATGGAGTTCGGCTCGAGCCAGGCGTGCCTCGCGCCAGGAGAGACGATGTTCGCTTTCACCGACGGAGTGGGCGACGCGCGTGATCCCGACGGATCGTCGTTCGGCGAAGCGCGGCTGCTCGCGCTGCTGGCCGAGCGTGCCGCTCGGGCGGGTGAGCTGCTCGCGCGAGTGGACGCCGCGCTCGCCACGCACGTCGGCGACGGCGCACCGTTCGACGACGTGGCGATGCTGGCCGTCCGGAGGGAGTCGTGACCGCTCCGAAGCTGACCGCTCCGAGAGGGCTCGTCGGGATGCTCGTGCCTCGCGGCCGCCGGCTGCATCCGATCCTCCGGCTGAACCATCTCGTCCGCATCCTCACGTATCCGCTCTTCTTCGTGCTGTTCGCGGTGACGTGGTATCCTCGCGGCCTGCCGTGGACGGCGTGGGCCGTGCTCTCGGTGCATCTGCTCGTGTGGCCGCACGTCGCGCTCGCCGTCGCCTCGCGCGCGAAGAACCAGAAGCTGGCCGAGTTCCGGAACCTGCTCGCGGACTCGTTCATCATCGGTTGGTATCTGCCGCTCACCGCGTTCAGTCTCGGACCGTGCGCGGCGGCGCTGCTGGCCATCCATTCAGGAAATCTGAGCGTCGGCGGCGCGAAGTTCGGCCTGCGCGGGGTGATCGCGCTCGTCGCCGGCATCGTCACGTCGATCCTGATGTTCGGCCTCCACGTGGACCCGCTCGCCGGCGGCATCCTTCCGCAGGTGCTCGGCGTCGCGGTGATCTTCTGCTACGTGTCGGTGTTCAGCTATCAGTCGTTCGGCCAGGCGCAGCGCGTCGTCCGGAACGCGAAGCTGATCGAGGCCCAGAACGTCGAGATCCAGCGCAACAGCGCGCTGATCGAGGAACGGACGCACGAGCTAGAGCAGGCACGCGACGCGGCCGAAGCGGCCAACACGTCGAAGTCGCAGTTCCTGGCGAACATGAGTCACGAGCTCCGCACGCCGCTCAATGCGATCATCGGCTACAGTGACCTCCTCATCGAGGAGGCGGAGGAGCTGCACGCGACCGATCTCGTTCCCGATCTCGACAAGATCCGCTCGTCCGGCAAGCATCTGCTCGGCCTGATCAACGACGTGCTCGACCTGTCGAAGATCGAGGCGGGCAAGATGGAGATCTCCCTCGAGACGTTCGACGTGGCCGACGTCGTGACGGCGGTCGCGGCGATGGTCCGGCCGCTCGTCGAGAAGAACGGCAACACGCTCGACCTCGCGATCCAGGAGGACATCGGAGCGATGCGCGCGGATCTGACGCGCGTGCGCCAGATCCTGCTCAACCTCTTGAGCAACGCGAGCAAGTTCACCTCGAAAGGGCGCGTCTCGCTCGCGGCGACGCGCGGACGGCTGAACGGCCGGGAAGAGATCGTCTTCACCGTGCGCGACACCGGAATCGGAATGACGGCCGCGCAGATCAAGCGGCTCTTCCAGCCATTCACCCAGGCCGATCCGTCGACCACGCGCAAGTACGGCGGGACGGGGCTCGGCCTCAGCATCACCCAGCGATTCTGCCAGCTCATGGACGGCTCGATCGAGGTGGAGAGCGAGGCAGGGGAAGGGAGCACGTTCACGGCGCGCATTCCGGCGCAGGTGCACGAGCCGAAGTGGCAGCGGCAGACCGGCCTGTATCGCGTATCGCGCCCGAGCTCGAGCACGACGAAGCAGGTGATCGGGACGATCCTCCTCATCGACGACGACAGCGCGACGCGCGACATCGTCGAGCGGATGGTGTCGAAGGAGGGGATGCACCTGCTCCACGCGGCCACGGGACAGGAGGGTCTCCGACTGGCCGAGCAGCAGCATCCCGATGTGATCGTGCTCGACGTGATCCTCCCCGACCAGGACGGATGGGCGGTGCTCACCGCGATCACCACGAAGATGGAGTTCGCCGGGATCCCGGTGATCGTGCTGACGACGGCCGACGAGCGCGGATTGGCGACGACGCTGGGCGCGACCACGTACCTCGCGAAGCCGCCGAGCCCACCTGATCGCGCTCGCCGTGAGCCACGACTCACCTCGCGCCGATTGGCGCGCGACGCTCGCGCGCTGGCTTCCCGCACTGGTGCTCGCGTTCGTCGCGTTCGCGCTCGTGCTCGACATCACCGACCCACCGGCGCCGGGCCTAGATCCCGACGCGGTGGCGTATCTGGGCAACGCCGACGCGCTCGCGCATCAGGGCGCGTTCCTGACGCCTTCGGCGCGATGGTGGGATCCCGACAGCTCGACGATGCTCGCGCACTTTCCGCCGGGATTCGCCGTCGCGATCGCCGTGCCGGTGCGACTCGGGATGGATCCGCAGCAGGGCGCGCGACTGGTGGAGGCACTCTCGGCGTTCGTCACGACCGCGACGCTGGTACTTCTCGTCGCCGACGCCACGGCACCGCTCGCCGGCATCCTGCTCGGCGTCGCGCTGATCGGGATGTCGTCGATGCACCTGGTGCACGTCTCCGTGTTGAGCGAGCCGCTCTTCCTCGCTCTGCTCGCGCTCACGCTCGCGGCGATGGCTCGTCGTCCGGAGCGGCCGGCCGTCGCCGGTCTGCTCGCCGCGCTGGGTGCGCTGGTGCGATACGCGGGACTGTCGCTCGTCGGTGCGGTGGCGCTCTGGAGCTTCGCGCGCCGAGGCACCCTGGCCGAGCGCGTGCGGCGCACGGGAGCGGCGGTGTTTCCGGCAGTGGTGCTGCAGGGGCTCTGGTTCGTTCGCACGCGCCTGGTCGCCACCAAGGAGCCGATCCGCCGGCTCGGCATCTACGGGAACTTCGGACCGAGCCTTCGGGAAGCGGGAGCCACGATCGAGTCCTGGCTCGTGCCCGATCCCGACGCGCTCACCGAGCCGATGCGCCTTCGCGGCGTGCTCGCCGTCGCGGGCGCGGCGCTGCTGATCGTCGTGACGCTGGCGGCGGTCCGCGCGATCGTGCGGGGCTGCGCGGCGAACGACGTGCGCACCGGCTTGCCCGAGTCGCGCGACGCGCTGGCGATCCGGTCGATCGGCGCCGCGTCGCTCCTCGTGTTGTGCTACGTCGCGCTCCTCGTGGTGTCGCGCGTCATCGCCGACCCGGGCATCCCGTTCGACGAGCGCATCCTCGCTCCGATGATCGTGCTCGGCACCACCATCTTCGCGACTGGTTTGGCGCTCTTGTGGAACGGATCGACCTCGGAGCTGCCGAAGATCGCCGTGGCCGGCGCCCTGCTCGGCTGGTGGTGCGCGGCGGGATCAGTGACGGTGGACCAAGCACGGCGCGTCCGCGACTACGGCTCCGATTTCGGAAGCGACGACTGGCGCCGCAGCGATCTGATCGAGTGGGCGCGTACAAACGGCGCCGGCCATCCGCTCTACACGAACTGGGTGGCGGCCGTGTACTTCCACCTGCGCCGCCCCGCGCGCGACGTCCCGATGCTCGGCGAGATGAAGCGCGTGCCGGACTTCGCGCGCGTGCTGCGCGCGAACGATGGGCGAGTGCTGCTGTTCAACGTGCCGGGCGTGGAGTATCTCACCGTCGATTCGCTGCGGCGCGCGCCCGAGCTTCGAGTCGTGACCGAACGCGCGGACGGCGTGGTGTTCGCCGCGGCGAGCGAACCGGCTAGACCAGCGCGCCCTCGCTGAGCAGCGCGGTGATCTCTTCGGGGGCGAGCGCGCCGCCGAACAGATAGCCCTGGACGAGATCACACTCCACGGCCTGCAGCACTGCGAGCTGCGCCGCGGTCTCGACGCCCTCGGCGATCACCTTCATCCCCAGATTGTTCGCCAGGGCGACGATGGTGCGCACGATCTCCGAGTGCTCGCCGTTCTCGCCGATGTTGCTCACGAAGGAGCGATCGATCTTCAGGCCGTCGAGATCGAAGCGGTGCAGGTAGCCGAGCGACGAGTAGCCCGTGCCGAAGTCGTCGAGGTCGAGATGCACGCCGAGCGCATGCAGCTTGGCGATCGTGTCGATCACCGGCCCCTCCTTCTCGATCAGCACGCTCTCGGTGAACTCGAGGCGAAGGCAGCGTGGCTCGAGCCCGCTGGACTCCAGCGCGTCCGTGACGCGCGCCACCAGGTCGGCGTGCACGAACTGCCGCGCCGACAGGTTCACGCTCACCGAGACGTCGGCGGCGGACGGGTGTTCCCGCTGCCACGCGGCGAGCTGATGACACGCTTCGCGCAGGACCCAGTCGCCCATCTGCACGATGAGCCCCGTCTCCTCGGCGATGGGCAGGAAGGTCTCCGGCGTGACGAGCCCGCGCTGCGGATGCTCCCAGCGTACGAGCGCCTCGATCCCGCCGATGCGCCCCGTCGCCGCCCACACGATCGGCTGGTAGAGAAGGCGAAACTCGTCGCGCTCGATGGCGAGACGCAGGTCCGTCTCCAGCTGCAGCAGCGCGACGGCGCGCGCGTGCATGGCGTGGTCGAACACCACGTAGCGCGACTTGCCCCCTGCCTTCGCACGGTACATCGCAAGATCGGCGTCGCGGAGCAGATCGTCCGGGTGGTCGTATCCCGACGACGAGAGCGCGATCCCGATGCTGACGCTCACGAAGACGTCCTGCCCCCGGAGGAAGAACGGGCGCTGCAGCTCGGCCATGATGCGCTCGGCCACGCGCGTCGCGTCGTGCGCGCCGGACGTGTTGTCGACCAGCACCGTGAACTCGTCGCCGCCGAGCCGCGCGACCGTATCGCCGGGGCGGACGCAGCGTTCGAGCCGGCGCGCCGCGGCGACGAGCAGCTCGTCGCCCACGGTGTGGCCCAGACTGTCGTTGACGACCTTGAAGCGGTCGAGATCGAGGAAGAGCATGGCGAACGAGTAGTTCCCGTCCATGCGCGAGCGGTTGATCGACCGGCGCAGCAGCTCCGTGAAGCGCGAGCGATTCGGCAGGAAGGTCAACGAATCGTGGAAGGCGTCGTGGAGAAGCTGGCGTTCGGCGACCTTGCGCTGCGTGACGTCGCGGAAGCTCCAGACGCGCCCGACGCTCGTGCCGCCGACCCGCTGCGGAACCGAATAGCGCTCGAAGGTGCGGCCATCGAGGAACTCGAGCTCGTCGAAGCTCTCCTCCTCGGGCGACGCGTAGAGGTCGTGCACCTTGCGAAGGAAGCGCTCCGGGTCGCGGAGCTGCTTGACCATGTGGGCGAGCGCCAGTTCGTCGTCGCGTGACTCGGCGATCTCGGCCGGAATCCGCCAGAGCTCCACGAAGCGGCGGTTGAACAGCATGATGTGCCCCATGCCGTCGGCGGCGAGGATGCCGTCGGCGGTGGACTCGAGCGTGGCGCCGAGCAGCGACGCCGTACGCGACAGATCGTCGGTGCGGCGGGTGAGATCGCTGATGTCGGTGAAGAAGACCGTCACGCCGTCCTCGAACGGGAAGGTGCGGACGTCGAACACGCGCTCGCCCCCCAGCTCCCCGACATGCACGGACATGCGCGTCGCGCCGGTGGCGTGATCGCGGATCGCGCTTTCGAGCACACCGGCGAACGCCGTCTGGCCGAGCTGCGGCCATGCGTGCGCGAGCGTCTGGCCGATCGCGTCGTCACGCGCTCGGCCAGCGAGCCGTTCGGCCGCGGTGTTCCAGAGCTGCACGAGGCCGTCGCGGTCGAGGATGAACATTCCTTCGTCGATCGACTCGATCACCTCGAGCAGCCGTGCCTGCAGCCGGCGCTCGCGCTGCAGGATCTCGCCGCGCTGGACCACGCGCAGACCCACCAGCGCGAGGATCTGCGTGAGCAGGAGGACGACGATGACCGTCTCGAACGAGCGGTTCGTCGCCCGCTCGATCTCGAGCCGCCGCAGCTCGGCGTCCTCCTTGTAGCGCTCCTGCATGGCGAGCAGGTCGCCGCGCGCGCGGTCGAAGGCGATCGTGCCGAACCGCAAATCGTTGGTGATGGCCGCTCCGCTCTGCCCTTCCAGCATCGCGGCGATGACCTCGTCGCGGACGCGCAGGTAGTCGCTCCAGTCGCGCTCGAACCGCTGCGCCGCGGCCACGTCGCCCGGATGCACGAGCTGCCGCATGTGCTGGTGCACGCGCTCGGTGACGCGCGCGTCGGCGGCGCGCGACTCGTCGACGTACTGCACCTGGAGATTCGCGTCATCGGTGGTGAGCGCGTACAGCATGCGCCGCCGCGCTTCCTGCACGTCGTACTGCAGCGCGCCGATCAGGTCCAGCCCACTGACGAGCCCTTCGTAGAGCTGGCGCGCTTCGCGTGCGGCGCTGCGAAGCTGGGACAGGCTGAACGCACCGGTCGCGGCGCTCAGCAGGGCGAAGCAGACCAGCAGCGTCGTGCTGCTGCTCTTGCGGACGAGCTTCCGGGCCCAGCGCCTCACGGAGCTTCCACTGCGAGTCCATAGCCGGCGTCGCCCGGCAGCAACCCATCGACGCGCAGCGTCTTCACGCTGCCATCCACCTCGCTGGCGCGCACGTAGCCGATCGCGCCCGGCACGTTGAACACGAAGCGGAGCACGCCGTTCGGCGTCGCGAGCATCTTCGGTCCGTCGCTCGCCTCACCGGTGAAGATCGCCTGCAGGAATCCGCGCCGATAACCTTCCTCGTGCAGGCCGTAGAGCGAGCGGAGGATCGCGTCGCGCTCCGGAGCGCCGGGGTCACGCATCACGAGCGTGACGCGACGGCCGTTCGACCATCGGGTGCGCTGGCCGCGGTAGAGCTTTCGCAGGTCGGCGAGCGAGACGCCGTCCATCGGATTGGACTTGTTGACGACGATCGCGAGCGGCTCCGAGGCCGGCGCGCGCGCGGCGCTGGGCGCCGCGAGCAGAGCGGCGCCGAGTGCGACGAGCGCGATCCTGAGCGGACGCAAGGTTCGGCGAGTCATCAGAACATGAACGAGACTTGGGCGTCGAGCCGGTTCATCGTCGGACGCGTGGTCTGAGCCAGGTGGCTCGCCTGAAGCTTGAGCGCGGCGAGCGCGTCGAAGTCGTAGCGGATGCCGGCGGTCGGCCCGCTGCGCCGGCCGAGGAAGCCGAACAGCGCGTCGGTCTTCGGGACGTCGACGTAGTCGACGCGCACGTACGGGCTCACGGCGCGGAACCGGCGCGACGCCTGCGCGTAGTAGCCGCGGATGTCGTCGGTCGCGAGCGCACCGGCAGCATGATGACGGATCGAGAGCGCTTCGCCGAGCAGCTCGACCGCATCGGTCTTGTAGAGGGCGTGAGCCGCCGCGATGGTCTCGCTGAGCGGCGCCTTCGACGTATCGGAGAGCGTGAGCCGGTCGCGATAGACCGTGACGCCGAGCTGCAGCCCGTCGATGCGCTCCGGACGTGCGATGAGGCCCAGGTTGAGCGCGAGTGAGTTGTTGTCGTTGAGGCCCGGCTGCGGCGCGACGGCGGCGGACGACTGCCCCGCGCGCCCGCTTCCGAGCTCGGCGACGTAGCGCAGGCCGAGCGCGCCCGAGGGGATCTCGCCGTTCGTGCTGACGCCGAGCGTGTGGATCGGCACGAGCCCGATGTCGCCGTCGATGCTGAAGATGAGCGGCCGGCCGACCGCGGTCTGGAACCACGAGCCGTGGTGATACGCGGCGTTGTAGTAGCCGATGTTGGTGTGAAAGCGTCCGACCGACGCGTTGAAGCGGTCGGTCGGCGAGAAGGTGAGGAGGATGCGCTCGATCTTCGCGTTGAAGGCGTTCTTCGGGAGCGCGGTGAGCGTCGCCTCCGTGAGAACGCTGAGACGGTCGGAAAGCTGCGAGCGTGTGAACAGATCGAGCTGTCCGAGCCCGAAGCCGTTCCTGCTGCCGACGGAATCCGTCGCGGAGTACTTGATGTCGGCGAAGAGATGGACCTGGATCTGCGGTTCGGTGGGCGCGGGCGGTTCCTTGGGAACGGCGTCGTCCTCGTCCGTGTGATCCGCCGAGGCGGCGTGCGCGACGGAGTGCGCGGCATGCACGTCGCCGCGGGGGGCAGTGTGTTGGGGGTGCTCGGCTCGCGGCGTCGATGTCGGAACGCGCGCGCAGAGGAGGGCGATGAGACCCGCGGTGCCGAGCGAGTCGGCGCGGTCGCGCGACAGCGATGCGCGGAGCGATGGACTCGTCGAGGCGGCGGGGCAGTCGAGGACGAGGACTCTCGCCGGCGTCGCCGCGCGCTTGGTGCTGTCCGGATCGGTGCCGGTCGCCAGCGCGACCCCGGGCAGTCCAAGGCTCGAAGTCGCCTGCGTCGTCGCAGGAGATGAAGGGCGCGTGTCGGTCTGTGCGGCAGCGATCGACGGTACGATCGCGAGCGCGAAGACGCGGGCGGCGAGATGCATGATCGGCGTGGCGGAGGTCGCGCGGCCGTCGCGGTTCCCACCACGGCCATGGCGTACTCATGCAGACGATCGGAACCGCCGCCGGGCACAATCTGAGATCGATGCAAACGTAGGTATTTCAGCGCTTTGCGCCGCCGCGACGAGACGCGCCGCGACCCAGGATTCAACGGGACGAATCGTCACCGGACCGGTCGAAAGGTCCGTGGAATTCGGTCGGAAGGTCGCTTGTCGCATCGATGTGGGCGCGATAGAGTTCCGATGCCGAAAAACGCAGGCCGGTTCAGGTGAGTCCGGCCACCCTCGCAGCTCTTCGAGGGGATAGTCCACCGCCGCGAATGCGCGGGAGGACCCACGGCCAGGTGACGTGTGTGCATCGAGCACATGCGTCGTCGGGCGGGTCCATGGTGGCTCGGCGCACGGCATCTCTCTTCTGCCGATGGCTCCAGCACCGTTGCTCGTTCGACGGCCCTGTCACGATCCATCGAGAGGAGACTGGACGATGCACATGCTCAACCATGCCAACCTGCCCGTGGCCGACGTGGCGGCGCTGCGCGACTTCTTCGCGCGCCACTTTGGCTTCACCGCGGAGATGACGCGGGGCAACGACGCGTTCGTCGTGATGCGAGGTGACGGCGGGTTCGTGCTCAACCTCATGCGCTGTCGCGAGGGCGAGCATTACCCGGACAACTTTCACGTCGGCTTCGCGCTCCAGGACGCGGACGCAGTGCGGGCGAAGCACGCCGAGCTTCGCGAGGCGGGAGTCGGAGTGGGCGAGGTGAAGTCACTCGGCCGAGGCGGGCCGGCGTCGGTGACGTTCTACTGTTACGCGCCGAACGATCTGCTGGTGGAGGTGGGAAGCGCGAGCTAGCGCATCGCTCGGGGCGCTCGACGAGTGGGACGTCGAGGCGAGTCGGAGCGTTTACGCGGACGTCATCCCGAGTGCATCCAGGCCGCCGCTACCGCGCGGATCACGAAGGCGGCGACGACGATGCCGCCGACCGCGAGAAGGATCAGCGCGGTGAGTGTGCCTGCCGCGAGCAGCCGACTCGCGCGCCGCGTCTCGCCCGGCGTCTCGAGCGCCCGCTCGAGCAGCGCGAGGTTCCGCGAGCTCGATTTGAAGGCGACGTCGAATGCATCGCCGATCAGGGGGATCGTGCCGCCGGCGGTGTCCACCGCGACGTTGGCGAGCATGCGCAGCACGACGCTGCGCGGCGCGCCGAGTCGCTGCGCGAGCAGCACGAGATAACCGGCGAGCACCGCGCCCGCGACGTCGCCGAGGCCGGGGATGAGACCGAGGATCGGATCGAG
>Ga0308175_100001824_pt1 | contig 14403 bp, 9 predicted proteins | sample PhyCR1_3_FD_203893 | JGI IMG/M metagenome (GOLD analysis project Ga0308175, IMG submission 203893) | Soil microbial communities from UC Gill Tract Community Farm, Albany, California, United States - DLSLS.C.R1 | ecosystem: Environmental > Terrestrial > Soil > Agricultural land | place: USA...
GCAGTCCGACGGCGAGGTGCAGGTCGAGGGTGACCGCGGCGTGGTGGCGACCGTGCCCGTCGACGAGCTCGGGTTCTTCGTCATCGAGCCGGTGCCCACCGGCGTGGTCCGGCTCAGATGCACGACGCCCGCCACTCGGCTGGTCACCGACTGGGTGCGCCTGTGAGGCGTCCAGGCTCAAGCCCCGAGCGCGATGAACGACCCGGCGGCGGTTCGCGCCGCCGGGTCGTCCCGGACGGACCGGCGGGCCAGGGCGAGGGCCTCGGCGAGCGGGACGTCCGGCATGAGCCGGTGCAGCTCGAGCATGAACGGGACGGTGCCGGGGTCGTCGACCGGCACCACGCTGGCGACCACGCCGGCGGACCCGAGGGCCATCAGCGCGCTGACGACGCCCAGCAGCTCGTCGGCCCCGGAGGGTGCACCGACCGCGGAGTTGCAGCTGGAGAGCACCACCCGGTGCGGCGCCCGGCCGAGCCGTTCGAGGTCGTAGACGGTCAGCGGCCCGTCGTCCAGCTCCAGCGCCGACAGCAGGGGGCTGTCGGCGCGGAAGGTCCCGTGGGCGGCGACGTGCACCAGCCAGGCGCCGTCCATCGCGGCGAGCACCCGCTCGCTGGTCGCGTCGCCGTCGGCCAGCACCACCGCGTCGGGGTAGCGCTCCGCGAGCCGGCGGACCTCGGTCCCGCCGGTGGACAGGTGGGGTCCTCCGACCAGCACGACGCGCCGGGTGGCCGGGGGCGCGGACCGGCGGCCCCGCAGCCACGTCGTCGCGGACGGCGCGACGGTGACCGCGCGGTCCTCCAGGCCGGGCAGCAGCGCCCACGGGACGGCGTGCAGCCCGCCGGTGGGCACGACCACCACGGAGGGCGCGGTCAGCACGTCGGCGACGGGGCCGAGCAGGGCCTGCTGCAGCCGGTGCCCGATCCGCCTGAGGTCGAGCGGGTCCTCCCCGCGCCTGCTGCCCTCCCGGCGGAGCGCGAACAGCGCGTGGGCGAGCGCGCGGTCGGCGGCGGCGGTCTCGCCGACGTCGTACATCGCGGGCGGTCGGTCGCCGGCAACCACGACAGCGAGGAGCCGGCCGTCCACGTCGGTCAGCTCCACCAGCTCCGAGCTCCCGAGCTCCGCGCGCAGCTCGGCGACCCGCGCGGGTGCCGTCCCGCTGATGCCGGCCCCCGGGCGGTGCAGGGCCCGGCGGCGGACCGCCTCCTCCAGACGGCGCTGCTCCCGCTGCAGGGCGGACGTGACGGCGCCCGGCTCGTCGTGCAGGCGCCCGGCCAGCACGCGCAGTGCCGCGAGGTCCCGCGTCAGGCCCGGGTCGACGTCCGGCCGCACCGGCGGCACCGCGAGGGCGGTCGCCCGCCAGCGTTCGCTCCAGGCCAGCAGGCGGCCGGCGTCACCGCTGCGGGCCGCCTGCCGCAGTGCGAGCCGGGCCAGGTCTCCGCCCAGGGCAGTGGCCTGGGCGCGCAGCTCGGTGGCGCCGAGCGTGCCCAGGTGGAGGTCGACCAGGTCCAGCCCTCGGGCACACGCGGCGAGCAGGTCGCGCGGCCGACCCTCCGCCTCCGCCAGGACGGCGCGGGCCAGCCACCCCGTCGACCGCGCCCGTACGTCGCGGGGCCGTCGTGCCGCGGCGGCGCGCAGGTGCCGCGCCCCCTCGGCGCGCCGTCCCCGGGCCAGGGCCAGCCGGCCGGCCAGCAGCCGCGCCTCCGGGGCGCGCGCGACGTCGACCGTGTCCAGGACGCCGGCGAGCCGGCCGGCGGTACCCAGCAGCCCCGCCGACGTGTCACCGGAGTCGAACCGGCTCTCCAGGAGCACGAGCTCGGCCCGGGCCGCCCACCAGGCGCGCTGGTGGTGGCGGAACATCCGGAGCGCCTCGGCGCTGCGGGACGCGGCCGTCGCGGGGTCACCGGCGGCGGAGGCCGCCAGGGCGGCGGCGAACAGCAGCTCGCCGCGGCGGGCCGCCGACCCATGCAGCCGGATGCTGCGCGCGACGGCCTGGTCGGCGACCCGCAGCGCATCGCGGTGCAGCCCGGCGGCCAGCAGCACCTGCGCCCGGGTCACGTCCAGGTCGGGCTCGAAGACGTCGAGGTCGTCGACGACCCGCTGCGCGTCGTCGAGCAGCGCGAGGGCCGCGGGCAGGTCGCCGCGGGCGAAGGCGACGGTGGCGCGGTCGTGACGCACCGAGGCGTACTCCAGGCGCTGGCCGGCCCGGGCGAACAGCTCCTCGCAGCGCAGGTAGTCCGCGTCGGCGCGGGCGACGGCGCCGAGCGCGAGGTTCGCCATCGCCCGGTGGTTGAGCGCCCGCGCCTCCCACACCAGGTCACCGGTGCCGTCGAGCAGGTCGGCCGCCCGCTGCGCCGCGCGCAGCATCTCGGCGTGGCGACCGAGCACCCAGAGGGCGTGGGCCCTGCGGATCTGGATCCGGCCCGCGGCCGCGCCGACGGCCCCGTCGGCGGCCTGCTCGATCCGCGCCAGCCCCGCTCGCGGGTGCCCGGCCATCACCAGCGCGACGCCGTACGCCGCCCGGACGTCCTCGCCGCGCTCGGCGTCACCGGCCTGGTGCGCGCAGCGCAGGGCGGTCCGGAACTCCGCCAGGGCCTCGTCGATGTCGCCGAAGTCCCGCAGCACGATGCCAGCGGCCTGGTGGGCGACGGCGGCCACCGCGGCGGGCGGGTCGCGCGAGAGCAGCGAGCGGGCGGTCGCGAGCGCCTCGTGCGGTCGCGAGAGGGCGAGCGCCAGCAGGTCGTTCGGTTCCTGGGGCGCTGAGGAGACCCACGGCTCCCCGGACACGTCGAGATCTTAGGCAAGGCAGCCGTCGAGAGTCGACGGCACGAAAACGGGAGGAAGAGACATGACCGACCAGCAGCAGCCCCGGGACGAGGGGCCGGGCGCCACCCCGACCGAGCGGGCACAGGTCCGGCTGATCCTGGAGTCCGTCCCGGAGGCGGTGGCCTTCCCCGGCACCCCGGGCGTCGAGGTCGAGTACCTGTACCGCCGGAACAAGATCCTCGTCCGGGACGCGAACCTGGACAGCGTCACGCGCGGCCTCGACGCCCGAGGCGTCGGGAACTCCGTCGACCGTGAGGCGGCCCTGGCCGGGGTCACCCGGCTGACGCTGCCGGAGACGGACGAGAACGACCCGGACCGGTCCGTGGGGGCCGAGGTGGCTCGCATCGAGGCGGAGGAGGGCTCGGGAGCGGTCGGCCTCGACCACCTGTTCTACGTCTGCGGGCACTCGTGCGCGGCCATCGAGCCGGAGGAGGTCCCCGCCGGTGCGGTCCCGGCACCCCGGCCGCAGGTGGGCCAGGACGCTGCGTCCCCGCGGAGCAGGCACGGGAAGAACGTCCGCGTCCTGGTGCTCGACACCGGGCTCGTCGAGCGCGCCGCCGTCGACCACGCGTGGATGACCGGCGTCACCGGCGAGCCCGACACCCTCGTCCAGCAGGGCCGGATCCGCCCGGACGGCGGCCACGGGACGTTCACGGCGGGGTGCGTGCGCGTGACCGCGCCGGAGGCGCGGGTGCACGTGGTGAACGCCGCCCGCCTGCTCCCCGCAGGGGACACCGACGAGCTCGGCGCGGTCTTCGAGAGCGACCTGGCCGAGCTGATCCGCAGGCGCCTGGTCGCCGAGGACGACCGGCGCCCGGTCCGGGTGCCCGACATCCTGCTGCTCAACTTCGCCGGTACGACGCAGGGCGGCCGTCCGCCGGTGGCGCTGGCCGGCCTGTACGACAGCGTGATCCAGCACCTGAAGGAGCTGCTCGTCCTCTCCCCGGCCGGCAACGAGGGGGACCGGCGCAAGAACTGGCCGGCGTCGTTCGCCTGGGTGGTGTCGGTGGGCGGGCTGGCCGAGAACTGGCGGGACCGGGCGACGTGGAGCAACCTGGGCCACAACGTCGACGTGTACGCCCCGGGAGACCGGCTGGTGAACGCCTTCGCCACGGGTGAGTACACCTGCACCTGGGAAGGCCACGAGGGCGAGGTGCGCAGGTTCGACGGCATGGCCCGCTGGAGCGGGACGTCGTTCTCGACCCCGCTCGTCGCCGGCCTGGTCGCCTCGCGGATGTCGAGCACGGGACAGAGCAGCCGCCGCGCCTGGGCGTCGCTGCTCGACGTCGCCGAGCGGCAGGCCGTCCCCGGCGTGGGGCCGGTGCTCTACCCGGGTCAGGAGCTCGGCTGACACCTGCGCGCCGCCGGCACGCCCGGCCTCATGTGCTGACGTGCTGCACGGTGGCGTACATGCCGTACACCGCGAAGGCCGACGCCGCGGCGGCCAGCGGCACGCTCAGCACCCGGCGACCGCCGTGCCGGGCCGCGAACCGTGGGTAGACGACGAACACGACGAGCTGGCTGAGCCACAGCGCGATGAGCGACGGCTTCAGCAGGGCCGTGTAGACGGTCTCGGGATCGAGGAGGGTGAGCGGGGCGGTCGCGACCAGGAGCCCCGCGAGCAGCCGGACGAGCGACCGGGACGGGCGTCCGGTGACCGCGTGCAGGAGCCGGCTCAGGGCCACCAGCTCCACCAGCATCACGCCGGCCACGCTGGCCGCCACGCCCAGACCCACGGTGACCGCGAACGTCGGCCCGACGAACACGCGGGCCACGGACATGCCCGGGATCGGCGCCCGGGTGAAGGCCGGGTTGCCGGCGAGCGGGGCGACCGTCGCGACCACCCCGGCCGCGACCAGCAGGTAGCCGGCCACGAGGCCTCGGCGCACGGTACGGCGCGGGTGGACGACCTCACCGCCGAGGAACAGCGGCAGGCTGCCGCAGACATACAGCAGCGCCGTCTGCGCGCTCGCCGTCGCGATGGCCGCCGGCCCGGCCGCCGCGGTGGACGTCGTGCCCGCGAGCGACGTGGCCGGCCCGGCGTGGCCGAGCGTCACCGCCGCCAGGGCGGCCACGAGCACCAGTTGGCCGATCGCCAGCACCCCGGTCACCGCGAGGGTGAACCCGCGGCCGAGCACCACCACCGCGGCGAGCGCGACCGGGAGGGACACCAGCAGCAGGCGCTGGTACGGCCCGACCCCCGGGAGGACGACCGGCAGCGTGTCGTAGACGATGCTCGCCGTGGTCGACAGCAGGTACAGCGCGTAGCTGACCGTCCACAACCCGGCCTGCACCAGCGCGACCCGGTGCCCGGCGGCCGCCTCGACGAAGGCGTACAACCCGCCCGAGCTCGTGACGTGCCGCGAGTAGCGCAGCCACACCAGCAGCGGCACCGCGAACACGACCGCAGCCGCGACGGTGACCAGGCCGGCGGACCCGCTGGCGTCCGCGACGATCGTGGGCGCGTACAACGCCGCCAGCGCCAGCGGTCCGCCCAGGGAGACCACCGTGACCGCCAGGAACGCCCACGGACCGATCGTGGTGCTCGGACCGGCCGGTCCGTGGCGGGGCGGCCCCCCTCGTGCGCCTCCCCGCCAGGGACCGGCGGACCGGACCAGTCGGGGTTCGTGACCGAGCGAGGTCACGACCAGCCGCCGCCGGCACCTCCGCTGGAGCCCGAGGACCCGCCGGACGGGGACGACCCGCTCCCGCTGCTCCCGCTGGTCCTCGTCACGGGTGACCCGGCCGGCGAGACCAGCCACCACTTGGCGCCGAACCCGTTGATGCCCTCACCCTTGGTGTCACCGGCGGCGCTGTCCCCGCTGAAGTAGTACAACGGGTGTCCGCCGTAGGTCACCTGCTTCGAGCCGTCCGAGCGGCTGATGGTCTTCAGCAGGCTCATCTTGGCCGCGCCGGACGAGGTCGGGGTCCCCTTGGTGGTCAGCGGGGGCCAGGCGGACACGCAGGCCCCGGAACACGCGGACTTGCCACCCTTGTCGGCGGCGAAGAGGTACAGCGTGCGGCCGGAGCCGTCCGTCAGGTAGGTCCCCATCGAGCCGCTGTGGGTCTCGACCTTCGTCGCGGACCCGGACGACCCGGGGGAGGCGGACGCCCCGGACGCACCGGACGACCCGGACGACCCGTAGCCCGAGGAGCCGCCCGAGCCGCAGGCCGCGAGCAGGAACACCGGTGCTGCGACAGCGGCCCCCAGCCGGACACCGGGCCAGGTGGGGGTCGGGAATGCGAACATCTCTCTCTTCTCTCCCCCGGCACCGGTGCCCGTCAGCCCACCGGTGTCGAGTTCTTCCACCGGGGAAGACGGATGCGCCGGTGGCCCGGTTCACCCGTGGGCGCGCCGACGTGGTCGAGATCGTCGGCGCTACCGGTCGCTACCGGTCGCTACCGGGCGCTGCCACGCGAGCCGGGTGCCACCCCGCGCTGCTGCGGGAGGCGGGCGAGATAGCGCTCCACGTCCTCACGCTCGCGGCGACGCGCTGCGAGCACCATCATCGCCGCGCGCGCGTTCCTGCGGGAGGTGTCCTGGGACGCGCGGAGGGAGCGAGAGATCCATGTGTCCGGGAGGGAAAGCATCGAGGCGCCGAGCCCTTCGGTCGATCGGGGTCAGGTGCAAGTCACCGACGCTAGGCGAGTTCGCCCTCATCCGTGATCCCCATTTCGGACTAGTCATGGACCAGTTCGACCGGGGGCACTGGACCGGTTGGTTTGGGCGACCGTCGAACGGGAACGTCAGCGGGTGGCCCCCGAAGTGGCCCTGGAAGGAGTCCTGCAATGGCGCAGTCAGACACATCCGCCCGCGGGGACGAGACCAACGTCCTCGCCCACCTCGACGGGACCGCCATGAGCGGCCTCTACTGGTATCTCGCTCTCCTCGCCTGTATCGGCGGGTTCCTGTTCGGCTACGACACGGCCGTCATCGGCTCGGTGCTGAGCTTCATCCCCTACCACCTGTCGAACTTCTGGACCGGCTACCTCGTCGCCGGAGCCTCGCTCGGTGCCGCGGTCGGCGCCCTGGCGGCGGGACCCCTCACCGACAGGCTGGGCCGCAAGTCGCTGCTGATGGCGGACGCCGGCATCTACGCCCTCGGTGCGCTGCTGTCCGCGTTCACGGTCAGTGCGGCCATGCTGATCACCTCGCGCACGCTGATCGGGCTCGCCGTGGGTGCCGACTCGGCCATCGCGACCGCCTACATCGCGGAGTTCGCGCCGAAGAGCCGTCGCGGCCAGCTCAGCATCATCCAGCAGTGGATGATCACCGTCGGGATCCTGGCGTCCTACCTGATCGCGCTGCTCGTCTTCGCGGTCGCGCCCGGCGCCGCCAAGAACGTCGACTGGCGCGTGATCCTCGGCCTCGGCGCGGTGCCCGCGCTCCTGGCCGTCGCGCTGCGGGCCCGCATGCCGGAGTCGCCCCGATGGCTGATCCAGCAGGGCCGGTACGCCGACACGAGCGTCGCGCTCGGGAAGCTGGGCGTCGAGGTCTCCGAGGAGGAGGTACGCCGGACCGCGGACAAGATCGAGAAGGCGGAGGAGCAGCAGGCCAAGGATCGCAAGCGGCTCTGGACCCCGGGTGTCAAGCGCGCGCTGGCCGTGGTGTCGGTGTTCTTCGTGTTCCAGCAGATCACCGGTATCAACGTGCCGTTCTACTACGGCCCGAAGCTGCTCGGTGACCTGTTCAAGAACCCGGGAGACACCGCGGTGCACGCCGCGATGGCCGGGCTCATCGCCGCGGCCATCCTCGGCGCGGTCAACGTCGTCGCGACGTACTTCGGCTTCCGCTGGATCGACAAGATCGGCCGCAAGCCGCTGGCGCTGGCCGGCTACGTCGGGATGGCGGCCTTCATGCTGGTGGCCGCTGCCGGCGTCGCCTGGCTGACCGGCACCCCGAAGACCGTCGTGGTCATGGTCGGCTTCTCCATCTTCATCGCGTCGTTCGCGATGGGCGTGGGTGGCACGGGCTGGCTGCTCCAGGGCGAGGTGTTCCCGACCGCGGTGCGTGGTCGTGCCGCCGCGACCGGTGCCGGCGTCAACTGGGTGGCCAACTTCGCGCTGATCGAGGCGTTCCCCGCCATGCAGGCCGCCATCGGACTGCCCTGGGTGATGGTCATCCTGTCGGCGCTGTCGCTGATGGCGATCGGCTTCATCGCGAGGTTCCTGCCGGAGACCAAGGGTCTCTCGGTCGAGGAGGTCGTGGCCGTGTTCGACGAGCAGGCGGCCGAGAGCCACGTGCAGCACGGCTCCTCGGCGCGCACTGCCTGACGGACAGCTCGAGGGGACGGAAGGCCGGCCTGGGGCTCAGGCCCGCAGGTCGGCCATCCACTCCTCGACGGCTCCCGGCTCGCGCGGCAGCGACGCCGACAGGTTGACCGACCCGTCCGCGGTGACGGCGATGTCGTCCTCGATCCGGATGCCGATGCCGCGCAGCTCCTCGGGGACGAGCAGGTCGTCCTCCTGGAAGTACAGACCGGGCTCGACGGTGAGCACCATGCCCTCCTTGAGGGGGCCGTGCTTGTAGGTGTCGTCGGACGCGGCGGCACAGTCGTGCACGTCCAGCCCGAGCATGTGGCTGGTCGAGTGCAGCGTCCAGCGCGTGTAGACCTTGCTGTCGGGGGAGAGCGCCTCCTCCGCGGACACCGGCAGCAGCCCGAGGTCGTCGAGCGCGGCGACGATGACGCGCATCGCGGCCTGGTGCGGCGCCTGGAAGTCGGCGCCGGGGCGCACCGCGTCGATGCCGGCCTGCTGCGCCTCGAGCACGACGGTGTAGAGGTCGCGCTGCAGCGGCGTGTACGTCCCGTCGACCGGCAGCGTCCGGGTGACGTCGGCGGTGTAGAGGTTGTTGCCCTCCACGCCCATGTCCAGGAGCACCAGCCGGCCGGGGGTGATCGGCCCGGAGTTCTCGGTCCAGTGCAACGTCGTGGCGTGCGACCCGCCGGCCACGATCGAGTCGTAGCCGAGGTCGTTGCCCATCGTGCGGGCCCGGCGGAAGAACGTGCCCTCGAGCCAGCGCTCGCCGTACGCCAGCACGTTGTCCCACTCCCGGACGCTGTCGGCGAACCCGAGAGCTGTGATGTCGCAGGCCTCCTGCAGCTGCTCGAGCTCCCAGGCGTCCTTGACCAGCCGCATCTCCGAGATCACCCGGGCCAAGTCGTGGTCGCGGCCGCCGTCGGCGGGCACCGTCGTGTCCACGAAGGCGTCGACCCCGCGCAGCACCCGGGTCTTGGCCGAGGCCTCCAGCCGTGCGTCGAGCTCGCCGAGGTGGCGCACCTCGAGGCCGAGGGAGTCCGAGATCTCCTTCAGCGACGGGCGACGCCCGACCCAGAGCTCGCCGTAGCGCCGGTCGCGGAAGAACTCGTCGGTCTGGCGTGACGAGCCCGGCCGCGCGTACAGGACCGACTCGCCGTCCTCGATCACCAGGACGGCGTCGCTGGTCTGGTTGCCGGTCAGGTGCACGTGCGCGCTGTCCGCGCGGAACCGGTAGTCGGTGTCGTTGGCGCGCACCTTGAACTGGCCGGCGGGGACGACGAGCCGCTCGCCCGGGAAGGCGTCCGCAAGGGCCCTGCGGCGACGCGCCGAGAAGCCGGCGACCGAGTGGCGGGGCAGGTCGAGCTCCCGCTCGCCCCAGCCCTGGCGCATGAAGGCGGCGTAGGCCTCCGGCACGGGCTGGTCGTGGGACTCGGTCGACAGGTGGGGCGATTCGGGGCGTTCGTTCACAGCGTCACTGTACGTCGCGGGCACCCTGGCGAGGCGGTCGAGGTGACCCGCCCCGATAGGCTGACGCGCGTGAGCGCCGCAGGTCAGCACGACGTCGGACAGCCCGGGCGACCGGGCGCGTTCAGCGTGCCTCCGGGACTCCTGCAGCGCCCCCGCCGGCGCGGCAGCGCCCTGTTCACGGTGGTCGTCTCCCTGCTCCTGCTGGCCGGCGCCGGCGTCATGTGCCTGGTGCTCGTGCTCTCCAACGCACCCGCGGCCCTGGCCGTGGGGGTGGTCCTCGCGGCCCTGCCGGTCGGCCCGGTGATCGCGTCGTTCCTGTGGCTCGACCGCTACGAGCCGGAGCCGGTGCGGCTGCTGGTGCTCGCGTTCTTCTGGGGGGCGGTGGTCGCCACCGCCGCCGCGCTTGTCCTGCAGGCGCTCGACCAGTTCGTGCTCGGCACCCCGGACACCTGGTCCGCCGCGATCGTCGCGCCGATCACCGAGGAGGGCGCGAAGGGGCTGTTCATCCTGCTGCTGCTGTGGTTCCGGCGGCGGGTCATCGACGGCGTGCTCGACGGGATCGTCTACGCCGGCCTCGTCGGGGTCGGCTTCGCGTTCACCGAGAACATCCTCTACCTCGGCGCGGCGTACATGGGCGGGCACGGGTCGGGCCCGGGCGGACTCGGCTCGGCGACCGGGCTGTTCGTCGTACGCGGCATCTTCAGCCCGTTCGCGCACCCGCTGTTCACCTCGTTCATCGGGCTCGGCGTCGGGTTCGCGGTGGTCGCGAAGAAGCAGGTGTGGCGGTTCCTGGCGCCGCTGATCGGGTACGTCGCTGCCGTGACCGCGCACGCCACCTGGAACGCGTCGGCCTTCTTCGGGGGCGGCGGCGCGTTCGTGCTGACCTACGTGTTCGCGATGGTGCCCGCCTTCCTGCTGCTCGTCGGGTTCGCGATCTGGGCCCGGCGCCGCGAGGGTGCGATGCTCACCCGCTCGCTGAGCGACTGCGCCCAGCGCGGCTTCATCGACGCCTACGAGGTGCCCTGGCTGGTGCGGCTGTCCGCCCGTCGGGCCAGCCGCCGCTACGCCCGCGTCAACGGCGGCCCGCTCGCCGAGCGGGTGATGCGCGAGTACCAGCAGCAGGCGATCGAGCTCGGCTTCCTGCACGACCGCTACCTGCGCGGCACCGCTCCTGCGGACTTCGTCGAGCGCGGCTCCACGATGGTGCAGCGGCTGCAGGCGCTCCGGCCCTACGTGCAGTACCCGCGCCCGGCCGTCATGCAGCCGGTCCTCCCCGGCGGCGCCCACCGGGAGGGGACCCTGTGAGCCCGCAGACGCCGCCGTCCACGACCACCTCCAGCGCGGAGATGGTGACCGCGCTGGTGCGGCTGCGCGAGGCGCTGGCCGAGGTGGCGCTGCCGCTCGACGTGCCCGGCGCCGAGGAGCACCGGACGATGCGCGGCGAGATGGTCGACCAGCTCGAGGACTACGTCCTGCCGCGGCTGATCCAGATCGAGGCGCCCTTGCTCACCGTGGTCGGCGGCTCCACCGGCGCCGGCAAGTCGACGCTGGTGAACTCCCTGGTCGGCCGCCGGGTCACCGAGCCGGGCGTGCTCCGCCCGACGACCCGCTCGCCGGTGCTGGTGCACAACCCCGCCGACGTCGACTGGTTCGACAAGGAGCGGATCCTGCCGGGACTGGCCCGAACCCCGCGCGCGACCGGCGACCCGGGCGCGCTGCAGCTGGTCGCGGCCGACAGCGTCCCGGAGGGACTCGCGGTCCTCGACGCCCCCGACATCGACTCGGTGGAGGAGCGCAACCGGACCCTCGCGGCCGAGCTGCTCGCCGCCGCCGACCTCTGGCTGTTCGTCACCTCGGCGGCCCGCTACGCCGACCAGGTGCCGTGGGAGTTCCTCAAGGCCGCCGCCGACCGCAGCACCGCGGTCGCCGTGGTGCTCGACCGGACCCCGCCGGACGCCGTCGGCGAGGTGAGCGGCCACCTGGCCCGGATGCTGACCGCCCGCGGCCTGCGCGACTCGCCGCTGTTCGCGGTGACCGAGGGGGTCGTGGACGAGGACGGCCTGCTCCCGCCCGAGCACGTGCAGGAGATCCGGTCGTGGCTGGGCAGCCTCGCCGCCGACTCCACGGCCCGCGCCGCGGTCGTGAAGCAGACCCTGGACGGCGCCGTGCGGTCCCTGTCCCGGCGCACCCATGACATCGCGGACGCCGCCGGCGACCAGCTGACGATGGCCCGCCGGCTGCGCGAGGACGTCGACCGCGCTTACGACGAGGCGGTCCGGCAGATCGACGACGCCTGCGCCGACGGCACCTTGCTGCGCGGGGAGGTGCTCGCCCGCTGGCAGGAGTTCGTCGGCACCGGGGAGCTGCTCCGGTCCCTGGAGACGAAGGTCGGCTGGCTGCGCGACCGGGTCGTCGGCTGGATCCGCGGCAAGCCGATGCAGGCCGAGCGGGTGACCGTCGCGGTCGAGTCCGGCCTGGAGACGCTGATCCTCGAGCACGCCGAGACCGCGGCCGAGCGCGCCGAGGCGTCCTGGCGGTCGGTCCAGGCCGGCCAGCACCTCCTCGAGGACTCCGGACGCGACCTCGGCCGGGCCTCCCGCGACTTCCGTCAGCGCGCCGAGCGGTCGGTGCGCGACTGGCAGCACGGCGTCCTGGAGATGGTGCGCACCGAGGGCGCCGAGAAGCGCTCGACCGCCCGCTTCCTCGCCTTCGGCGTCAACGGGCTGTCCGTGGCGCTGATGGTCGTCGTGTTCGCGCACACCGCGGGCGTCTCCGGCGCCGAGGTCGGCATCGCCGGCGGCAGCGCCGTGGTCGGCCAGAAGCTCCTCGAGGCCGTCTTCGGCGACCAGGCCGTACGCCGGCTCGCGGCCGCCGCCCGCCACGACCTCAACGAGCGGGTCACCGCGCTGCTGGACGAGGAGCGGGCCCGCTACGTCGAGGTGCTCGACGGGCTCGGCATCCACGAGGGCGACGTCGACTCGCTGCGGACCGTGTCCCGCCGGGTCGACGACCTGCGCTTCCGTGACTCCGGCCGGGCGGCCGACGCCGGGACCGCCGCCGGGCAGGACGCGTCGTGACCGCGCTCGTGGAGGGGGCCAAGAAGCTCGTGGGCAGGCGCTCGGACGTCGTCGACCGCATCGACGGGCTCGACGAGGCCGCCCGGGCCGCCCGGGGCCGGCTCGACGACGGCCTGGTCGAGGAGGCCGCCGCCGTCGCCGAGCGGGCCGGGGCCCGGCTCCGGCTCTCCGGGGACCACACCGTGGTGGCGTTGGCCGGAGCGACCGGCTCCGGGAAGTCCTCGACGTTCAACGCCGTGACCGGTCTCGAGCTGGCCGCCATCGGCGTACGCCGTCCCACCACCTCCTGGACGATGGCCTGCGCGTGGGGTGCCGACGGCGCCGGCGAGCTGCTCGACTGGCTGGGCGTCCCCAAGCGGCACCAGGTGATGCGCGACAGCATGCTCGACTCGCCGGGCGGGACGAAGGCGGGCGACGGCCTGGACGGGCTGATCCTGCTCGACCTGCCCGACCACGACTCCACCGAGGTGGCGCACCACGTGGAGGTCGACCGGCTGGTCAAGCTCGCAGACCTGCTCGTGTGGGTGCTCGACCCGCAGAAGTACGCCGACGCCGCGATCCACGACCGCTACCTCCGGCCGCTCGCCTCGCACCGGGACATCATGCTCGTGGTGCTCAACCACATCGACACCGTCCCCGAGGGCCGTCGTGCGTCGATGGTCGCCGACCTCGCGCGGCTGCTGAAGGAGGACGGTCTCGACACGGTGCCCGTCATCACCACGTCCGCGCGCCACGGCGAGGGCGTGCCGGAGCTGACGAAGGCGATCGCCGAGCGGGTCGGCGCCAAGAAGGCCGTCAAGGCGCGGCTCATGGCCGACGTCACCTCGGTGGCCCGGCGGATGCACGAGGCGAACGGCGACGCAAAGCCGGGCGACGTCGCCCGCGACCGCACCGACGAGCTCGTGGACGCCTTCGCCGACGCCGCCGGCGTGCCGACCGTCGTCGCCGCCGTCGAGGAGTCCACGAAGCGCCGGGCCGCGCAGGCCACCGGCTGGCCGGTCACGGCCTGGCTGGGCCGGTTCAAGCCGGACCCGCTCAAGCGGCTGCACCTCGACCTCGGCTCCCGCGGCAAGGAGCTCACCGCGACCGCGCGTGCGTCGGTCCCCGAGGCCAGCCAGGTGCAGCGCGCCCGCGTCGACACGACGGTCCGGGCGCTCGCCGACGACATCGGCGCCCAGCTGACGCCGCCGTGGGCCGCGGCCGTGCGCCGCGCCTCCGTCTCCCGGCTGCCCGACCTCGGCGACGCCCTCGACAAGGCCGTCGGCGGCACCGACCTCGGGGTGCGGCGCACACCGGTGTGGTGGCGGCTGGTCCGCGTGCTCCAGTGGGTCCTGGTGCTCGCCGCCCTCGCCGGCGGCCTCTGGCTGGGCGGGCTCGCGGTGATGGGGTACCTCCAGCTGCCGGAGCCGTCCACCCCGAAGTACCACGGTTTCCCGGTTCCCACGCTGCTGCTGGTCGGCGGGGTGCTGGCCGGGGTGCTGCTGGGGCTCGTGTGCAAGGCCGCGGTGCGGGTGTCCGCGCGCGGCAAGGCCCGCTCCGCCGACAAACGGCTCCGGGCGGCGATCCGGGAGGTCACCGAGCGGCTCGTCGTCGAGCCGGTCGAGGCCGAGGTCGAGGCCTACAAGGCGACCCGGTCCGGCCTGGCCGCCGCGCTGCGCTGAGCCTGGATCCACCGATCTTCGCCTGCTGCGCGACGCCAGCCGGGCACGCTGGCTGCGTTGCCGACGCTCGACAGGCCCCGGCCTGCCTTCGCGTCGGGCGTCTTGCCAGCGCACCC
>Ga0308175_100001825_pt1 | contig 14401 bp, 15 predicted proteins | sample PhyCR1_3_FD_203893 | JGI IMG/M metagenome (GOLD analysis project Ga0308175, IMG submission 203893) | Soil microbial communities from UC Gill Tract Community Farm, Albany, California, United States - DLSLS.C.R1 | ecosystem: Environmental > Terrestrial > Soil > Agricultural land | place: USA...
GTGGTGATCTCGAGCGCGAACGGACGAGCTGCATGCCAAAAGGCGCGAGAGATGCTTGATGAGGGCACGGATACGTTGGATGCGGTCATCGCCGGCGTGAACATTGTCGAACTCGATCCGAACGATACTTCTGTCGGCTATGGTGGTTTGCCCAATGAGGACGGCGTGCCAGAACTCGATGCGAGCGTCATGCACGGGCCAAGCCGGCGATGCGGATCTGTGGCAGCGTTGCGCGGCATCAAGACTCCATCCAAGATCGCGAAGCTGGTCATGGAAAACACCACTCACGTGATGATCGTCGGGGAGGGAGCCCTGCGCTTTGCCAAGACGTTCGGCTACAAAGAAGAAGATTTGCTGACCGAAAAATCGCGTCTGGCATGGCTGGTCTGGAAACAGTCGTTACGCAGTCCGGGCGCATTCAACAATTGGGTCTCGATGGACCGAAACATTACGGCCCAGAACACTCCTGTCGAACGTTTGAAAGAGACATTTCCTCAGGTGGATGAGAATACCCTGGCTTGGGCATGGCGGATGGCCGAACATCCGACGTACGGCACAATCAACTGCCTCGCCCTAAACGAGAAAGGCGAGATGTCGGGTGTAACAACCACCAGCGGACTAGCGTGGAAAATTCCAGGACGTGTAGGAGATTCGCCTATCATTGGCGCTGGTCTGTACGTGGACCAGGACGTCGGAGGAGCTGGCTCAACCGGCGTCGGGGAAGAAAACATCCGTGTTGCCGGAGGGCACACGATTGTAGAGAACATGCGGCGGGGAATGCACCCGAAGGAGGCTGTGATCGATGCGTTGAAACGGGTATCGCGCAACTACAACGACGATAAGAGCAGGCTGGCCAAGCTTGACATCAGATTTTATGCACTGCGAAAAGACGGCGTACACGCAGGAGGCGCACTCTGGGGCGGTACCAGCGAGGCCGCCTACTCGGTCAACGACGGCGGAGAAAGCCGCCATGAGACCTGTGTGTTTCTGTACCGTCGCTAAACGTTTTTATCAGCTGTGACGCAGCACACTTACAATATCGTCTACCGAAATAACTCCGACGAGTTTCATTTCATCATCGACAACGGGCAGCGTTAAGAGATTATACTTATCGAACACTTCCGCAATTCTGTCCTGGCGCTCCGTAACTGGAACCGATACAACTGGCTCCGCGATTAGCGTGCTTAGAGACGTGTCGCCCGAAGCCAGAAAGAGCCGCGTCAAAGGGACCATCCCGACCAGGCGCTGGTCCGAACCGACTAGAAACAAACTGTAGATCCTGTCGAGATTTTCCTCGTTGAGCTTCAGCGCTTCGATTGCGCCGGCTACGGTCTCGGTTTCGGGCAGCGACACATATTCAGTGTTCATCAATCCGCCTGCTGTGTCCTCTCCGAATTCAAGGAGCTCTTCCACCTCCTGCTTGTCTTCCGGCTCCATCTCGTCGAGGATCTCTTCGGACTGCCGCTCCTCTAGTTCGCCCAATAGATCAGCTACCTCATGGGGCGCCATCTCTTCCAGGATTTCGGCAGCTTTTTCCGCTCTTAGGGACTCGATGATTCGGGTTTTTATATCCGGGTCGACTTCGCTCAGAGTTTCGGCTGCAACCTCACGGTTCAGGGCGCTAATCAATCCCTGCCGGTCCTCGGGACTTAACTCCTCGAGTATGTCGGCCAGATCGGCCGGGTGCATTTTTTCCAGTAAACGCGTCGAGATGTTCAATCGAACCCGCCTTTGCGGGTCCGGCTCAAGGACATTACAGAATTCCCAACGGATGGAACGCGGCGTAATGCCGTTCTGCAAACGCCTGATCAGGCCGGGCGGCAATACTCCTCTGAAAACACGGCGCAAAATGCTGCGAATCCCGATGTCGACCTCCAGAACATGAAGTACATGCTGCCCATCCTGTTGCAGCTTCAGAAATGTCACGTCATTTACACGGACCACTTTTCGACCTTGGGCGTCGATGATCTGCTGGTCCAGCAGGTCCCGTACCATCCGAAGCATGTATTCGTCCGAATGATAGGGCGTCAGGCGCTCGTCCTTGAGGTGGATTCCGTCCAGGTCAATGGAAGCGATCTGGTCGTGACGAAGACTTAGCCAAGCGGGGCCAGCCCCTACCAGATAACGGTCGACGCGAACGGGATCGATCAAAGGGACGAGAGCGGCGTCGCGCAGTTTGCCAAGCTTCTTACCCTTGAGGTCGAAAACCTGAAGGCCGACGAGTTCAGTAAGGTAGAGGATTTCGTCGTCCGCCATTGTGTCCGCCGCCAGCCCATAAGAAGCATGAGTTCGTCGCCTTGACAGCGCGGCCCACTCGTTTGCGGACTGGAACAGGCTGGAAGGCGGATTACATCGAACTCCAATTCCAATATGCCGTACGCCACAGAACCACTGCAACAAAAACTTCTTGTCTCATTACAGAAATAGCCAAGGGTCCGGCCCAACCTGGCGTACTACACTGAGACTGCAACGCGTGGGTATTTCCGCAAAGAGTTTCGGCCGTGGGTCCGGCAAGCCCAAAAGCGATTCAACGGCCGAGCGAAGGGGTGGTTCATCACACGCGACCTCCCTCACTGAGATTCGAAGGTTTTTCGGACGTGGCGGCCTCTTGGCTGAGGCACATTCGAACTACGAGTACCGCCCTGGGCAGGTGGAGATGGCAGAGGCTGTGGCGTCCGCCTTGGCAGACCACCGTCACCTGATCGTTGAGGCGGGCACCGGAACCGGCAAGACGCTTGCATACCTGCTGCCGGCGATCCTGTCCGGGAAATGCGTAGTGATTTCCACAGGAACGAAGAACCTTCAAGAGCAGCTCTTTTATAAAGACATACCGCTGCTCCAATCCACGTTCGATCGGCCGCTTTCCGCCTGTTACATGAAGGGGCGAGGCAATTACCTGTGTCGCCAGAAGCTCTACGATGCGGAGCGCGAGCCCATCCTCAGCGGCCTGGATGAGCGGTCTGAGTTTCGCATCATTCGGGAATGGGAGGCGGTCACGGAAACGGGCGACCGCTCCGAGTTGAAGGAACTACCGGAGTCGAGCACCGTCTGGTCCAAGCTCGACGCCCGCTCCGAACTCTGTGCGGGCCAGAAGTGTAAACAATTCGATCGCTGCTTCATCACCGCTATGCACAGGCGAGCCGCCGAGAGCGATATCATCGTTGTGAATCACCACCTCTTCTTTGCGGATTTGGCCGTTCGTGACGATGCTTTCGGCGGAATCCTCCCCGATTACGCCGCCGTGATCTTCGATGAGGCGCACGAGATCGAAGATGTAGCCGGGCAGTACTTCGGCATCAGCATCAGCAATCTTCAAATACAGCATCTCATCAGGGATAGCGCGGCCATAGCCAGGCGGAAGCAGTTCGCTACAGCGGATCTAGACCGCGCTTTGATTTACCTCGGCGAAAGGTCAGAAGAATTTTTTGGCCTGTTCACGGTTGAAGGAAGATACGGCTTCACAGCGCATGAAGAATTCCTGGAAGAAAATGGAACGTCGTATCGTGAGCTTCTGGTTGCGCTCGATCTCGTGTCCACGCAGTTTGAATTGGCTCCGCAGGCGATCGAAGACACTCTCCCGCTGCTCAGAAGGGCAAAGCTCTTGGCTCAAGCGCTCGGATTTTGGGTAGAAAGCGCCGACAAGCGCTTCGTGTATTGGGTGGAACGCCGAGGCCGAGGGACGTATCTTCAGGCCACTCCGATTGATGTTTCGGAGACGCTCTCGACCCGCTTGGTGGATCGTGTTCCAAGCGTAATACTCACATCGGCAACCCTCACGGTAGGTGGAGAGTTTGCGTACACTCAAGGCCGGTTGGGGCTGACGGAAGCACGCACGCTCGTGATCGAGAGTCACTACGATTATCCAAGGCAATCTCTTCTTTACATTCCTGAGCACATCGCCGATCCTCGTCATCCTTTGTTCGCGAAGCAGGCGGCCGATGTAATCACGGACGTCGTTCTGGCGTCGCGGGGTCGCGCGTTCGTGCTTTTTACCAGCTACCAACACATGCGCCAGGTGCACGACCTGGTAGCTCCGAGGCTTCCTTATCCCACTCTGCTGCAGGGCACGGCGCCGCGCTCCGTATTGCTCGATCATTTCCGCGAAACGCCCAATCCAGTTCTATTCGCAACATCGAGTTTCTGGCAGGGAGTTGACGTGCAAGGAGAACAGCTAAGCTGCGTCGTTATCGACCGTCTTCCGTTCGCGGTGCCGAGCGATCCTGTTGTCGCGGCACGCATAGAAGCGGTTGCTGACGCCGGTGGGAATCCGTTCTACGATTACCAGGTTCCTCAGGCGGCGCTGACTTTGAAGCAGGGGTTCGGCCGATTGATTCGCAGCCAAACTGATCGCGGCGCCCTTGTTCTGCTGGATAATAGAATCACAAGGCTGAAGTACGGACAGATTTTTTTTGACAGCCTTCCGCCGTACAGTTACACCAACAACTTAGAGGACATTCAAAACTTTTTCGATGTTTGAAGTCTGCGTAGAACACACTTTCGCTGCCGGACACTCGCTGCGAAACTATCGCGGTAAGTGCGAAAACGTGCACGGGCACAACTATCGCGTGCAGGTCAGCGTTGCCGGCCCCGAGCTCAACGATATCGGTCTGCTTGTTGATTTCACCGAACTCAAGACGCTGCTGCGGAAGACCAGTGAGTACCTTGACCACCAGTTCATAAACGATCTGAAGCCTTTTGACGAGTTGAATCCCTCAGCAGAAAACCTGGCGAAGTACTTCCATGACGAGATCCAGAGCAACCTGTCCCAGTCAAAGATCTCGTGGGTTCGGGTGTGGGAAACCGATACTTCCTGCGCGACTTATCGGCCCTGACGGTGAGCGTGCATTTGACATTTTGCACGAAGCGCCGGCTTTCGGAGCTTCGTGCAGAGGTTAACTTCACTACTAGGGGATGACCAGCTCTTGTCCGGCCCTGATCTTGTCAGGATTGTCCAACGTGTCGCGATTCGCTTCGAAGATCTTTTGATATTCGTTCGCGTTTCCATAGAATTGCTTGGCTATCTTGGACAGCGAATCTCCCGGTTGGACCGTGTAGCGCTTGCCTTGAGAACCCGCTGATCCGCCCGATGCTGCTGCGGCTGAAGCCGCCTGTTGCGCGGGCGCGAGACTCGTATCGACGGTGATGTCGCATGTCAGATCGCTGTACTTCGGATCAACCGCCTTGATCTGATTCCAAACCGCGTTCTTCGCATCCTGAGACGGTGCTGCGCCCTGAATGAATAACTTATTGTCTTGTACGTGAACGTGTGACAATGACACATTCTGCTGCCGTATAACGTCGAGTACCGAACTGTACTTTCCTTTTAGCTCCTCAAGAGTCGGCATAAGGACCTCCTGCCGTGAGACTCGTAAAGAGCAGGTCTTGAGTCACAGTGATTTCGAATTGTTCGAGGCGGCGCGCGCGATACGATGGCCTTCGATCCCGAGTCACTCCCCAAAATGCAAACGGGCCGAACCTTGCGGCTCAGCCCGTCTACTTTAAGTTAAGTCGTTGATTTAGCGCCCAAAAAATACTGCGTTCCGCTGTGCGAAATCCGTCCACTTCTCCGGAAGATCATCGAGAGCGAAAATTGCAGATACCGGACACACTGGGACGCATGCGCCGCAATCGATGCATTCTACTGGATCGATATACAGCATCTCTTCGCCTTCGAATTTCTCGCTGTCTTTTTTCGGGTGGATGCAGTCCACTGGGCAAGCGTCGACACACGCTGAGTCTTTCGTCCCGATGCAGGGTTCTGCGATAACGTAAGCCATACTACTTCCTGGGATGTACCTTCCGTGGTGGGTGACTAACTTCTAGGATTAGCACACCCCCAATTCCATTGCTATCCGTGAAACACCGAATGGTCGGTTCCCGCATCCGACTGCGTACAATGACGAGTGATGACTGCCAAAGTCCGAAAAGCCGTTTTTCCAGCGGCAGGATTGGGAACGAGATTCCTTCCAGCTACCAAAGCCCAACCAAAAGAAATGCTTCCGCTGGTTGACAAACCTCTGATTCAATACGGCGTGGAGGAAGCTATCCATTCAGGCGTTCAGAACATAATCGTGGTCACCGGACGAGGCAAATCGTCGATTGAAGATCATTTCGACGTCAGTTTCGAGCTCGAGCAGCTTTTGGAATCGAAGGGAAAAACCGATCTGCTTTCGATGGTTCGCTCCATCTCGGACATGATCGATATCTCTTACGTCCGTCAGAAAGAAGCGCTCGGCCTGGGACACGCAGTGCTTCGGGCAAAAGAACTTGTAGGCAACGAGCCGTTTGCCGTGGTGCTTTCAGACGACGTCATCGCCTCCGAAACTCCGTGCATTCGCCAGTTGTTGGATGTTTATGAATTCTACGGAGCGTCGGTGCTGGCCCTCATGGAGGTGCCCGGTGACGCCATCTCGGCATACGGGGTTGTGGATGCCGAACCCGTATCTCACAACGGCAACGACCAACGCCTCTATCGAATTCGCAATATGGTCGAAAAGCCGAAGCCCGCTGAGGCTCCTTCAAACTTAGCCATCATCGGGCGGTATGTTCTTACACCGGAAATTTTTAACTGTGTCGAATCCATTGAACCGGGCAGCGGCGGAGAAATCCAACTCACAGATGCTTTGAAATACATGCTGCGCAACCGCCCTATTTATGGCTTGAAGTTCGATGGGAAGCGATACGACGCGGGCGATAAGCTCGGATTCCTCAAGGCCACCGTGGAATTTGCGCTCATGCGGCATGACATGGGAGATCCTTTCCGCGAGTATTTGCGTGGGCTTCAGCTTTAACGTGAATCGACGCGCTGTCCTCAAGGCCGTTCTCTTTCTGACATTCTCGGCCGTTGCGCTGCTTGCGGCGCATGTCGGCGGCCTGAGTGGGCAGATGAAAGGCACGCCCGGTGCGCCGGATCTCGCCGAGGCACGCCAGATTGTCAACCGGTACAGAGCTGTCCATGGCGACACGCCAGAGGGTCTCGAAGCGTATTCCTGGTTGGCTCGCACCGAATGGCAGGCCGGCGCACTTCAGTCAGCCTACGACGACGCTGTCCAAACTCAGCGGCTCTGCGAGGCGGCGTTAACGAGACGTCAGCTCGATGCCGAGCCTCACCTGCCGATGGCGCTTGGAGCTGCGCTGGAGGTCCAGGCTCAGGTACTTGATGCCAAGCACCAGAAGACGGACGCGGTCGCGTTATTACAGGCAGCGCTGAAACAGTGGTCGGGTACATCTATAGCTCCTCGCTTGAGCAAAAATTTGAACCTGCTCACGCTTATGGGAAAGCCCGCGCCCCCATTGAACATGTCCGACTGGATCGGTACCTACCGGCCTGCATCAAGCTCATTCAAGGGCAAGCCCGTGCTGCTGTTTTTTTGGGCGGATTGGTGCGCTGACTGCAAGGCGGAGGCGCCTATAATCGCACGCATTGCCGCGGAATTCGGACCTAAAGGCCTTGTCATTCTCGGCCCTACTAAACTATACGGGATCGCAGCAGGCGGTGAAGAGGCCACGCCCCAGCAGGAGAAGGAGTTTATTGACCGTGTCTTTGCACGCTATTACGCAAACATTCCCGGAATGGCGGTACCCCTCGATGGGCGGAACTTCGAAACCTATGGCGCTAGTACTACTCCCACGCTGGTCGTCATCGACCGCCGCGGCATCGTACGTTTCTACCATCCTGGGAATGCCACTGCGGAGGAGTTGGGGCGAGCGATCCAAGCTGTGCTCTGAAGCGATTCAGTCGGTACGCGATAATCCAACTTATGAACTTTCGGGCAATCATCGCGATACTGCTCCTTACGGCGACTACCATCCTCGCAGTTCCTCAAACGGAGATCCGCGTCGAGGTAAAGGATGAAAAAGGGCGTCCCGTCGAGCGTGCATCCGTGATTCTAGACTTCCTGGGCAGCCATCGTCAGGTATTTAAGCTCGGCCGGCGCGAGCCGAAGCATTGGGAGATACGCACAAATCAGCAAGGCGTTGCGCGCTTCCCGTCGATTCCGCAGGGAAAGATACGCGTACAGGTGATTGCAAAGACCTACCAGACGTTTGGGGACGCCTTCGATATCGACGACGAGCAAAAGACTATCGAGGTCACGCTGAAGCCCCCGCAAAAACAATACAGCGTCTATGGCACTTCGTCGGACACTTCTCAACCGAAGTGATCGTCGTTGTTTAGCTCAGATGTAAGAGCGTCTTCACATGCGAGTGGCAGGCCGAGGCCAGCCCCTCAAGGTTGTATCCGCCTTCAAGGACAGAAACAACACGGCCTTCGCAGCAGTCGGCCGCCACATCAACGACCATCGCTGTCATCTCCTCAAAATCTTCGTCTCGCAGCGTGAAGTGGCCGAGAGGATCGCCAACCCTGGAATCGAACCCTGCCGAGATCAGTATGAGGTCCGGGTGGAATGCGCGCGCTGCCGGCATCAGTTCGTGACGGAAGATCCCGAGGATTTCTTCCGCTCCTGAACCAGCCGGCAAAGGCCTATTCATAGTGGTTCCTTCCCCCTTCCCCGACCCGGTTTCCGTCCTTGCGCCTGTACCCGGGTACCAAGGCGACTGATGCGTACTGAAAAAAAAGACGGATGGGTCTTCGTAGAAGATTTCCTGTGTGCCGTTTCCGTGGTGGACATCCCAATCGACAATCAGCACCCGCTCGGCCCCGTGCTTGGCTTGTGCGTAGCGGGCCGCGACGGCAACCGTGTTGAAAAGGCAGAATCCCATGCCCCGGTTCCGTTCCGCATGATGGCCGGGCGGTCGAACCAGGCAGAACGCGTTGCTCACTCGCCCGCTTTGCACAGCGTCTACTGCGGACAAGGCACAACCGGTCGCCAAAGCCGCGCATTCAAAGGAAGCATCTGAAATGTCCGTATCGCCGGTCGATAGTTGGCTGCGATGCTCACCGACTTCGCGCTTTACTAAGTCGATATATCGCTGGCCATGCGCTAGCGCAAGCTCGTCTTCTGTCGCTGCTTTTGGCCTTAAGCAGTCCAGGTCGGCTAGAATGCCCTTCGCCTGAAGCTTGTTGTGAACGGCCCTAATACGACCCGCGTGCTCAGGATGCCCCGGCCCGGTGTCATGTTTCTGGACAACTGGGTCGTACGCAAAGCCGGTGCCGTTCATGCTTTCGCTTAGACCAGACGGATCGAGATTTGGCAGGGATCGAAGCCGCCAAACACTATATTCCTGCTGTCTTGATCGAAACCAGCTCTTGTTGCCGCTGCGGGTCGGGACTTACGCTGAGAGTCTGTTCCCCACGAAAGAAGTCGAAGTACGAGATCTGGTGAACGCAGCTAATGGTGCACATCGGCGCGCAGGTCTTCTGGGTAATGTACTCCCGGCGGATATCATCAACCGTATATTCCTCGAGCGGTTTCGCCGGATACCCGCGTTGTTGGGAACAATAGTGCACCAGTCCGTCTTCGCAGATATACAGATACCGCGAGCCCGCGCGACATCGCCAGTCGCTCGGCTGGCCATTCGCAATGCTCTCCTGGAAGTAATTAAGACGAGAGAAGTGCTTCTTCTCGAATTTTTTCATTTCCAGGAACACTTCGCGTTCGCGAGGCGCCAGTGGGCGTAGCTGGCCGTCGCCGTCGTGGATGATGCCAACGGTTGAGGTGAAACCCAACTCCATTGCACGCTTGCCCACCGTCAGCGCGTCTTCGGGATTGTGAATGCCACCGCCCAGTACGCTGTTGATGTTCACGTGAAAGTCGGCATGCTCCGCGAGGAATTGGAGCTTCCTGTCGAGAACCTTCAGGCTCTTCTTCGATACATCGTCCGGCATCACGTTATCGATGCTGATCTGCAGATAATCCAGACCGGCGTCATTCAACCGCTGAATGCGATCCGGCATCAAAAAATACCCGTTTGTAATCAGTCCCGCCATTGCCCCTACGCGGCGGATGTGCGCAATCACCTCGTCCAACTCGGGGTGTAGAAGTGGTTCTCCACCGCTCAGCGTGATGATGCTGGTCTTTAAACGCCCCAGCAGGTCAAGCCGACGCTTAAGTGAGTCCAGTGGAACCGGCTTTGAGTAGTCGTCGTACTCATTGCAGTAGGTGCACGATAAGTTGCAGCGCCGGATCGGGATGATATGCGCCATGATGGGGTGGTCCGTGGACGCTGCCCCTTTAAGCACCAGCGCAGCTTCCCGTAACCGCCGGCTCAGGCCTCTGACACGCCTTTTACGAATGGATTCACCTACGGACATAGGTCACGAAGTTACCATTCTACGAAACGGAAGTTCCTGTTTCAGGTCCAAAGCATCCGAAGTACCCGGATGGAGGCTGAAAAGCGACATGTGTACGGTGACCGGATTCTTGCGAACCGGCCCTATTTAGGAGGTTTGGGCGAGTTAGGCGTGGTGGATGGCGCACCTGGAGCTGCTGGTTGCGAAGGCGTTTGTACGCTTTGGTCGCCAAACGTGATCGTGGATTCGCTGCGGAATTTCTTGTAATCCTTGTACTCGACAACAACTTTGATGCGTTGCGGTCCGGTCGCAAAGTTAAGGACATCGTCGGCGTAAGTGTAGGTCGGAAACCAGTACTTACCGTCGATCTGCTCACGATACGTTTCGAATTTCGGAAACTGTTGCCCTTTGTGCTTCAGGTAACCGACTGACCGGCCATACGTTTTTACGATCTGCAGGTCTTTGTCGTCTACCCAGATCTCTCCCTCGAAATATCTCTTTCCGGACTTGTCGAGTTGCTTGGGTTTGATGGCAAACATGTAGCAGCCGATTTCGTCCACTTTCTGCCATCCCAGGTACCGGATGAAGTATTCGTTGATTTCGCGCGATGTCAGCACAAATGGCATCACGGTCCGTAGATCCTGCTCATCCTCCGGGGTCATTTGAACTCTCTCAAGGGTGCTGACCGGGGCATAAACTACGTTTTCAATCCGCTTGCCCTGATCGTTGAAAGTCACATCGCTAACCATCTCGTAATGTCCGCCGGGTCTGCCGTCGTCGTCATATTCGATGATTTTTGCAACTTGACGGAACGTGTATTGATCCCGCGCTATCGCGAATTCGGTCTCTTTTGCAGCAAACTTCTGAACGATTGAATTTATCTGCCCTTCATCGAGATTATGCTGGGGGGTGTCCGCCTTCAAGCGAGTACTTGCCGCCGCAGCAAGGGCCGTCAGGGACAAAAAACAATCGCGCCGTGTCATGTTGTCTATCCTTTCGACGACATTGGACGCTTGCAAGTTGCTGGGCATCATGAATGTGTCTCCTCGAGCAGCGCCTTTGCAATAGTCATCCGCTGCATATTACTCGTCCCCTCGTATATTCGCCCTATCTTCGCGTCTCGGTAGAGCTTTTCGACCGGGTAGTCTTTTGTAAACCCGACACCGCCGAACACTTCTACGGCTTTCGAGGCAACCTCCTCAGCGATCTGTGACGCGAAGTATTTGGCCATGGCCGCCTGTCTGACAAACAGGCGTCCGGCTTCGCGAAGTCGGGCGGCGTTGTAGACCATCAATCTCGCGGCTTCCGTCCGCAGAGCCATTTCTGCCAACTCGAATTGAACGCCCTGGAAATCGGCGATAGATCTGCCAAACTGTTTGCGTTCCTTCGCATACCGCAACGCATGGTCCAACGCACCTTGCGCGAGGCCAACCATCTGGGCGCCGATACCAATTCGCCCCTCGTTCAATGTCTCGATCGCGACCTTGTAGCCCTTGCCAACCTCACCTAGAACATTGGTTCGAGGGACGTGGCAGTCGTCCAGAACCAGCTCGCAGGTTGAGGATGCGCGAATTCCCAGCTTGTCCTCCTTCTTCCCCACCGCGAATCCGGGCGTATTGCGCTCGACCAGAAAGCACGTAATACCCTTGTACCCTGCTGCAGGATTCACGGTTGCGAAGACAAGGAAGATGCCCGCCTCCTGAGCATTCGTAATCCAGAGCTTTCGGCCCGTAAGCCGGTATCCATCCCCTATCTCGATTGCTCGCGTCGTGAGCGCAAATGCATCTGAGCCGGATTGGGCTTCGGAAAGGGCGTAAGCGCCCACTGTTTCGGTGGCGAGTTGCGATAAATAGTGCTGTTTCTGCTCGAGTGTGCCCCAACGGGCAATGGCGTTGTTTACAAGCGTATTCTGTACGTCGACAATCACCGAAGCCGCGGGATCCACTTTGGCGACCTCTTCAATAGCGAGAATCGATTGGAAAAAGCTGCCCTCCTGCCCGTGCCACTGTTCCGGCACCTCAATTCCCATAAGTCCCAACTCGAACATCTCGTCGAGCAGATCGGGTCGGAACGTGCCCGTTTGGTCCATCTCGCGGACGTGTGGTCGCAGGCGCTCCCGCGCGAATCGCCGGATTGAGTCCTGAAACAAAGTTTCTTCTTCGCTCAAGATCGTCAATGGACCAACCGACGGTCGTTCTGCTACTGGGGGCATGCGATTACCTGCGGTTATTGTGCAACATTCCGGTGGCGGCGGGTATGGAGGTCTGCTCAAATGAGTGGATGCCCGATCCTGCCGAGCAGCGAAACCAAGTGATGGTCGATGAGGTCCGCGCAATTCTATACGAAGCTGCACAATGCCTCACGCCGGAAATCGAACCCGCTTTCGTCTATGTGCTTACGCCTCATCCGAGCGCTGACACTGAGGATTTGTCGGAGGAGAAATGACGATTCGTGAAATGGGGCGGCTGCTCCGGCGCGGCGAGACATGCTCCGTGGAATTGATCCAAGCCGCGCTTCGTCGAATCCAAGAACAAGATACCTTCAACACCTTTATAACCGTGACGGCCGATTCGGCTTTGCGAGAGGCGGTGGAGCGAGACCAGGAACGCGCAGCCGGCATCGATCGCGGCCCCCTGCACGGAATCCCAGTCGCGCTGAAGGATCTTTTTTATACACGAGGGGTGCGCACGACGGCGGGTTCATTGTTGTTCCAGGATTTTGTGCCTGATCGGGACGCCTGGGTTGTCGACCGGCTCCGGCTGGGTGGTGCGGTCAGCCTTGGCAAGTTGAACCTGCATGAACTCGCATACGGCGCTACGTCCAAGAATCCGCATTACGGATTTCTCCTGAATCCGCACGATCCTTCGCGGATCGCCGGGGGCTCGAGCGGCGGCTCGGCTGTGGCGATCGCAGCGGGGTTTGTGCCTGCCACACTTGGCACAGATACGGGTGGGTCCATTCGGATTCCAGCTTCTTATTGCGGGGTCGCGGGCTTCAAGCCCACTTACGGCCGGGTAAGCCGCGGCGGTGTCATGCCGCTCTCATGGAGTCTCGATCACGTGGGCCCGCTGGGCAGGACCGTGGAGGATTGCGCCCTCATGATGGCCGATATTGCTGGCCACGATCCAAGCGACCAGGCGAGTTCGGCCACTCCCGTTCCGGATTTTTGCGCGCCCCCACCGCGGCGCCTGCATGGGCTGCGTGTTGGAGTACCGGGCGATTTTTTCTTCGAGAGCGTGGACACCGAAGTGGCCTCCGCAGTTCATCGGGCTATCGGTGACCTGGAGCGCCTGGGAGCGGAAGTGGTTGACGTAAATCTACCCGACCTGCGCGCTGCCAGCGCCTGTCAGCGTGTCATCCAGTGGGCAGAGGCCTCTGCGGTGCATTCGGCGGCGACCGATCCAACTCGCATCGGTGCCGAAGTATGGCCGCTCATCCAGCAGGGCCGGCTGATCTCCGGGTCTGATTACGTTATGGCGTCGCGGATGCGCAGATTCTTCAGGCTGGAATTCGACAAGCTTTGGGAACAGGTCGATGTGGTGGCAGGGCCAACAACGCCCGTAGTGGCGCCGCGGATTGCTGAGGAGGACGTGCAGGTCGGACCGGATCGCGAGAATGTTCGTTTGGCCTCAACCCGCTTGGTCCGCCCTGTAAATCTGATCGGGGAGCCCGCGCTTTCAATGCCTTGCGGCACTCATTCCAATGGACTTCCAATAGGCCTTCAGTTGATCGCGGCTCCGTTCGCGGACGCCCGCCTGCTGCGCATAGGGCAACGTCTGGAAAGATTCATGGGGGAGCTGGAATAAGGAGACAGAGCTTTTCCGATGCTCGGATCCAATGGCCAACGCCATCCGCGCCTATGAAGGACTATCTGACGCGGTCTCGAATCCGTCGCCGGTGTACACGATCGCCCAGTACGCGTTCGAAAAAGGGCGCGTCCCAGGCGTAGGGCCGTTCGCGGCGGACCGGTGCATGCGAGGCTTGAACAGCAATTTCAAAATCGAACTCTGAATTCGGTTCCGAGACTGGAACATCCAGGTGGACGACCCCCCGTGCATCCGACTTCGCATGAAGCTTTATGATTTCCATGAGCTCCGATAACCTCCCATATCTATTGGAAGGCGCAACCGGCCCGGAAGTTCCCGCAATCTGTTTAAGCAAGCCCGGCGAGTACCTCTTCGGCATGGTTGTCTACCTTCACCTTACGGT
>Ga0308175_100001826_pt1 | contig 14392 bp, 11 predicted proteins | sample PhyCR1_3_FD_203893 | JGI IMG/M metagenome (GOLD analysis project Ga0308175, IMG submission 203893) | Soil microbial communities from UC Gill Tract Community Farm, Albany, California, United States - DLSLS.C.R1 | ecosystem: Environmental > Terrestrial > Soil > Agricultural land | place: USA...
TAAAGCCTTTTATACACGGGCAGTAAAGGTGACTGAGTATGGGTTCAAGGCAGCCTCAATAACATCTAGTGTGGTTTGCTCTGGGAGTCGAACTAACGGGTGGATTTCCGGCCGCGACTAGGGGGAGGGCTTGTGATTTCCGAGGGGCAACCCGCAGCTGCTTGGGGCGACATCGCGGACGACTTCGTGACGGAGTTCTCGCGGCGCATGCTGGCGTCGCTGCCACGCAGGGACCAGCGCGAGCGGGGCGAGCGCTACATCTCAGGGCTGCTGTCCGTCCCCGGACGCAAGTCCATGCGCGCCATCGCCACGATGTTCGGCGGCGGCGCCGCCGAACAGAGCCTGCACCACTTCATCGGCAAGTCCTCCTGGGACTGGATGCCGGTCCGCAGGGCGCTCGCCCGGCACCTCGACCGGACCCTGCTCCCGCACGCCTGGGTCGTGCGCCCGATGGCCGTGGTCAAGACCGGCGCCCACACCGTGGGGGTCGAGGAGTCATTCGTCCCGCAACTGGGCCGCGTGGTCAACAGCCAGCAGTCCTACGGCGTGTGGATGGCCAGCGAGGAGACCAGCGCACCGGTCCAGTGGCGGCTCGTGCTGCCCTCGGGCTGGCTCCACGACGAGCTGCGGCGCAAGCGCGCCGAGATCCCCGAGTCGGTCGTCGACGAAGCGCCCGTGAACTGCGCGGTCAACGCGGTCATGAGCACCGCGGGAAAGTGGGGCCTGCGCCGCCGCCCCATGGTCATGGACGCGCGCGCGCACGAAGCGGGCGCACTGGCGTACTCCCTGGCGTCCCGTCAGACGCCGTTCGTGCTGCGCGTCAGCGGCGGTACGTGGCTGCGCCCGATCGGCGCCCTGCCGGCCGGGCAGAACCAGAGCGTGTGCCAGGCCCAGCAGCTGGCCGACATGGTCAAGACGTCCGGCCGCCCGGTCAACTGGACCGACCCGCGCAGCGGCATCAACCGCTCCGCCGTGGTCAGCGGCATCAAGGTGGCCCTGCCCGGCCAGGAGGGGGCGACGGAGCTGGTGCTCGCGGGCGCCTGGACGGGGCGCGAGCGCCGCGCCGGCGAGCTGTGGCTGTCGAATCTGACCTCGGTGCCGACCCCGATGCTGCTGCGTCTGGGGCGGCTCACCCAGCGCGTGGAGCAGGACTTCGGGGCCATCGCCGCGCACGTCGGCGTCATGGACTTCGAGGGCCGCACCTATCCGGGCTGGCACCGGCACCTGACCCTCATGGGTGTGGCGCACGCGGTGATCGCCCTGTCGTCGGGCCGCCACGCCGAAGAAGCCGTCCCGATCCGCCGTTCGGCCTGAGAAGTCCGGCCCGAGAAGTCCGGCCCGAGAAGTCGGTCTGCGGAGCCGGGCCGTGGGCGCCGCCCGTCTCAGTCGCCCACGGCCGCGTGGCCGAGCCGCTCCACCCCGGCCCGGGCGGCGTCCAGCATGGCCGCCACCGGGGCCTCCGTGAGCCCCGTCATCAGCTGCACCTGCCGCACCGCCTGATGCAGCAGCATCGAAAGGCCCGGCACCACCGAACCGCCGGTGAACGAAACGGCCTTGGCCAGCTGCGTCGGCCAGTTCGAGCAGACCACGTCGAAGACCGCCGCCCCGCTGTTCGCGACGGCCGGCGCCGCCCGGTCGGCGCCGCCCGCGCGCAGCGTCGAGAACACCAGGTCCGCCCCGTCGAGGGCGTCCGCCAGCTCCTCGTAGACGTAGAAGTGCAGCAACACCCCGATCCGGGTCGCGGCCGCGCACACCTGGGCGCCCCGGGACTTCTCCCGGACCACCACCGCGATCTCGCGCGCGCCCAGATCGCGCAGCGCGGCCAGCGCCGAGCAGGCCGTGGGACCGCCGCCCAGGACCACGGGCCGCCGCGGCGAGACGACACCTGCCGCACGCAGCGCGCTGACCATCCCGTACACCGTGGTGTTGTCCCCGTACGTGCCGCCGTCGCGGAAGACGATCGTGTTGACGCCGCCGGTGTCCATGGCCACGTCGCTGACCTCGTCGACCAGGGCCAGCGCCGTCCGCTTCAGCGGCCTCGTCAGCGACAGACCGGCCCACGACGGGTCCAGGCTCTCCAGGTAGGGCTGCAGTCCCGCCTCGTCGCACTCCACCGCGGTGTACGTCCAGTCGAGGCCGAGCGAGGCGTAGGCGGAGCGGTGCAGCGCCGGCGAGAGGGAGTGGCTGACGGGGGAGCCGAGAACGGCGGCCCGCAAGGTGGTTCCGAGACGCGGCTCGACGCCGTCCCAGTGGCGGAGGGAATGGGTTTTCATCAGACGTCGTCGCTCCATATCCGGGCCGTTTCCGGTTGTCTACCAGCTCGCAGCCGGATCAACCCGTCGCGCTCGGCCTCTATGTCACCTCCGGGGTGCGAAGCTCGCGAGTTGGTGAAGTCTTGGGGATTGTTTCAGGTCGTTTGCAGCGGACTTCTCGGACGCGGTGCACGCGCCCGGGGGGCGCCGCCGGGCAGCAATTACTGTACGGGGCACGGATATTGGTGCACCCGTCCGGGCAGGGCAATGCACGAATTTGCGCCAATTCACCGGGCGCCGGAGAGAAGCGGGACGCTTCCGAGGTCGGTGGAGTCCACCCGATGAGGGACATCCGGCCCCGTGGCCGAAACACTTACCCGGCCTCGGGCTGCCTTCTTCTTCACCGGACACGCCGGGGAGAACGGCGAACGGTAAAGGGAAGCCCGCAGGTGACGAAATCCCGGGGCGCCGATTGCCCCGCACACATACTTCGGGGAATCGTCGGCCGAGGGACGCAGGACATGCCGCCTCCGCGGAGCGGGCCCCGCCCCCTTTCGAAATATCTTCATCCGACGAGGAGCAACCAGCGTGACGAACGTCGCCGTCATCTACTACTCATCCACGGGCAACGTCCACAAGCTTGCTGTGGCAGCGGCGGCGGCCGCCGAGAAGGCCGGAGCCGAGGTCCGTCTCCTCCGAGTGCCCGAGCTGGCCCCCGAGAGCGCCATCAATGCCAAGGAAGCCTGGGCCAAGCACCACGCCGAGACCAAGGACGCCCCGGTCGCCTCACTGGACGACCTCGTGTGGGCCGACGCCATCCTCTTCGGCACGCCGACCCGCTACGGTCTGCCGGCCGCCCAGCTCAAGCAGTTCATCGACACCACCGGTGGCCTGTGGCACGAGGGCAAGCTGGTCAACAAGGTCGTCTCCTCGTTCACCTCGACCGCCACCACGCACGGCGGCCAGGAGTCGACGCTCCTCGCGCTGAACAACACCTTCTACCACTGGAGCTCGATCATCGTGCCGCCCGGTTACGCGGACAAGATCCAGTTCGCCGCCAGCAACGGCAACCCGTACGGCACCAGCAACGTCTCCGGCAGCCGGCCCGACATGGTCAACGACGAGAACCTCGGCGCCATCGAGTTCCAGGCCCGTCGCATGGTCGAGATCGCCACGGCCCTCAAGCGCGGCCTCGAAGCCGCCTGACGGACGCCGCCCCGGCTTCCTGGAGGAGACACAGGAGCCGGGGCGGCCACCCGACCGGGAAGGACCCGCGCGCCCATGTCCAAGCACGCCCGACCGACATCCCCGCGCGGCGGGTTCGCGCTCCTGGCCACCGTCCAGCTGATGGTGAGCACCACCGTCACGGTCACCTCCATAGCGGGCCCCGCGATCCGCGCCGCATGCGGCCTGAGCGAGGGACAGCTGGTCACGGTCTCCACCGCCTACCCGCTGGCGTTCAGCGGACTGCTGCTGCTGGGCGGCCGCCTCACCGACCTCGCCGGACAGCGGCGCTGCTTCACCTCCGGCGTCCTGCTGTATGCCGTGGGCTGCCTGCTCGCCGTCCCCGCGACGGACTTCGCCCTCCTGGTGGCCGCCCGCGCGGTCCAGGGCGCCGGTGCCGCCTGCGCCGCGCCCGCCGCGATGGCACTGCTCGGCTCGCTCTACCCCGACCCGCGGCGGCGTACCCGGGCCACGGCCGCCTGGGGCCCGCTCGCGAGCCTCGGCGCCGTCGTCGGCGTCCTGCTCGGCGGATTCGCCGTGGCCTGGATCTCGTGGCGGGCGGCCTTCGCGGTGCTGGCCGCGGTCGGGCTGCTCGTCACCGTGTCGGCCCGTGCGCTGCTGCCCCCGGTCCCGCCCCGGCGCACCGCCCGCATCGACGTGCCCGGTGTACTGCTCGGCGCCACGGGCGTCGCCCTGGTCGGCCAGGGGTTCGGCGCGGCGGGCGGCCACGGATGGGCGAGCGCACCCGCACTCGCCCTGCTCGCCGGGGGCGCGCTGCTGCTCGCCGCCTTCGCCCTGGTCGAGTCACGGGTACGTCATCCGGTACTGCCGCCGGCGCTGCTGCGTTCGCGCCGGCGGGCCGTCGCCCTGCTGACCGCCGGAGTGGGGCCCGCCTGCGGGGCCGGGGCGACCTTCGTACTCGGCCAGTACTTCCAGCGGTCCCGAGGCATGTCCGCGGGCCACACCGCCCTGGCGTTCGTCCCGTTCGGCCTGGTCCTCACCGGAGTCGGCCTGCTCGCGCCGCACCTGTCGGCCCGGCTCAGCGCCCACCGGACCGCCGTCACCGGTGTGCTCCTCAGCGCCACCGGCATGCTGGTGCTCGGCCGCACCGGTGAGCACAGCCCGTACGCGGGGGAACTGCTGGCCGGCCTTCTGATCCTGCCCGCCGGAATCGGCCTGGTGGTCAGCGGCGCGACCCTGGTGGCCGCGCAGCGGGTGCCGCCCGAGCTCGCCGGGGCGTTCGGCGGCACCCTCAACACGGCGATGCAGACCGGCCCCGCGCTCGGCATCGCCCTGCTGGTCTCCCTGTCGGGGCCGGGGCCCGCGGGCTACGCCGTCGCGTTCACCACGGCCGGGCTCGCCCTGCTCGCCGCCACCGCCGCGGTGGCGCTCGGCCTGCGCGCCGGACCCGGATCGGCGCTCCCGCGGCCCGAAAGGCCGTCAATCGGCGCGGCTAGAGCCGGAAAAGCCATTCGCTGACGCGATAAAGCCGCCAACTGACGTAGTAAGGGCCAGCTGACGAAGTAATCCGGTGCCGATGGCCATGCTCCGTCCGATACCGCACAGTGACGCCGGGAGATACCTCGGCGGCGCCCGGCACATTCCGTTCCCGTGACAGGAGATTCTTGATGTCCGCACGATTCACCGGCAAGGTCGCACTGGTCACCGGAGGCGGTTCCGGCACGGGCCGCGCCACCGCTCTCGCCTTCGCCCGCGAGGGTGCCACCGTGGTGGTCGCCGGCCGTGAACCCCGTGAGCTGCGGGAAACCGTCGAACTGATCGAGGCCGAGGGCGGGACCGCCGACGCCGTGATGGCCGACGTCACGCACGGCATGGACGTCATCCGCCTCATGAGGACGATCGTGGAACGGCACGGCGGTCTGCACATCGCCTTCAACAAGGCGTGCCCCGTGGGCGACCCGAAGCCGCTCGTCGAAATGTGCGAAGCCTCCTGGGGCGAAAATCTCGCCGCCAATCTCACCGGTATCTGGCTGCTGATGAAGCACGAGATCGCTCATATGCGGGAGAACGGCGGCGGCGCCATCATCAACAATTCCACCAACATCGGCTCCCTCGAGGGCCGGGTCGGTTTCGGCGCCCACGCCGCGTCGAAGGCCGCGCTGGCCGCGCTGACCAGGACCGCCGCCCAGGAGCACATCACCGACGGCATCCGCATCAACGCGATCAGCCCCGGCGACCGGTCCGCGCCGGGTGCCCCGTACGGAAAGATGGCCGAGGACGACGAGATCGCGAACGCCGTGGTGTGGCTGGCCGACGTCGAGTCCCAGTTCGTCATCGGCCACGACCTGATCCTCGACGGAGCGATCACCGCGTGACGCCCGGCCGGCCCACCCTCCACCCGGGCCCCACGGCCCCGCCCGCACGCACAGCCGACTTCCACCAGGAACCGCGCCGCGTCTTCGGCGCCCCGCACTGAGACAGGGGACGTACATGGCCAGAATACTCATCGCGGGCGGCGGCATCGGCGGCCTCGCGACGGCACTCGGCGTCTCCCGGCAGGGCCACGAGGTGGTCGTCCTGGAACGCCGGGACGTCTTCACCGAGCTCGGCGCCGGCATCCAGCTGGGCCCCAACGCCTTCCACGCCCTGGACCGGCTCGGCGTCGGCGACCAGGTGCGTGAACGCGCCGTGTTCATCGACGAGCTGCGCTTCATGGACGGCACCACCGGCGAGAAGGTCCGCGCGATGCCCCTGGCCGCCGCCTACCGCGAGCGGTTCGGCAACCCGTACGCGGTCGTCCACCGCATCGACATCTACGAACCGCTGCTCCGTGCCTGCCGGGCCTCCGACGCCGTCGAGCTGCGCGTCGACGCCTCGGTGGAACGCTACGAGCAGGACTTCCGGGGCGTCACCGTGCACCTCGCCGACGGCTCCGAGGAGCACGGTGCCGCGCTGATCGGCGCGGACGGCATCAACTCGCGCGTCCGCAGGCAGCTGGTCGGCGACGGCTACCCGCAGGTGTCCGGGCACACCATCTACCGCTCGGTCGTCCCGATGTCCCGGGTCCCCGAGGAACTGCGCTGGAACGCGGTCGCCCTGTGGGCCGGGCCCGACTGGCACTTCGTGCACTACCCCATAGGCGGCGGCGAGCTCTTCAACCTGGCCGCCACCCGCAACGACGGCGCCACCGAGGCCGTCGTCGGCCTGCCCGTCGAACGCGACCTGGTCCTGGGCGCCTTCCCCGAGCTCGGCACGACCGCCCGCCGCCTCCTCGAACTCGGCCACGACTGGAAGTCCTGGGTGCTGTGCGACCGCGACCCGGTGGAGAAGTGGACCGACGGCAAGGTCGTCCTGGTCGGTGACGCCGCCCATCCGATGCTCCAGTACGCGGCCCAGGGCGCCTGCCAGGCCGTCGAGGACGCGGTGGTGCTCGGCGACCTGATCGGCACCCGGGCCGCCGAGTTCGAGCAGCGCTTCGAGAAGTTCAACGCGGAGCGCCGGGAGCGCACCGGCGCGATCCAGCTGCTCGCCCGCGAGATGGGCAGGCAGCTCTACCACCCGGCGGGCGAGGCGGCGAAGGCCCGTAACGAGATGCTGCGCGGCCTGTCCGACGACGACCTGTACGACAAGGTCGAGTGGGTCCACGGCGTGCGGTCCGGCGACCGTCGCTAGGGCCTTTCGTTTGGATCAGGCTGGATCAGGGAGCGGGGCGTGGTGCGTGCGGCTGCAAGGCGGAGGAGGGCGACAACGCGGAGCGTTGGCAACCGACGACAACGCCGGAGGGGGCCCCTCCCTGCTCGAGCGAAGCCGAGAGCTCGGGGGAGTGCGTGCCACGCCCCGCGAGCCCAGCATGATCCGAACAAAAGGCGCTAGCTGCGCCGGCTGACCGCAGGGAGTCGCACGGTCCCGCGCCGACCGCCACGGACGAGGGGCTCCCGCCCGGGATCGTGGCGGAGGCGATGGTGGCGCCGCGCCTCCCCGACGGTTCGTCACCGAGGACGGACCGGTGGGCGGGCCGCTACGACCGGGCCGCCCACCGGTTCTCACGCCGACGCCGACGCGGCGGAACCGCTCAGGACCGCGCGGAAGGCGACGTCGTCGCCGTGGCGGGCCGTGACCTCCACCTCCGTGATCCCGGCACGCCCCGACGGCCGCTCGGCCGCCTCGATCAGACAGGGCTGGTCGAACTCGACGTAGCGCAGGAAGGTGCACGTGCTTTCCTCCGGCACGAGGCGCTCGCCGGTGGCGGCGTACGCGGCCTGTTCGGCGGCCTCCACCAGGACCAGGCCCGGCACATGGTCCGTGGGGTGGTCGAAGAGCGTGGTGTCGGCGAGGTCGCAGCGCAGCAGATAGCGGCCGGGCCCACCGGCCGTGGCCAGGGTCACCTCGGCCTCGGCGGCGCGGCCGACGCTCCTGGGGGGCAGGGGCGCGGGGGCGGTCAGGTCGGCGGCCACGAACCGCCGGCGGCCGCCGCGCATGCGGTCGTACACGCCGGGCGAGATCCAGGAGAACTCCGCGGTCGCCACCGCGATCACGACGCCGCGGTGCCGGATCGTCGTCTCGACCTGCAGCCCGGTCAGGACCCGGCCGCCCCGTCCGCCCTCGCGGCAGGTGACCTCCAGTTCGAGCGGTATCGGTTCACCCTCGGGCAGCGAGTATCCGGGGGTGCGGCGCAGCGTCAGTCCGCTGAGCAGGGTCTCGTGGGTGCGGGGTACGCCGAAGGCGGAGTGTGCGATGAACAGCCCGGCCTGGCGGTGACTCTGACAGGCCAGCCGGGAGGCGGCCCGGCCTCCGGGCCCGGCCGGCCACTGCGCGCGGAAGCGGAAGGACATCGGACCGACCCGTGCCCACTCGTGGACGAGCACCGACTCGTCCACCGTCAGATGCAGCAGGTCCATGGGGATGTCCTCGGACCACTGGAGCTCTCTTACCTCGGGCGAAACCATTGCTTCGGACACCAGCCACCCCTTTGAATTAAGCTCGGATGAACTAGAGGCCCCGCGACTCAGGGGCGCCCCCGGATCGGCAGTCGGAGATTTCCGAACCGGCAGCCCAGAGTATGGCCAGAAGAATCAGTATTTGAAAAGTGCTGGGAAGTAGATGGAGGATGAAGTGCCGCCTCAGCAACGAGCTGTGAAAACCCGTAAAGATCTTCTTCTCGCGGCCGCCGAAGTGTTCTGTGAGAAGGGATACGAGGCGGCGAGCACGGTGGAGATCTTTAAGCGGGCGGGGGTCACAAAGGGAGCCCTGTACTTCCACTTCAAGTCCAAGAGCGATCTGGCTCTCGGTGTTCTCGCGGAGGCAGTGACAACGGAAGGAGTCGCTCCGCAACTCTTCAAGCTGCAGGAATGGATCGACACCGCCATGGCGCTGGCCTATCGGCTGCCACAGGAACCAGTGCTGCGAGCTGCACTGCTGCTGCAACTCGACCCGCAGTTCAGGACCATGTTCGGCACACAGCCGTGGCAGGACTGGATGGACCTCACGACCCGCTTCCTGGAGGAGGCGAAGGCCGCGGGGGAGCTTCTGGCGCATGTCGACCCCCAGCGGGCGGCCCGGGTCCTCGTGAGTGCCTGGGCCGGGCTCCAGGCGGTGATAGAAGGGGTGCCGAGCGACCGGGGTCTCGAGGGAGAAGTCGGCTACATGCTGGACATGATTCTTCCGTCGATTGCCGTGCCGGCCATTCTGCGGGAATTGCACACCCGGCCCGGGCGCGGTGCGTCCGTATTCGGCGAAAGTGGTGTGACTCGAACTCTGAAGCATTCGCCGGGTGTTCGGGAGGTGGGGACTCGTGAAGGTGCCGGAGAAGCGTGAGGGGAATGTGGTCGAGCAGGTTCGATTAATTCCTTATGCGGGCCGAATCGATTGCATCCTAGCGTCTCGTCCGTAGTGCACTATTCCAGCTCCACGGACTATGTCATATCCGGAGTCGGGAGATTCCTGCAGACTATGTCAGGTCGGTCCGTGGTCCACGTCTGGAATGAATATGCCAGGCGTGGGCGGGGCTTCGGGGACCCGCTCCCGGCCGTCGTCGCCGTACGCGCATCCGCCCCGCGACGGTGACGCTGACCCGTCGCTCGAGCCCGCTTCAAGGCCCTGCTGGTCGACTTGGGGCCGCTGAAGTCGACCTGCTGCCGTCGCGTCGGTGCCGAAAGTCCAGAGCTCATCCATTCACACAGGCGAGGGTCGGGCGATGTGCCGGATATTTGGTCACTTGAACGGAGTGGTGACTCCCCACGAGCTCCGGACGGTCGGCGCACTTCAGCGGCACGGCGGCCCCGACGGCCAGGGCAGCGCGCACGGCGCGGGGTGGTCCGTCGGGAACAACCGGCTCGCCATCGTCGACCCCGACGGCGGCGGACAGCCCTACGAACTGCTGGACGGCCGGATACGGGTCGTCTTCAACGGCGAGATCTACAACCACGACGAGCTCCGGCAGAGGCTGCGCGCACGGGGATACACCTTCGCCGACCGCTGTGACGGATCGATCCTCCCGGCGCTGTACGACGCGTACGGCGACGCCTTCCCCGAACACCTGGACGGCATGTACGCGATCGCCGTCCTTGATCTGCGCGCCGAGCCACGGCTCGTGCTCGCCACCGACCACGTGGGCATGAAGCCCCTGTACTACCGGTGGGACCCGGCATCGGGAGCGCTGCACTTCTCCTCCGAGATCCCCGCCCTGCTCGCCTTCGACGCGGTGTCCAACTCCCCCTGGACGCCGGGCCTCGACGCCTACCTCGCGACCAGGACACCCTTCGGCGAACAGACGATGTTCGCCGACATCAAGGTGCTGCCCCCGGCCGCCACACTGATCTGCGACCGGACCTCCGGGATGCGCGTCCTGCGGCGGAACCGGCCCGAGCCCGGGCCGCTGCCCGGCGACGACACCCCGGGCCGGCTGCGGGAGTTGCTGAGCCGCGAGGTGAGCCGGCTCCAGGTGGCCGACGTCCCGCTCGCCTGCATCACGTCCGGCGGGCTCGACTCCGGCCTGGTCACGGCGCTCGCCGCCCGGGACGGCGGCGAGCTGCACACCATCAACCTCTCCTACAAGGGCACCTGGCCGGGCGACGAGCGGGTGTACGCGCGCCGGATCGCGGAGCTGACCGGAACGGTCCACCACCAGGTGGAGATCGACCCGGCCACCTTCCCCGACCTGATGGCGGACGTCGTACGGCACCTGGGCCAGCCGAACGCCGACCCGATCACGCTCAGCACCTACGCCCTGTTCCGCGCCGTCCGGGACGCCGGCTTCAAGGCCGCGCTCACCGGCGACGGCGCGGACGAGGTCTTCGGCGGCTACGACCGGATGCGCGACGCGGCACGGACCCCCGGAGCCTGGTCGGCGGCGTACCGGGACGCCCTCGCCGTCGTCCCCGCGCGACGGCGGAGCCGGCTCTACACCAAGGACTACGCCGCCGAGGCGGCCCGCACGACGCCGCTTCCCGAGCGGGCGGACCGCTTACTGCGCGACGACGGCGACAGCCCGCTGGGACGGATCACCGCGTTCGAGACGGAGTACCGGCTGCCCGCCTACCACCTGCGCCGCGTGGACCACCTGAGCATGGCCCACTCGGTCGAGGTGCGACTGCCGTTCTGCCAGCGCGACGTCGTCGCCTTCGGCCGGGCGCTGCCCGACTCCCAGCGCATCAGCGGCGGACAGGTGAAACGGGCACTCTACGGCGCCGCGTCCGGACTGCTGCCGCAGAGCGTCCTGAACCGCCCCAAGCAGCCCTTCACCCTGCCGGTCACCGCGATGCTCGCCCCCGGACTGCCGCTGTGGAGCTACGCCCGGGACATGCTGTCCCCGAGCCGGCTGCGCTCCGCCGGCCGGATCGACCCCACCGCCGTACAGGACCTCTTCACCGTCCAGGCCGAACGCCCGGACGCCACCGCGGCGCTGACGATCTGGGCGCTGCTGGTGCACGAGATCTGGCAGGACCTGTTCCTGCGTTCCGGCGCGCGGGCGGGAGCCGCGACGGGGGTGATGGTCGCGTGATCGGCCACATCGCCTACGCCTCCGGGGCGCCCTGCCCCACGCTCGTCCTCGACGCGCAGCAGTTCCCGCGGGAGAGCGGCCCGCTCCTCGACGCCCTCACCGAGGTCCGCCGCCGGCTGGTGCTGTCCGGCGGCGCGCACATCCTCAAGATCGCGCTGATCGAGCCCTCGTCGCATCCGCTGTTCGATCTCGACTACCGCTTCGTCCAGGCGCTCCCCGACGGCGTCGACCGGTTCGATCTGCGCGGCTCGTGCGGGCACTCCGTGCTGTGCTCGGTGATCGCCGCCGGACACACCGGGATGCTCCCCCGGCAGGCGCCCGGGGACCGGGCCCGGGTGCGCGTCCTCAACAACGGCGATCACCTCGTGTGCGAGATCGAGGAGGCCGGCCGGGACACGGCCCGCTGCACGATGTACTTCCTGCACACCTCCCCGGTCCCGGTGTCCGGCCTGCTGCTGCGGGACGAACCGCAGACCGTGCTCGACGTGGACGACGAGAAGATGACCGTCTCCCTCGTCTCCTCCGGCAACCCGTACGTCTTCGTCGGGGCGCGCGACGCCGGGGTGTCCGGCTCCGCGGAACTGTTCGCCGGCGGGCCCTCCCTCTTCGGCCGGCTGGTGCGGACGCGGGAAGCGGCGGCCCGGCTGCTCGGCTGGTCGCCCGAGGGCGCGTTCCCCAAGATCGCCGTCGTGGTTCCCGACGGACCGGGCCGGGTCGCGGCACGGGCCGTGACCGTACCCGGCTGGCACCCCACGCTGGCGCTGACCGGCGCGGTCTGCCTGGGGGCGGCGAGCTGCATCCCGGACACGATCCCGTGGCTCGCGGCACGGGACGCGGGAAGCCCCGACGGACAGGTGGACATCCTGACCGCGGGCGGAAGCACGGCGGTGACCGCCACCACCCGGACCGGCGGCGACGGACGCACCGAACTCGCCTGGGTCGCCGTTCGGAACAAGACCGTCCGGTTCCACGGCTCGTTCTTCCCCGAGTCGCTCACCTATTTCCAACCCAGGGAGTTCGGAGAATGTCTGTCGCTTCCCGCCTGACCCGCGCCGAAGGAGCCGTCCGCACCGCCGGACACACCCTCGCGCCACCGTTCCTGGACCTACTGCGCGACTCCGACGCCCAGACCGCCGTCACCGGCAGGCCCGACCCGGCGGCGCTCTCGGGACTGCGGGCCTCGGGCCTGCTCGCGACCGCCGTCCCACGGGCGTACGGGGGCGCAGGCGGCGACGCCGTGGCCGTCAACCGCGTGGTGGAGCAGGTGGCGACGGTGAACCCGTCCGTGGCGATCATCCTGTTCCAGCACTTCGCGGTGTGCGCGCGCATCGACGAATGGGGCACCGACGAGCAGAAGGCGCGGTACCTGCCGGCCCTGGCCTCCGGCGAGTGCCTGGCCGCCTCGTCGTGGAGCGAGCCCGGCGCGGGCGCCGCGAAGAAGCGGCTGGCCTCCACCGCCGAACGGCTGCCGGACGGCCGATGGCGGCTGAACGGCGCGAAGTCGTTCACCACCGGCGCCGGTGTCGCCGACCTCTATCTCGTGCTCGTACGCACGTCCGAACAGGACGACGACGAGGGCAGCCGCTACGGCGCGGCCGGCCAGAGCTTCTTCCTCGTGCGCGGCGACAACCCCGGACTGGTCCCCGACCTGAGCCTGGACCTGGCCGGCATGCGCGGATCGGCCACGGGCTTCGTCCGCCTCAGCGACTGCGAGGTCGGCGACGACGACCGACTGGCACCGCTCGGGGAGGCGGCGGCCGTCATCGCCGGCGTCCGCGAGAGCGGCGCGACGCTCGGCGCCGTGTCGGCCGGCATCGCCCAGGCGGCGTACGACCTCGCAGTCGCACACCGCACCCGCCTCGGCCCCGCCCTGGCCCCGGCCGGCCGGCACCAGATGGTCGCGCTCAGCACCCTCCTGGAGTCGGCGCGCGCCTTCGTCGCGCACGCGGGCCGGCGGTCCTCGGACGATCCGGGCCGGACCACGCTCCAGGCCAAGCTCCACGCGTCGGCGACCGCCGAGCAGATCTGCCTGGAGGTCTCCCGCATGCTCGGGTCCGCGGGCTACGTCGTCGGCCACCGGCTGAACCGGCTGATCGCCGATGCCCGGGCGGTCGCCCTGATGGGCCCGACCAACGATCTGTGCAGGGACCTGGTGGCGGCGTCATGGGAGAGCTGAGCCGGCGGCCCGCCGACCTCGTCGTGAGCGGGCGCCTCGTCACACCCACGGGAGTACGGCCGGGGGCGGTCCTCGTCTCCAAGGGCCGGATCACCGCCGTCACCGGCCTCGCCGCCATCGACGAGGCCGCCCCGGGCGTACCGCGCCTCGACGCCGGAGACGCCTACGTCCTGCCCGGACTCATCGACTCGCACGTGCACTTCCGCACCCCGGGCCTGGAGCACAAGGAGGACTGGGAGCACGCCGGCCGGGCCGCGGTGGCCGGCGGCGTCACCACGGTCATCGACATGCCGAACACGCGGCCCCCGGGGCTGACGCCGGAGGCGATAGCGGCGAAGGCCGCACTGGTGGCCGGGTCCTCGCTGGTCGACTACCGGTTCCACATGGGCGCCGACCCGGACCGGCCCGAACTGCTCGCCGACCTCGACCCCGCGATCGCCACCAGCGCCAAGGTGTTCATGGCGGGGCACCAGACCGCGCCCACGGTCGTGCGGGACACGGAACGGCTGGAGAAGATCTTCGCCGCCGCGGCCGCCGGCGGGGTCCAGCTGGTGCTGCACGCCGAACGGGACACCCTGTTCACGATGCTCGACGACTGGCGGGGCCGGCTCCGGGACCACCACGCCTACGAACGGTCCCGGCCCCGCAGCGGCGGCATCGCGGCCGTGGCCGAGGTCATCGAGCTCGTACGCCGGCACGGAACGCGGGCGCACATCCTGCATGTGTCCAGCGCGGAGGAGGCCGACCTGCTCGCCGCCGCGCGCGACGCCGGACTCCCCG
>Ga0308175_100001827_pt1 | contig 14391 bp, 15 predicted proteins | sample PhyCR1_3_FD_203893 | JGI IMG/M metagenome (GOLD analysis project Ga0308175, IMG submission 203893) | Soil microbial communities from UC Gill Tract Community Farm, Albany, California, United States - DLSLS.C.R1 | ecosystem: Environmental > Terrestrial > Soil > Agricultural land | place: USA...
CTCCTTTAGAAATGGTTAATACACGACTGCGTAGCGTCCTTTAGCGCGAGCAACCATAATTGTGCGGAGAAGATCCCCATGCAAGTTTCACTTGTGATGATCCCGGCGCTTTCGGACGGCTTAACAACAGTGCATGAACAATACCGAAAGTTCCGATAAGAGAAATGACATGAAATCATAGTGCTAACTCGATGAGAGTGAATGACATGGGATATTCGCTGTATCAGCAAAGATAAACGCCGTATCGAAATAGGCACGTACCGTATTCAAGTGAGAGAGATCCATCATTCACCGAGGAGTAAAATTAAGACTGCGAGGCGGGCATCTACGTGATCAGAAGAGATGCGCTCCCCTGATAACATCTCCATTCATTCAGCTGCTAGTAGGCATTGATTTTCTGTTCCACTTTTGATTCAGTCTTTTTCTGATCCTCTATCTTCGCACTCATTCTTTTCTATTCGAATAAAGATTTACATCAGCGGACTATTGCCGCTAGAGTAAGATGAGCAGTGATTGCGTTGAGCAGAACAGAGCATGGAGCAGATGTGCGACAACGCGTTGTCAGGTTCCTAATCGCCGGATTGATAGTCCTTTTAGGTTCGCAGCTCACGGGGCTGACGTGTCTTTCCGACCATCTACGGGACTCATCTAACCTTTATGCGTTTGCTCAATTGCCTTCACTTACGGAAGCCGATTCGGAAGAAATGGAACCACCGGACAACTGCCCATGTCATTTGAATTTCGTCTCCATTGAGAAGACGCTGCCGCCGCGAAGTTTTCCAGGAATCTTCTTAACTCCTTCTGCACCTCACGAGAATGTAAACCTTCTGGAATTTCCCCAGTTCCGTCCTCCTTCGACGATCTAGCCTACTTGTTCATTCGGCGAGAGGTCTCCTCGTGATCAATCCCTGTCGGGAGATCTCTCGTCCGTTTTCGACCACTGTGCCGCGAAGGAGAAGTGTTATGAACGGTCGGTTTAGAAGTAGCATCGTATTCGTGCTGGTCCTGGTGGAGGGTGGATGCAGTTTATGGTCACGGTCCCTGCCACCTGCCGACCCACCGTTGAGAATTGTAGTGGCTCCGGTCACGATGGAGGCCACCATCAAAAGAAGCCGACAAATTTATTCGTTCGAGACACCACCATCCCAAGAGACGGAACCGTCGATACGTGCCAAGCTTATCCAAGTCGTGGAGGTCAAGGCGCAAGAATTCCTCACGCAGTATTTGGCAGAACAGCCTGGATTTACTGTGGTCCCGTTTACTGAGACCAGACGTCTGATAAGCAATCTTCGGCTTTCGGGATTGAGATTAGATGACGGGCAGCTCTATACCCTTGGGAAGGAGGCGGGAGCCGATATTCTCATCTCAGCCCGAATTGGCGCGTATGGCTCGGTGCCCTGGAAATATTGGCTGACCGGACTTGCAACACAAAATGTCGCAGAATTGATTGCTCTCGGGCTCGCGACGGGATGGAACCCCATTGCCATAGGAGTATGGTTCGGCACCGATGTCCTGTTGATCGATCTACCGCTCTGGGCAGGCGGAGCCTATATTTTTGGATGGGCTTTTAGACCGGTGGAGGTTGAAGTGAAGGCCATGCAAATGGGCGACTGCAGCGGCCAGATTTGGAAGAAGACGGAATTTGTGAATCTCGTTCCAGGCAAAACGCTCGCTAAGTACCTTCCCGAGGATCGGAAGAAAAAAGAAGTGCAACTAGCGGCGAACCTTGATCACGCGATGACGAACATAGCTGAGTCGGCGGGGAAGGGATTAAGAAAAAAGTCATGCTCTGCAATCAATTAACATACCGGAGCAGAACAGACTTGAGTGAGTTCCCAAGTCGAAGAGGTTCGCCGAAATCAGTCCGGTTTTGAACGGAGAAGCAGTGGGGGCGAGTGCCCGGGACGATTTTCAACTTTTCTGCTGACCCACCGCCTTGACAATCTTTCCGAAGAAGTGTTTGTAATACTCCATGCGCCCGTAGCTCAGTTGGATAGAGCGTCGGGCTTCGAACCCGCAGGTCGCAGGTTCAATTCCTGCCGGGCGCACCAAAGAACATACTTCTCTTCTTCTCATCGCGACGCTGGAACGGCGGAGCGTGAGGACGCTTCTACGCCAGGGAGGCCAGCCAGTAGTTCAAAAGGATCAATCGTCGATGTCTGTTTTATCGCCAGTCAGAAAGAAATAGGGAGCTTCGTCGGTGTGCGGCTGGTTCAGATCCCTCCATTACCCCATTGAATGGTCAACCAAAGCAAGACCAGGGACCGATAAAGCGCTTCGACTCCAGCCTTCGCAGCTACAGATGAAGCGAGTTGAACGGTCCTAGCGGCGGGATCAAGTCGAGTTCCCAATTCGGGTGAATAGGCGTGGTAGGGGACTTGAAAGAAGCTCTTTAAGACCTGACGCCGAAGGGGTACCCGCCGTTTAGACTTTCTGCCCTTGCGGTTGTACATCTGCGAGGAGCATAAACTTCAGCACTTCCGCCGGCGTAATGCGATTCAGGTAGGCAGGCGCCACTTCACTCATCTGCACCATGCGTAGGATGGCCAGGTCCGATTGATCGCCCAAATCCACGATGCGGGTCTCAACGTTCTGCTCGGTCGATTCATAGACGACGATGATCGGACGCAGCCGATCGGCTGGATTTACGTTGGCGACCACTCCGATTGAACCATCGGACAGTTCCACCAGCGTGCCGGGGGGGTATACACTAAGGACCCTCACTAAGGCGGTAATCACTTTGATCGACAGGGAAGGCTGTCGCTTCACATAGAGCTCGGACAGCGCCTGATTCGGCTGCAACCGGTCCTGCGTGAATTGCGGATTGACGAGATCCTGGTATTCATCCACGACTCCGAGGATCTGCGCGAGCGGATGAATCTGCGCGGCGGAGAGACCGTGAGGATAGCCGCTCCCGTCAAGATGCTCATGATGCTGTTCAACGATGCCGGCAATTTCGGGAGGAACGCTTGGCAACTCAAGGATGAGATCCTTACTGTATACAGGGTGGCGCTGAAACGCTTTCAGCTCCGCTCGGGTGAGAGGCTCTCGTTTAAATCGAATCGATGACTGGAGGCGCTGTTCCCCCACATCATGCATCAGGCCCGCCAAGCCTAGTAGGGTTAAGTCGTTCGCCGATAATTCCAGGTCGCGTCCGACAAGGAGGGCGAGCAGACAGGTGTTCAAGCCATGAACCGCCTGCGCCTGATCCATCCCATTCAGATGAATCACGTCCGCTACTCCGAGGGATGCCTGGGGCTGCAGGAGTTGCTGGGTAAACTGAGAGACGATGGCTTTGGCTCCAATCGCTCCGACGGCTTTCCCGTCCACAATCTGTTTGAGCGCTTCTCGGCTGCGGCGAAGAGTTTGACTGTACATCGTATTGGCCTGCTGTAGCGCAAGACGCGGGGTGATGGATGGCATGCGTTCAGCGGGTCCTGAGATGGTCTCCTGGTCCTCGATCAAAGCGTGAAGCCCGGTAAGCTCCGTAGGCGCCGCGCCATTGGGCACAGTGGTCGATTCAGGATCTGAAAGCGTAGGGTGATAGAACAAACACCCCAACTTGAGGCTGCGAATGGTTTGCAATTGTTTTTGGGTGGCCAGCTTAAACCGATTCTTAGGAAACGGATGCTTATACCAGGGCAAATCAATCCAGATTTGCATGCCCAACCGCAGAGAATCGAATGCAATTGAGGTATAGCCCTGCTTCGCAGGCGTCTCAAAGAATTGAGAAAACATACGTTCGTATCGGCATAAACGGGATGGGTCTTGAGCGGCGGCGTATGAGCATTGCGCTCGCAATGTGATTGAGACCACGTTCAGCGAAGCTTCTGCTGTGCCTCTCTGCTGCTTGAGTTTTGACTGCAGCCTGCTGATCCCATAAGATGCATCAGTCAAAGCTGAACGTAATCGCACCGGACTATTTTCCTATCAAGGGACAAGACATGATCAGTGTGGCTCCGAGCGAAAAACGGAACCGAGGCGGCCTGTTGACTCGCACCTGGAAAGGGTATTGCGCTGCCGCCTTGATTCAGACAGTAGCCATGCTGATCGCGCTTGGAAGTGAGGCGGGCCAAGAGGAATGGCTTCAAGCCAATCGCGTAAAACTTCGGCCCGGAGGATTTGATGGCCAGACGCTGATCACCATGGAGATCGGGCAAGGTGGCGACGTGTGGATCCGGCAGGAGGCGAAGGAAAAGGACGGCGTGGCAGCTCTTACGCTGTTGCTCGTTGGCGGGAAAGCGGTCGCCGTCGCGGGTGGCGAGTTACGGAGCGGCGCCGAGCTGGACATCTTGGATCGCGTCGGCCTTCACCTGCAATTAGTGGAGCACCTTCTGAGCAGAGCTTATCCGGATGGGCCGAATTCGGTGAATGGCCATGAGAAGATTGCCGTTCAGGAAAAAAAGCAGCCGATACAGATCGGGACGACAGGTTCTAGGGGGTATTTTTCTCCGCCGTGGAGTGTAGCCGGCCAAGCCACACCGCTTGCGACCGGCAAAGTCGGCTTCGATTTTACATTCTCGTTCGCGACCGAGAAATCAAAAGAGAAGGCGAACAAAAAAACGAATAAGAGGAAGGCGAACGAACTAAAGTTTGCCGGTATTTGGCAACGAGACCCACGGACACCAAGTTTTGATGATCGCTTGCCGTTGGTGGGATGGAGAATTTACTTGCTCGGGACGCGCGGCGGTGAACACACCACTCAATATGGAGCGGTCCCTACGGAGACGTATAAGACCTTGGGTGACCTTCGTCACGCCCTTCAAACGAAGCCATAGTAAAGACAGGCCTATCTTGTTGGATCTGCGACCTGTAATAGCCACAAATCGTGCTGGAGGAACGAAGGAGCTCCGGGTTATTGTGACTAGCATCCCTGCACTGTCGGCGATTCGAGCTCTGCCATCCCACATTTCAGCGTGAGGCCATCATAAAATTCATCATCGGATCACGACCGACGAGCTTCGCTCAGCCAAAAGGACGCCGTGATCGTCCGTAGCGTACAGCGTTTCACGGTTTCCCTGCTGGTCGCGTTTTCTGGAGACCAAAAGGGGGTCGGCGTGATTCGGAATCTCTCCATCAATGGTTGTTGCGTCTCGAGCGGAACTGTTGTAAAAGCCGGCGAGTCACTGAACCTGGAATTCCATCCTGGCGACGATGGCCCTGTGATCCGCATTGACCTTGCCGAAGTTCGTTGGGCCACGGCGTGGGAATTCGGCGTCGTGTTTCAGTCCCTGCTGCTTGAGGAGCAACGTCGCCTTCTGGATTTCATCACGACATTGCCGTCCGCCTAATTAGTTTCTGTACCGTCCGTGCGCTCTCCCCGTGATCTTCGCAAAGTGTCTCAGGCAAGAACCTTCAGCATCGGATAGAAACGACCCAGTTCCAGGAACCAGAATGGCTAATGGCCTGCATCGGATTCCAGACAGCATGCACGTATCAATAGATGTTTCATCCGTCTTATCTGAGACGCCGTTGATGGCACAAAGTATGGCGTAGTTTACTTGTCTTCCAAGGTAAATCAAGGCCTTGTCAATGTGTGCAAACAGGTGCGCTTCTTGAAACTGTTGAAGGCAGTACTGCATGTTCAACAAGGAGGGCATTATGAACTGTGAACGTTGTCAGGGGTTGTTTTTAGCAGATCGATACAATGTCTTGGCTGGTGTGGATTTACGTGAACATATGATGTGGCGATGCGTCAACTGTGGGAATATCCTCGATTCTGAGATTATGAAACACCGTACGCTGCAAAAATATCAGGTGCCTATCGCGGCCCCTGTACACGAGTCTGTCGCTATGTTATCGGGGGCGGCCGTAGACAATGGATGAGGAGGGAAGTTCGATGCATCACAAACCAACCGTTTTAATTGTTGATGATGATAGCGACATGCGGGTCTACTGTGCCAAGGCGTTGGAGAGCGAGGGGTATCGGACGATAGTGGCGTCCAGCGCCGCGGCGGCTCTTGACGCGCTTGGCCGGCACCCGGTCAAGCTGCTCATTACCGATTTTCAGCTTGGGCCGCCGACTCCACGGTTAGCTGGTCATTCTCGATCGCAACCCGTCCTTACTGGTGTGGGGCTGATGAAGAAAGCGCTGGCTGGATATCCCGACCTTCGTGTGGTTCTCATGTCCGCCTATGGAGACCAGCTCTTGAATACACCGGGGATGGATCCGAAGAAACAACCGCTGTTGCGCAAACCATTCCATGCCGAGTCGTTGCGACTGGTGGTGCATGATACCCTCCATGCCCAAGCTACGCCGTCGGTGCAACAGGACGCGCTCCCCGAGGCGGTCCTTGTGCCGCGTGCGCACCCCCGATTTCAGGTCAATCATGCAGTGGTCTTTACCGGGCGGGTCGATGGGCAGGGGGTGGTGTCCAATCTTTCACTTGGAGGTTGCCACATTCAATCGTCCCGCCTGGTTCGTCCGGACACTTATCTGACGGTGCTCTTGACGCTTCCCGATATCGTACCGCCTCTTAAAGTTAATGTGGCGGTCGTCCGATGGACTCGCCCGGGCGTCTTTGGCCTAGAGTTTCGATACGTTGAACCGGCGGTACATGATCGGCTCGCGCGTTATCTATCCATGCTCAGCCAATTTACGCACACTAGGCATGATTGACCATTGCATTAAGTTGTTGCCTTGGCCTTGAATCAGGAATGCTGACCTCAGGTTAGACAATTCTTGCGTCTTTGCTCTCTTCTTGTCCAAGATTCATGTAATCCTTCCGCTCCGAATCATTATCTCCTTGGCCCCAACCGTGTTTCACGCCCTCCTAACCATATACATAGTTCATTTTACCTCAGTGATTTTGGGAATTGACGCTTGAGCATATTCCAACATACTTAAAGGCACGGCCCGGATCGTCACTAGGTGAAATTTTTGAACATCCGACACCCCCACATGATCGAGAAGAGCAGCCGCATGGTGCGGCGCCGAGAATTGATGGCTTTATGGTCATCCGAATGGAGTCGCTCTTGAGTCTGGCTCTCGCGTACCGGTCAGGGATTGACCGCGATAATTATTTGGCCCGCTACTTTCCTGAACGTCGGACCACTGATATTCCTGGTGTTCTGTCGGTCGCGGGCGGGTACATCAGTCTCTACGGCAATATCATTCTGTTTCACGATGAGCTTGCGGTGATAATGGGGCTCGTTCCGGACAACGCGATGGAGAGCGCCTGACGATAAACGAGTTCAGTGCCTAGAACCTGGAGGGCTTCTCATGGACTTTCGCGAAGATCTGAGAGAAGAAGAGATGGGTGTCTTGGAACACTATGGGCGAAGGCTTTCCTCTCTGGCCGGGGACAACCTCTCCTTCGATCCCCATCATGAAGCCCTCTTTATTATACGCGGCGGGTTGCAAGCGAGAGCTGTCGATGCAGGAGGCAAAATGGTGGTGCGGATGTATACAACCGGCGAGGTGCTGAATGAACTCTCTGTGGTGACGGCGCGCGTCTCTCTTTTAAGTGTCATGGCATTGATCCCCAGCGAATCCCTCGTAGTGAGCCAGGACAGTGTTGACGCGCTCGTCACGGAGCACCCCAAAGTTGCCGCCAAGCTGTTCCGCCATTTTGCCAAACTCGTCATCTACCGAACGGTTCCACACCGCTATAACAGTCACAATCCCTCTACCTTTCCCGCGCTACGCGTGCAAGATCCACTTTCACAAGCGTCCTAGGTATTGAGCGCGACACATCGACACACAGAACCTATTTACGAGCATCGCTGCTATTCATTTTCACCGCAGCATCCAATAGATTATGACAGTGTAAATGTGTGATCGAGCATAGGACATCGGCGCTCGCACGTTCGTCGGATATTCTCATCGGCTGCCTTAGAGCTTTCTAAGCTCCTCTTAATCTGCTGCTCATGTGCCTCTGTTACGTTGATTCTTATCCACACCGTCACGCTGAGATTGAGCATGGATTCATTTGGATTGTTGTTCATCGAGCCTTTACCGGAGCGGCATTTGCCCGCGGTGAGCCAGGTGTATGTGAAGTGCCATCGGGGCTTTCAGGCAAGACCGACAGGGGATAGATACGTGCTTACCGCCGGAAGCACAACTTGGCAGGACTTCGAGCGGGAATTGGACCGACTCCACCAAGAGTTGGACGAGATCAGGCGGGAAGCGCAACTCCGCTTCGCAAACTCAACCGGCAAGAGGTATGGTGCGCATTCACGAATATTTCGGTTGCTTCGCGGAACGCGCTAGTCAAGGCGCCGGTGTATCTTGAACCGATGACTGTGAGCGACAGGCCGACCATTGGTTTTCGGCGAACATGACAAGGAGAAGGTGGCCATCGACCGTTGATTTATGTAAGTGCGCCATGGCGTTATATGCTTCGCGGCTCGTCCCCATCGCAACAAACCCGAATTGTAGCGAAGTCCCTTGTTTGTTCTTCGCTACGTCAGCACGAAGGACTGTCCCAAAGCCGGCAAACAAGTCGGCGAGTTCCTTATTGCTGAATGACGGGGGTAAGCCGTCCACAAAAAGATCCATGTCGTTCTCATAGGGACGACCGACCGACAGGAGGAGGCGGCCGGTCATCCGGGCAAGCGACGTGGCACCGTCGCTACTGGTTCTCGTCACGTTTGCGTTATACATCGTTATATCTAGGCGTAATATAGGAAAACGAGAACAAGCCCTGTCGGTCATCATCCTAGGATAAAGACGTACTTCGTGGTGCCATGCGCAGGCTTTTGGCGCATACAGATCGAGGGTTAGTCCTACCTATTGATTTGTCTCGTTCTACGCATGCACTCCTTATGGTTCGGTTTCCGAAGAGCACGTGGTGGCCCAGTGGTATTTCGTCAATAGCGACGATGGGTCATTCAAGCCTCGCCAGGTCAAGGCTTAAAGAAAGGCACCCTGTCTTCCGATAACAGCGTAGAAATAGAGCATGTCATCCTTTATCCAAGAGATCGATGCCCGCACGCAGTTGGCCGGCGCCAACCGGTTTGAGATTTTGCTGTTTTCTATGGGCGTCCCCGAGATTTACGGCATCAATGTGTTTAAGGTTCGAGAAGTGTTCTCCATGCCGACTCTCACCCGTCTTCCTGAAACCGATGCGCGCATCGAGGGACTGTTGTCTGTCCGGGGGACCACGCTGCCTGTCATCGATCTTCGGCAAGTGTTAAGTCTACCGGACTTTCCACGGGAAGACGGCAAGGCCGACCATCTCATTGTCACGGAATACAACCGCAATGTGCAGGCATTTCATGTGAGACATGTCGACCGAATCGTCCGCGTGTCGTGGGGCCAAGTGGCGCCACCGCCGGCGCTCCTTCACAACAAAGTGAAACCAGGCACCATTACGGCCATCGCGAAAATCGATTCAGGCCTCACCGTCCTTCTCGTCGATGTGGAGAAAATCCTCAGCGATCTCATGCCTGAGCACGAAGAGGCGCTTGTGCAACAAGTCCAGGCCGCGCCAACGGCCTTGGCCGACAAGCGTGTGCTGTTTGCAGACGATTCAGCAGTGGCCCGGACGCAAATACGCAAGACCCTTACTCGCCTCGGCGTCAAGACGATCGAGACAACGACCGGCCAGGAAGCGTGGGACATGCTTCTGCGCGTGGCGGACGAAGCCGAGTCGCAACACAAGGCCGTAGGAGACGTCCTCCATTTGGTATTAAGCGACGTCGAAATGCCGGCCATGGATGGCTTTACACTCACGAAACGGATCCGCGCGGATGCGCGGTTTCATGACCTTCCGATCATCCTGCACTCCTCGCTCACCGGGGTGTGCAATCGCGAGCATGGGAAAGTTGTCGGCGCCACCGACTATGTCGGCAAGTTCGATCCCAAAGAACTCAGCACGATTGTGCTGAAGTACTGTGCTGAGCGCCACGTCCCCCAGCCAAATTAATCTTCCTGCTACCAGCAGTAAGTATTCCGTTACCGAGGCAACACCCGAATTGGTGCGATTAGCGAGAAAGCCGTTTGAAGCACGACGGCTCAGGCGTCTTCTCGGTCGGGACTGTCCAGCCGAAAAAAATTACTGAGGCTGCCGTCGGCTTTATGCTCTTGAAAATGGAACGCCAGGTTTCGCTCATCGAATGGTTCGAACCACTTTTCCCACGCAATCTTTTCCAACGCCGCTCCGCCGTATCCCGGAAAATCAAAGCGTAACATTCTGACCCGGTTCCCTTGCTTGGTGCCCGGGATCGTTGCCGGACTGGCGCCGCGTTCTTCCGCCCATTGCCGAATGACCTCGTGGTCACGGGTGACAAGCGATTGTCCCGGGTGGTCCTCATGGTCATCCGGCGACGTAATCCACTTGGCATACTTGGTACTGCGCGACAGTCGGTCGGCACGTGGGCCGCTGGTTCGCGCCGCCCTCGTCCCTTTGCCGAGACGCGATCCCTGAGCCTTTCTGCCGACGGTCGCCGCCGATCCACGTTGCCCTTTCGTCTGGCCTGTCGCGCGCGTGCTTTTCGAGGACATCCCACGCCGTGGCGTTCCCCGACCGTGGCTTTCGGAATCCTCTGAGGCCATCGCGAGCGCCCCACGAAGTTCTTCCAGCGATTCCTGCATTTTGCCCAAATTGTCCTGCGTTTTCGTGAGGAATTGTAAACTACGCTCCAGCGCCCGAACCCCACCTGTTGAGGTCCGTGACGGCGTCGAGCGGGACGATCCTTTTCGTGGCATGGTGCCTCCTTCCTTCCTTCAGTGCCGGCCATGAACGATTACCCATTGTCATGCTCGTTCCTGGTCTTCGACAAGACGGACTCTGCGTGGCGCTTCGTAGGACCTGGGCCGACCGGAAAAAGCAAAGGGGAAGTATGAAGCGGCTCAGCTGTCGGGACCGGACCATCTCATGTCGCCATTATCCGGAAGCTGGGGTTTTCAATGAGGTTCACCGCTGGGAAATTGTCAGAGACGGGATGCGCTCGCAGAACAAGAACGACAGGCCATCCGGCTTCTCAAGCGAGGCCCACAAGGGGGAACAGTCGAAGGCCTATTCGCAGCAGTAGGGGAGATCTAAGTGACGCGAGACCCAACGTTGAGAAGAAGCCGCTTCGGCATACTGGAGGAGCGGTGTCATAGGTCTACCTATTCTGTTAAGGCTTGGAATCGCGGCGTCCTTGCTGTTGCCATACATGAGGCTGGCTGGATTCAGCTCTATAGGCCCGACCAAAGCCGGCGATGAATTGAGATGCTTGGAACCGCAGGCGCCAAAATTGAAAATCGGCAAGCGTCATTGTGATGGCCGCATCAGGAAAGCGCTCGGTAAACCGACGGGCAAACTCGTCATACGTCGGCTCTTGATGGTCGATTCGGCCGGCTGTGCCTTGCAGGATGAGGCGTGTCAAGGCAAGAGGATTTTTCTGAGGACCATCGGGTTCCATAATCAGGAGCGACACTCGCGGATCACGAAGCAGGTTCTGTGTATGAGCGGCTAATGTACTGAGATGAAGGAGCAGATCGACCCATCCATCCAACGTAACAAACGGAACGGCCGACGCGAGCGGCATCGCCTCGCCGATCGTGGCGAGCATCCCGACGCGTGCCGTGTTCAGCAGTGATTGCACTTCAATGTCGATAGACATCGGAATAGGCCTTCTGTAGATTGAGCAACCTGTCTTGTGATTCTCTATTTCGATTCAACGTTCGTCTCGCCGATTAACTGTTCAATCTTTTCGACAAGAACCCTGACTGGAAACGGCTTAATGAGATAATCCTCAACCTGCAAGGCATATAAAATATGCGGAGGCGGAAGGAGCGATGCGGTGGCTGTAATAAGCATGACGGGGATATCCTTGAAGCCCGGATCATCTTTTAGGCGCCGGCATGCCTCAAGTCCATCGACAAGCGGCATACAGACATCCAAAATCACCAAATCCGGCCGGTGACGCCGAACCAAGTCGATCGCTTCCTCGCCATTCCCTCCAACGGCGATATCGTAGCCTCGCTTCGTTAACGGCAGCGTCATGAACGCTACCATGTCGGGATCGTCATCTGCCACGACAATGCGTTTAGACATACCAGTCGCCTCTCTTCCTCACGGGATTATCCTTTGAGCGATGGCCGCGCAGGAGATTGTTGTGTGCCATTTGATTCTAGTGCGCCGGCGGTGGACGGCAACATGAGGTAGCTGAGCGCTTCTGCCGGCGTAATACGTTGAGCCAAATCCGGGGAAAGTTCGGCCGCGTCCACAATGCGACGTATAGATAACTGCCGCTGTTCATGAAGGTCGATCAGACGTGTGTTGAACGTCGAGTCGCTCCGTTCGTACACCATGATCATGGGTCGCAGCCGCTCACATGAGCTCGTGTTTGTCACCATGCCGATTGAGCCGTCGGTCAGTTCCACCAGGGTTCCCGGAGGATACACACTGACGACATGGACCAGTGCGATAATGGCCTTCACAGACAACTGCTGTTGCCGCTTGACATAGAGTTCCGCCAATGCCTGATTGGGCTGTAGCTTCACCTGCGGCTCTCGCAGATTGGTCAGATACTGATACTCGTCGATGACACGAAGGATCTTCGCCAGGGGGTGGATCTGTTCGTCCGTGAGCCTCCTCGGATAGCCCGTCCCATTGTTGTATTCATGATGCTGGCCGATGAGGTCTCCCACGCCGTTCGGAATACCGTGCAGTTCCTGCAGCATTTCCTTGCTATACAGCGGATGCAATTGATACAAGCTCTTTTCTGCACGGGTCAGGGGCTCCGTCTTCCATCGAATTTGTGACGGAATCCGCTGCTCTCCAAGATCGTGCAGCAGACCGGCGAAGCCGAGGATTTTGAGTTCCTCCGGGTCCAACTCCAATTCCCGGCCGACCAGCAGTGCAAGAATGCAAGTGTTCAGCGCATGCGCAGCCTGCACGCGCTCCAGGACGTTTAAATGCAGCACATCCGCCATCGCGATAGACGATCCACTGTTGAGTAGTTCATCGATGAAGCGCGCCACGAGCGCACTCGCCCCGGCGACTCCGGCTCCTTGTCCGGCAATAATTTGTCGCAAACAATCCGAGGTTTTGCGGAGCGTGTCTTGATAGGTTGTATTGGCCTGTTTCAAATCACGCCGAAGAGCAAGGGGAGGACTGTCGTGGAGAGGGACTGACGACTCACTGCTTGGAACGGAATCGTCGAACGGAGTCACGTCCGGTTCATCTAGGAAAGCGAGCGTTTTGTCGAGGCCAGGTTGGGGTTCAGATCGATACGATGCGGCATGGTAATAAACCACAGGGAGCGCGAGCGCGCGGACGAGTTCAATCTGCTTCGATGAGATCAGCGTGAAGCGGCTTTTGGGAAAGGGATGCTTGTACCACGGGCAATCGAGCCAGATTTCCATCCCGACCGCGAGACGGTCCAGGGGAATCGGTTCGTATCCTTCGTCTTGAGGAGTTTTTCGAAGTTTCCAACCCACTGTTTTTTGATGGCGCGGTTGCTTGTTTCTACATCGGGTCGCCGCCTTGAAAACTGTAGCCTCTCCGGTAGGACCGGGACCTGTTTGCATCTGCGTGCTGTCTCAACTCAAACGGATGCCACTATTCAGAGGGCTCTTTTGGCTCCAATCGAATATTGCGATCGCGCCCCAATTCTTCTAGCAAGATTTGGGCACAAGCGGTGACTGGAATCGCGATGAGCAAGCCCAGTACGCCGCCGATTGCCCCGCCTATGAGCACGGCCAGTAAGACCGTGAGCGCGCCCATTTCCATCGTGCGACTTTGGATCCACGGTGTGAGAACCCATCCTTCTAGAAAAGCGACGAGTACAAAAACGAGGCTGGGCCATACGATCACGTCGAACCAGTTCGGCATGCCGGCAGACGAGACCACGTCCAGATATTTGACGAACAGGGCGATCGGCCATCCGACGAGCGATAGGTACGGCACAATCGTCAAGATTCCGGTGATGAGCCCAAGCAGCAAGGAATACGGAACCTCGGTCCAGGTCCATCCGCTTGCAAACCCGACAGCGGTGATGGCCGCGATCAACAAGCGGCCGCGAATAAAGCTGCTCACGGCCTCATTCATTCGGTGAAGGATGCGGCGTGTCCTAATGCCGCGCCCTCCGGGAATCACAGAGCGAACTGTGCCGCGGACCCGGTCGAAGTGCCAGACAAACAAAAAGAAAAAGATGGGCACTAAGAGCGTCGACAGCAGCACTTCCAAGGTAGTCGCCACAATCATGCCTAAGAGGCCGACCGCTTGACTGGTGCCGGTCAAGACCGGAGAGAGCGTTTCCGTAGGGTTTTCTTTGACGCCTTGGGCAAACCCCATCAGATGATCGTTCAAAGATCCCACATGAAAGCCATATCGCGCCTCAAGGGTGGAGACGTATCCTGGAACCTTGGACGAGAGCGTGCTCGCCTGTTCTGCCAACAGAGGACCCACCCACGTGATGAGCAGCGCGGTTCCGACTACGAGTGCAACGGTGAAG
>Ga0308175_100001828_pt1 | contig 14388 bp, 10 predicted proteins | sample PhyCR1_3_FD_203893 | JGI IMG/M metagenome (GOLD analysis project Ga0308175, IMG submission 203893) | Soil microbial communities from UC Gill Tract Community Farm, Albany, California, United States - DLSLS.C.R1 | ecosystem: Environmental > Terrestrial > Soil > Agricultural land | place: USA...
GGCGGACCGCAGAGAAGCACATGGTCCATCGCCTCTCCACGCCGTTTTGCCGCCTCGATGGCGATCGAAAGCTGCTCTCGCACCTGCGGTTGGCCCGCAAAATCCTCGAGCCGCGTGGGACGAAGCGCCACCTCGAATTGGCGTTCTTCCTCCTGCAATGTCGGCGAAACGGTACCTTGTGCGCGCATTTAATTCCACGTTATCGCAACAATCCCATCGCCGTCCGGAACAGCGGTTCAAACGACTCCTCCGCTCCCCGCTCCTTTGCTTTACGCACGGCTTCTTCCGCCGAGGCCCGCGAACTTCCGAGGTTCAACAACGCCGAAAGCACGTCCGTCTCCAGAGGCGTCAACGTCGGCCCGACCCCGGCCACCGGCCCCGCCGTTCCATCTCCAGCACCCACGCCCGCCATCTTGTCTTTCAACTCCAGAACCATCCGTTCCGCCGTCTTCTTCCCGACTCCCGGAATCCGGACCAGCTTCTGCACGTCCCCCCCGCGGATCGCCCCGACCAAGTCCTTAGTGGCCAACCCGGACAGCACCGTGATCGCCAGCTTCGGCCCGATGCCGCTGACCGAAATCAGCCGCTCAAAGACAAACTTCTCATCTGTGGTCGCAAATCCAAACAGAAGGAAAGCATCCTCCCGGACATGCGTATAGATCCGCAGCGAAACCGCCGCCCCCACATCCGGAAGCGACGTATACGTAGAGATCGGAATCTGAACCTCATACCCGACCCCGCCTGCTTCCACAATCACCTCATTGGGATGCTTCTCGAAAACCGTTCCCCGCAAATGCGCAATCATGTTTCAAACCATTATCGGGCGGCCTCTGAGTGCTACAGACCGGGTTTGAGGATGACAGAACTGTGGGCGCTCCCGAAGCGACGAGAGGAGACACGAACTTGCGCCACCGGGGGGTACCTACTCGTTGCGGAGCGCCGTCACCGGATCGATATGCGCGGCCCGCCAAGCGGGAAGAGCGGTCGCCAGAAGAGCCGCCGTGGTCAGCACGCAAGCAGCAATGGCGAATGTGAAGGGATCAAAGGCGCTGACCTGGAATAACTGACTGGAAGCCAAGCGTCCCAAAAATGTCGCCGCAAAGAGTCCGGCGAGCAGGCCGATTACCACCAGTTTCATCGCTTGTCCGATCACCAGGCCGACGACCCGGATGGGTTCTGCTCCAAGAGCGGTCCGAATCCCAATCTCTCGAGTGCGGCGCGTCACGCTGTAACTGATCACACCATACAAACCGGTGGCAGCTAACAAGAGAGCCACAGTAGCGAATACCAGAAGAAGCTGAGCCGTGAATTGTTGCGGCCCGAGCGCCAGTGCGATTCGTTCCTCCATTGTTTTGAAATCAAAAACGGCCTGTGCCGGATCGCTCGCCTGTACCGCACGGCGGATAGCTTTGCTGAGTAGCGCGGAAGATACGTTGCCCCGAGCCACCAGGAACACCTCCGGCTTGGGCTGTTGGTACAGGCTAAAGTAGTACACGCCACGGCCCGTCTCGGCCGCCAGACTGGATTGCTTCACATGCCCCACAACTCCTACAATCGTGGCCCAGGACTGACGCGAACCACGCCGTAAACGGCGCCCGAGAGGATTTTCATGAGGCCAATAGCGGCGGGCCAGCTCGGCATCGATCAGGGCCACCGGTTGGCCGTTCTGTCCATCGCTGTCGTTGAAGTAGCGGCCGGCAAGAAGAGGAATTTGTAAGGCCTTGAAATACTCCGGCGTAACCACGCGCGACGAGCCATGGAAACCGGGATCAGTTGGGGGCACGATTCGCCCTTCGATGCTGAAGGAGGCCGTCGGGTCACCTCCACTGAAGGGCACTACGTTCGCCGCGCCCGCAGCCGTGATTCCGGGCGTTTGGGAAAGGTGGCTCAGCACGGTCCGAAAAAATGCAATCTGTTTATCGTCGTTACTATAGGTCGTCTTCGGCAGTGCCACCGAAGCGGTCATAACCTGGCGGCTCTGAAAGCCCGTGTTTACCTGTTGTAAATGATCCAGAGTTTTGAGCAGCAGCCCGGCTCCGATGAGCAGAATCGAAGCCAGCGCAATCTGTCCGGCTACTAGAGCCGTGCGAAGCCTTTGCCGGTGCCGGCCTTCAGTGTCCGACCGGCCGCCGTCTTTGAGCTGGCTTTGGTTTTGCTGCGATCGTGCAATGTGCCAGGCGGGGACGAGCCCAAACAGGAGGGCAGAAAGGACTCCCGCACACGCGGTGAACAACAGTACATGGCTGTCCACCCGAACAAAGAGAGGCGAGGAGAGGCGTGTGCGCGTAAGCGCCAGCAGCGCGTCCAGCAGGCTAAAAGCCGAGGCATAGCCGAGAGCGGTTCCCAGCAGCGACAAAAGAGCGGTCTCAAGCAACGCTTGGCCGATCAGATCTGCCCGGCTAGCTCCAAGGGCTGTTCGAATGGTCAATTCGCGAGAGCGCGCCGTAGCACGGACGAGCATCAAACCAGCCACATTTGAGCAGGCAATCAATAAAACCAAGGCGACGGCACCGAATAAGAGGAACATGGGCCTTCTGAGGTTTCCCGCCGTGTACTCCGTGAGCGGTTGCAGAACCATGCTCCATTGCGAGCCGCGGGCATACGGCACCTGTTCCAGCACGCGCTGAGAGAGTCCTTGCACAACGCTGGCCGCGCGAGCATAGCTCACTCCGGGGGCCAGTCGCGCGACCACAAAGTAGCTCTCGTTGAAACGGTTCGCCTGTGCATAGGCTTGCGGAAGTAAGCCGAGTGGAACCCAGAGATCAGCTTCCGCCGGCCAGCGAAAATCCATGGGCATCACGCCCACCACACGGTACGGCGTTTGATTGAGTTCCACGGATCGTCCGACAATAGTGCGATCACCGCCAAAGGATCGTTGCCACAGCTTGTACGAGAGCACGACCACATGGTTCGCGCCCGGTTGATCCTCTTCGCGAAGAAATCCGCGGCCCAGTATCGGCCTACTGCCTAGCACGTCAAACCACGACGAACTCACCAGCGCTCCCTGCAGCCGTTCCGGCGAACTGCCCCCCGTATAGTTAAAACCGTCGAGAGTTTGCAGGGCTGCTTGCGAGAAAATCTGACGCTGGTCACGAATATCAGCGAAGTCCGTGGCGGACATCGAGATCTTATCGAGCCCGAGCTTTTGATAGCTGACGCGCGGAGCGACCAGTTGCTCTGGATGGCCCAGTCCAGCGGGATGGAACAGAAGGCCATTCACCACACTAAAGATGGCCGCATTGGCGCCGATTCCTAACGCGAGGGAGAGGACCACGGCGGCAGTAAAACCGGGACTCTTGGCCAACGTACGGAAAGCGTAGGCGAAGTTCAAGCTGCGAAGCATACGTCAGATAAGGCACGCCGGCTGCCATTGCGAAATGTTCGCAACAGCTAGATTTCAAAGAAGCGATACTGTACTACCCTTCGCCGGTGTTCGAGTTTGGGACGACTCCGTCCGGATTCGAACACCGGTCCTGCCCAGGTCGGGCTGGCAGCTTCGTTTGTTCTACAGGAGTCGAAAGGAAGATGGCTTCAATGAGCGCTGGCCTGCCATGCGGACCTGCTCACTACCTGCTCGGATTCGTTACGTTTCGTCGAGGACACAGACATCCACTCAATAATCGCCCGGTGAAATCTCTGGCGTCGTTTGAAATCGGGATACTGGTCCTCATTACGCGCAAATCCCAAATGGCTTCGGTTGTAGCGAATTCCCTTTTTAAGCGCGCTAGTTAAAGCCGATGGATCCACCCCGATCTGTGCCAGCGTAAGAATCGCAATTCCATCGCTATACAATTCGAGTTGCTGCATCGCCGGGCTTTCCTTCCGACTTCGCGCGAGTTGATACTGTTCCCACGTGTACTCATGCGCTATTTCATGGGCCGCCAGCGCCTGCAACTCCTGCGCGTTCCAAAGCGCCAACCCGGACGCTGAGATCAGCAGCACGCTCCTTTCATGCAGCGCGATAACGGCTGCGGGCACCTCGACCACTTTGACAACGTAAACTGCATCACGTCCGTGGAGACGGAGCACTGGCTCGAGTGACGCCAGTTTCTTCCGTTCCGAATCGCTCAGCTTTGTAACCTCTCCGTCTCTCGGCAGGCACCGAATGACCTGGGCTTTCGCTTGCTCATTCAAGGCAGGCGGCCTGTTCACTTTGAGATTCCGCAGGAGTGTGTCCGGTGTCGTACCCAGAAAGATTTGCAGTGCGGGTTCCGGTACAACAGCCGCCGAAACACACGAAGCGAAAACCAATAAGACGACTGGAAATTGGTAAGCCTGATGGCCGGAACTGGGGTAAGATACAAGCCTAAAGAACTCTGGGCGGAGCGTCATGGCCCACGCTAGAGCCGAAACACTGGAAAAGTCCTTTGCAGATCAGGAGGGCGGCTGAGAACACTCGAAGCATTTTCTTAGAGATCGGCTAGCGAATTCTATGCACGCCGTTTACGAGTTCGGAAACTACCAGCTTGACCCCGCAAGCCGTCAATTAACACGTGATGGGGAAGCAGTCCCCTTGACCCCGAAGGGATTCGATTTATTACAGCTGATGGTTGAGAGCCGGGGACGCGCTCTGTCTCGGGATGAATTAATTCGCGCTTTGTGGGCTGACGCTTTTGTAGAAGAAGCGAACCTGTCGTACCAGATTTCGGCTCTTCGGAAGGCTCTCGGAGACAAAGGCGCCGGTTATATTGAGACGTTGCCGCGGCATGGCTATCGCTTCAATGGAAGCGTTGCTCGGTTGGAACTCCCACAGCCGCCCGTGATCGCGGAAGAAAAGCCGTCTTCTGTCTTGGGCAAATCATCCAACCGAGGGACATTTCCCTTCAAGTGGTACTGGACGGCGGCACTCTTCGGCACCGCAGCTGTCGCAGCCTGGATCATTTATAGCAATGGCCGAGGCGAATTTGCGGGCCTTGAGACTGCTCCGCTACCCCTCACGTCCTACCCGGGATACGAGATCCAACCCAGTCTCTCCCCCGACGGAAGCCAGGTCGCATTCTCCTGGGACGGCCCGGATAGGAACAATTTCGATATTTACGTCAAACTGGTGGGACCGGGAGAACCGGTGCGGCTGACGAAAAATCCCGCAGTAGATCAAGATCCCGCTTGGTCACCCGAGGGCCGCTCTATCGCGTTCCTCAGGTATTCAACAGAGCACGAAGCAGCGATTTACCTCGTTCCAGCGCTAGGTGGCACAGAAAGGAAGCTGGCAACCGTGACCACGCCTAACTTCGCCTATGCCGGCATATCGAATCTGACCTGGACTCCCGACGGTAAGTATCTCGCCCTTGGTTGCGTTGTCGGGACTTCTCAACCTTCAGGCATCTGCCTGGTCTCGGTCGACACTGGCGAACGGCGGCGCGTGACATCGGCCCTGAAACGACTCGGCGACTACTGTCCTAGATTCTCGCCAGATAGGCAATGGCTTGCCTTCCTTCGAGCTGTTGGATACTCTGTCGGAGACGTGTACGTCCAAAGACTCACGTCGGAGCTGGCGGCCGCTGGGGAACCAAGACGGCTGACCTCCGATGATGCTGTGCTTCCGGGTGTTGCGTGGGCGCCTGACGGGAAAGCCCTGCTGTATTCAGTCGGAAGGACGTGCGGAACTTCCAGCCTCCGCGCGATTCCATTCCATCCTGCCGGGCAATCGGATCGGTATAACTCCCGCCCGGCCTCGTTCGGCGAAGGTGCCACTGCGCTCAGCATCTCGCGCAACAACCGCATTGTGTACGCGCGGGAGTTCCGGGATTCCAACTTATGGAGAGTACAGATAGTTGGAAACCACGCGTTAGAGCCAGTTCTGTTTGTTGCTTCGACACTGGATGACGCATGTCCCAACTACTCAGTTGACGGCAAACGATTTGCCTTCGCTTCGAATCGATCTGGATATCAGGAACTCTGGACGGCTAACTTCGACGGCTCGCAGCCCACTCAACTCACGGACTTGCGCCGGCCATTAATAACGGCGAACCCTCGTTGGTCGCCAGACGGCAAGATGATTCTTTTTAACTCGGCAGATCAACGGCAGTCCGATGTGTACACCATCAGAGTTGACGGCGGCACCATTGAGCGCCTCACGAGCAGTCCGGAAAACGAAGTGGAGACTCGATGGTCCCGCGATGGTAAATGGATTTATTACTCATCGGACAAAAGTGGACGGTTTGAAATTTATAAGATGCCGGCGCGGGGTGGTGGCATGCCGGTTCAGCTCACACACGACGGCGGAATAAACCCGAATGAATCTCCCGACGGCCTCAGGCTGTATTACGCGAAACAGGCGACATCTCCGACTTCAATCTGGACGGTCCCCATCGGGGGCGGTACCGAGGTCAAGGTGCTGGACGGGCTCAGCTATTCCCTCAATTTCGCGGTTGCTGACAAGGGAATTTACTTCCTGTCCATCGGAAAAACTCCGAATGACTCCAATCTTGAGTTTTACGACCTACAGAAAGGTAACCGAGCCCGGCTTCGCACCATCGATAAGGGTTGGTTTTTCGGGATGGCGCTGTCGCCCGATCAGCGCTCGCTTACCTACTCGGTGATCGACCAGGCTGGCAGCGACCTGATGATGGCCCAGTATTCCCAGTGACTGACCATAATCGGCAGCAATCCTGGGGTGGCGTCTACTTTCTGGACGTGGCCTTCCATTTCCACGCTCCAACTCCAACCAGGCCCAGGCCGATAATTCCAAGCGTTGAGGGTTCCGGGACGGCATTCGAAGCGGCGTCATGAAACACGAGGAACGTCGGCCCACCGAGTCCTCCACTGCCCGCCGGTACGAAGGCATCCATGAATGCACCCGTGGTCCCGTTATAGCGCAGAATACTTCCCGTCCCGAAACTGCCGACATACAGATTGGAATCCGGACCGAAAACCAGATCGCGGGGAAGACTAAGCCCGCCACTTCCGGCCGATACAAACGCGTTCAGGAAGGTGCCCGTGGCGCCGTCATACCGCAACACTTCGCCAGTGCCGAAGCTTGTCACATAAAGGTCGCCGTCAGGGCCGAACGCAACGCCGCGCGCGCTCGTCAACCCACCGCTACCGGAACTTACAAACGTGTCGATAAAATTGCCCGTCGTCGCATTAAACCGAAGCACACTATTGAGATCGCCATTCGCCACATACAGATTTTGGTCAGGGCCAAAGACGACGCCTTCAGGATTCGAGAGCGCTCCACCCGTTAATGGACCGATCACGGCCCCTGTTGTGCCGTTAATCTTGGTCACCCCTCCTGGGGATGCGGAATTTGCCACATACAGGTTCTGGTCCGGACCGAACTTCATCCCTGCGGCATCGTCGACAGAACTCGCAAAGGTATTCATGAAAGCTCCGGTGCTGCCGTTGTAGCGCAGCACAGCCTCCGCATCGGAATTGCTGACATACAAATTCCCATCCGGTCCGAAAGCACCTCCGAGCGGAAACGTCAGGCCACCACTGCCCGTGGGTACAAAGGTACCCAAGGAAGCTCCAGTGCTGCCGTTGTAACGCAACACATCTTCGTTTCCCGGTCCGAAGAAGTTACCTACGTACAGGTCCGTTGCCGTGCAGGTCCCAGGCAAAACCCAGGCGCACACGCACAGAAAACACACACTCAGGCTACTCAGGTGTCGCATTGCTTGGGTTGATGCCTGAGCTAGGCGATCTTTCATTACGTTAGAGAGTTTCGTCATGAGTCCCTGTTCCTTTCCAAACACTTCTGGGCACTCCGTTTCCTCGTTGGCCCAGCTAGTGTGTTCTTAGTATTGGCCTGGCTCAAACCGCTGTCAAGGCTGATGGTCGTCATTCCAAAATGAGGGAACGAACCCAACCCCGCACATGCTGCTGGCTTCGTTCCCTCATTTCCTCCTAACCCATTGCAAGTACATAGCTTCTTCTGGGAGTTCGTTTCGTAAAATGGCAGGTTTATGGCCCGACGCCGCTTCTTTGTCCCCGAAATCCACCGCGGTACCGCCGAACTCACCGGAGCCGACGCCGACCACCTCGTCCGTGTTCTCCGCGCCGAAGTGGGCCAGGTCTACGAGATCTCCGACAACGAGAACCTCTACCTGGCTGAAATTGAGGTCGCCCGCAAATCGGTGGTTACCTTCCGGATCCAGGAGAAACTCGCCCCGGCCGTGCCGTCGGTTTCCCTCACCCTCGCCGCCGCGCTCTTCAAATTCGACCACTTTGAATGGCTGGTCGAAAAAGCCACCGAGCTGGGCGTCGCCGCCATCCAGCCGCTTGAGGCCACGCGCACTGAGCGAGGACTGGCCCAAGCTTCCGGAAAGCGCCGCAACCGCTGGGAACGGATCGCCCTGGAAGCCAGCCAGCAGTCCCGACGCGCCCATCTGCCCGTCATTCACCCGACCGTTCGTCTCGCAAAAGCTCTCGAAGTACAGGCTGACATCCGCCTTCTGCTCGACGAAGCGGCCTCCGCCCCGCCCATCCTCGGACAACTGCCCGACAGGCGATCGGCGAGCGATCGTGTAAGTCTTCTGTTGGGACCCGAAGGCGGTTGGACCGAAGAAGAACGCACGGCAGCAACGAGTGCCGGATGGCTACCCTGTTCGCTAGGACCGGCGATTCTGCGCGCCGAAACCGCCGGCGTCGCTGGTCTGGCGGTTCTGCAGGCGGCTTGGTCCGCTAAGCCCGCTGTGGAATGATCGCCGCGCTCACAGGCCGGCTGCCTACCGGGATGATGGTAAACAGGGGTCCAATCATAGTAGACAGAACCATGCTGGGCGTCAGCTTGTGGCCTTGGATCGCTGGAATGTGGATGACCGCCACGTCCCCGGACGTCTCATTTAATACGAGAGCGTACTCACTGTCCGGCGTAATCGCGACAAACCCCGGCTTCTGACCGACCTCAACCACACCGATCGTCGTGCGCGTCTGGACGTTCAAAACCGATACGTTTGAGGCGTCCCGGCTAGCCACAAACAAATACGCCGGGCTATCGGAGCATGCCATGACGCCGGGCCTCCGCCCCGCCAGCACCGTCTGATCTACTTCCAGCGTCTGATACGGGAACACGATCGCAACCCCATCCATCTCCGCTCCCGTAATAAACAACTGGCCCTGATCCGTGCTAAAGCACAAATTCTCCGGAACCATCGCCAGCGGGAGATCGGCGATGACCTGCAAACTTGGAACATCAAGCGCCGTTAACGAGCGGTCGTGATAATTAGCGACTAGGAGCATCCGTCCATCCGAACGGAAGCGTACAGCCCCGATCTCGCCCGGCATCTGCATGCGCGTGTGCTGGCCGCTCGCGATGTGGAACAGTTCCACGGTCCCGGTCTTCCCTGTCGAAATAGCGCCATAGCCGTTCGTGGAAACGGCCAGGCTCACCGGCGGTCCAGCCGCCGTGTGACGCCGGGTGATGGCCAGCGACGAAGCATCGGCTTCCACCAGTTCACCCGCTCCCGACGCCGCAATCGCCAGAACACGCCGGCCATCGGGTGTTAGTTGAATCTGGGACAGGGTGTCGGCCAGGCGCTGCGAGGCGTTTACTTTTAAGTCGCCATCCAATAAATGAACGCTTCCCGTGTCTGGCGTCAAGACATAGCTCCGATTGGCGTCCGGCGAGGCAACGACTGCAGTGGGGGAAGCCCGCAGGTCGATGGTCTTCCATAGCTGGAAGGACATCAGGTCGATCGCCGCCAGGCTGTTCTCGCCCGCGGTTGCAATCAGCGCATACCCCGGGTATCCGCGAGCTTTCTTGCGCGCGCATGAGCCGGCTAGTACAAAACCGCTTAACCCCAACCACTGGCGACGCGTAAGTGGAACAGTCATAAGAGGGCGATCCGCCGACAAATCATATACTTTTTACCATCTTAGTTAAGAGGAATTTCTACATACCTTCACTCACTAAATAGACAAGTGCCTATGCTACGCTCTGAGAAGCCTTGCTAGTACCTAAGTTACTTTCATGAACTTTCGGTCTGTTTTTAGCCTCATCTCGTCCGACCTCGCCATTGACTTGGGCACGGCCAATACTCTTGTTTTTGCTAAAGGCAAGGGCATCGTCGTAAACGAACCGTCTATTGTCGCTATCAACAAGAATACGGGGGAAGTTGAGGCTGTCGGTCGCGAGGCCAAAGATATGTTGGGACGCACCCCCGGCAATATCGTCGCTATCCGCCCGATGAAGGATGGCGTGATCGCGGATTTCAAGGTCACCGAGCGCATGCTGAACTACTTCATTCTGAAGGCGCACGGCCGCAAGATGCTGGTTCATCCGCGCATCGTCATCGGCGTACCGAGCGAGATTACTCAGGTGGAAAAGCGCGCCGTTGTCGACTCCGCATACCGCGCCAAAGCTAGTGAGGTTCATCTGGTCGAGCAGGCGATGGTGGCCGCTATCGGCGCCGGTCTCCCTATTACAGAGCCTTCCGGGAACATGGTCGTGGATATCGGCGGCGGCACAACCGACGTGGCCGTGATTTCGTTGTCCGGCATAGTTTACTCCCGCTCCGTGCGTGTCGCTGGCAACGAGATGGACGACGCCATCATGTCGTATCTCAAGCGTAAGTACAACCTATTAATCGGTGAGCGCACCGCCGAGCAGATCAAGATCACCATTGGTTCCGCCTATCCGCTGGAGCGTCCGCTGACCATGGAAATCAAAGGGCGCAATCTGATTGAGGGCGTTCCCAAAACCATTACGATCGACGACAGCGAAATCCGCGAGGCGCTCTCCGAATGCGTAGCCACCATTACGAATGCTATCCGCGTCGCTCTGGAACGTACCCCGCCCGAACTAAGCGCCGACATTAGCGACCGCGGTATCGTGCTGACCGGCGGCGGAGCCATGATTAAAAACCTTGACACCCGAATCCGCGAAGAAACGGGCCTTCCTGTTTCTATCGCCGAAGATCCGTTAGCCTCCGTCGTGCTCGGGACCGGAAAAATGCTGACCGACTTCAAACTTCTTCGCCGTATTGCCATCGAATAACGAGTGCCGGCACCGTTCCGAATCTTGGCAGCGCTGCCCGGACGCTCTACAGTAGGAAGTAAGCATGGAAGCATTGCTGAGCCGGTACAGGAATCTGACCGTCCTGTTGGTGGTTGTTGTTGCACAACTGATTTATCTGGCCTACCAAGTAAAAACCAACGGCGATGAACGCCTGATTCGCGTTTGGGCCGTGACCGCCGTGACGCCGATGGCAGGAATCGTGGAAGTGACCCGCCGCAATACAATCGGGTTCCTGGAGGACTACTTCATTCTTCTCGACGTTCGCGAACAGAACCGAAGACTCCATGCTGACAATGACCGCCTCCGGATGGAGAACATCTATTACCGCAACCAGCTCTCTACTGCGGTGAATGCGCGCGCCCTCACCGCGTTCCAGCAGGAGACGCCTTCCCGGACCATCGCCGCCCGGGTTATTGGTAACAGCACGGTAGCGACCGCAAAGGCAGTTTTCATCGACCGGGGATTCACCAGTGGTATTAAAAAGGGGATGCCGGTTGTGACGGCCGAAGGCGTCGTCGGGAAAGTCTCGGCTGCCTACCCACTGGTCTCGCAAGTTCTTCTGGTCACCGATCCGACTTTCAAGGTCGGTGTGGAGTCTCAAAAAGGGCACATCCATGGCGTACTGAACTGCGGCACTGGCCAATGCGCGATCGAACAGATCCAAAACGAGGACAAAGTAAGCACCGGCGAATGGTTCTACACCTCGGGCGAAGATCGCATTTTTCCGCGTGGTTTCCCCGTGGGCACCGTCGTATCGGCACAACCGGGCCAGGGTATGAAGGACGTGCGATTGAATCTCAGCGGCGCGCCTGGAGGAGTTGAGGAAGTCCTAGTGGTTCAGGAAGGAGTGCATCAACAAATTCCGACTGCGCCTCCCTCCGTGGATGAATCGAGCACGGCGATGCTGCCGCCCCCTCCTCCGGAAAGCAAGGGAGCGGAGATCCAGTCGCCGAAGGGCCAGACACAAGCCGACCAGATCATGCAGAAGTATGGAATTCTCGGCCAGGAGCAGAAGCACGTGTACGGCGGATACGGTTCCAATCTTCCGAATTTCAACGCCAAACCTGAGGGCCAGCCATTGCCGGGTGGAGAGAACAAGGCGCAGTCCCCCAGCAGTCCGGCAGCGGCCCAGGCGCCCGCCAAGGCTGCCGCACCACCCGACCGTCCGGCGGTTCTGGGCGCCCGCCCGAGTGCCCCCGTTCCCCATGCTGTTGTCCCCAGCGCGCCGGCCCGGCCATCGCCGACCCTGCCGCTAGGTGCTCCCCGACGCAGGCCCGCGCAGACTCAGCAATGAACGAGACCAGCGATCTTTTACTGAAGCGGCCAATACGTCAGAGTTGGTTCAGCCGCTTTCAGGTTATCGCTCTGGCGGCCCTCACCCTGGTAGCCATAGTTGGCAAGTTCTATCTCCCCCGGCTGATTCCCCATACCGAGTGGCTGGAGTTGCCCCTACTACTCACCATCTACTTCGGTTTGATGAAGCATAGCCAGATCTCCTCGCTGTTCTTCGGCGCTTTCGTCGGCTTGGCAGAGGACTCACTCTCGCCCGCGAATCTGCCCATCGGCATGTACGGAATCACAAAAACACTCGTCGGCTACTTCGCGGCCTCGGTTAGCTTGCGCTTCAACGTGGAAAGCGTTGTCATCCGCCTCATCCTCAGCTTTTTCTTCTACTTCTTCCACGCATTCTTCTACTGGATTATGCGTCGCGCTTTGCTGGGCCAAATGGTGCCTTTCGATCCCCAGGAAACGTTTGTCCACGGCGCGCTCAACTCCGCCGTTGCTATCCCTTTGTTTCTGATCCTGGATCGCATGAAGCTCTCCAGCACTCACTGAAGCGGCGTCTGATACGATTCCAGTTTGCTCAAAGCAAAACTCTTCCTACTTCTGCCACTGCTTTCCGCCGCCTCGCCGGGAGCAGATCACACCGGATGGTCCACGTACGGGGGCGGTCCCGATAACACGCACTACTCTGCCCTTGCGCAAATCAACCGTGCGAATGTCTCGCGACTCCAAGTCGCCTGGCGTTTCGACACGCATGACGAATTTCCGGGCTCTGAGATAGAGTGCAACCCCATTGTCGTGGACGGCACGCTGTTTGCCACCACTCCCAAGCTGCGCATCATTGCGCTGAATGCCGCCACCGGAAAGTTGAAATGGAGCTTCGATCCCAACAAGACAAACCCGGTAGTTGGAAAAATGCGGAACCGCGGCGTGGCGTACTGGAGTGATCCCAGCGGCAAAGATAAACGCATCTTCTTCGCGTCGAAGGAATACCTGTACGCGCTCGACGCCTCCAGCGGAAGACTCCTGGATCAGTTTGGGGATAACGGCCGGATCGACCTCAGCCGCGATTTAGGACGCGACAACAGCCAACTTTTCATTACCGCTACCAGCCCTCCGATTCTGTACAAGGATTTCCTGATCGTCAGCACCGGCATCAGCGAGACCCTGCCGGCGCTGCCTGGTGATATTCGTGCCTACGACGCCAGGAGCGGCAAGCTCCGCTGGTCCTTCCACACGATTCCTCATCCCGGCGAACTGGGGTACGATACGTGGCCCAAAGATGCCTGGAAGTACATCGGCGGCGCAAACAACTGGGCCGGCATGAGCCTGGACGTCCAACGTGGCATCGTGTTTGTGCCTACCGGCTCCGCCACGTTCGATTTCTACGGGGCGAATCGCCTGGGTGATAATCTTTTTGCGAATTCCCTGATCGCGTTGGATGCCGCTACGGGAAAACGCATCTGGCATTTTCAAACAGTACGGCACGACCTTTGGGACCGCGATCTGCCGGCGCCTCCAGCGCTTGTCACCGTCGTTCGCAATGGGCATCGCACCGATGCCGCCGCGCAAGTAACGAAGTCGGGCTTCGTTTTCCTCTTCGATCGAACCAACGGCAAGCCGCTCTTCCCGATCGAATACCGCGCCTATCCGCCGAGCGACGCTCCAGGCGAACGCGCCGCCACGACCCAACCGCTTCCTACAAAGCCCCCGCCCTTCGCGCGGCAGGCACTCACGGAGGACATGCTCACCACGCGCACTCCCGAAGCTCACGAAGCGGTGTTACAGCGCTTTCGTAAGCTCCGCAGCGCCGGCCAGTTTATTCCGCCCAGTCTTCAGGGCACCGTGATCTTTCCGGGCTTCGATGGAGGCGCCGAATGGGGTGGCCCGTCCTTCGATCCTGAGACCGGACTTCTGTACGTGAACGCAAATGAAATGGCCTGGATCTTGCGCCTGGTGGATCGCTCATCCACCACGCACGCCAACGACGGTCATGGCCTTTACTTAAAGGAATGCGCCAGCTGTCATAGACCCGACAAAAAAGGAGCTCCTCCCGAATTTCCTTCTTTAGCCGACGTCTCGACTCGTCTTAACGAGCCGCAAGTGGAGAAGATGATCCGGCAAGGTGGAGGACGAATGCCCTC
>Ga0308175_100001829_pt1 | contig 14385 bp, 7 predicted proteins | sample PhyCR1_3_FD_203893 | JGI IMG/M metagenome (GOLD analysis project Ga0308175, IMG submission 203893) | Soil microbial communities from UC Gill Tract Community Farm, Albany, California, United States - DLSLS.C.R1 | ecosystem: Environmental > Terrestrial > Soil > Agricultural land | place: USA...
CAGGTCGTGTCCGACGCGCGCGAAGCGGCGCGCGAGCGGGAGAGCTACCAGATGGCGTTCCAGGAGCGGATCGCGCGGATCCCCGAGGCAAAGGCGATCGTCTTCGTCCGCTACGGGCCGGCGCACAACCCGGATCTCAGCCTGCTCTACAACGAGCCCGATCTCGAAGCGGCGCCACGCTGGATCGTGTACGACCGCGGAGCGGACAACCTGCGGCTGATGCAGGCCGCGCCCGACCGCGCAGCGTACCTCTACGACGACGCGCGCAACGCGCTCCATCCCTTCGTCGCGGCGCGGGACACCGTGGCGGTGGAGACAGCAGGCCGTTAGGCGGGGGAGTAGCGGAGGTCGAAACCGCAATTATTCACAGGAGTCACGGAGGGCAGCGAGGAGGTTGTGATCACATCACGCCCAGCAGTGCTCTGTGGAGCTCTGTGCACTCTGTGGTTCAATGCCGTTGCACCACCGGGATCCGCCCGCGCAGGCTGTTCACCAGCCACACTCCCTCCGCCCGGCGCAGATCCTCGACACGCAGGCGCCGCTCGCGAATCTCCCCTCGCTCGAGCAGCTCCGCGCGGTATGTCCCGGCGAGCAGGCCGCATTCACGCGGCGGGGTCCAGTCGACGCCGTCGAGACGGAGTACGAGGTTGCCAATCGTGAACTCGGTCAGCTCGCCTGCCTCGTTCCAGAGCAGCACGTCGAACGCGTCCGGATGCTCGGCGCGGTGACGATCGTAGACGGCGCGGTGCGTCGTCTTGTGAAATAGCAACGGATCGCGCGACTGCACCGGCGATGTCGCGAGTGCTACCATTCGCGGAGAAGCGGCCGCGTCCCCGTCGATGAGCGGCCGGTCTTCGACGCGGGGCGAGCCGTCTCGCGCGACGAGCAGCCGCACGCGCCGCGGAAAGTCGCGCGCCGATGCGGCGTGTGCGTCCAGCGCGTGCTCGGCGTCGCGCAGCCCGAGCGGGATCCCGAAGTAGCGCGCCGACTCGGCAAGCCGCGCGAGGTGCCGATCGCGCCTGACGTATCCGTCGCCCGTCAGGCGCATGGTCTCGAGGAGCTCGAAGCTCGGCATCGCCTCGGTCACGATCGCTGACTTCGCGCGGATCTCGTCGTACTCGGCGCTCGGCGCCGAGTCCCAGGTGATGGCGCCGCCGGCACCGTACTCGATCGTGCTCGTGTCGCGGTCGATCCACGCGGTACGGATCGCGACGCTGAACGTCATCTCTCCACTCGGCGCGAGCTGTCCGATCGTCCCGCAATAGATGCCGCGCGGGGAGGGCTCGAGCTCGGCGATCCTGCGCATCGCCGCAACCTTGGGGGCGCCGGTGATCGAGCCGCAGGGAAAGAGCGCGGCGAAGATGTCGCGCAGCGTCGTTCCCGACGTGAGATCGGCTTCGATGGTCGAGGTCATCTGCAGCACCGTCGGGTGCCGCTCGACGTCGAAGAGCTTCGAGACGCGCACGGTACCCGGGCGCGCGATGCGCCCGATGTCGTTGCGGAGCAGGTCGACGATCATCACGTTCTCGGCGCGCTCCTTCTCCGAGCTTGCGAGCGCGAGCGACGCTGCATCGTCTTCGGCGAGCCAGCGGCCGCGTCGCGCCGTCCCCTTCATCGGCTGCGTAGTGATGGTGTCGCCCTCCACGCGGAAGAAGAGCTCGGGCGAGGCGGAGAGGATCTGGTGTCTGCCGATGTCGAAGTATGCGCAGTAACCCGACGGCTGCGCGGCGCGCATGCGCTTGTAGAGCGCGAGCGGATCGCCGGTGAACGGTGCGCGCAGGCGGAGGGTGTGGTTGACCTGGTAGACGTCGCCGCGAGCGATCGATTCGCGAATCGCTTCGACCGCGGCGGCGTGAGTGGCTTCGGTGGCGTCGGCGGCCCACGCTGGCGACTCGATGTTCGCGACGTCGTCGAGATCGGGCGCGGGCTCCGGCGCGGCGAAGATCCCGAACCAGGCGAGTGGGAGCGGCGTGCGATCGCGGACGGTGAGCGCCGAGTCGAACGCGGGTGCTGCTTCGTAGCTGACGAAGCCGACGGCGTGGTGGCCATCGGCGGCTGCGCGTTGCGCCCGATCGAGGATGGCGGGCACGTCGTCGACGCGATCGGTGGTGACGACGGCGATCGGATCGCGGAAGAGCAGACGCTCGGTGCGCGGGCCGGTTCGGGTGAAGTCGAGGAGAGCGAAGGGTGAGCGGAGGGACGCGCCGGCGAGCGAGGGTGGGGTCACGGCCCAAAGTTATCAGCCGCGCACCCCCTGCTTGACAACGTTCCGCCCGGACTGTAACCGTTTCCAGCCGCGTCACGCCGACGCGGTTCGAGGCCGGCGCTCCCCCCGAGCTGGACCCTGTCCCCTCAGTCGCGCTCTCCCGCGTTCCGAAGAGGATATGGCCGTCACGATCCGCGACGTCGCCCGCGTTTCCGGATTCTCGGTTGCCACCGTCTCCCGCGTCCTCAATGGAAGCGGGCCGGTCGCCGACGAGACGCGGCGGCGCGTGCGCGAAGTCGCCAGCTCGCTCCGCTTCTCGCCTAACGTCGCGGCGCGCAGCCTGAGCACGAGCCGGACTCACACCCTCGGCGTCCTCCTTCCCGACCTCCATGGCGAGTTCTTCTCCGAGGTGATTCGCGGGGTGGACCAGGCGGCGCAAGCGCAGGGCTATCACGTCCTCGTCTCGAGCTCGCACAACTCGCCGACCGAGATCTCGGCGGCGCTGGCGACGATGCGCGGGCGGGTCGATGGCGTCGCGATCATGTCGCCGGTGATCGACGCCCGCACCCTCGCCGCCGAGCTTCCGCCGAGCCTCCCGCTGGTGCTGCTCAACTGCGCCGGCGGGCAGGAGGACGTCGACGCCCTCGACATCGACAACCATGGCGGGGCGTACGCGATGACCCGGCACCTCCTCTCGTTAGGCAGGCGCCGCATCGCCTTCATCCGCGGTCCGCGCGGGAATGCGGACGCCGAGTCGCGGCTGCGGGGCTATCGCGATGCATTGCGCGAGGCCGGGGTCGCGCCGCACGGCGATTGGGAGTTCGACGGTGACTTCCAGAAGGGCGCGGGGCTTGCCGCTGTCGAGCGACTCATCGCGACCTCGCCGCGCCCGGACGCCCTGTTCGCGGCGAACGACGCGATGGCGATCGCGGCGATCAGTGCGCTCCGCGACGCGGGACTGCGCGTGCCGGAGGACGTCGCAGTGACCGGCTTCGACGACATCCCGATCGCGCGCTACGTCTACCCGCCGCTGACGACGGTGCGGGTGGACATCGCCGGGCTGGGGGCGCGGGCGGTGCGGACGCTGATCCACGCGGTCGGCCACAAGAACGAGCACGCGCGGGTGCGGGAGACGCTGAGCACGGAGCTGGTGGTGCGGGCGTCATGCGGGGCGGGGGTCCGGGACCAGCGGTACGGCAGTCCGGAGACAGGGGTCAGGCTGGCAGAACGTTAGGCAGGCGGCGGGATACGATGGACAACTTCATCAGTGGCAATCACGGCACTGCTCACAACGAGGGAGGCAGCATGCGCAGGAACGTCAATCGATGGCTCGGGGGCGCGGCGGTGGTCGCGGCGCTGCTCGGGCTGGGGGGAACAGCAGGGGCGCAGTCGGCGACGTCGAATCTGCGTGGATACGTAACGAGCACGGGCGGTGCACCGCTCTCGGATGCCCAGGTCGCGGCGCGTCTCATCGCCAGCAACCAGACGCGTGGGACGATGACCAACGCCTCGGGGTTCTATTACATGGGCGGGCTGCGGCCGGGGAGTTACGAAGTCACCGTCCGCCGAATCGGCTTCGAGCCGCAGACGCGGATCGTGGTGCTGCGCATTGGCGAGACCGTGGATCTCAACGTCGCGACGTCGCAGGTGACCCAGCAACTCGCCGCCGTCGAGGTGCAGGGCGTCCGCGGTGGATCGACAAGCAGGACATCGGAAGTGGGAACCAACATCACCCCCGAGCAGATCGAGAACCTCCCGAACTTCGAGCGCAATGTCCTCGACTACGCGAAGCTCGTCCCCGGCATCACCGCCCAGACGGTAAATGACGGGAACAAGTACTTCGCCGCGGGCGGCCAGCCGGCAGAGGCGGTAAACATCTTCGTCGACGGCGCGACCTACAAGAACGACGTCCTCAAGGGCGGCGTCGTCGGGCAGGACGCCAACCGGGGCAATCCACTGCCGCAGGGTGCGATCCAGGAGTTTCGCGTACTGACGCAGAACTACAAGGCCGAGTACCAGCGCGCAGCGAGCGCGGTGATCGTCGCCACGACGAAGACTGGGACCAATCGAACGGAAGGAGAGGTGTTCGCCTACGGCGTCGGCAAGGCATACGTCGCGAAGGACGAGTTCGCGGTGCGTCGCGGCGAATCGCGTCCCCGCTACGACCGGCTGCAGGCCGGCGGCAACATCGGCGGGCCGATCGTCAAGGACAAGCTGTTCTACTTCGGCACCTACGAGCTCAACTTCCGCGACGAACCCGCCTACGTACGGCTCCAGAGCGACACCGCATTCGCGCCCGCCGCTCTTCGGCAGCAGCTGCTCGGATACACGGGCCAGTTCCAGCAGCAGTTTCGCGAGCATATCGGGCTGGGCAAGCTGACCTGGCTCCAGTCCGAGCGGAACACCATCGATGCCAGCTTGAGCGTCCGGAACGACAATGACTTCCGTGGTTTCGGCAACGATCGCGCATACGAATCGAACGAGCGAATGATCGTCGACACCTATACCGGTGTGGCGAACTTCCGGCACGCCGGTGATCGCTGGCTCAACGAGGCGCAGGTGAACGCGCAGACGTTCCGCTGGAACCAGGGCGCGGGGAATCTCGGCCTGATTGGCAAGAACTACGAAGGGCTGCTTCGCATTGGCGGGAAGGAGGGCGAACAGGATTTCACCCAGCGACGCCTCTCACTTCGCGACGACATCACTCGCGGCGGTGTGCAGCTCGCCGGCGATCACGTGTTCAAGTTCGGCGGGTCCGTTGACTTCCTCCGCTATCGCGCGGTGAAGAACAACGACGGCAACCCGACGTTCAGCTTCCATCGCGTGGCGACGGACGCGTCCGCGAACTGGGCGCAGCCGTACAAGGTGCGCATCGGCTTCGGCGATCCGGTCGTCGAGCGCAACAACATGCAGTTCGGCGCGTACCTGCAGGACGACTGGTCCGTCGGCCGCCACCTCGTGCTGAATCTTGGCATCCGGTGGGACGGCGAGACGAACATGATCAACAACGACTACGTCACGCCGCAGGGGATCGCCGATACGCTCCGCGCGCAATACGCCGCGGGTCTGCTCGTCGCGACGCGCAACGAGCCGACGAACTGCTGCGTTCCGGCGAACGTCATCTCGACGCTCGGCGGCATCAACAACTTCCTGACGACGGGACGCAACACTCGCCCGATGTACAAGAAGGCGTTCCAGCCGCGGGTCGGTGCATCCTACGATCTCGGCGCCGATGGTCGGACGGTGCTCTTCGGCGGCGTCGGTCTCTATTACGACCGCAACTACTGGAACACGCTGTTCGACGAGCAGTTCCGGCGGCAGTTCGCGCAGACGGAGCTGCAGTTCAACGCGAATTGCGGTACGACCACGAACTGCGCGGCATGGGATCCGAAGTACTACGATCCAGCGCAGCTGCGATCACTTGCGTTGGTGGCGGGCAAGCCCGAAATCTTCCTCGTCAAGAACGACCTCACGCCGCCTCACAGCTATCAGATGTCGGCGGGTATCAGGCAGGCGGTCGGCATCAATGAGTTGACGGTCTCGTACAACGGGGTTCGCGGCTACAACTACATGAACTTCATTCGCGGCGGCCCGTGGGGCGGCGGTTCGACTCCGTACAACACGGTCTTCGTCACCGACGACAACGTTCGCACCTGGTATGACGCGCTCCAGCTTCAGCTCGAGCGGCCGTTCAGCAGCTACTCGCGATGGGGCGGCGCGCTCGCCTACACGTTCGGGAAGAGCACGGCGCGCGGTGTCACCAACGACATCTTCTGGGGTTTCGACGATCGATACGCGACGGTCAGCGAGATGCCCCGCGTTCGGGCGCCTGGCGATCAGCGTCACGCGATCGTCGCGAACGGCATCGTACGCGTGCCCTTCGACATTGTAGCGAGCACGATCATCAACCTCGGGACCGGTGTGACGGAGAACGGTTCGAACGAGAGCCGCGGAAGCCTGACCGGACAGCGCTTCACCTACACCTTCAACCCGCCGGGTCGTCCCTTCCTCGGAATCGGCCAGGTGTTCGCATATCAGAACATGGACCTGCGGCTCCAGAAGGATTTTCCCCTCGTCTCGGGGCAGACTGCATCGGTCGTGTTCGACTTCTTCAACGTCCTCAATAGCCACAACTTCGGCTGCTGGAACACGACGATCAATTCGTCGAACACCGGGTATGGCACTCCGGGCTGCGCAGGGCTTGGACGCCGTTTCCAGTTGGGCGTCCGCTATGGTTTTGCAGCACGCAACGAGCAGTAGCTGAACGATGGTTTGACTCGACGGGGAGCCGGTGCGCGTTAGGCGCCGGCTCCCCGTCGTCCCTTCGTCCTCTCGCATCATGCGCCGACTCTCGCTCCGCCTCTACGCCCTCGCGGCGGCCCTCGTCTTCGCGACGCTGGCGAGCGCCTGCGCTCACACCACCATCACCGGCCCCCGCCTCGGCAACGAGCCCTTTCTCGACACCCTGCAGTCGCGCACCTTCGACTTCTTCTGGCAGCAGACGCGCGCCACCACCGGGCTCACCCCTGATCGCTGGCCGGCGAAGAGCTTCTCCTCCATCGCCGCGGTCGGCTTTGCCCTCACTGCATACCCGATCGGTGTCGAGCACGGCTACATCACCCGCACCCAGGCCGCGGATCGAACGCTGACGACGCTGCGCTGGTTCTACCGCGCACCGCAGGGACCGGCGCCGTCAGGCACCTCGGGCGACATGGGGTTCTTCTACCACTTCCTCGACATGGACACCGGGCAGCGGTTCCAGACGGTCGAGCTTTCGACCATCGACACCGCGCTCCTGCTCGGCGGGGTTCTCTTCTGCCGCGAGTACTTCGACCAGGCGAGCGACACCGAGGCGTCGATTCGCGCCTATGCCGACTCGCTCTACCTCCGCGTCGACTGGCCGCAGGCGACGACGACGCAGACCGCGCCCCGCATCTCGATGGGACACAGCCCGGAGCAGGGCTGGCTGCCGTACAGCTACAATGGCTACAACGAGGCGATGCTGCTCTACGTCCTCGCGTTAGGCTCGCCGACCCACCCGATCGACGCCAGCGCGTGGAGCGCGTACACCAGCACCTACACCTGGGCGGCGTTCGAGGGCGAGGAGCACGTCAACTTCGCGCCGCTCTTCGGGCATCAGTACTCGCAGATGTTCATCGACTTCCGCGGGATCCAGGACCCATTCATGAAGTCGCATGGCATCGACTACTTCGAGAACTCGAAGCGCGCGACAATCGCGCAGCGCAACTACGCGATCGCCAACCCGAGCGGCTATCGCGACTACTCGGCGGACGTCTGGGGTCTCACCGCCAGCGACGGCCCCTCCGACACCACGCTCACCATCGGCGGCCGCACGCGGCAGTTCTTCACCTACCGCGCCCGCGGCGCGGCCGCCAACGAGATCGCCGACGACGGCACCATTGCGCCGACCGCCGCCGGCGGCTCGATCGCCTTCACCCCCGATCTCTCGATCGCCGCGCTCAAGGCGATGCGGGTGCGATACGGCAACGAGCTGTTCCAGCAGTACGGCTTCCTCGACTCGTTCAATCCGACCTTCACCGACGCCGGCGCGGCGCGAATGGGTCGAGTGGTTCCGGGAATCGGCTGGGTCGACAACGACTATCTCGGCATCGATCAGGGCCCCATACTCGGGATGATCGAGAACTACCGGACGGGCTTGATCTGGAAGTACATGCGCAAGAGCCCTTACATCCGGCGAGGGTTGGAGCGCGCGGGATTCACTGGCGGGTGGCTGAGCACGCAGTGATGAGCGAGCAGCGGCGCAACCGCGACGGCAAGTCATAACAGGAGGCTCGGAGGCCTCGGAGAGGAACAGCAGCCGCCCATTGACCCGAATTCGTTGCTGCAGTTCAATTGCCGTTGCAGGTGCCGTTGCCGTTCATGAGAAACTTCCCCCCGCTCTCTGTGTCTCCAGCTTACATGCTGTTGCTGTTCCAGCTGCAGCTTCCGCAGGCAGTACCTCTCCGAGCCCTCCGAGCCTCCTGTAGAACATTCCGCTGTTGTCGCGCAGTCCCACTCTCCGCCTAACGCGGCGTCGCCGCCAACTGCTTGCCGCTTACCGCTCACAGCCTCCCGCGCAAGGGACTCCGCGTTGCCCTCCTCGTCGCCGCCATCAGTTGTCGGTCGGCCGACGCGCGAGACGTCGTCGAGCTGCGCTTCTGGGCGATGGGGGCGGAGGGCGAGGCGGTGCAGCAGATGATTCCCGAGTTCGAGCGCACGCACCCGGGGATCCGGGTGCGCGTGCAGCAGATGCCGTGGACGGCGGCGCACGAGAAGCTGCTGACCGGCTTCGTCGGCGACGCGACGCCGGACGTCACCCAGCTGGGGAATACCTGGGTACCGGAGTTCCAGACCCTCGGCGCGCTCGAGTCGTTAGGCAGCTATGTCCGCGGGTCGAGGGTGGTGGACAGCACCGACTACTTCGCCGGTGTCTGGCGGACGAACGTCGTCGACGACTCGCTCTACGGCCTGCCGTGGTACGTCGACACGAAGCTGATCTTCTACCGCAAGGACCTGCTCGCGGCGGCGGGGGTGACCGAACCGCCGAAGTCGTGGGCCGAGTGGCGCGATGCGATGGTGAAGGTCCAGAGGGCGGGGAAGGCGAAGTGGGGGATCCTGCTCCCGACCAACGAGTGGCCGCAGATCGTCGCGTTAGGCTTGCAGGAGGGGGCGCCCCTCCTTCGCGATGGCGGCCGCTACGGCTGGTTCAGCGATCCGAAGTTCGCCGCGGCATTTCATTTCTACGTGTCGCTCTACAAGGATAGCATCGCGCCGACGGTGAGCAGCAACGAGATCTCGAACCTCTTCCAGGAGTTCGAGAAGGGCACCTTCGCGATGTTCATCAGTGGGCCGTGGCAGGTGGGCGAGCTGCGCAAGCGGCTTCCGGCGTCGATGCAGGATGCGTGGGCGGCGATGCCCCTGCCTTCGCCCGACGGCAGCGACTATCCCGGGACCTCGCTCGCCGGCGGCTCGAGCCTGTCGATGTTCCGCGGATCGAAGCACAAGCAGGAGGCGTGGCAGCTCATCGAGTTCCTCAGCGAGCCGGCGCAGCAGGCGAAGTTCACCGCGCTCACTGGCGACCTGCCGGCGCGGGAGAGCGCGTGGTCGCTGGCGAAGCTCGACTCCGATCCGCAGACGCGTGCCTTCCTCGTCCAGCTCCGCAACGTGACGCCGACGCCGAAGGTCCCCGAGTGGGAGCTGATCGCGACGCGGGTGTTCGAGACCGTCGAGCGAGTGGTGCGCGGGCGGGCGACGGAGAAGGAAGGGCTCGCCGCGCTCGACGCCGACGTCGACCGCATCCTCGAGAAGCGCCGATGGCTGCTCGCCCACCGCTGAGATACGACGCCGACCACACGGTCGAGTACGAGATCGTCAGGCACGAGCCGGCGACCGCGCAGACGCGCGCCGCGTACATCTTCCTCGCGCCGGCGGCGCTGCTCATCTCGGTGTTCTTCGTCATCCCGGTGCTCGCGTCCCTCCTGCTCAGCCTCACCGACTTCGACATCTACGCCGTCGCCAGCCTCGGCAACGCCCGCTTCGTCGGCGCCGGGAACTACGTCCGGCTCGTCCACGACCCGGTGTTCTGGAAGGCGCTCGTCAACACCTTCTACTTCGCCCTCGTCGGCGGGCCGCTGACCGTTGCTGCATCGTTAGGCGCGGCGCTCCTCCTCAGCTCGAAGCTGGTCCGCTGGCAGGGATTCTTCCGCACGATCTATTTCGCGCCCTTCGTGACGACGCTCGTCGCGGTCGCCATCGTCTGGAAGTACCTCTACCATCCGCAGTACGGGCTCCTCAACTTCGCGTTAGGGAAACTGGGTGTGAGTCGTATAGACTGGCTCGGCGACCCGCACTGGGCGATGCCGGCGATCATCGTCATGTCGATCTGGAAGAACTTCGGCTACAACATGCTCATCTTCGTCGCCGCGCTGCAGAGCGTCCCGCAGGAGCTCTATGAGGCCGCCGAGCTGGATGGAGCAGGGCCGGTGAAGCGGTTCTGGCACATCACCGTCCCGATGCTCGGCCCCGCCCTCGCCTTCGTCGGGATCGTGACGATGATCGGCTACTTCCAGCTCTTCTCCGAGCCGTATGTGATGACGCAGGGTGGACCCTTGAGGGCGACGACCAGCGTCGTACTCTACATGTACGAGGAGGGCTTCCGCTGGTGGCGGATGGGGTTCGCGGCGGCGATCGCCTTCGTCCTCTTCATCATCATCGCCATCGCGACGATGATCCAGCGCCGCTTCGTGAAGGCCGAGGCATGAGCGAGGTCGGCCGGCGTCGCAACCGGCGAGTCCTCTCTCGCATCGGGATCTACCTGCTTCTCGTCGCCGGCGCGGCGCTCGCCGTCTTCCCCCTGCTCTGGATGGTCTCGGCGTCGTTCATGGCGACGGGAGAGGCCAGCACCTATCCGCCGCACATCATCCCCCGCCACTTCACCCTCGACAACTACCGCGCGCTCTTCACCCGTCTCGCGTTAGGCAGGTCGCTCGCCAACAGCGCGCTGATCGCCAGCGTCGTCACGCTGATCTCGGTGCTCATCAACTCGATGGCCGGCTATGCGCTCGCCAAGCTGCGCTTCCGCTCGCGGGCGGGGGTCTACAAGGCGCTCGCGCTCGGGCTGATACTCCCGTCGCAGGTCGCGATGCTCCCCCTCTTCCTGATGATGAAGGAGATGCATCTCGTGAACACCTACTGGGGAGTGATCATCCCCGGACTGGCGAGCATCTTCGGCATCCTCCTCACCCACCAGTACGCGCTCGCCATCCCTGACGACCTGCTCGACGCCGCTCGCGTCGACGGGGCGAGCGAGCTGCAGCTCTACCGGCTCGTCGTGCTTCCCGTCATCGCGCCGATCCTCGCCACCCTCGCGATCTGGACCTTCCTCGGCACCTGGAACGATTTCATGTGGCCGTTGATCGTGCTCAGCGACGACCGGAAGTACACCCTCCCCGTCGCGATCGCCAACCTCGTCGGCGAGCACGTGCAGGACGCGGAGCTGATGATGGCCGGGTCGGTGGTCACCGTGCTTCCCGTGATGCTCGTGTTCCTCTTCCTGCAGCGCTACTACATCCGAGGCATCACCGCCGGGAGCGTCAAGTGAGGGCGCTCGTCTTCGGCGCGATGCTCGTCTGCGCAAGCACGACCGTCAGTGCACAGCAGCGACGCATCCTCGATTCGTTCGAGGATCTCACCCCCTGGCGCGCGCAGCCCTCGGACGGCGTGTCGGCGAGCATCCATCCCGACCAGGGAGTTGCCGGCAAGTCGCTTCGCCTCGACGTCGATTTTCACGGGGGCGGAGGGTACGCGGTCGTCCATCGCGCGCTGCCCACCGTGCTGCCTGACGATTACACCATCACCTTCCACGTCCGCGGCACCGTGCCGCCGAACAACATCGAGTTCAAGATGGTGGACTCGACCGGCGACAACGTCTGGTGGGTGAACCGGCGCGACTTCGTCTTCTCGCGGAGCTGGCAGACGGTGACGATCCGCAAGCGCCACGTCTCCTTCGCGTGGGGGCCGTCAGGAGGCGGGGACCTGAAGCGGTTCGCCGCGCTCGAGATCGCAATCACCGCGGGGAAAGGTGGCCGCGGCTCGGTCTGGATCGACGAGCTGACCCTCACGGCGAACCCGGTCGTCACGACGTTCCCGACGCCGAAGGTGACCACCGATCCCGGGCAGTCGGTCACTCTCGACTTCGGCGGGATGCGCGCACTCGGTGGGATCGTGGTTCGCTGGGAGCCCGGTCATGGCGCAGAGGACTACGACGTAGAGCTGCAGGGAGAGGACAACGGCTGGCGAACCGCGTACCGCGTTCGCGACGGGAACGGCGGCGACGACCCAATCCCCCTCCCCGACACCGATGCGCGGCGGCTCCGCCTGCGGATCGTGCGCCCGGCAAACGGGAACGGTGTCGCGCTCCGCGAGGTCGTCGTCCAGCCGCTCGACTGGACCGCCACGCCTAACGCGTTCGCCGAGGCGGTGGCGAAGACTGCGCCGAGGGGGACGTATCCCCGGTATTTGTCGCGCGAGCAGTCATACTGGACGATCGTCGGCGTGAGCGGCGATCGGGCGCGACCGCTGATCAACGAGGATGGCGTCGTCGAGCCCTTTGCAGGGGGCTTCTCCATCGAGCCGTTCCTGCACGACGGATCCAGGTTGTTGTCGTGGGCCGACGCGTCATCTTCCCAGTCGCTCCTCGATGGTGACCTGCCAATCCCGACCGTACATCGCGAGCATGAACAGCTGTCGCTCGATGTGACGGCGTTCGTCGATGGAGCACCCGGTCGCGCGGTGCTGTGGACGCGCTATCGGGTGACCAACCGCGACAGCGAGACCCGGACGCCGACGCTGTATCTCGCCATTCGCCCGTACCAGGTGAACCCGTCGTGGCAGTTCCTCGCCGTGACCGGCGGTGTCGCCCCGATCGACAGCATCCGCGTCTCCGCTCGCGGTGCGGTCGTCAATGGAACGCGGCAGATCATCCCATTCGGCAGGGTCGGCACGTGGGGCGCGTCGACCTTCGACGCCGGTGATGTGACCGACTGGCTGCGCGACCTGACGGTGCCGCCGTACGGCAGTGCGCGCGACGCCGGCCGGCGCGCGTCAGGAGTGCTCGGCTTCGGGATGTCGCTCACTGGCGGAGAAGTCCGCGACGTCTGGGTGAGTGTACCGCTCGACGCGGCGTCGCCAAAAGTGAGAGTGCCGGTCTCGCGGACGCCCTCGAACGCGGAAGGCGAGGCTGCGCTCGCGCGCGCAAGTGCACAGTGGCGCGCCAGCCTCGATCGGACGCGTATCGACCTCGGTGGGCAAGGCGGCGACTACGCCGCGACGCTGCGCACCGCGCTCGCTCACATCCTCGTCAACCGCGATGGTGCGGCGATCCGCCCGGGTGCGCGCTCCTACGCGCGCTCGTGGATCCGCGATGGCTCCATGATCTCCACCGCGCTGCTCGAGCTCGGACATCCCGCCGAGGTGCGCGACTACGCCGAGTGGTACGCAAACTTCCAGTACTCGAACGGGAAGATTCCCTGCTGTGTCGATGCGCGAGGCGCCGATCCCGTGCCCGAGCACGACAGCCACGGGGAGTTCATCCACCTCGTCGCGCAGTACTTCCAGTTCACCGGCGACACCGCCTTCGCCCGGCAGATGTGGCCGAAGGTCGCGGCAGCGGCCGCGTACATCGACACCCTCCGCCGGCAGGACATGACTCCCGCCTTCGATACCGGGAGTGCGCGGATGTTCCGCGGGATTTTGCCGCCGTCGATCAGCCACGAAGGCTACTCGGCCAAGCCGATGCATTCGTACTGGGACGACTTCTGGGCGCTGACCGGGCTGAAGGACGGCGCGATGCTCGCCGGAACGTTAGGCCACACGACGCAGCAGGGGCGGCTCGCCTCGCTGGCTGATTCGCTGCGGGCGAGCATCCTCGAGACGATCGCCCTCTCGATGCAGGCACATCGCATCCCCTTCATCCCCGGCTCGGCGGATCTCGGCGACTTCGACGCGACCTCGACGACCATCGCCCTCGCACCCGGTGGCGAGCTGTCGCGACTGCCGCGCGCGGCGGTGGATGCGACGTGGGCCCGCTACTGGAGCCAGATCGTCGCCCGCCGCGACAGTGCGAAGGGGGACGACTACACGCCCTACGAATGGCGCAACGTCGGTGCGCTGGTCCGCCTCGGCCAGAAGCAGCGTGCACTCGAAGTGGCGCGGCTGCTGATGGCCGACCGGCGGCCGGCTGCATGGCACCAGTGGGGCGAGGTGGTCTATCGCGACCCGAAGACCCCGAAGTTCATCGGCGACATGCCGCACACCTGGGTCGCGTCGGACTTCATCCGCTCGGTCGTCGACATGATCGCCTACGAACGCGACGACGGAGCGCTGGTCATCGGCGCCGGGATCCCCGAGCTGTGGGCGAACCTCTCGCCGGGAGTCCGCGTCTCCGGGCTGCACACGTCGTCAGGCGCGCTCGACCTCACGATGCTCGGTGGCGGGCGCAGCGTGAAGATTCACGTCGGCGGAAAGCTGCGCATTCCGGCGGCCGGGATCGTCGTTCACTCGCCCTATGACACGCGGATCCTCACGGCAACGGTGAACGGCAAGCCGGTCGCGACGGATGGCCGTTCGATCGTCATTCACGCATTGCCGGCGGACATCGC
>Ga0308175_100001830_pt1 | contig 14383 bp, 12 predicted proteins | sample PhyCR1_3_FD_203893 | JGI IMG/M metagenome (GOLD analysis project Ga0308175, IMG submission 203893) | Soil microbial communities from UC Gill Tract Community Farm, Albany, California, United States - DLSLS.C.R1 | ecosystem: Environmental > Terrestrial > Soil > Agricultural land | place: USA...
GCGGTCTCTCCCTCGACGTAGCGCTCCAGCGAGTTCCACCGCGGGTCGATGCCCGCGCGCACGTTTCGAGCGACGGCCATCTGATACATCAGGGTCTCGTAGGTGAGCTCGTTCCGGTCGAGCGCCGCCACGATGTCGGTCAGGTTCCAGCGCAGCGCCTCGCAATCGAGCAGCATGACGCTGAACTGAGGCTTCCGGCCGCCGTCGGGCTCCCGGGCCGCGAGCAGGTCGGCGCCGTCGAACGGGAGGGTCCAGAGGGCGCGGATATCCTGGAACACCTGCATGTCGGAGTCGACGTAGATGGCGCGACCCTGGAAGCCGGCCAGCTCCGGGATGTAGAACCGCTGGAACGAGAATGGAGTGCGCGGACGATTCCGCACCTCGCGCGGCATCGGGTACTCGATGTTTGCGTGGTGCAGCGGGAACACCTCGACGCTCATGCTGGCGTGCTTGCGGATCGAGTACTCCAGCACCTTCACCGCCAGCATCTGTGCGTCCTGGCTCCCGACGTACACCCGGACGGGCGCCTGGAGGTCGAGCGGGGCGAAATCCACTCCGGTACTCATGATGGTCCTCGCAAACCCTTTGAACTGGAGATCGAAGTCCTGTCGCCCGTTGGCGAGCAGGGTCACGTCCTTGAGGTCGTCGAACGACGCGCTGTAGCTTGCGCCGCCGTCCACGCCGAGCGAGCGGACCTGGCGGACCCCGGCGCGGGCCAGCAGGTCGAGCGCGGCCTCGGCGCTGAAGTAGGTCGCGCGCACGACCGGCCCGGGCCCGTGACGCTCGGGGCCGGTGCTCAGATCGTACCACAAAAGCCGCCCCTGCGCATCGAGCTCGCCCAAGATCGGCGACTCCGGCACCAGCTCGGCGAGGGTGCGGCGGCCGACCCGGTTCTGATGGTGGGGGTACCACGGCAGGACGACGTATTGGGCGTTCTGAGCCAGCGCGTCGCCGCAGGCCTGGACCACGTCGATGTCGATGATGTGCGCCACGCGCACCGGTTGCTCCCGGACCGCGTGGTTCAGGCTCAGCAGGTCGTACCGGCTCAGATCGTACCGGGAGCGGAGCTCGAAGCTGGGCCCCTTCCCCAGGATCAGCCAGGGCCGCTCTCCATCAATCTGTTCCCGCGACCAGTCGAAGAAGAGCTGCAGACCGCCTCCTGCGGAGTGCACCCACGAATGCTACCCTGTCGTGCGGGTAGCATAAGGCTGCGCTGGGCGGCGATCAACTGGGAGGTGCGCTGCGTCACACCGGGGTCAAGGTCCCCACGAGGGGAGGTACTCCCTTGGACCGGCCGGGATCCGGACCGGTGCTCGCCGGATTCAGGTTGGGATCGGGCGGACTCCTCGGCTCAGCTCACCAGCAACCGTCAGCGCACCGCGGACACATGCCAGCCCGTCACCAGCATGTTCGGCACTGGCATGGTTCGCGTTGAGTTGCCGTATTGGCGTGTGATCAGCCAGTCCAGGCGAGCCACTACACGCGCTGCAAGGAACAAAACCAAACGCACCGGACGGGACGAGCGAAACTCGCCCTGCACCGCCAGGCGCTGCAGCAGCACCGCCATGGTTTCCATCGTGGTGGCTTCGGGCTCGATCGAGGCCGAGGACCAGTTGCGAAACAGGTGCGCGAGCCCGTAGTTCGTGAACCGGAAGTAGTCGCCCGGTACATCATGAAGCGGAAATGCGAAGCGGGTCGTGAGCAGCAGGCGTCCGCCCGGGCGCAGCACGCGCCGGATCTCATCGACGATTCGGTGGGGCTCGATGGTGTGCTCGAGCATCTCGGTCGAGAGGATGAGATCGAACGAGCCTGGAGCGAACGGCAGGGCATGCGCGTCGCCCACCACCGCCGCGCCCGGCTTGCGGCGCAGGTCAAGACACCAGCGGTTCGGGAACAGCCCTGCGTACGGGGAGTTCCCGCAGCCCAGGTCCAACACGCGCCGATCGGTGGCGTAGGGCCGGAGGAAGTCGGTGATCCGGTCCCGCACGAGTGGCCGGCTCAGAGTCCGCCCGATCCGCTCGCGGGCGGCCACCACCGGATTCCGCATCACGTCGACCCCGGCGGTTCGGTCGTCACGCCGTTCAGCGCGGTCCGGGCTCGCACCACCCAGGTATGCGCCCGAAGGAATTCCGCGCGCGCCGCGCGGCCGAGCCGGTCCCGCAATGCCGGATCGTCGGCGAGGCGACGCAACCCGACGACCCACGCACTCGTGTCCTCAGGCTTGCACATGAGGACGTGCACCTCATCGCGGACGACCTCCCGTAGCACCGGGAGGTCTGAAACCAGAATCGCTCGGCCCGCAGCCATGTACTCGAACAGCTTGAGGGGCGACATCCACCGCGACGCCTCGCCGGCCCCATGGGTCTCGACCCGTTGGTGATAGGGCGCGAGCAGCACGTCCGCCCCAAGGCGATAGCCATCGGTCCGCCCGTGCGGTACGTGGCCGTGAAAACGTAGATTGGCAAGTCGGGCGGCTGGCTCCCTCCAGGCCTGAAGCTGAGCGGCCTCGCCGCCGACGACATGGAAGTCCGCCCACGGGCAGGCCTCCGCCAGCTCGACCACCGTTTCCACACCCTTGCCGCGATACACGTTGCCCACGTACACGCACTGGAGTCTGTCGGGTGGACCCAGCCGTTCACCGGCCGTGTCTCCGGGATCGTCGGCGGCGTCGGACGCCACCACCATCCTGGTCTCGTCTACCTGGTAGCGCGTGAGGTACTCCTGCCTCAGCGCGTCGGATACGACCACGATTCGCCGCAGATTGCGATGGCGGAGCAGCCGGCGGCGGAGCCATCCAAGCGGACCAGTGGTTCGGAGGGGCAGATGGGCCTCGAGCACCACCGGGAAACCGACGTCCGCGCTCAGCGCCAGCGCCTCGGTGAATCGCCCGTACACGAGGTCCGGTTGAGCTCCGCGGGCGGCCCACGCCATGGCGCCGGCGCAAAGCAACAAGCGACGGCCGTCGACGCTCGAGGCCACCCGTCGGAGCCTGAAGGCAGGCTCGACGCCGTAGAATCCGAACGGATCCGCCACGTCGGCGCGATTCTCGGCTCTGACCGGCGCGAACAGGGTGACCTCATGACCCAGCCTGGCCAATCCCTGGCACATTTTCATGACCTGGACACTGCTGGCGACGCCAGAGGGAATAGGCGACGCGGCGAGGTAGGCAATCCTCACAGGCTGGGCTGCAGCGTCCCAGCCAGCGAGGGCGGCGGAGCCGCCGCATCAGCCCTGCCCATCTCACCGGCCATCCACCGCAACAGCAACAGCAGGCCCCAGACCTCGGCACCGCGGATCATCCCGGATGCGAGCGCCGGCACGTCGGGAGAGAGCCACGCTCCCTCCGTGAGGCGGCTCAGGCGGGTCATCTCGGCCGATGCCCAATGACGGCTGGCGGCGATCCACCGTGTCATGGGCGCGCTGAAGCCCTTCTTTTCGCGGTGCAGAACCTCCGCCGGGAGTAGGGACGCGACCGCCTGCTTCAGCAACCATTTCTGCTCACCCGCGCGCAGGTTCCAGTCGGACGGCATTGCCAGAACCTGCTCGACCAGCTCGTGATCGAGCAGTGGAGGCCGGACCTCAACCGACGAGGCCATGCTCGCCCGGTCCACCTTGGTGAGGATGTCGTCCGGGAGGAATGTCTTCAAATCGAGATACTGCACCCGGGCGAGCGGATCGAGGTCCTCCCGCCAGTGCCGGCGGAAGTGCCAGTAGTCGTCATAGTCGTCAAACTCCGCCCGTCGCGCAGGCGCCAGCAGCTGGCGTTTCCGACTGGGTGAAAACAGCTCCATGAGCGCCGCGTACCGGCCTAGCGGAGACCGCGAGAGCGCCACCAGCAGGCCTTTCCCGCCCCTCCCCCATGGCCAGCGCTCGGCGAGGGGGACCAACAGGCGGCGGGTCCCCCCGAGCGGCAGGCGATCCAGCTTGCGACGCGCCAGCCACGATCGGTACCAGCCATACCCCGCGAACACCTCGTCGCCCCCATCGCCGGAGAGCAGGACCTTGACATGCTTGCCGGCCGCGGCCGTCACGTAGTAGGTCGGAATTGCCGACGTATCCGCAAACGGCTCGTCGTACAGCGAGAGCATGTGCGGCAGCATGCGGTCGAGCGACTCGCGACCCACGACCTCCTCGGTGTGCCGGGTGTGGCAGTGCGCGGCCACCAATCGGGCATAGTTGAGCTCGCTGTGCTCCGCGACGTCGAACCCAGCCGAGAAGGTGCGAAGGGGCGGCTGCGCAACACCCGCGGCCAGCGCCGTCACCGCGCTCGAGTCCACGCCGCCGCTAAGGAGAACTCCGAGCGGGACGTCACTGACCAGATGATCCCCCACCACGCGCTCGAGCGTGCCTGCGAGGCGGTCAACCGCCTCATCGGGCGTGAGCGCGGAGGCCTGGGCCGGCGCGTTGATGGTCCAGTATTCCCTGACGGTCAGGCCCTGTTCGTCGAGCGTGAGCAGATGCCCCGCAGGGAGCTTGCGAATGTGCGTGTAGGCGGTCTTGGGCGCGGGGATGTACAGGTAGGTGAGGAAGTCGTACAGCGCGGTCCAGTCGATCGCGCGGTCGATGCCGTCGCAAGCCAGGATGCCCTTGAGTTCCGAGGCGAACGCGAAGCATCCCGAGCGAGCGTAGTAGAACAACGGCTTGATGCCCAGTCGGTCGCGGACCAGCAGGATACGGTAACGGCAGCCTCCTCGCGGCCGCCGATCGTAGAGCGCATACGCGAACATCCCCCGCAGCCGATGGACGTGGTCGTCCCCCCACTGCTCGTACGCGTGGAGCACGACCTCGGTATCGGTGTGGGACCGGAAGGTATGGCCGAGGGCCTCGAGCTCCCGCCGGAGCGCCTGGAAATTGTAGATCTCGCCGTTATAGACGATCCAGACGCTGCCGTCCTCGTTGGACATGGGATTGCGGCCCAGGGGCGACAGATCGATGATCGAGAGGCGCCGGTGGCAGAGCGTGACGCCGTGGTCGGGCCATTCTCGGATCGCCTCGTCGTCGGGACCACGGTGCGTGATCGCGTCCATCATCCGCCGCGTGGCCGCGGCATCGGAGGGTCCACCCCGCACCAGCCCGGCGATCCCGCACATCAGGCGGGGACCTCGCCCTTTACGGTGACGACGCCGGGAGCTGTCAGCAATGGCCGGAGCAGCCGCCGCGCCAGTGAGGCAGGCGGGCCCGCGTTGGTGCGCACCACCGGCACTCGCATTTCCGCGAACCAGGCCAGCACCTCGGGATAGGTATGGTGGGTGGCGATGGGCGCCGCATACCAATCGAAAATGATGTGCGGATGCGGCCCGATGCGGATGAAGCGGTTGGCGACCGTGTCGAGCCGGAGGCGCTCGAGCGCCTGGCGGACCCGGAACAGTCGCCGGGTGACCCCTTGCAGGCGCTCGATGGACATCTGGGTCGTCCATAGGCGGAGCGACCAATCCACCGCCTCGTAGATCACGTTGCCTTTGCCATAGAGGTGTACGGTCACGGTGCCGCCTGGGCGCACCAGCTTCGCCAGCGCGGTCGTCGCGCGCTTGGCGTTGCCCGTGTGCATCAGCACGCCGATCGAGAAGATCGCGTCGAACGTCGCTGGCGCGAACGGTAGCCGGAAGATATCGCCCTGGACGATCTGCACGTCGGGATACGTACGGGTGTTCGCGGCGGCGGACTCCACCCCATCGCCGAGATCGACGCCGATGACACGCGCCCCATATTGCGCGGCCCAGTGGGTGTATCGGCCGTTCCCGCACCCCGCGTCGAGCACCAGCTTCCCAGCGATCTCTCCCGGCTCGAGCAGGGCCTTGCGACGAAACAGCGCCTCTTCGTAGGCGATGTTATGAATCGGATCGTCCCAGCCGAAGCGGGCATACTCCAGCCATTCGAAGCCGAAATTCCGGATGGTGTGCCGCTTGAGGCCTCCGAGCGGATCCTCGGCCGGCGCCGTGGGCGCGAGCACCACACCGGCTGCCTCGAGCCGGGTCCGAAACTCACGGACGAACCCGTCGGTGAGCGCTTCGCGCAGCTCGGGCGGGAGCATGCGAGGGATGCCTCGGATCACCGGATACCACGCTTCGCATCCCGTCGAACGACATTGCAACACGCCGCTCACGACCGCACCCTGGGGGTCCTGGTCGAAGGCCACGCTCTTCAGCATACCACCACATGACGGGCAACGCAGCAGTCCAACGGCCCAGGGCTTCACGCGTGCTTGAACCCTCGAAGAATGAATCGCCCGGCGTTCTCTTGCCCCGTGGCGATGTTGTGATACCGCAGGAACACCGCCCGCACCAGTCGGCGCAGGATCTTAAGATCGTAGTAGCGGTTGTCGAGCAGCCGCCAAAACCGCGGGGATTGCAGCAGCGTGACCCGGCACTGGAAGATGGGCGGGTCGAGCGTGAAGCCGTGTCGCGTCATCAGCTCGGTCACCTCGCTCAGCTCGAAGTGCTTGTAGTCCCACCGGCTCGGCACCAGCCGGTTGGAGGGCACGGAGACGATCAACGTGCCCCCATGGCGCAGCGCGGCCCGCGCGCCCTCGACTACCTGATCGTGAAAAGCCGGCGGAATGTGCTCCAGTACTTCGATGATGGTGGCCGCATCGAAGCGTCCGTGGAGCTTTTCTTCTTCCCTCAGCAGCCGGGCATCGGCGTGGAGCAGCGTGGCCTCAGGGACGAGCACGTTGCCGAAGGCGATGCCGCGCTCGTTGAAGTCGAGGCCCGTGACGGCGTATCCCCGCGCCGCCATGTGCTTCGCGCCGAACCCCGGCCCGCAGCCGACGTCGAGTATCTCGGCCGGCGGCGTCGGCAGCAGGTCGAGAATCACCTTCATGTAGCCGTCGTACTGCACTCGCGGCCACGATGCCTCGTCCCACAGCCATTGCTCCGGCAGCTGGTAGCGCTGCCGGTAATCGCGCAGCTCGTCGTCCCACAGGTCAGACGCGGACATGGCGATGTACCGACAGCAGTGTCAGTCCCACGATCGGGATCCAGGTGAGATAGAACGCGAGATAGGCGACGCCGGCCGCGGATGCACCTAGGGATGACACGCTCGCCAGCAGCACCGCGAGCTGAACCGTCACGCCCGACGCCATCGCGAGCAGCGAGCGGCCGGGTCGGTCCATCGCCACGAGCAGCGGGTGCCAGACGCTGGTCGAGACGGCCAGCCCGGTGGCAATCGCGAACAGCTGGAGCGGCACCGTCGCCGGGCCGTAGGCCGCACCCGCGCTCAGCCGGAGCAGCGTGCCCCCACCCAGCACCAGGGCCAGTGCGCCCACCAAACCGAAGCCCGCCGACGACTGTGTCACGCGGCGGGCCAGTCGACGAAGCTCGGCCAGATGGCGATGACGCCAGAGCGACGCGAAGGTCGGATAGCTCGTCTCGTACACCGGGGCGACGGGAACGTTGAGCAGGTCACTGAAGGAGCGCGCCAGGCGGATGAACCCGGCGGCGGCCGGACCCAGGACGTACCCCACCAGCAGGATGTCCCCCTGGCGCTGGGCCACCTTGAGCAGGCCGTTGACATTGGTGATCGTAAGGAATCGCGCGATGCCGCGGCCATCACCTCGAAGCAGATCCAGTCTGGCCGCCACGATGGACCGGAGCCCTCCCAGGCCGACGGCACGCGCCCCGATTCTTCCCATCCAGACGGATACCACGGAGCCCGCCAGCATGGCCAGCACGTACGCGGCCACCACCGCCTGCAGGGTGCCGACGACGAACAGCGCCGTGAGCACGGCGACGAAGCGAAGCGACGCATTCAGGAGATTCTGCAGCGCCACCAGGCGGAACCGCCCGGCCACGCGAAGGAGCACCAGCGACGTGCCCGCGGGGACGCCGGCGAGAATCGTGATACCGAACGCCATCACCAGCGTGCTCAGCGAGGCGTCCTTCAGGAAAACGCGGGCGGCCCACGGTGCCGTCACGAGCACGACCACCAGCGCGATCAACGCCGTCGATGCATCCACCAGGTAGCACAGCTTCGCGACCGCGGCCGCCTTGGCCGCATTTCCCTCGGCCCGGTAGCGCACGAGGTAGGTCGTCGCCGCCTCCCAGGCCCGGGAGTCGAACACCTGGTTCACGGTGGCGGGATAGGTCATGACCAGCGCCAGCAGCCCATACGGCTTGGGACCGAGGACCCGCGCCAGAATGAGCATCTGGAGGAAGCCGAGGCCCAGCGCCGCCGCGTTGGCGGAGAAGAGCCAGGCGCTGTTCCCAATCAGCCGGCGGAACCCGCCGCCGCCGATCGGCTCGGTGACGCGCGGCCGCCCGGTGTCAGCCGGGGCGAGGCCCATCTCGCCGCCCACGTCAAATCACCGCTTCGCTGTAATGCCGCCGCACCCAGGTGCGATAGCTGCCGTCCATCACGGCGCGCCACCATGCCTCGTGCCGCAGGTACCAGCGCAGAGTCCGGCGAAAGCCGCTCTCGAGGCTTTCCTCCGGTGTGAATCCGAGCTCCAGTTCGATCTTGCGGCTGTCGATGGCGTACCGCCGATCGTGCCCGGGCCGATCCTTTACGAACGCGATCAAGGATTCGCTGGGCCGGCCGGTCGCCGCGGGAGCGTTGGGGAAGCGTTGCGCCAGCTCACCATCGGCGGCGAAGGCCTCGTCGATGAGTCGGCACAGCATGCGGACCAGCTCGAGATTGTTCCGCTCGGACCGGCCGCCGACGTTGTAGGTCTCGCCCACGATGCCGCGGGTGATCACCAGCTCCATGGCCCGACAATGGTCCTCGACGTACAGCCAGTCGCGAACGTTGAGACCGTCGCCGTAGACCGGAAGGGGTCGGCCGTCGAGCGCGTTCACCAGCATCAGCGGGATGAGCTTCTCCGGAAACTGGTACGGTCCGTAGTTGTTGGAGCAGTTGGTGCTGGTAACCGGCAGGCCATAGGTGTGATGGTAGGCCCGCACCAGGTGATCGGCGGCGGCCTTGCTGGCCGCGTACGGCGAGTTGGGCGCGTAGGGGTTCTGCTCGTGAAACGGCGGATCGCTCGGCCCGAGCGACCCGAACACCTCGTCGGTCGAGACGTGATGGAACCGCCGGTCCGGGCCGCCGCCGCCTTCCTCGAGCCAGACCTCGCGGGCGGCGCGGAGCAGCGCGTGCGTCCCGACGATGTTGCTCTCCACGAAGGCGTCAGGCGCCACAATGGAGCGGTCGACGTGGGACTCGGCCGCAAGGTGCACCACCGTGTCGACTTGATGCTCCCGCAGCACGCGGGCCACCAGCCCACCGTCGCGGATGTCGCCCTGGATGAACGTGAAACCCGAGCGGTCTCGCACCTGGTCGAGGCTCGACAGGTTGCCGGCGTACGTGAGGGCGTCGAGCACGACGAGGCGGTCCGCCTGGTACGCGGCCAGCCAATGGTGGACGAAGTTGGTGCCGATGAAGCCGGCCCCACCCGTAACGAGCAGGCTACGCAAGGCGTGCGGTGGGGCGTGTCATGAACGCTACTCCCGGGCCGGGCGGTGGAGGTACATGGCGCTGCAAACCTTCAAATAAAACCCGTCCACCAACCCGTCTCAAGCGTGCCCCACGGGCCGCGCGGCGTCCTGCAGCATGGCGCGGAGGGCGCTGCGCCAGTGCCAGATCGGCGCGTCCAGCAGGCGCCACGAGGCGGTTTTGTCCAGCACGCTGTAGGGGGGCCGAAGCACGCGGCTGGGATACTGATCGCTCCGGAGCGGCCGGACCGGAACGGCCCGGTCCAGGAGCCCTACCGCGAGCGCTTCCTCCTGAATCGCGACCGCAAAATCGTACCAGCTCGCGACCCCGGCATCGGTCCAGTGCAGCACCCCCCGAAGCTGGGGCCGGGCGCACGCCGACCACAGTGCCAGCGCGAGGGAGCGAGCCCAGGTCGGCGTGCCAACCTGGTCGGCTACTACCGTGACCTCGGGCGCATCCCGCATCAGCCGAAGCATCGTCTGCACGAAATTCCGGCGATGTGCCGAGTAGACCCACGCGGTGCGGATCACGAGCGCCGCGTCGCCGAGGATCTGCCCCACTTCGCGCTCACCCCCGAGCTTGGTCCGACCGTAGACGCCCAGCGGATTGGGAGCATCCTCCGGCGCGTAGGGTCGTCCCCTCCCTCCGTCGAAGACGAAGTCGGTGGAGAGATAGAGGAGCCGCGCCCCCACGGCGCGAGCGGCCAGCGCCACGTTGGCGCTTCCGCGCACGTTCACATGCTCGGCCCGATCAACCGCGGTCTCCGCGGCCTCGACCGCAGTGAACGCGGCCGCGTGGATCACCACGCTTGGCCGCTCGCGCTGGAGCACTTCACGAACCCGCTCGGCGTCCGTCACGTCCAACTCGGCCACGCCGCAAGGAATGATACTCCAGCCGTCGGGCTTCGCCGCCTGCACTGCCAGCCCAACCTGTCCGCCCGCACCGGTAATCAGCGCCCGGCCGACCGGGGCCGCGGTCACGGATATCCCTCCGTCCGCTCGAGTGACGGCGCCGAGGCGTCCTTGGTCGAGAGAATAGGCGGCCCTCCGTCGGCCAACGGCCAGTCGATGGCTAGATCGGGATCGTCCCACCTGACCGCCCGGTCACCCGAGGCCACGTAGGGCTCAGTGCACTTGTAGATCACGTCCGCGTGCTCGCTCAGCACGTAGAATCCGTGCGCGAACCCGGGCGGAATCCAGAGCTGGTGCTGATTCTCGTCGTCGAGCAACGTCCCCACCCAGCGGCCGAAGCTGGGCGACGAGCGGCGCAGGTCCACCGCGACGTCGAACACCGTTCCACCCGCCACCCGCACCAGCTTGCCCTGCGGACGGTCCACCTGATAATGCAGGCCGCGAAGCGTGTGGCGCGAGGAGCGGCTGTGGTTGTCCTGCACGAACGGTCCGGGAATGCCGGCCGCGCGGTAGCGCTCGGCCTGCCACACCTCGACGAAAAATCCGCGCTGGTCGGCATGGACGTCCGGCTGGACCAGCAGCACCTCCGGCAGCTCGGTCGGCGTGACGATCACGGGCGGCGAGGGTCCTGAATGAGCTGCAGCAGGTACTGCCCATACATGGTCTTGGCCAGCGGCTGCGCCAGCCGGCTTACCTGCTCGGCGTCGATGTAGCCCATCCGGAACGAGATCTCCTCCGGGCAGGCGATCTTGAGCCCCTGGCGCTCCTCGATCGTCTGGATGAAGGTCCCCGCCTGGAGCAGCGATTCGTGGGTGCCGGTGTCGAGCCACGCGGTGCCGCGGCGGAGGATCTCGACCTGGAGATCCCCCAAGGCGAGATAGCGGGCGTTGACGTCGGTGATCTCGAGCTCGCCGCGAGCCGACGGCCGGATCTCGCCCGCGATGTCGACCACCCGATGGTCGTAGAAGTAGAGACCGGTCACCGCGTAATGGGAGCGGGGCCGTGCGGGCTTTTCCTCGATGCCCACCACCTTCCCTGCCGCGTCGAACTCGACCACGCCGTAAGCCGACGGATTCTGTACGTGGTAGCCGAAGATGGTGGCACCTTCGCGGCGCGCGGCGGCCTGCTGGAGCATCTGGCTCAGGTCCTGGCCGTAGAAGATGTTGTCGCCCAGCACCAGACAGCTCGGCGCGCCGGCCAGAAAATCCCGGCCGAGCAGGAACGCCTGCGCCAGCCCATCGGGGGACGGCTGGGACACGTAGCAGAACGACAGGCCCCACTGGCTCCCGTCACCCAGCAGCCGCTCGAACGCCGGCAGGTCCTGGGGCGTGGAGATGACCAGGATCTCCCGCATCCCGCCCAGCATGAGGGTCGAGAGCGGGTAGTAGATCATCGGCTTGTCGTAGATGGGAAGGAGCTGCTTGCAGACCGCGCGGGTGACCGGGTGCAGCCGGGTGCCGGACCCGCCGGCCAGGATAATGCCCTTCCGACCGACGGCGCGCCCGTTCGCCACCCTCAGACCTCGAGCGGAAGCGCGACTCGGCGGCCGTCCCGCGCGGAGATGTAGGTGGCGATCAGGATCTCGAGCGAGTGCAGGCCCTCACGGCCGTCGGTATCCGGCATGGCTTCGCCGCGCAGCGACTTGATCACGTTGTCGTAGTACTGCGGATGGCCAAAGCCGTAGACCGACGTGGTGTCGTAGCTCGCCTGCTCCACCGCCTTGTCGTCGGGATCCGAGTCGGCGAATTCCCAATGCTCGATCTTGTTGACGGCGACACCGCCGATACGCACGGTGCCCTTCTCGCCGATGATCGTGATCGAGCCCTCGAGGTTCTTCGGGTACGTCAGCATGGTAACGTTCATGCTGCCCAGCGCACCGGTCCGCCAGCGGATGCTCACCACACCGGTATCCTCGACCTGGATGTTGCGGGCGAGGGTGGCGGTATAGGCCTGGACGCTCTCCACCGGACCAATCAGCCAGTCCAGCAGGTCCACGTAGTGGCTGGCCTGGTTCATGAAGGCGCCGCCATCGAATTCCCAGGTGCCACGCCAGCTCGCGCTGTCGTAGTACGACTGTGGCCGGGCCCAGAACACGTTGATGTTGACCATGTAGATCCGGCCAAACCGCCGCTTCTCCACCGCGCGCCTGAGCAGCTGCAGCGTCGCGTTCCGCCGGTTCTGCTTGACCACGAACAGGTGGACCCCGGCCTGGTCACAGGCCTGGACCATCCGCTTGCCATCCCGCCAGCGGGTGGCCATGGGCTTCTCGGTCATCACGTGGCGCCCGGTGGCTGCCACCTGGATCGCCTGGTCCGCGTGGAGGCCGCTGGGAGTGCTCAGGATGACGATGTCGGGGTCGGATCCGGCCAGCAGGGCATCCAAAGCGCGGAACCCCGGGGCCTTGGTTCGGGCTTCGGCCTTGGCAAGCGCCTCGGGGTCGATGTCGCAAACCGCGACCAGCTCGGCGCGGTCCTGGTGCCGCTCCAGCGCATCGAAATGGTTGCCCGAAATCCTGCCACAGCCCACCAGGGCAAACCGAATCTTGCGATCCCGCACGAACGGCTTGGTAATGAACATGGGTGCCCAAGTATAAGCAGGTCCGGTCGATGCATGAAGTTGCGCCGCCATGGATACGCTGGGTCACCGGGGGGCTGGCGCAATTCGGGGGGACTTCCCATATTGTGAATAGTTTCACAAACCTTCGTCCGCCGGGCCGGCGGCCGAGACCTGCGGCGCCTCGCTTCCGGCGGGCGCCGCGATCCATTCGATGGGAGAGCGAGCCATGGCGACTGCGACCAACCCGGCTTCCACCAAGGTCTCCTACCCCGCCGAGGCGGTGAACCGGTTGTTCGCGCCGCCCGAGCGCGAGGTCCCGGCCGACAAGCTCCGCCGCCTGCTCCACGAGGCGCGGGACAAGAAGTCCTTCCTGCATACCGCCGGCGCGTACGACGCGTTCACCGCGGCGATCATGACCACCCTCGGCTTCAAGACCCTCTACGGCAGCGGCTGGCAGCTGGCCGCCACCAAGAGCATGTATCCCGACATCGGGATCTACCAGTCGCACCAGATGGTCGAGCTGGTGCTGGAGCTCAAGAAGGGCATCGAGGGCGCCCGCAACACGCGCTGGTACGACACGGAGGGCAAGGAGCTGCTCGACGCACCGCCGGCATTCGTGGACATGGAGGCCGGGTTCGGCGGCCCCACCCAGACCTTCACCCTGGCCACCGAGCTGATCCGGGTTGGCGCGGCGGGCGTCCATCTGGAGAACCAGGATCCGTCCAACCGCACCTGCGGCCACATCGTAAATGTCGGCAAGCAGAAGCGGAGCAAGGTGCTGGTCACCCGCGAACAGTGGCTGGCCAAGCTCAAGGCCATCAAGGCGGCGGGCGAGGCGACCGGGGTGAACGTCGTCGTCATCGCCCGTACCGACTCGATCGACGGCGCCCTCCCCGATCAGGAATCCGGCGGCGTAAAAATGGCGATCGAGGATGCGTGGGAAGCCGCCGAGCTGGGCGTGGACGTGATCTGGCCCGAGTTCAACAACACCGAGCTGGAACAGCCACAGGAGTTCTCGGAGGGTGTGCGCAAGTACTACCCCAACCAGATGCTCGGCTTCAACCTGTCGCCCTCGCTCTACTTCGGGAAGGCGAAGAAGGCGGGCACGCTGATCACCAACCAGCAGCTGGCCGACCTGGGCTTCATCCTCCAGTTCTCGACCCTGTTCAACTTCCGCACGGCAGGCATGGCATTGGAGAAGGGGCTCAGGAAGTTCCTCAAGAGCGGCATCGAGGCGCTGGCCGATCTCCAGATCGAGGAGGACGGCCAGGAGGCGCCGCCGATCACCAAGATGCACCAGAAGTTCGCGGGCATGAATCGGTGGTTGATCCTGGAGCAGGTGCTGAGCAATACCAACGGTCAATGACAGCGGGACGGCAGGGCGCTGTGACCGCGGGACGGCAGGGCGCTGTGACCGCGGGACGGTAGGGCGCTGTGACCGCGGGACGGTAGGGCGCTGTGACAGCGGGACCGTAGGGCGTTGTCATCCC
>Ga0308175_100001831_pt1 | contig 14382 bp, 10 predicted proteins | sample PhyCR1_3_FD_203893 | JGI IMG/M metagenome (GOLD analysis project Ga0308175, IMG submission 203893) | Soil microbial communities from UC Gill Tract Community Farm, Albany, California, United States - DLSLS.C.R1 | ecosystem: Environmental > Terrestrial > Soil > Agricultural land | place: USA...
TGGGCGTGCTCCCGCAAACCCGGGGCGCGGCGCGCCGAATCCCGGACGAGCACCAAACCCTGGACGACCGCCCGGAGCCCCGGGTCCGCCGGGGCCGGCAAAGCCGGTGCGTGTAGGATGCTTGGGGCGTGGACCGGCCCCGCCCGCGAACTGCCCTGGCGCACCCGGTGTGCGCTGCTGGTAGCCGCCGCCTGGAGCACCCGTCGGTCTGCGATCAAAGATCGGCTTGCCCCGCTGGATGCCTGCGCCTTGAGTGGATGTTGTTGGGGGCGTAGTCGCGCTTGCAGCAGCTACTGGCGGCGCCTTATAGACAGGCCGTGGACCGGTCTGTGGCATCACCACACGACGCGGAGCGGGCGCAAGAGGCGCCGGTGGCGGCGCTACAGGTGCTTTTGCCGCCGGTTCTGTTGCAGCAGGAGCAATTGGTTCTGCCGAGGCTTCCTTCATCGGCGCTGCAGGCGTCGAAACACGGGCCCCGTCCGCGACGGGAGCTACCGCTGCCGAAACCTCCGGCTTTTCAGGCGCAGCCGGCGCCTCCGTTACCGTCACAGTTGCTGCCGCCTTGGGCGCAACCATCGTGGGCTTCGCAGCTGGAGCTTGTTCTGCGATCGCAGCCTTGGGCTGAGCCGTAGCGGGAGCTGCCGCTGCCGGCGGCTTCACCACCACGTTCTGGGGAGGTACAACCGTGACCACCGGACGCACCGATGCGGCACCCGCAGGCGCCTTGGCCACCACCGCCCCTGCCGGGGGCTTTGAGGCGATTGCCGGAGTTGTCGGCGGAATAATGGCGGGCGCAGGCCGGGGCTGCGGCACAATCTTGCGCGGCTCTGGGCGCGCAGGCGCGGCGGGAGGTGCTGCGACCGTCACCGCAGGAGGAGCAGCCTTCACCGGAGGCTTTGTCGCCGCTGGCGCCGCCGCCTTGCTCGGCGGAACATGGCTCTTGCGTGCCTCGGCTTCCTTTTCCTGCTTTTTCGCCAGGATAGCCTTCATCACGTCGCCAGGCTTGGAGACATGAGAGAGATCGATTTTTGGAGTAATCGCCTGGGAAGCGCGAGAAGCGGCGCCGCTCACATGGCCCGCACCGCGCGATCCATGCTGAAAGTGCGCGCGGACCTTCTCGGCTTCGTGCCCCTCGATCGAGCTCGAGTGTGTTTTGCCCTCACCCAGGCCGAGTTCCGCGAGTACGTCAAGAATCTGACGACTTTTGACTTCCATCTCGCGCGCGAGATCGTTAATTCGAACCTTGCTCATCCGCCTCTTTTCAGATTGTGCTGCCCAAAGCCCTTAGTCGCTCATAGCTACCTCATGGCATTGGAGGGTTGCGTTACCACCATTATCGCTGTTCCTGTACATCCCCGACGACATCTCTTCGTAAATGGGGTGGTCATAATGGCGTTGAAAAGCGCGACGCATCTTATGCGCCGCCCTCTTCGTTGTCTCTCGTGCTTGCTTCGGTTTCGTCCTCTGGTGCCGGAACGTTGTCGATGGAGAGCTCTTCCGCCGTCACTCCACCCTCTTCCGCCTCTTCCAGCACCTCTTGCGAATTCTCGACTTCTGCTTCTGCGGTTGCGACAGCAGCCTCCGGCGTTTCGATCTCCGACTCACCGTCAGAAACGATTTCCGTATCCGCAGCAGCAGTCAGTGCAGCCGGCTCATCGCTGCCCTCAATTTCCTGAGCACCTGCGACTCCAATCGCCTCTTCACCGGCCGGCGGCTCCTCACCTTCTTCGAAATGTCCAAAGTAGTGGCGAACCGCTACGCTGATACGCTCCAGCGTCTTCTCGCCAATGCCCGGAATCTCCTCGAGCTGCTCGGGCGTCATGTCGGCCAGACCTTCTACTGTGGTGATGCCGGCAGCAACCAGCTTCTGGATGATGCCTTCGCCAAGCTCCGTAACCTGCTCAATGGGAGTGGAAGGTCCGCCGGTGAGCGCCTGCATCTGCTGCTCCACTTCTTGCCGCTTCTCTTCCTCGCTCTTGATGTCGATCTTCCAGCCCAGCAGTTTCGCCGCAAGCCTGACGTTTTGTCCCTTCTTGCCGATCGCAAGCGAAAGCTGCGTGTCGTCCACGATCACTTCAAGCTGCTTCTCGCCCAGGTCGGTAATCGAAACACGGCTCACCTTCGCCGGCTGCAAAGCCTTCTCAGCAAAGGTCGTAATCTCTTCCGAAAACTCGATGATGTCAATCTTTTCGCCACGGAGCTCGCGAATGATTGATTGCACCCGCATACCCTTCATGCCCACGCAGGCGCCCACGGGATCAACGTCCTTATCACGGCTCTGTACCGCGATCTTGGTGCGTTCGCCCGCCTCACGCGCAATCGCGCGAATCGCCACGGTGTTGTCATAAATCTCGGGAACTTCCGACTGGAACAGGTTCGACACCAGCTCCGGCGCCGCTCGCGACACGATCACCTGGGGGCCCTTTGCAGCACGATCCACCTTCAGCAGAACCACCCGCACTCGCTCGCCAATCGTGAACTGTTCCAGTCGCGACTGCTCGCGCTTCGGGCAGCGTGCCTCGGCCTTGCCCAGGTCGTATATGACGTCCTGTCCCTCGATGCGTTTCACCGTCGCGTTTAGAACTTCCTTCTCACGATGCGCATACTCCTGGAAAACCGTATCCCGCTCGGCCTCGCGCACCTTTTGAAAAATTACCTGCTTCGCGAGCTGTGCAGCGATGCGACCCAGCGGAGTGGTGTCCTTGTACATCCGGATCTCGCTACCAACCTCCACGCCCGGCGCAAGCTCGTTCGCCTCTTCCAGCGTGATCTGGTTGACGGGATCTTCGAGTTCATCGTCGTCGGTCACCACGGTCTTGTAGACGTACGCCGTAATCTCGCCCGTGTCCTTGTTCAGTTCCCCGCGCATGTTTTCCTGGGTCTTGTAGTACTTGCGCGTGGCCAGGGCGATCGCCTCTTCCACGGCGCCTACCACGATCTCGGCGTCAATGCCCTTCTCGCGACTCAGGAGTTCGATACTTTGATATAAAGCGCTGGCCATACTTTTCTTACTCTCTCGATTGTTCCGGCACCAGCCCTGCGGCCGGCCGCGTTCGTAAATTGTTGTTCAGGAGTTCTCGGCGTCTTCGTCCCTGACTTTGCGCGTGAGCGCACCCTTAAATCTCCGGGATCAGCTCCGCCTTCTCGATGTTCTCAAGAGGGATCTCCACCTTGTCCACGCCTGCTTTGCGGCTCTTGCTGTTCTGATGCATCGCCGCAAGATCAAGCATGATCATTTTCCCCGAGCCCGCCTCAAGCCGGCCTCTCCAATGCCGGTTGTTACGAACGGGTTCGAATGTCTGCACCTTCACAAGGCACCCCACGAAACGCTCAAAATCTTCCGCTTTCGTCAACTTCCGATCCAGTCCCGGCGAACTCGCTTCCAGCGTATATTCGTCTCCCGGCACCAGGTCCTCTACATCCAGCAACACCCCAAAATCACGACTGAAAACCTGGCAATCCTCGTGGGTGACCCCGGACAGTTGTTCAACACTCAACTTGCCTTCAATCAACCGCTCCGGAAGCCCTTCGCCTCCTGCGGCAATTTGCGCCTTTAACTCTTCTCGGGCCTGCGCATTCTTCTCAAGGAAGACCCGCAAGACCCTTTCCTTGGCTGGACCGGAAAGCTCAAGGTCCACAACATCCAAACCGTGCGACGTGGCCACCCGTTCCGCCGCCTTCCGAATTTCTTCCAGCTTCGCAGCCATTTCTTAGCCGCCCCGTGTGCTCATTTCAAAGGAGTTCCCGGCAACTACCAGCGGCCGCTCCGGGCAACATTGACACCAAATAAAAAGTGGGCTTTAAGCCCACTCATCTCTCCGCCAGCCGGTGAACTCACGGGCAACACAGACGGACAAACTCGTTCGCATCTCTAGAATACGGCCTTTTCTGTGGAAATTCAATGTGCCGCGATTCCCCCAGCAGGCTCCTCGTTCAAAAGTGCGCCACCGCGCCGGTTCCCATTGTGACGCACACTTGAGACTCCGGGGAAAATCTCCCGCCCTGCTCTTTAGTTGTAAACCGTTTCAGTAATCCGTCAAATCACCGTCCTGAGAACCGAAAGTAACAGCAGCTTTCGTTGTGTAATCAACGACTTACGTAAGTGGCACCCCGGAGGTACATTGTTACCACTATCGGGGAGCAGCATTTGTATCCAGCAAACGGAATAATTGCTGAGTTCAGTGATGCGAACCCTCTACCAGCGCGTGCTCGTCACTCTTTTGTCGACAATCGTTCTCGCGGCAGCGGGTGGGTTGGGCGGATATCTTCTCGGTCACGCGTACGCAATCCGCCAGGCCGGGTCGCGACTGGATCAGTATGCGAACCGCATTCTCCTTGAAACCGTAGACTCCACGTCCGAATCCCGCGCCGTGCTCGCAACCATGAATGGTTCGCCCTATCCGCTCTGTTCAGACGCCGAGATTGAATACTTTCGCCAGCTGATCTTTCAATCGCAATTCCTCAAGGCAGCCGGCCGCATGCACGGCGGCCACATTGAGTGTTCCACGACCGCCGGTCGGAACCCTTTCCCGGATACGCAATACCAACCTGTGATGCAAAAGCGGGACGGCGTAAGAATTTACAAGAACCTGCCGCCATTTCGCGTCGACGAACAGAACGTAGTGGTGGTTCAACTCGGCGAGTCTTTCATCGTTTACAACCCCTATAACTTCGTCTCGCTTGCCGCTCCACCGATGCACTTCGCCGCAACCGCCGTCGACATGTCGACCCACCAGGTTCGCCAGATGGTTGGGGACAGCCCCAACATATCGGACGACATCCTGGCTCGCAACCAAAAGGCTAAGGTTGGTGACACGCTTTACGCTAGCCGCTGCTCGAACGAGTTCGGCAGTTGCTTGACGGCATACATCTCCATCCCCGATGCCCTCACGATGAATCGTGGCTACTCGATAGTGTTCATGGGAATGGGTGGTTTTTTCGGTGCGCTATCGGGATTGCTCTTTCCCATGCTCTACAGCCGCAACAAGAGCGTGGAGCAGCAACTGATCCGTGCCATTCGTGCCGACGCTCTCACCGTGGCCTATCAGCCGATCGTCGATCTCGCCACCGGCCACATCGTCGAAGCTGAAGCGCTGGTTCGCTGGACCGACGAGTATAAGAACGCCGTCAGCCCAGATGTATTTGTCAAGATTGCCGAAGAACGCGGATTCGTCGGCGAAATCACAAGGCTTGTCCTGCGTCATGCACTTCGTGATTTCGGCGCTACGCTTCGCGCGCGTCCCAGCTTCCGCATCAACGTGAATATCGCCGCCGCTGACCTTGCTGACAGCAACTTCATCCCGATGCTCGATAAGCATCTTACCGACTCTGAAGTTTCGCCCCGCAATATCGGCATCGAGATCACAGAAAGCTATACCGCGCGCCAGCAGGTCGCCCGGAACACGATCCTTCGTCTTCGCCAGCGCGGGCATTACGTTGCCATCGACGATTTCGGCACGGGCTACTCGAGCCTTGCTTATCTGCATGACCTCTCCGTCGACGCCATCAAAATCGACAAGGCCTTCACCAAGGCGATCGGGACCGATGCGGTCACCGTCTCGATTCTTCCGCAGATCCTCACCATGGCCGAGACTCTGAATCTGCGCGTCGTCGTTGAAGGCATCGAGACCAAGCCCCAGGCCGAATACTTCGCCACCGGTCATCAGGACATCCGCGCACAGGGCTGGCTCTTCGGCCGTCCGGTTCCCGCCCGCATCTTCCTCCAGATGCTCGATGAAGAGGAAGCACGCCTTAGCAGACAAGCCGAAGATGAATATCCCAGCGGCGCCACTCTTGCAGCATTCTAATCAGAGCTTCCGAACAGAGAATGTGATGGAGTTTGGCGCATCGCGCCGCGTCGCGCAACAATATTGAAATGAGATGTGTTCGGTCTCAGCGCTGGCGCTCTTTTTCTTCGCTGCGCTCTCCGGCTGCATCATATCTGCAAAACTCCTCAGCCGCTCCGATCGCAAGAGCCGGAATCAATCGCAAGCACCTCGACCACGACGCTAACTTGCCCCATCCCGCTGACGAAATAAAAACCGCGATGCGGAAGTAGAGAACATGGACTCGCAACATGAATCTCCGTCTGAGCAACTCGAACTTCTAAGCAAAGCCTTCTCCGACCAGTTGCTCGCCTGCCTTCAAGAATGCGCGCATGGCAGACGCGGCCTGTTCTCCGATGTCGCTTTGGTCGAAGATGAAGTGAGCAATCGCGAGTGGCCTGAAGCGCTCCGCCTCCGCGAACTCGCCCAGGCATTGCAAAATGTCTTCGCCCAATACGAGCAGCGCAGCGCACTCTGCGACGAGTTTCTCGACCTCTGTTCAATGCACGGCGAGAGTCACCCCGGCGAACCGCGCCTCGCGCGCATGTTTCTGGCTCGCATTGAAAGGGGTGAGGTCGGAACTTCTACGCAAGATCCGAACAAGCCATGGTAGTCCTGCACGCATTTCTCGCTCTTGCCGCGGGCTTCCTCGCAATCGCGTTGCTCGTCACCATCATGACCGCGCTGCTCAATAAGCTCACACCATCGTGGGTTGCCGAAGGCAGCCACCCAGAGCCGGGCTATATCTTTGTCAATCTCGGTTACTCATTTGTTGCCGCCGCTGTGGGTGGTTACATCACTGCATGGATTGCCGGAGACAATCCTCTGATCCACGTGCTCGCTCTGGCAATCGCTGCTTTGCTGCTCGCCGCGCTAAGCGCCCTGCAGCATCGGGGTCAGCAGCCCGTTTGGTACTTGCTCGCACTTGTTGCGATCACGCCTGTCGGCGTCTTCGCAGGTGGACTCATCCGCCTGCGCGTGCTGGGCGTGCTCTGATTGCCTGCGGACCCTTGTCTCCCAAAAAAAGAAGCCGCTCGGTCAGATCGACCAGGCGGCTCTTCAGTTGAGAAAAACGTCTCTCTACCAGCGAACTCCTACCGTTACCGGGATGATACGCGTATCAGCATCCACGCTTGTCGTGCCCAGTCCATTTGCCTGAGTCGTGATCGAAGGAGTCAAGACATTCAGGTAGCGCGCTTCCGCAAACACCTTCATCTTGCCATCGCCATTCCAACCCGCGAAGCGGTGCGCGATACCGAGGCCGCCATTCCATCCACCCTGGTTGCTGGAATAATGGCCGACCACTACGTTTTGGGTCACGACGCCGCAATAAAAGTAAGTGCAATACTGCTGCTGCTGGGGATCCGTAAAGCTCGTCACCGATCGATAGAATCCGCCGCCACCCACCAGGTACAAGTCCACTGCACTCTTCGGGGTCAAATCGATCACCGGATCAAGCGTGAGTGACCAGATGTGCACGTGCCCGCCCGTCGCCGCTGCCTCAGCGATGATCTGTCCGGGCAGTTTGCTGTCAATGAACTGATATTCCACCATCAAACTGGCGTTCTGATTGAAACGATACCCTGCGCCAACCGTGATGTTACCGCCCCATGAAATGTGCTGCGCTGAATCTTCGGTTGGAGCGTTGAAGCCGCCCCCAACCTCGTACGTCAGGTGACTCCTCACCCCGCCCGTCCCTCCACCGCCACGTGACCGATTGTCATACTGGCCACCGCCCGATCCGGACGCTCCAGGTGCTGCAGGGAGTGACGCGTCCGCCAGACTGGCGCTGTCGGCAAGTTGAAGCGTGTTCGAACTCGATTCTGTTGAAGAAACCGTATTAGAACTCGAATATGCCGCTGAATCGTCAGCAGCGGATACAGCCTGGGCGCTCGCAGAGCCGAGTGCAAACGCGAACGCAGCACCTAGCACGGCCGTGTGCCTCATGAGCGACAGACAGCGAACTGAATTCATTTCCTGTACCTCGCAAGAGATAAGTACCTGTAAATGGGAAACTGGAACATCCCCCGTAAGGACTTAGACTCCATTTCGATTTCAAAGTTGCTTGAAACCGTCAGATAACGAAAGGGCCGGAGCACCCCCTCCAGCCCTTTGCCTTAAAGCAACCAAACCACGCCTAACATCTATCCCTGGATATCGAATTGCTCCGGGTGCAACGTCGGATCGCTCTTGATGAGGATGTTTTTGCCCACCAGGTCTTCAAGTTCATTGATCCAGCTTCCGTTGTTCCCCTTCAGTGCCTTCACAGTCTCCGGATGCACCCTCAGCATCACATCGGGCCCCTCCAGATGCTTTTTCATCTTGCGCATTTCGATATAGATTTCGTTAGCTACCGTAGTTGGGCCTTTCACCATGCCAGTCGCCTGGCAGGTTGGGCAGGGAACTGAAAGCGTCCGCTCCAGCGACTGCTTTACGCGTTTGCGCGTGATCGCCACCAGGCCGAAGTCGTTAAACTGTAGAACCTTCGTCGGCGCCCGGTCCGTCTTCAATGCCTCTTCCAGCGCCGCCATCACCTTGAAGCGATTCTTGCGCTCATCCATGTCGATGAAGTCGATGACGATGATGCCGCCCAGGTCGCGCAACCGGATCTGTCGCACGATCTCCGGAATCGCATCGAGGTTCGTCTTCAGGATGGTATCTTCAAGCCGCGCCGTCTTGCCCACATACTTGCCCGTGTTGATGTCGATCGCCACCAACGCTTCAGTCTGGTTGATCACAATCGATCCACCGGACTTCAGCCACACCTTCGAGCGCAGCGCTTTCGAAATCTCATCCTGAATGCCGAAGTGCTCAAAGAGTGGTGTGTCCTTCGTGTAGAGCTTCACTCTCCGCACCAGGTTCGGCGAGAAGCGATTCAGGAACCGCACAATCCGCTCGTAATCTGCCTCCGAGTCCACCCAGATCGATGAGAAATTGCTGCTCACCTGGTCGCGCAGAATGCGCTCGATTAAAGACAGATCGTGATAAATCAGCGCTGGGGATTTCGAGCCTTCCGATCGCTGCTTGATTTCGTCCCAGAGGTGAATCAAGAAGCGCAAATCCGCCCGCAATTCTTCTTCCGATGCACCCTCTGCTGCGGTGCGAACGATGAAGCCGCCCGAAGCGTCTCCGCGCTCGTGAGTCAGAATTCTCTTCAGCCGCTGGCGCTCTTCATCCGACGCAATCTTGCGGCTCACTCCAACGTGTGTAACCGTCGGCATAAACACCAGGAACCGGCCCGGTAGCGCAATGTGGCTCGTGATGCGCGCGCCCTTCTTCGCAATGGGCTCCTTCGCAATCTGCACCAGGATCTCCTGGCCCGGCTTCAGCAGGTCCGAGATGATCGGCAGATCCGATGTCTGCGCCGAACGCCGCGACTGCCCGCGCCGGTCGCCCGGACGATGTCCGCGATCCCCGCGATCCCCACGGTCTCCGCGCCCGCGCCGGCCACGTCCACCGCGTTCCCGCCGCTGCGGAGGTTGTCCATCACCGGAGGGCTGGCTCTCTGCCCCGGCCACTTCCTCTTCCTCTTCCTCAACTTCGTCCGCGGCCTCTTCGCCATTCTTGTCGTCGAAATCCATCTGGATACGATGGTCGAGATGCGCCTCTTGCAGCATCTCGCCCAGCTCGCCCGAGCGGATCTGCGTGTGCAGCTTCTCTTCTTCTTCGTAATCGTCGAGATCGTGTTCCTCGCCCTTGTGGTGATGACCGGAAAGGTCGTACTCCTCGCCCTCGATGATCTCCTCTTCCACTAATCCGGTTCCGGGTGAAAACGTCGACGCCTGTGCAGGTTTCGGCGTTTCGCCCGTTCGCGCGGACGATTCGTGACTCTCAGTGGGCTCACCGTCTGATCTCTTCTTCTTGCCGCCAAGACCGAATAGCCGGAACTCCGCCGGGGGCATTGGATCCACATTATGCGAAGCGCTCCGATCCCCCTCGAATTCAGTGCCCTCGTTCCTAGTGTGTTCCGTGCCACTCTCTGATGACTCGGCTGTGTACCCAATCTCCGGCTCTGAAAAAGCACCCAACTCAGGTTCAACCGACTCGGCGAGTTCGTTCTCAGTAGCAGGCTCGCCGATAATCGCATGGGGCTCATACCCACTCGATCCGGCCTCAAACGTCTCCTCGAGCGTACCGTCTTCTGATGTGACCTCAGAGGTCACATCTTCAACGAACTCCTGCTCCTCGATCTGGTCCGCAGAACCTTCTTCTCTGACCGCCTCGGCCTGTACTGTAGCTTCCTCACCCCGGTTGCCGCGGTGCCGAGAGAGCGATTCGCCCGGAAGCAATCCGCTTCCGTCCCAGACAATTGGCGTCTGGATCAATGTTGCAGGCTTGAAGCTCGAAGCTGGCCGCATCGGCTTGGCGGCCTCCGATTCCGGCCCCTCAGTTTCCGCGGGAGTGCCACCGTACTTTGAAAGCGACTCACCGGGTAGTACGAACGGCTCCGGAGCCCTTTCGGATCGCCCGGCACGCGGTGTGGGCGAAGCAAACTCCTTCACCAATTCCGGCTCGGGCGCTGCTGGTGCCTTTACATTCGTCTCGAGGAACTCATCGGAAACCTCAGCAGGAGCAGCGGCGACGTTGCTGCCGCCGCGACCTCCACGGCGACGCCGGCGTCCGCGCCAGCGCTTCGCCCCGGGGTCTTCAGAGTCCTCGCCCGGCTCCGTCTGCTCTGTTCTCTCCGCAGGCGCCGCAAGTTCCACTTCGTCCGATTGGATACTGGCCTCGACCGCCTTGGGCTCACGCTGCTCGCGTCCGCCGCCACGCTGGCCACGATCATGCCCATTGCCATGGCGAATTTCGCGCGGAGGTTGATTGCCGCCGCTGGCCGCTGCTTTCTCCAGTTCATCCGACTCTTCCGGTTCTTCAAGCTCCAGAAAGTCAGTGACGTACAGGAAGGCGTCCCGCTCCAGTCCAATGTCCACAAACGCCGACTGCATGCCGGGGAGCACACGCGTCACACGCCCGTTGTAAATTGAACCCGCCAGGGTGTACTCGTTTTCGCGTTCGTAGTAAATTTCCGCGAGCTGATCGTCTTCTAGAATTGCAAGCCGCGTCTCATGCGGCGTGCTGGAAATACAAATCTCTTTTGCCATCGTGCCTTTCCGCCCAGCGGACTTCGCCTGCTGGGGCAAGCGGCAAGGTGGTGTGGAGATACGCGCGCGAGGGGAGGAACTTGGGAACGTGCCTGAGGGATGACCGTTGTGTAACTCGCAAACCGAAAGAGGCGACATCGCCTACCCAACCGGGTGGCGGCGACCCTGAGCGGCTATCTAGCCTAGCGAGTGTCTCGTTGTGGTGATCCGAAAGCAGAGAGTTTGTGGCCTCCCGAGAAGTCGTTTCCTGGGGCGTGCTGCCACCCGGAACCAACCATGCCCACGCCAACCAGATGATCGACATAAGCGGGGCCGTTAGACGCCGAAGTTCCGTGCGATCTGTTTGCATCGCTGGAAGCATCCGGCTTGCCCGTCTCTGCGTGCTCATTGTGAACCCAATCCTGCCCCGGCGCTCGATCCACATGGACCTCGCCGGATCTGGCATCCCAACCTTGTCCAGCGCCCCCGCCTGCGAATCCGCCCGCCTCACAATGGCCGGCTATTCAACAGTTGCTAAGGACCCAGGCACCGGTAAAGATGCAGTAAGTACTTGCAATCTTTGCTCTTGTGGTCCGGAACGCCCCGGCGATCCCCAAGAGGGTGCTACCCGTTCAATCTTGCCTCCGGATCCTCATCCCAGCGACGGATAATTTTGACGCCGGTGGACCGGAGCACCCTAATCAGTTTACGAACCGGCGCATACGGACATTCATCACGACGCCTAGCGCCAGGAAGGTAAACAACACCGAGGACCCGCCGTAACTCATTAACGGTAAAGGGATTCCGGTGACTGGCATAAAGCCAATGACCATGCCTACATTGACCGCGATCTGGAAGGTCAATACAGCCACGACTCCCATAATAATCAGGGACCCGGGCAGGTCGGCGGCTGTTTGAGCGTTTTGAATCAAACGCATCAATATGAGGAAGTATAGCAGCAGCACAAATACAGCGCCCACAAACCCATGTTCCTCGCTGTATGCCGCAAAGATGAAGTCGGCATGCGGAATTGGGATAAACGCGCCCTGCGTCTGCGTCCCTTTCTCCGCTCCTTTACCCCAGATCCCCCCGGCCCCCACTGCAATTTTCGCCTGCATCACCTGATAGCCAGCACCCCTGGGATCATTGTCAGGATTAATGAACCCGGTGAGCCGCGCCTTCTGGTATGGCTTCAATAGCTTGCCGCTGCTCCAGCCTCCGATGACCAGCACAGTCGCGGCACAGATCAGAATCGTGGCCTGCTTCAGATTGATCCCGCCCAGAAACATCCCGATCACCAGAACCGGCACATACGTCAGCGACGTTCCCAGGTCGGGCTGCTTCAGGATCAGCAGCATCGGAACTCCCACCAGCGCGAACCCCTTTCCAATCTCTTTCCACGTCAGGTTCCGCGCGCCAAGATTGGCGAAGTACCGGGCCACCGCCAGGATCATCACCAGCTTCATCCACTCCGACGGCTGAAACAGCACCGGTCCCAGCTTGATCCAGCGCCTTGCTCCGAGCGCCTTGTGACCGATCCCCGGTATCAGCACCGCCATCAGAGCGAACAGGAAGAACCCATAGACCCATGGCACGAAATCGATCAGCTTGTGATAGTCGATCTTGGCGAAGATGAGCATCGCGATCACGCCTGCGATGATCCAGTAAATCTGCTTGGTGTGGAAGCCGACATACTTCGTATGCAGCGTGGCTGAATAGATCTCGAGCACCGAAATAGTGCACAGCGCCGAGACAATGCCGAACAGAGTCCAGTCAAAATCGCGAAAGCTCATGAAGCGGCGCATCTGGCTCATTGCGATTTCACCTGGGATGCTTTGCCCGCCAGTGCCGGCGAGGTGTTTAGCTTTGCCGATTCAGAACCGGGCTGCGCCGGTTTGCTGTTTCTAAGCTGCGCAGATTTGTCCGGAGCGCTCCCTGGCTTGGCGTCACTGGGCTTGGAATTCTTTGCTGGCCCCGACCCCACTGGCCCAGCTTTTGACGCACTCGAACTCGGCTTGTTTCCAGCAGCTCCGGTCACTGCACCATTCGCACCAACATAAAACTTGCCCGCCTGCATCTTGGTGGCCGGTTGACCTTGCCCGCCCGCAGCCGGGTTCGGTGACGTCCACACCGCTCCCACTTCCACCGGCGGTGGATTTGGAGCCTTCACCGGCATCAGATTGTTTGCTTTCCGCCGCTGCTTCTCCACGTAAGCCGCTACAAACCGCGCTCCGAGCCGAGCCGGAAAATAGCTGAACTCGCCATGCTCCCAGAGCACCGCCACGACGAGCTCCGGATTCCGTCGTGGAACAACGCCAACAAACCATACATTCGGCCGCGTGTTGTGCCCCTTGGTTGTCTTGTCGAGTGCCTGATGGCTCATCACCTGGGCAGTGCCTGTCTTCCCCGCCAGATCAATGCCCTCCAGGTGCGCTGAACCCGCAGTGTGGAAGTAGCCCGGCTGCGTTACTTGCGCCATGCCGTCGGTGATTGTCACCCAGTTATCCGGATCGATCGGTAGATTCACATCGCCAGTGCCCGACAGATTCTCATACAGGTCTTTGCGAAACTCTGCCGGCAACTGATCCGGGAACACAACGTGCGGCCGAACCAGGTGTCCTTCTGACGCGATCCCTCCAATGATCCGCGCCAGTTGCAGCGGCGTCGCCGCAACAGCGCCTTGGCCGATCGCCACGTCCAGCGTCTCGTCCGGATACCATCTGCGGTGGTAATTCTTCATAAGCCAGCGTTGGCTTGGCATCAACCCCGCTTGCTCGCCCGGCAGGTCAATCCCGGTCTTCTGACCGTACCCGAATGCGGTTGCATATTTCGAAATACGATCGATTCCCAGCCTGTCGCCAAGCTGGTAATAGAAGGTGTCGCACGAGTAAGGAATCGCATTGTGAATATCAACCGCGCCATGCTTCTCATCGCAGTGATGGAAATACCCGTAAGGCCCCCAGCCGCCTGCGCAGTTCACGTGCATGTCCTGCGCGACGCCTTCCTGCAATCCCGCTACCGACATCAAAATCTTGAACGTTGAACCCGGCGCCAGCTGCGCCTGGATCGCCTTGTTCATCAACGGGTGATCCGGATCTGTAATCAGCTTGTTCCATTCACCGCGATCGATCTTCACCGCAAACAAATTAGGATCGAAACTAGGCCGCGACACCATTGCGAGGATCTCGCCGTTCCTCGGATCCATCGCTACAATGGCGCCGTTGCGATCCCCTAGCGCCAGCTCTGCCGCGCGCTGCAAATCGTTATCGATCGTTAGCTTCAAATCCTGTCCCGGAACCGCATGCTGAATTCCGAGGAAACCCACCTCGCGCCCGTGACTATCCACAATCACATCCCGTGAGCCGTCCTCCCCGCGCAGGACCTCGTCGTACATCTCCTCCACGCCGCCCTTGCCAACCACATCGCCGGGTTCATACGCCGCATAGCGGGTCTGGTTCAAATCCTCTTCACTTACCTCG
>Ga0308175_100001833_pt1 | contig 14379 bp, 13 predicted proteins | sample PhyCR1_3_FD_203893 | JGI IMG/M metagenome (GOLD analysis project Ga0308175, IMG submission 203893) | Soil microbial communities from UC Gill Tract Community Farm, Albany, California, United States - DLSLS.C.R1 | ecosystem: Environmental > Terrestrial > Soil > Agricultural land | place: USA...
CCGACGCGCTGCGCAACGACGAGCGCGTCCAGGCCGCCTACCTCGGAGCGTGACGTCGTGATCATCGCCGGAATCGGTGCCAACGCCTTCTGGCTCCTGTACCTCTGGCTCGGCTCGGCGATCGCCGCCAGCTGGATTTCGAACTACAAGGGCTTCGGCGAGAAGTGGGGCCTCGGAACGGGGCTGCTCCTCAGCATCGTCGGCGTCATCGTCTGGCTGATCGTGCCCGCCCGGACCGACTCGAAGTGGGCGGCCCGCCGCCGCGGCGAGGACCCGGACAAAGTCACGACGGCGTAGGCGCTTTTCGCCGGCGCTCAGCGCCTGCCCTCGGCGTGCGACCGGCGCGGTCGACGTCGGTGAGCGCGACGTTACCCACACATACTGTCGGTAGCGTCGCACTCAGCGCCCACGCGCGTCCGCGCTGAGCGCCAGCTACAGCCCTACACCGTCGACGGGCGCATGCGCTGCTCGTCGATGGCGGCGAAGCCGATGGTGTTCTCGTCGCCGGCGGCCGTGCCACTGCGGCGCGCCTCCTCGGCTACGGAGTCGGCGACCGCGGGGGCCACGTCGCGGTTGAAGACCGACGGGATGATGTAGTCCTCGCGCAGCTCGACGTCCTGGACGATCTTGGCGATGGCGCGGGCGGCGGCCATCTTCATCTCCTCGGTGATCCGGTCGGAGCGCACGTCGAGCGCGCCGCGGAAGATGCCGGGGAAGCAGAGGACGTTGTTGATCTGGTTCGGATAATCCGAACGCCCGGTGGCCATGATCCGCACGCGCGGCCCGGCCTCCTCCGGGGTGACCTCGGGCGTCGGGTTGGCCATTGCGAACACGAGCGCGTCCTGGTTCATGGCGTCGAGTGACTCGGGCCGGATGATGCCCGGCCCGCTGAGGCCGACCAGCAGGTCCATGCCCTCGAGCAGGTCGTTGGGATCGCCGTCGCGGCGGTCGGGGTTCGTCGACTCGGCGTACCAGCGCTTCATCTCGGGCATCGAGCCGTCCTGGTAGTCCGAGCGATCGGTGTGGATCGCGCCGCGCGAGTCGCAGCCGATGATGTTGCGCACGCCGGCGTTCATGAGGATCTGCGTCACGGCGATCCCAGCGGCGCCGAGACCGACCATCAGCACGTTGAGGTCCATCAGGTCGCGGCCGGTGAGCTTGCAGGCGTTCAGCAATGCCGCCAGCACCACCACCGCGGTGCCGTGCTGGTCGTCGTGGAAGACCGGGATGTCGAGCTCGGCCTTCAGCCGGCGCTCGATCTCGAAGCAGCGTGGCCCCGAGATGTCCTCGAGGTTGATGCCGCCGAATCCGGGCGCGATCCGCTTGACGGTCTCGACGATCTCGTCGGGGTCCTTCGTGTCCAGGCAGATCGGGAACGCGTCCACGCCGGCGAACTCCTTGAAGAGCATCGCCTTGCCCTCCATGACCGGCATCGCCGCGCGCGGGCCGATGTCGCCGAGGCCGAGCACCGCGGTCCCGTCGCTGACGACGGCCACCGTGTTGCGCTTGATCGTGTACTGGAACGCCTTCTCGGGATCCTCCGCGATCGCTGTGCACACGCGCGCCACGCCTGGCGTGTAGGCCATCGACAGGTCGTCGCGGGTCTTCAGCGGCATCTTGTTGTGCTGTTCGATCTTGCCGCCGAGGTGCATCAGGAACGTGCGATCGGTCGTGTCGATCACGGTGACGCCCTCGAGCGCGTCGATCGCGCCGGTGATCGCGTCCCACTGCTCCGGACCGGCGGCATCGACCGTGATGTCGCGAATCAGCTTGTCCTGCGAGATGTCGACGATGTCGATCGCGCCGATGACGCCGCCGACGCCCCCGATAGCGCTGGCGACCTGGCCGAGCATGCCCGGGCGGTGGGCGATCTCGATGCGAATCGTGAGGGAGTACTGGGCAGAGACAGAAGCCATCCGGGCGGGGATCCTATTCCGCCCGCTCAGCAGGCGGAGGCTCGCCGCGGCAGTGCCGCGTCGAGGTGACGACGAAGTCGCCCGACCATCAGCCGTATGTTCCGCGCCGGTCCGTACAGTGTCGCGGGTCATGGCGGACGGCAACGGCAAGGCCCCGGGCGAGCTCTTCCTCATCGATGGCAACAGCCTTGCCTATCGGGCGTTCTTTGCCCTGCCGGAGTCGATCGCCACCTCGACGGGTTTCCCGACGAACGCGATCTTCGGGTTCGCGTCGATGCTGGTGAAGATCCTGACCGAGCACGGGCAGAAGCCCACGATCGTCGTCTGGGACGCCGGCGCCAGCGGCCGCAAGGAGGTCTACGCCGACTACAAGGCGCAGCGAACCTCGCGGCCGGACCTGCTCAAGCAGCAGTGGCCGCACCTCGAGCCGCTCGTGGAGGCGTTCGGCTATCGCAACGTGTCAGTCGAGGGCTGGGAGGCCGACGACGTGATCGCGACGCTGGCCGAGCGCGGGCGCGAGGAGGGGCTGCAGGTCACGATCGTCACCGGCGATCGCGACGCCTTCCAGCTGATCGATCCCGAGGGCCGCGTGAAGGTCATGGCGACCGCGCGCGGGATCACGGACACGAAGCTCTACGACCACGAGGCGGTGCGTGACCGCTACGGGATCCCGCCCGAGCTGATCCCAGACTTCTACGGGCTCAAGGGCGACACGTCGGACAACATCCCCGGCGTCCCCGGCATCGGCGACAAGACCGCAAGCGAGCTGCTGCAGCGGTTCGGCGACCTCGAGACCGTGCTTGGCTCGATCGACGAGATCTCCGGCGCCAAGCGCAAGCAGAACCTGGTCGAGCATGCCGACAACGCGCGGATCTCCAAGCAGCTGGCGACGATCAATCGCGCGGTTCCCGGTGTCGACGTCGACCCCGAGGAGGTCGCGGCGCAGGAGCCCGACCGCTCGCGCCTGCGCGAGGTCTTCCGCGAGTTCGAGCTGCGCGACCCGCTGCGGCGCCTCGAGGAGTGGCTGGGCGACGCGGACGCCGCCGCGCCGGCCCCGGCGGCATCGACCACGCTGAGCGCGCGGCTGCGCGAGGGCAGCGTCGCGGACATCGCGTCGCTGCCGGAAGGCGAGGTCGCGATCGCGATGCAGGCGCCTGAAGCCGCCGAGGGCGCGCTCTTCACCGAGGAGACCGAGTGGCGCTTCGGCGCGGCGGCCGGCGGCCAGGTGCTCGTCGGCGCGGCCGACGGGCCCGAGGCGCTGATCCTCGCGTGCGGCGAGCGGCCGGTGCTCGCGCACGACGTCAAGTCGTTCGGCGCGATCCCGCAGCACGTCGGCCACGACACGCTGCTGGGCGCGTTCCTGCTCGAGCCCGCGCGCCGCGGCTTCCCGTTCCGCGAGGTCTGCGAGGAGCGCGGCTTCGCCACCGATCTGAAGGACGCCAGCGCGTCGGACGCCGTGCTCGTGCAGGCGCTGACGAAGTGGCAGCGCGAGCAGATCGCCGACCGCGGCCTGCAGCGCCTGCTCGACGAGGTCGAGCTGCCGCTGATCGAGGTGCTGCGTGGGATGGAGGTCGAGGGCGTTCGCCTCAACACCGACCGGCTGGCGGGGATCAGCCGCCGCGTCAAGGACGAGGTCGCGACGCTCGAGCGCGAGATCTGGGAGCTGGCCGGGACCGAGTTCACGATCGGCTCGCCGCAGCAGCTCGGCGAGGTGCTCTTCAACAAGCTCGGGCTGTCGAAGAAACGCCGTGGCAAGACCGGGTTCTCGACCGACGCGCGCGTGCTGCAGTCGATCCGCTCCGAGCACGAGATCGTTCCGAAGATCGAGCGCTGGCGCGAGCTCAACCAGCTCGTCAAGACCTACCTCGACGTACTGCCCGGCCTCGTCGACGCACGCTCGCGGCTCCACACGACCTTCCTGCAGGCCGGCGCGACCACCGGGCGGCTTGCATCGACGAACCCGAACATGCAGAACGTGCCGGTGCGCACCGAGCTGGGCCGCGAGATCCGCGGTTGCTTCGAGGCCGAGGCGCCGGACGTGCTGATCAGCGCCGACTACTCGCAGGTCGAGCTGCGGGTGCTCGCCCACGTGGCCGACGAGCCGGTGCTCAAGGAGATCTTCAAGCGCGGCGAGGACGTGCACACGGCCACGGGCTCGCGCGTGTTCGGCAAGCCGGCCGAGGCGCTCACGCCGATGGATCGCTCGAAGTCGAAGATGATCAACTACGGGATCGTCTACGGGCTCAGCGACTACGGCCTCGCCGACCGACTGAACATTCCGCGCGAGGAGGCCAAGGCGTTCATCGACGCCTACCTCGAGCGCTTTCCGAAAGTCGCGGCGTTCATCACGGGAACGATCGAGCAGGCGACCGAGCAGGGTCACGTGACGACGCTCTTCGGCCGCCGCCGGCAGATCCCGGAGCTCAAGGCGCGCAACTACCAGGTGCGGACGCTGGGCGAGCGGCTCGCGGTGAACACCGTGATCCAGGGCACGGCCGCGGACGTGATGAAACTGGCGATGGTGCGCTGCAACGCCGCGCTGCGCGAGCAGAGGCTGAAGACGCGCCTGATCCTCACGATCCACGACGAGCTGCTGTTCGAGGCGCCGCCCGAGGAGGTCGACGCCGCCGTGGAGCTGATCCGGCGCGAGATGGCGGCCCCGTGGGAGCACGAGCCGGCGCTGGAGGTCGACGTCGGCGTCGGCGCGACCTGGTTGGAGGCGAAGTAGCCGGTGGACCGCGGCCTTGCAATCGCGCTGACCGCCACGGTCGGCGGCGCCGTGGCGCTGCAGGCGCCGATCAACTCGCACCTGGGCAAGAGCGTCGGGAGCTTCCAGGCTGCCTTCCTCTCGTTCGCGATCGGCACCGTCGCGCTGCTGTTCATCGCCGCGGTGGCGAAGGGCGGCCTCGGCGGCGTGCGCCACGCGACCGAGCCGCCGTGGTACTACCTCACCGGCGGCCTGCTCGGAGTCGCCTACGTCAGCACCGTGCTGGTGACCGTCCGAACCCTTGGCGCCGGCGGCGTGACCGCCGCGACGATCGCCGGGCAGCTGACGCTGGCGGTCATCATCGACCAGCTCGGCATCCTGCACGTGGCACAGCGGTCGATCACGGCCTCGCGCGTCGTCGGGATCGCGCTGCTGGCCGTGGGCGTGTTCCTGATCGTCCGCAAGTGAGCGTTCAGCGCCGGCGGACGCTGAACGTGGCGCTCGACGCCATCGAGCGGTTGCCGGCGGAGTCGAGCGCGACGATGGTCAGCCGGTAGCGGCCGACCCCAAGACGGCGCGTCCGCTTGCCCGGGACGACGCTGACCGTGCGGTTGCCGGCCGGAAGAGCGAATGTGGCGCCACGGACGCGCTTCGCGCCGCGCCTGATGGTGATGGTCACGCGCGCCGACTCCGACAGCGTGAGCGTGAGCTTCAGCGCCCTGCGGCTGCCGTGGCGCACGCGGCGCGGCACAAGCCGCAGCCTGGTGATCGCCGGGGCCGTGCGATCGGTCGTGTCGACCGGCGGTGGCGAGGACCCAGGCGGTGAGCCCCCCGGCGGCCCGGCCGGTGGCCCGGTCACGTTCACGGGGACCGTCGCGACGTTGCTCGCCCCGGCGGCGTTCGTTGCACGGAAGCGGACCTGGTCGGCGCCGCCTGCCGTAGCGCCGGCCGTGTAGGCGACGGTTCGCGCCGCCAGGTCGATCGGCGCCAGCGTGCCGAGGATCGGCGCGGACACGATCTCGGGAACGGGGCGCCACCCGTTGCATGAGAGTGAGAGCGTGACGGACGCGCCGTGGTCGACGGCGACCGGCGCGCCGTCGGCGCAGGTGGGAGCGACCGTGACGAACCGCGTCACCTGGGTGCGGTAGGGCGCGTTCGTGTACCAGGCCGCTGCGAGGCCGGCGGTCGCGTCCGCCGGCGCCGACGGGAAGCGGCACGAGGAACCGAGAGCGACCTCGGACGCGACGGCTGCGCCGTCGCCGACGTCGTCGGCGAGACAGCCGTCGGCGCCCCACCGGAACACCACGAAGCTGTCCGTGCCCGTCGCGACGACGCCGGTTGGCCAGTTGTTCCCCGACTGCGCGCCGTCGAGCTGCAGGCGCGCGCCGACGACGCCCGTGTCGGCGAGGTCGCCCGCTGCCAGCGGTCGCACCAGGACGTCAGCGTTCGAGCTGTCGGTCTCGATCCAGCCGACCAGGGCGTTGCCCGCGCCGTCGACCGCCAGGAGGGGCGACTGCTGCTCGTAGGAAACCGGGACGCCGTCGTCGAGCCCCGTCGCGCCGCTGCCCTGCGCGGTCATCGTCGTCGTGTCGAGCCGCCGCGCCTGCAGCTTCCGGCCGCTTGTGTTCTTGATCCAGACGACGGTCGCGACATCGCTCGCCAGCCCGATCTGGACGTCCTCGGCGATCGTGCCCAGCGAGCCGGCGGGATACAGCTCGGTGGGCGAGCCGACGCTGCCGTCCGTGCCGACCTTCACGGCGACCACCCGTCCCGGGCCGCCCTGGGCCATCGCGACGATCAGGTTGCCCTGGCCGTCGACGGCGCCGGCGGCGGAGTAACCGTTCCCTAGCGGCGCGACCGTGCCGAGCACGCCATCGGCGTCGATGCTCCTGGCTTCGATGGCGGGGTTCGAGTTGTCGTCGCGGATCCACAGCGCCCAGGTCGATCCCGACGACCCCGCGCGCAGCGCCACGGGGCTCTCGACGCGACCGCCGTTCGTGACGACTGAGGAGTCGTAGAGCACGAGCTCATCCGACGTGCTGCTCGGCGTGAACGTGCGCACCACGAGCTTCCCGCCGAGCCCGGGGCCGAGCAGATAGGCAAGGCGCACGGAGTCGTTGCCGGAGACCGCGAGTGCGTCCTGCGCGAAGAAGTTGCTGATGGTGTTCCCGGCGAACGCACGGCGTTCGCCGACGGTGCCGTCGGCGGCGACCCGGCGTACGACGTAGCTGCCGGCGTTGGTCGGGTCGTATTCGAACCACGCAGTCCACACGGCGCCATCCGGTGTGACGACGACCTGGACGTTTGCCGGCTCGTAGGACGAGTCCTCGACACCCGGCGTCAGGTCGATCGGCGCGGGGTCCCACGCGGCCGGAGCCGGCGCACCGAGTGCGCCGGTTGCGACAGCCGCGGCCGTCACGGCAAGACGGCGGATCGTCCTTGAAGACATGGCCCGCGGCGATCCTATGCCGCCGGTGACGCGGCGGACAACCCTGTCGATCAGGCGGCGTCCTCTGGCTCGGGCTCGTCGTCGCCGTCGCGGATGTCCTGCGCGACGAGGTCCTTGAACGGCTTGAGGCGCTCGAAGAGCTCCTCGGGATCGACGGCTTCCGTGGGCTTGTCGGACCCCACCAGCCACGGCGCGGCCTCGGTCGCTGCCTGCCAGCCGACCTCCTCGGGCTCCGCCCCGCCGGCCGCGAGCGCGTCTTCCTCTTCGCCGCCGGCGATCGGCTCGACGCGGTCGAGATAGATGTTCGTGAAGCCATTGCGCTGGGCCTCGTGGTACTCGATCCGCGCGCGGCGGCCCTGCGCCGCCTTGGCGGCCGCGCCGATCTGCTCGCGGAAGGTCGTGTACTCGCCGCCGCCGTCGTCCTTGACCACGAAGCGCGTGTGGCCCGACCGGGTCTGGTTCTCCTCGACCGTGACGATCTTCACGTCAGCGACCATGTCGCAGGTAGTACCCGGCGATACAATTCGCACAAGCAGGGAGAAGGAGAGGCGCAGATGTCTGCACTGCGGATGCCGCATCCATTCGCGCGCCATCCCGAGGTGGCGCGGGCCATCAGCGACGGGTTCTGGGTGATCGCGATGGGGGCCATCGGCTGCTACGCGTTCTTCGTCGCGTTGGGCGCGATCAAGCCAAACGAGGTCGCGGGGGTCTCGATCGCCGTCGGCGTGCTCGTCGTGCTCTGGGCGCTGCGCGCCTGGAGCAACGCCCACCTCGCCGCGCACGACCGCGACCCGCGGCTGGCGCATGCGCGCGAGCGTCGCGGGTTCTAGAGCTCGAGATCCAGCCAGACGCGGTCGCGCACCGGGATGCCGTCGGCCGTCAGGTCCTCCGGATAGCCGCGCCGTGGCGTGAAGGCGTCGCGCTCGATCGAGCGCAGGCGAAAGCCACAGCGCTGGTAGAAGCGCAGGGTGCCGATGTCGGCCGTGGCGGTCGCGACCGTCATGAGCGCCCGGCCGTCGCCGCGCGCGAGCGCGACGGCATGCTCGATGAGCGCGCGCCCGATGCCGTGGCCGCGGCAGTGGTCGGCGACCGCCATGTTCAGGATCTCGCCTGCGGCCAGCTGCAGGTGGCCGACGATCTCCTCGCCGACGCGCGCGACGAGCACGGTCCCGGCGCTGATGTAGCCGTCGAGCTGCTCGGCCGAGTCCTCGGCTTCCTCGAACAGGGCGCGCAGCTGCGCGCGGTCGCCGTCGAAGGGCTCGACGACCAGCGGCCCGTCCTGCGCGACCATCGTGCGCGCGGCTTCAAGCAGCCCCTCGTAGTCCTCGTTGCACGGACCGCACGCGCGCAGGTGTGCGGCCACGCCCGGGAAATGCTCCTCGGGCCGCTCGCCGTCGAGGACGAGGTCCACGTACGTGTGCAGCACCGCGAGCGCCTGCTCGCAGCCGACGTCGCGCGGGTCGGTTCGCAGGAAGCTGTCGAGATCAGGTTGCATAGCCGCTGGCGACGAGCGCCTGGCGCAACTTACGCCTTGCGTCGAACATGGCCTTGTAGATCGCGCCGCGCGTCGTGTCGAGCTCTGCGACCAGAGCGTCCAGCGGCGTGCCGCGCAGCACGATCGCGCCGAAGACGCGGCGCTGGTGGGGCGTGAGGTCCTCGTCGACCGCGCGAGCGAGTTCGCCCACAAGGTCGTGCCATTCCGCCCGCGCGTGCGGCGACATGCCGATGCGGTCCGGCACGAGCTCCCAGTCCTCGTCGGCGTTCTCGTGCGCGCCGGCGGTCCGCCAGAAGTGGCGGCCGAGCTTCATCGAGACCTCGAGCACGACGAAGCGGTACGCCCACGTCGTGAAGCGGCTCTCGCCGCGGAACTGCTCGAGCTTGGCCAGCAGCGCGAGGAGCGCGTCGCTCGCGGCGTGGTGTGCGAGGTCCTCGAGCTCCGGCCCGTCGATGCCCCAGCGGCTGCGGCGGCGGCGCAGTTCGCTGCGCGCGACGCGCAGCAGCAGTTCGTGCAGTCGAGTGATCGCCGCGTCGCGCCCGGGTGCTCCGGGCGCGAGCGCGGCGACCCAGCGAGCCGAGTCGCTGTCCATGTTGACAACGACTCGGCCCGGGCCGGAGGCGTTACAGCGCTAATGCGCCGCGATCCCAGCCGGCGTGGCGCCGGCGGGCAGGGCGACCGGCGAGCCGGACAGCTCGGTGAGGTCGCCGCCGTCGACGGCGAACTGGCCGACCGATGCGATCCGGCTCTCGTCGACGTACAGCGACGTGCCGTCGGGGCTCAGCGCGGCGTCGACCGCGCCCAGGCCGCCGCTCGCACCGACGGCCGTGCTGCCGAGCAGGGTCAGGCTGCCGGCGTCGGCGATCGCGTAACGCGAGATCGTGCCCGACGCGGTGTTGACCGTGAACAAGAACCTGCCGTCATGGCTGATCTCGACCCAGCAGGCGGCCGTCTGGTTGTCGGCGAACGGGGAGGACCCGATCGACGTCAGCGAGCCATCCGCCGCTACGTCGAACGCCGACACCGTGCCGTTGCCGGGTCCGTCATGGGCGTTGGAGACATACAGCTGGTTGGAGTTCGTCGGGCGGAACTCGCTGCCGAACGGGCCGACGCCCTGCGCGGCGTAGGGGGAGCCCGGCGCGGCGGTCAGCAGGCCGCCGGCGCCGACGGCGAAGCTGTCGATCAGCGAGCTGTTGATGCGCGTGCCGACGAGGCGCGTGCCGTCGGCGCTGAACAGCACGTCACCGGGCTGTGAGCCGTCGGGCAGCGCGACCGTCGAGCCCGCGATCGGATGCAGGCGTCCATCGGCCCCGAGGCGGAAGCCGGTGTAGTTGCTGGCGCCGTCGCCGGCGTTGGCGACGTACACAAGGTTGCGATGAATCGCGATGCTCACCGGGTGCGAGCCGCCGGACGAGACCGTGCCGCCGACGACCGGCTTCAGCTTCCCGCCGTCCTGGATCCGCAGCACCGACAGCTCGTTGCTGCCGGCGTCGACCGTGATGACGAAGCGGCCGTCGGAACTGACCTGGATCGCGCCCTGGGACGTCAGTCCGCTGCCGCTGCCTGCGCCGGGCGTTGCGAACGGCGAGCCTGGATTCGGCGTCAGATGGCCGTCGTCGTGCCGATCGAGCACGGCCACAGTGTTGGTTCCGGCGGTGTTGTCGTCGACATAGACGTGGCCGGTGACCGGCGAGTCGGCGGCTGCTGCTGTTGCCGGCAGGACTGCGGCCGCCGTGGCGGCCAGTCCGGCGAGCAGTGCGCCGGGGAGTGCAATGCGCATTCGCGTCTCCTTGCGTTGGTGGTACAGGGAGAGCGGCGGGTTTGGCGCGGTTCTTACGGACTGGCGGCGGCCTGGGCCCCGAGACTCCGAATTATTCGTAGTACGAGGGCCCGGGCCGGGACGTCAGCGCGACGCGCGCACACGATCGGTGCCGACGACGACGATGACGTCGGCGTCGGGGCCGGCGAGGGCGATGTAGTCGGGGTTGGGCGGCACGATCGTCTGGATCCCGAGCTGCTTCGCGATGATCGATGCAGCCTGCGAGTGGCCTGGGGTGAACTCCACGCACGACGACGCGAGCGACTGGTCCGGTGCGTTCGTCACCGTGCCGATCCGCCAGCCGTGCCGTTCCAGCTCCGTCGCAGCGTCACCCGCGAGCCCGGGCTTTCGCGAGCCGTTGAGCACCGCCACCGTCGTCTGCGCCGGCACGACAGGCGCGACCGCGTCGCCGGGCTGCGCGGCCGGCCGTGAGGGCGCGCTCGACCCGCCGGACAGCCCGGCGACGAGGATCGCCACGACCGCCGCAGCGGTCGCTGCGAACGCGACGAAGTGGCGCGCCGCCGGTCGCGGGATCGCGCGGCGGTTGCGCCGGGTGTGGGCGTCGAGAAGCTGGGCCTCGAGGGGGTCGAAGACGCTCATGACTGGTCCTCTCTCACAAGGCGTTCACGGAGGGTTGCGAGGCCGCGCGCGACGCGCTGGCGAACGGCGGGCTCGCTCGTCCCGGACGCCCGGGCGATGGTGGCGTAGTCCTCTTCGGCGACGACGCGCGCATGGATTGCGTCGCGCTGGTCGGGCGGCAGCGACTCCAGCGCGACGGTCGCGTCGTCACATGCCTCGATCGCCCGCAGGTCGTCGTCGGTGAGCTCGAGGCGCTCCATGCCAAGCCGCCGCCGCGCACGCTGCTCGACCGCGCCGCGGCGCGCCCGGCGGGCGAGCTGGTGGCGCGCGATCCCGTACAGCCAGCCGACCGCGTCGCCGCGCGCCGGGTCGAAGCGATCGAGGCCGCTCAGCGCGGCCGCAAAGGTCTCGGCAAGCACGTCGGCCGCCGCCTCGGCGTCACCCGTGCGGCGCACGAGGAAGCCGGCCAGCGGCCGCGCGTGGCGGCGGTAGAGCTCCGCGAACGCCTCGGCGTCACGCCGCGCGGCCAGCAGGAGCGCTTCGTCGCTGCGACTGCTCACGCTCTCCACTTGCCGCGGGTGGGCGCGTCTGTGACACGAACTCCGGCGGCGCGATGTTCAGGTAGTGGCCGAACGACCAGTCGACGAAGCGCTGGAACGTGAGCGTGCGCATCATCAGCGTGGTCGCGCGCGGTGAGCGGTTGATCACGCTGAACAGGGACTGCACGTGCCACATCGCCTCGAACTTCCAGCGGTGGCGCTTGCTGAACGCCGCGTAGCGCTCCAGCGCCGCGGCGCGCGTGCTACGGCCCTCGACGACCGCGCGCAGCTCGCGCCCACAGGCGATGCCGAAGTACAGCGCCGTGCGGATGCCCTCGGCCGTCGTCGGCAGGCAGTGGCCGGCGCTGTCGCCGGCGAAGAAGACGTCGGCCTCGGCCGCCGGGCGGATCCGGTGGGGGATCCAGTTGCCCTGGTAGCGGACCGCCTCGACGCCCAGGTCGCCGGCCAGCTCGACCGTCGGCTCCTTGACCTTGTCATGCGGGTCGAAGGAGCCGACGCCGACGCGCACCTCCTCGCCGGCGGGGAAGCTCCACGAGTAACCCGCGCGCACGTAACGGCGGTCGAGCCACAGCTCGAGATCCTCCGAGCGGCTGTGGGGGTGCACCTCCAGGCCGCGCGACAGCCGCGCCTCGGGCGGCTGGATCGGGTCTTCGGGCGTGGTGGAGAGCACGCGCCGCCAGCCGAGCGCATCGACGACCAGCGGTGCGCGCAGGTCGCCGCGGTCGGTGTGCACCGTGTGGACGTCGCGACCGCGCGTGATGCCCTCGACCTTCGCCGTGTCGAACGGGATGTCGGGCGACTGCTCCTTCAGCAGCACGCACAGCTCGCGGTAGTCAAAGGTCGAGAACGTCCAGGGGAGCTGCCAGCGGAACGTGCGGTGGCGGGTGTGCGTGACGAGCTCGCCGAACGTCTGCCGCACGCTCCCCATCAGGCCGAGGTTCTCGAGCCATTCGGTGGGCGCCGCGCACGCGCTCGTCTGCTTCTCGCCGACCTCGTAGCGGTCGATCACGATCACGTTCGCGCCGCTTGCGCTGAGCTCGCGCGCGACCGCCAGGCCGGCAAAAGAAGCGCCGCAGATGACCACGTCGAAGTCGCCGCTCAACGGCGTGCGCTCGGCGCCCCGTTTCGTCGCTCGCACCGGCATGTCGACCGCATGATTCCAGGCAGCGGCCCTGCGCTACCCTTCGACCCGCACATGACCACCGTAACTACCGAATCAACTGACGCGAAGGTCGTCGAGGGTTCAGACGGCCTGCTGCTCGAGATCGACGGGCAGATCGTCCCCAACTACGACGCCACCTTCGCCCCCTTCGAGGAGGGCGAGGTCGTCTCCGGCCGAGTCGTCCGCATCGACAACGACGAGGTCCTCGTCGACATCGGCTACAAGAGCGAAGGGGTCATCCCCAACAACGAGCTTTCCATCCGCAAGAACGTCGACCCGCATGACGAGGTCGAGCTTGGGGAAGAGGTCGACGCTCTCGTCCTCACCAAGGAGGACCAGGACGGCCGCCTCATCATGTCCAAGAAGCGCGCGCGCTTCGAGAAGGCATGGCGTGCGATCGAGGCTGCCGCGGAGAGCGGGCGCCCGGTCGAGGGCACCGTCATCGAGGTCGTCAAGGGCGGCCTGATCGTGGATCTCGGCGTGCGCGGCTTCCTGCCCGCGTCGCTCGTCGACATCCGCCGCGTGCCGAACCTCGACGAGTACATGAGCACGAAGATCGAATGCAAGGTCATCGAGCTCAACCGCTCGCGCAACAACGTCGTGCTGTCGCGCCGCGCAGTGCTCGAGGAGGAGCGCAAGGAGCAGCGCCAGGAGATCCTGGACCGCCTGCAGCCCGGCCTCATCGTCGAGGGCCAGATCTCGAACATCGTCGACTTCGGCGCGTTCGTGGACCTCAACGGCATCGACGGCCTGATCCACATCTCCGAGCTGTCGTGGTCGCACGTCAACCACCCGTCGGAGCTGCTGAACATCGGCGACACCGTCCAGGTGAAGGTGCTCGACATCGACCGCGACCGCCAGCGGATCTCGCTGGGTCTCAAGCAGACCCAGGAGGATCCGTGGCAGCGGGTCGTCGACACGTACAACGTCGGTGACGACCTCGAGGGCACGGTCACGAAGGTCGTCACCTTCGGCGCGTTCGTCGAGATCATGGACGGCGTCGAGGGCCTCGTGCACATCTCGGAGCTGGCCAACCACCACGTCGAGAACCCGCGCGAGGTCGTCCAGCCGGGCGACGTCGTCCGCGTCAAGGTCCTGGAGATCGACTCCGAGCGCCGCCGCCTGTCGCTGAGCGTCAAGCGCGTCGAGGGCCAGGAGCTGCCGCGCCGCTCGCTCGAGGGCGCCGGCGATCTGGACCACGTGCCGGAGCTCGGCCTCAGCGAGGACGTGTTCGCCGGTGACCAGGTGCCGGCCCAGTACGCGGACTACGCCACGGAGCAGCCGCTCGCGTCGGCGGCCGACGTCGACGAGGCCACGGAGCCCGCCGACGAGGCGATCGCCGAGGAGGCCGCTGCGCCCGAGACCGAGGCTGCGCCGGAGGCGGAGGTCGCAGCGCCGGAGGCAGAGGCCGAGCCGGAGGCAGAGGCCGAGGCCGCGCCGGAGCCGGAGCCGGAGGCCGCCCCGGAGCCGGAGGCCGAGGCCGCGCCGGAGGAGCCGGCCGCGGAGGCCGAGCCGGAGCCGGAGGCCGAGGCGCCCGCGGACGAAGAGCCGCAGGCCTGAGCCAGCCACCACTGCTGGGACTCACGGGCGGCCTGGGCGCGGGCAAATCGACCGCGCTGGCCGCCCTGCAGCGCCTCGGCGCCGCGACGCTGTCGACCGACGAGGTCGTGCATGAGCTGTACCGCTCCGACG
>Ga0308175_100001835_pt1 | contig 14368 bp, 13 predicted proteins | sample PhyCR1_3_FD_203893 | JGI IMG/M metagenome (GOLD analysis project Ga0308175, IMG submission 203893) | Soil microbial communities from UC Gill Tract Community Farm, Albany, California, United States - DLSLS.C.R1 | ecosystem: Environmental > Terrestrial > Soil > Agricultural land | place: USA...
CGAGAGCGGCCCTTTCAGCGAGCTCACCTCCGGCAGCACCGCCTCCGCCGGCAGGCGGACGTCGTCGAGCAGAAGCTCGGAGGTGATCGAGGCCCGCAGCGAGAGCTTGCGGTGGATGTCCTGGGTGGTGAAGCCGGCGGTGCCACGCGGCACGAGGAAGCCGCGGACGCCTTCCTCGGTGTGGGCCCAGACCACGGCGACCTCGGCCGCCGAGCCGTTGGTGATCCACATCTTCTGGCCGTGCAGGATCCAGTCGGTCCCGTCGCGCCGCGCCCGCGTGCGCATCGAGCCGGGATCCGAGCCGGCGTCGGGCTCGGTCAGGCCGAAGCAGCCGATCGCCTCCCCCGCCGCCATCCGCGGCAGCCACTCCTGCTTTTGCTCCTCCGACCCCCAGCGCCAGATCGCGTACATCGCCAGCGAGCCCTGGACCGAGACGAGGCTGCGGATCCCCGAGTCGCCGGCCTCGAGCTCCATGCAGGCGAGACCGTAGGCGGTGGCGGTGGCGCCGGCGCAGCCGTAGCCCTCGAGGTGCATGCCGAGGAGGCCGAGCTTGCCCAGCTCGCGCGCCAGCTCCAGCGGCAGCGTCGCCCGCTCGAACCACTCGCCGACGTCGGGGAGGACCCGATCGCGGACGAAGGCGCGGACGGTGTCGCGGATGTCGCGCTCCTCGTCGGAGAGAAGCGCGTCGAGGGCGAGGTAGTCGTGCGGGCGGATCGGCGGTGCATCGGTGGCGGTGGAAGACATCTGGCGTCCTTGACTTTGGTTGCGTGGTCCCAGGATCGTGACCGAATGGCCGGCCCAGCGCTCCGAGGACCGCGGATCCGGCTCTCGAAGACGCCGGACCGAATGCAGGGCCGCCCTGTCGCGACTGCCGCCGAATTGACTCCGGCGCGGATACCCTGACGCCGGTGCGGGTCCTCGTCGTCACCAACCTCGAGCCGGACGAGTCGGCGCCGCAACGCGGTCGCTGGGTGCGTGACCAGATCGACGAGGTGCGCCGCCTGGGCGTCGAAGTCGACGTCTTCGCTTTCCCCCCGGGCCGCCGCGAGTACCTGCCGGCGACGCGCCGCCTGCGGGGCCTGCTGCGCCGGAGCAGCTTCGACCTCGTCCACGCCCACTACGGTCTCGCCGGGTGGTGCGCGCTCCTTGCCGGCGCCCGTCCCCTGGTCGTCACCTTCCACGGGACCGACGTGCGGCACGAGGTCGTCGGGCCGCTATCGCACCGGCTCGCCTGGCGGATCGACCTGGTGGCCGCAGTCTCGGCGGCGCTCTTCGCGCCCGAGGACGGCCGCCCCGGACTGCCGCCGGTCCCGGGCTCCGCGGTCCTGCCCTGCGGGCCGGACCTCGGCCGATTCGGGCCGCGCGACCGCGGCCGCGCCCGCTCGGAGCTGGGACTCGACCAAGCGGGCCGCTACCTCCTCTTCCCGGCCGACCCCTCGCGGCCGGCGAAGCGGCACGACCTCGCCGCCCGCCTCGCCGCCTGCTGCGAGGCGGACCTGCTCACCGGCGGCTCGATCGAGCCCGACCGGATGCCGCTCTGGATGAACGCCGCCGACGCCGTTCTCGTCACCTCCGACTACGAGGGCTTCGGACTGGCCGCGGTGGAGGCGCTCGCCTGCGACGTGCCGGTCCTCTCGACCCCGGTAGGGGTCGCGCCCTATGCGCTCGCGGACGTCGAAGGCTGCCTCTGCGCGCCGTTCGATCTCGGAGCCTGGGAGGAGGCAGCCCGCCGTCACCTCGACGCCCCCGACCCTCGGGTGGCCGGCGCGGCCCGGGCGCAGACGCTCTCGGCGGCGCGGATGGCTGAGCGCGTGGTCGCCGCGTACCTGGCCGTGACCGGAGGGCCGCCACCGACGCCGCCCACGGAGCGGTAATAGATTGGAGCCTCGATGAGCGCTGAATCGGGTTCCAGCGGCGGCACCCTGGAGAGCCAGATCCGCGAGGCCGAGCGCCGGCTCGAGGAGGCGGCGACCCTCGCGGCCGAGGCCGAGCGCCGGGCCGAGGAGGAGATCAGGGCGCTGGAGGCCGACCTCGAGCAGGAGCGCGAAGCCAAAGAGCGGGCGCTCGCGGAGGCCGAGCAGCGGCTGGGGGAGATCGAAGCCCAGGTGGAGGCGGCGGAGAAGAGGGTGCAAGCGGCCGAGGCGCGGGCCGAGACCGTCGAGGCGACCGTCGCCGACGAGCTGGCACGGGCGCGCGAGAGCGCCGCGGCCTGGCTGCAGGCCCAGCTCGACTCGATCCGCCGAGAGGCTGAGGGCAGATAGCGGCAGCGGCTGAGTACGACGTCGCCGTCGTCGGCGGCGGCGCCGCCGGTCTGTGGACGGCGCTGCGGGCGGCGGAGCTGGGTGGGCGCGTCTGCCTCGTCTCCCGCACTCCGCTCTCCGAGAGCGCGAGCTTCTGGGCCCAGGGGGGGCTCGCCGCGGCGCTGGAACCCGACGACTCCCCCGACCTCCACGCTAGCGACACGATCGCCGCCGGCCGCGGGCTCTGTCGCACCTCCGCCGTGCGGGTCCTCGTCGAGGAGGCGCCGGCCGCGGTTCGCGACCTGCAGCGGCGCGGGGTCGTGTTCGATCTCGACCACGAAGGCCGCCTGGCGCTCGGGCTGGAGGGCGGTCACGCCAAGCGGCGCATCGTCCACGCCGGCGGCAGCCAGACCGGGCATGAGATCAGCTCCAAGCTGGCGGCGATGGTCGCGGTGCAGGAGCGGATCGAGGTGATGGAGAGGACCTCGGCCCTCGCGCTCTGGAGCGACGGCGAGCGCTGCCACGGGGTCGTCGCGGACAACGGCCTGATCGCCGCCCCGGCGACGGTGCTGGCGACGGGCGGCGCCGCGGCGCTCTGGCGACGGACGACCAACCCCCGCGGCGCGATCGGCGCCGGGCCGGTCCTCGCATCCGCCGCCGGCGCGGACCTCGCCGACCTCGAGTTCTGCCAGTTCCACCCGACGGCGCTGGCGCTGCCCGGCAGCCCCCATGACGGGACGCTCATCACCGAGGCGATCCGCGGCGAGGGAGCGAAGCTGCTCGACGCCTGCGGCGAGCGCTTCACCGACGAGCTGGCGCCGCGCGACGCGGTTACGGCGGCGATCCTGGCGCGGATCCGGGCCGAGGGCTCCGAGGCCGTGGGCCTCGACCTGCGCGAGATCGACCCGACCCGCTTCCCCAACGTCTTCGCCTCCCTCGCCGAGGCGGGCCTCGACCCCGGCCGTGAGCCGGTCCCGGTCACCCCCGCCGCCCACTACACGATGGGCGGGATCGTGGTCGACGTGAACGGGCGCGCCTCGCTGCCCGGCCTCTACGCCGTCGGCGAGTGCTCCTGCACCGGCCTGCACGGCGCCAACCGCCTCGCCTCGAACTCGCTCAGCGAGTGCTTCGTCTTCGGCGCCCGCGCCGCCGCCGCGGCCCTGGGCGAGGAGCCCCGCTCCCCCCGGCCGCAGCTGCCGCAGGGGCGCTTCGACCCCCCGAGCGACGAGACGCGGGCGGCGGTCTGGCGCTACGCCGGGCCGATGAGGAACCCCGACGACCTCGCGCGGCTGATCTCCAACCCCTACCCGCTGGCGCGGGCGCTCGCCACCTCGGCGCTCGACCGCGCCGAGTCCCGCGGCGGCCACCTGCGCAGCGACCGCCCCCACCCCGATCCCGCCCTCGACGGGCTCCACGTCGTCGTCGCCCCGGACGGCAGCCCGCGGCACCAGCGCTGGGACTGATGCTGCTCGGGGTCGACGTCGGCGGGACCTTCACCGACGCCGTCCTGCTCGACGGCGGCGCCGTCCACACCGCCAAGGTGCCGACCACCCCGCGGCGGGAGTCCACCGGGGTGATGCGGGCGGTGGAGGCGGTGCTCGGGCGGGCCGGCGCCGGCGCCGCCGACGTCGAGGCCTTCGCCCACGGGATGACCGTCGGCACCAACGCCCTGCTCGAGGAACGCGGCGCCCGCACCGCCCTGGTCGCCACCCGCGGCTTCGCGGACGTCCTCGAGATCGGCCGCCAGGACCGGCCCGAGCTCTACCGCCTCTGCGCCCCCAAGCCGGCTCCGCTCGTCCCTCCCGAACTGCGCTTCGAGGCCACCGAGCGGATCGGCCCGGATGGGATCGTCGAGCCGCTGGCGGAGGAGGAGCCGGAGCGACTGGCGGCCGAGCTGGAGGCGAGCGGAGTCGAATCGGTGGCGGTCTGCCTCCTCTTCTCCTACCTCGACGACACCCACGAGCAGGCAATCGCAGAGCGGCTGCGCGAGCGGCTGCCGGGGGTGCACGTCTCCGCCTCCCACGAGGTGCTGCCCCGCTTCCGCGAGTTCGAGCGCACCTCGACGACGGTGATCGACGCCTACCTGAGCCCGCTGCTGGCGTCCTACCTCGGGCGGCTGCGCGAGGCCGCGGCGCACGCAGGCCTGCCGGAGCCGCTGGTGATGCGCTCCTCGGGCGGCGTCGCCCCGGCGGCGGAGGCCGCGCGCGCCGGAGCCTGGAGCGTCCTCTCCGGCCCGGCGGGAGGGGCCGTCGGCGCCGGCCTGCTGGCGCGGCTGAGCGGCGAGGGCGAGGCCCTGGGCTTCGACATGGGCGGGACCTCCTGCGACGTGTGCGTGATCGAGGGAGGCGAGGTGCGCCGCACCGACTCGCGCCGCGTCGGCGGGCGGCCGATCCAGCTGCCGATGGTCGACGTCCACACCGTGGGCGCCGGCGGCGGCTCGGTGGCTTGGCGCGACCCGGGCGGCGCGCTGCGCGTCGGGCCCCGCTCGGCGGGCGCCGAGCCGGGGCCGGCCTGCTACGGCCGCGGCGGCAGCGAGCCGACGGTCACCGACGCCAACCTGCTGCTCGGCTACCTCGCCCCCGACTCGCGCCTCGCCGGGGGCATCGAGCTCGACAGCGAGGCGGCCGAGCGCGCCGTCGCGGACCTCGGCGGCGCGCTCGGGCTGGGGGCGCTGGAGACCGCCGCCGGCATCGTCCGCGTCGCCAACCAGGAGATGGTGCGGGCGCTGCGGGTGGTGACGGTGGAGCGCGGCGTCGACCCCCGCGGCTTCGCGCTGCTGCCCTTCGGCGGGGCGGGGCCGATGCACGCCGCCGCGATCGCCGCCGAGCTGGAGATCGCGACGATCCTCTGCCCGCGCGCCGGCGGGGTGCTCTCGGCGCTCGGCCTGTGCGCCTCGGAGCGGCGGCGCGACACCGCCCGCACGGTGATGCTGAGCGGCCGGCAGATGACCGCCGAGCGGATCGCCGCCGAGGTCTCAACGCTGGTGAACGAGACCGGCGCCGGGCTCGGCGAGGGCGCCGAGGCGCGACTGAGCTACGCGATGCGATACGCCGGCCAGGCCTTCGAGCTGGCGATCCCGGGACCGGTCGCACCCGACCCGGCGGAGCTGACCGAGGCCTTCGAGCGAGCCCACGAGGAGCGCTACGGCCACCGCGACAGCGAGGGCGAGGTCGTCCTCGTCGACATCGACCTGGCGATGGTCGAGCCCGGCCCCGAGCCGCGGCCGGTCGCCGCGGGAGAGGGGGCGCTGCAGCGCGCCGAGCGCCAGGTCCGCTTCGACGGCGAGTGGCTGCCGACTCCGGTCCTGCGCGGCGAGCCGGCGGCGGGCACCGAGGCGGAGGGGCCGGTCGTCTTCGAGCTGCCGGAGGCGACGCTGGTCCTTCCCCCCGGCTGGTGGGCGGCCGTCGACGAGCACGGCACCATCGTCGCGCGGTTCCAAAGTCGCGCCAGGGACGACAAAGGAACCACGCAAGGGGCAAGGGCGGGATGAGCGGTCTCGACCCGATCGCGCTGCAGGTGCTGGTCGGCGGCCTGCGCGCCGCCTGCGAGGAGATGGGAGCGACGCTGATCCGCTCTTCCTACTCGGCCAACATCAAGGAGCGCCGCGACTGCTCCACCGCCCTCTTCGACCCCGACGGGGAGCTCGTGATGCAGGCCGAGCACATCCCCGTGCACCTCGGCTCGATGCCCGACGCCGTCGCCGCGATCCTGGGCGAGGAGCAGCGCCCGGGAAGCTCCTGGATCCTCAACGACCCCTACCGCGGCGGCACCCACCTCCCCGACATCACCCTGATCTCGCCGGCCTTCGCCGGGAGCGAGCTGCTCGGCTTCGCCGCCAGCCGCGCCCACCACGCCGACGTCGGCGGCCCTACCCCGGGCGGGATGCCGGCCCGGTCGCGGACGCTGGAGGAGGAGGGGATCGTGATCCCGCCCACGCGGGCCGACGAGGGCACCCTGCGGCGCCTGGCGCAGGAGATGCGATCCCCGCGCCAGCGCCTCGCCGACCTGCGGGCCCAGCAGGCCGCCAACCGCACCGGCGAGCTGCGCCTGCGCGAGCTGCGCGACCGGCTCGGGACGACGGCGCTGCGGGAGGGGATGTCCGAGATCCTCGCCTACAGCGAGCGCCGCACCCGCAGCGCGCTTGCGGCCCTGCCAGACGGCTCCTACGCGGCGCAGGACGTGCTCGAAGCCGACGGCGAGGGACAGGAGCGCGACGTCCGCCTGCGGCTGACCGCGACGATCGAGGGCGAGCACCTGCGGCTCGACTTCGCCGGCACCGATCGGCAGGTCGACGGCAACCTCAACTGCCCGCTCTCGGTGACCAAGTCGGCGGCCTTCTTCGCCGTCCGCGTCCTCACCGACCCCGACGCGCCGCCCTGCGCCGGCGCCCACCGCCCGATCGAGGTCATCGCACCGCCAGGCTCGCTGCTCAACGCCCGCCACCCCGCCGCGGTGGCCGCCGGCAACGTCGAGACCTCCAGCCGCGTTGCCGATCTCGTCCTCGCCGCCCTCGCCGGCGCCCGCCCCGGGCCCGCGCAGGGGCAGGGGACGATGAACAACCTGACCCTCTCGGGCGAGGCCTTCACCTATTACGAGACTCTCGGCGGCGGCCAGGGTGCCTGCCCCGGGGCCGAGGGGCCGAGCGCCATCCACGTGGCGATGTCGAACACGCTCAACACGCCGATCGAGGCGCTGGAGACCGAATACCCGCTCCGCGTCCGCGAGCTGAGCGTGCGGCGCGGCAGCGGCGGCGAGGGAACGGATCGCGGCGGCGACGGGATCGTCCGCGAGCTGGAGGCGCTGGCGCCGATGCGCTTCACCTTGATCACCGAGCGCCGTCGGCACCCTCCTCGCGGCCGCGACGGGGGCGCCGACGGTGCCCCCGGGGTCAACCTCCTCGACGGCCGCGCGCTGCCGAGCAAGGCCGCCGGAGAGCTGGCTCCCGGCGACCGGCTGCGGATCGAAACTCCCGGCGGCGGGGGGAGGAACTAGCGTCGTCCCGAGCAACTTCCATCGCTTTTAACTTGAGATTCAGCCAGTCTTGTCTAGAATGCGCGACTCCGGGCGGGCCCAGCTGGCCTTCTGAGGCCACAACTGCCAAGCCCAGTTCCCCCCCGCTAGACACGAACTTCTTCCGCAGGATTACTTCAATGCCGATCGCTCTAAAGGAATGGGCAGTAACCGTCCGCGCGCTCGCCGAGGGCGAGCAGCTGCTGACCCTGCGAAAGGGCGGCATCCGCGAGGAGAACAAGCACTTCGAGCTCGAGCACGAGCGCTTCTTCCTCTATCCGACCTTCGATCACCAGCGGAACGACCTGGTCCGCGAATCGCACCATCCCGAGCTGCGCCGCGCGCTCGAGGAGGGCGTCTGGCCCGACGAGGAGCCGCCGCCGAAGGCGCTGCTGCAGGACGGCGGCATCCCCCAGCCAGATCGTGTGCGGCTGCGCGCCTGGGCCGAAGTGATCGAGCACGTCACGATCAACGACCGGCGCACCCTCGACTCGCTTTCGCCGTACTACATCTGGACGCCGGACTACGCCGAAAAGCGCCTCGCCTGGAAGCGCCGGCATCCGCTCCACGTGCTGCTGCTGCGGGTCCACCGCATCCCCCGCCCGGTCACGGTGCGGGTCCGCGACGAGTACCACGGCTGCCGCTCCTGGGTCGAGATCGACCGGGAACTCCCCTTCGAGGGGACCCCGGTGATGGCCGAGGAGGAGTTCGACCGCGCACGCGAAGAGATTCGCTCGCGGTGCGAGTCCGCAGAACCGGCGCTCGTCTGAGGCCCTGGGCCGAGCACCGGTCCCACCCGCCAGCGCACCCATTAATCTCGGCCAATGTCCTGGGTCGAGACGGAGTCGCTGTCTTTCACCGCCCGCCACGACTCCGACGACTCCTCCTTCGCCGAGCGCACGCTGGACCGGCTGGAGCTGCTGCGGTTGCGCCTGGAAGAGCGCTTCGAGCGGGTCCCGGGGGAGGTGACGATCGTCGTCCACACCAACCCGGCCTGGCTGACGATGGCCCATCCCTTCCTCCCGGCCGCCCGCTGGTCGGCCGCGGCCGCAGGCCGCCGCTACCTCGCCGGCTGGGCGATGTCGGGAGAGCTGCACGTGCTCAACGACCCCCACCTCGAGCGCCGCGCCGCCGGTGACGACTCGCTGGAGGCGCTGCGCGGCACCGCCGAGCGCCTCTACGCGCAGCTGGCGATCGCCGCCAACAACAGCGCGCTCCCCCCCTCCTGGACGCCGCGGCGGTTCGCCCGCTACCTGCGCTGGGCCTGGCTGGTCGAAGGCGGCGCCCAGTACTTCGCCCGCCAGGTCGGCCTCTATCGCGCCGCCGTGATCCGCAGGCTGCGCGAGGGCACACGCCCCTCCTTCCCGCCCTCCCGCCGCGACGCGGTGATCCTCGGCGGCACCGTGTTCGATCTGCTCGAGAACGAGCGCGGCCCCGAGGCCTGCGAGCGCCTGGTCGACCGGCTTCTGCCCGGCGGTCCAGAGGTGACGTTGGAAGACGCCTTCGATGCCCGCTTCCGCGAGATCGAGGGCGCCTGGCGCGACTATCTGCGCGAAATGGTCCGCCCCAGCCCGGTCAGGTGATCTGGTAGAGCACCCAGACGAGGGCGAAGGCCCCGATCGCGGCGACCCCGAGCCAGAGCGCCAGGATCGCCGCCGAGGGCGCCTCGGTCTCGCCCCGGATCCGCCGCCGTTCGCCTTCGAGCTCGGCCCGCTCGTCCTCCTCGCTCTCGACCAGGGTGTCGGCGAGCACCTGCCGGGCGCGCGGCGCCGCCGCGGCGAGCACCATCACGTCGGCGGGGCCGGGCATATAGGTGCCGGAGGGGGCGAAGGGAGCCCGCTGCAGGACGCTCGGGATGTCCGCCTCCATGAGCAGGGCCTGGATCAGTTCGGCCTCCGGTTCGGTGCGCGCGAAAGCCACCTTGACGAGACGGCTTCCGTCGCCGCCTCCCCCGCCGCCGCCGCCCTCCTCGCCGCCGTGGAAGTCACCGCCTCCGCCCCGCGGGCTGCCCGGCTTGGTCCCGGCGCTCCTATTCGACGTCGAGGTCGACATCGGCGATCTTCAGATCCTGAAGCAGGTAGGCCTTGACCTCGGGCTCCTCCTCGGCCAGCGAGACGATGACGTAGACCTGTTCGGGCCACATCGCCGCCTGGTTGACGTCGGTCTGGGACGGATAGGCGGCGCTGCGGGTGTGGGAATGGTAGATCCCGACCAGCTCTTCCCCGGCGTCCTCGATCGACCTCAGACCGTCGAACTGCCCCTGGGGGTCCATCTCGTAGCGCAGCGGGCTGGCGGCGGCGTTCTCCACGCGCACTACCTGCGTCGCCTCGCCGTCCCGGCCGCCGATCATCCCGCAGCACTCGTTCGGCAGATCCTCCCTGGCGTGGGCGACCATCGCGTCGATCAGGGCCTGCGAGATCCTCACGCGGCGAGGCTAGCGAACTGCGGTCCGCAGGACGACTCGGCGGTAAGCAGTCCAAGAACGCTTAGGTCGGCCCCGAGCGTCAACCAATCCGGCGCTCCGACAGAAGCCGCAGGCGGATTCTCCATAGCCGACGTCCTGCCACGAGAACCAATCGACGCCGTCGATGTGCCAGCGACGCCGAAAGTCAAGCAGGAGCCGGAACGAGGCGCGGAGGAACCTGGCTTGCCCTTTGAGCCCGAGCTCAAATCGGCTCCGGTCGACCCCATCGGAGCCCACCCCCAGCTCGGAGATGAGCAGCGGCTTCTTTCCGTCGCCGGCAATCGCCATCACCTGTCTCACTTGTTCCACTTGGTAGCGAAGCTGGGACAGCGTCGACGAGTAGGGATGGAGCGCGACGACGTCGAACTGGCGGCGGATGCCGTGGAGCCGGTAGAGGCGCCGGAGGAATTCCGATGGCGAGGGTCCGACGTTGACGGGGGCAAGCCCCGCGAGCACGATCTGTGCGCCTGGATCGTGCGCTCTTATCGCTCTCGAGGCGGTCGTCAACAGCCGAGCGTATTGGGGCGGGGACGGGTGCGGCCAGTAAAGGGCGAAGTTCGGCTCGTTGCCCACCTGCCAGGAGCGGATCGGGTGCGCTCGCACGGTTCCGGGACGCCAGAACGCGCCTCCGGGCCCGTACCGTCCGGCGAGATGTGCCACAAACGATCCCCAGGCGCGCCGAGCGGTTACCGAGGCAACCGGGGAAGCCGCCGAGCCTCCCGGAAGCCAGCTCGGGCGCCCGCTGAGGACAGGAAGGACCCGGAGGCCCGTTGAAGATGCCTGCCTGACAAGAGCGTCGAGTTCTGCGTCGTCAAACACCTCAGGTCGTGGCTCCACCCGTTCCCACTGGACGCTCACCCGCAAAGTGCCGACAATGCCCCTCATCAACTTAAAGTCACGTCCGGAGAGGGGGGACTGAGAAACCACCCCGAAGAACCCCGGGGAAACTCTCGCGGCGAGCGCCGTACTCGGCGGCGCGCCCAAAATGACGATTGCGATCACAGCAGCCGGATGCCGCAGGTTTATCGGGCAAGTCAATGGCGCAAGCCGTTGAACAGTCTTATTCTCGCCAGGGCGAGGCCGCGGGGGTCGTCGTGGTGCCCTTCTCTTTGCGTTGCCGAACCAACGAGAACCGCCTTTCGGCCCGGCCGCGGCACGATCGCCGTGTCGTTTATCCAGGAGCGGCTGGCGTTGATCCTCATCATCCCGCGATGGCCGAATGATCGGTCAAGATTGCCCCTCGCATCGAAGGCCACCGCGGCGAATGCGGAGTTCTCTCCGCGGGGTAGCTGGGAGCTGCCGGCGACCACCACCCGTCCGCTTCGTGCATCTAGAAGCATCGAGCCAGCAAAGGTCCAGTCACCGATTCGCGCCCGTGCCAGACCGCCGTGTCCGTAGCTCCGGTCGATCGAACCATCAGGCCGCAGGCGCAGCGCAGCCGCTCGATATTCGAGATCTTCGTTGTTCAACGAGAATTGCAGCGTTCCGGCGATGAGGATGCGGCCGCGGCTGTCCACGCCGATGCCCGATCGGCCGACGCCGAAAAAGGCGATTCCCAGCTCCTGCCTGAGACTTAGGAGGTTCACCGTGCCCCTGACGCCGAAGCCACGCTTGATCCTCCCTTGTTCGTCCACGGCAAAAATGTCGCTTTCGTCCATCGCGATCAACGATCCATCGAGGCCTTCCTCGATGTCGATCGGGCTGCCTTCAGCCCCCGACGAGAGCACCCGGTGGCCGCCTCGGCCGAAGGTCCGGTCAATCGCGCCCCCCGGCCGAAGGCGGATCAAGAGGAGTTGGCCAAGGTTGGGGCCCCTGGACGGAGCAGCAGTCGAAGAAGTCGAACCACCGATGACAATCCGCCCTTTGCGGTCAACGAACAGCGCCGAGGCATAGTCGGTTTTGCCGCCGAGGTCCACCTTGATGGTGCCGTTTTCTCCAAATCCGCGGTCGGGCTTCCCACTCGGGAGGAGCCGGGTCAGCGTCGCGGTCAGCTCGCCGACGCGTCTCGATCGAGACGTCCCGAGGATGAGGATCTTGCCCTCGTGCGTAACTGCGACCGGTTCACCCGAGACCAATTCATTAGGAACCGAAACCGCCCCGTCCCCTCCGAATGACCGGTCGACCGAGCCATCATTGCGGATTCGGAGGATGCGGGGGTGCGGTGAGAAGCCGGAAACGACCAGAAACCGCGACTTCCCGCTCGGGACCGCTCCCTGGGGAAAACCGGCCCTGACGATCTCGAAGCCGTCCCGCCCGAAGGCCGCGCGCGCGGGGGTAATCGGTAGGAACGACAGTAAGACGAGAACCGCAGGCAAAGCCAGGGAGGCGGAAAGCCAGATGCCATGAACGCGGCGGATCATCCTCCAGCACCCAACACCATCCACCGGTCGAGTTGCGGTACCGCAGCGGTATCAGGCCCAACGGAGCGCGCTGCTGACTACCACCAGACAGTCGAGTCCAGGTTCTCGATCTCCTCGATCGGCTTGGTGTAGACGCCGGAGGACAGGTACTTCCAGCCGTCGTCGGGGATGATGAAGACGACGTTGCCGCCGTCGAGCTCGCCGGCGATCCGGGAGGCGATGGCGGCGATCGCGCCGGCCGAGACGCCGGCGAAGACCCCCTCCTCGTCGAGCAGCTTCTTGGTCCAGACGATCGCGTCGCGGTTGGAGACCATGATCTTGCGGTCGAGCAGCGAGAGGTCGATGATCGGCGGGATGAAACCGTCGTCGAGGGAGCGAAGCCCCTGGACCAGCTCGCCCTGCATCGGCTCGGCAGCGACGATCAGCGTCTCCGGGTTGGCCTCCTTGAGCCGGCGGCCGTTGCCCATCAGGGTGCCGCCGGTGCCGAGGCCGCCGACGAAGGCGGCCACCTCCTCCAGCTCGTCGAGGATCTCCACCGCGGTGCCGTTGTAGTGGGCCAGCGGGTTGGCCTCGTTGCCGTACTGGTAGGGCATGTAGTAGCCCGGGTCCTGGGCCATCTCGAGCGCCACCTCGACGGCCCCGTTGGACCCCTTGGCGCCCTCGGAGTAGACGATCTCGGCCCCGTACATGCGCAGCAGCTGGGTCCGCTCCTCGGTGACGTTGTCGGGCATCACGACCTTCAGCCGATAGCCCTTGCGGCGGCAGATCATCGCCAGCGAGATCCCGGTGTTGCCCGAGGTGGGCTCGAGGATCGTCTGGCCCGGCGCGATCGCGCCCTCGGCCTCGGCGCTCTCGATCATCGACTTGGCGACCCGGTCCTTGACCGAGCCGGTCGGGTTGCGCCCCTCGAGCTTGGCGTAGATGCGGACGTCCGGCTTGGGCGAAAACCGCGGAAGCTCCACCAGGGGCGTGTTGCCGATCGACTCGACGACGTCGCCGAACCGGCCCCCGCAGGGTTTGTTGAGTAGGTCGCGCTCCATGGCCGTGGCCTTACTTCAGAAAGTGTAGCGATGGCGGGGCTCTTGCAGTCGAGATGTCTTGAGTGCCTGTGCGCGCTGCGCGGGGTATGGTCGGGCTGCCCGGCAATTCGACGACGGAGGCCTGCATGAGCAAGACCCGACCCGCTCTACTCTTCGCGCTGCTCCTGGTGGCGATAGCCGCCCTCGCAGTAGCCGGCTGCGGCGGTGGAGACGACAATGGCGGCGGCGGCGAAGAAGCGAGTGGTGGTGGCGCCGAACCCCTCACCGTCGGCTCCGACATCCCCTATCCGCCCTTCGAGCAGGGAAAACCGGGCAACTACACCGGCTTCGACATCGAACTGATCGAAGCCATCGGCGAAAAGATCGGCCGCAAGCCCGAAGTCCAGGACACCTCGTTCGAAACCATCTTCCGCGACGTGGCCCAGGGCAAGTTCGACGCGGTGATCTCCGCGGCCACGATCACCGACGAACGCGAGAAGGCGGTCGATTTCTCCAACCCGTACTACCTCTCCGAACAGGCAGTGCTGGTCAAAGAAGGCAGCGACGTCGAATCGCTGGAAGACCTGGAAGGGAAAACGGTCGGCGTCCAGCAGGGGACGACCGGCCTGGAACTGGCCAAGGAAGAACTCGGCAGCGCCGAAGTCCGCCCCTTCCCGGAAGGCCCCGACGCCGTCAACGCGCTCAAGGCCGGCACGGTGGAAGGCGTGGTCATCGACGCCCCGGTCGCGCAGGATGCGGTCGAAAAATCCGGCGGCATCGAAATCGCCGAAAAGGTGCCGACGGAAGAAACGTACGGGATCGCCGTCGCCCAGGGAGAAGAAGAACTGCTCGACGAAATCAACCAGGGGTTGAAGGAAGTCGAGGAAGACGGCACCTACAAGAAGATCTACGAAAAGTGGTTCCACGTCGGACCGCCGAAAACGATCTTCAGCGAAACGCACGAAGCCGAATAGCAGCCTCGAGGCTCGACAGAAGCGAGAAGGGGCGCCATGATGGCGCCTCTTCTCTTTCCACGGCTTCAGGGAGCTAGCAGGAGCAGCCGATGAGCGAATTCTTCCACCAGTACTTCGACTTCACGGTGATGGGAGACCACTTCGGCGAAGTCCTCGACGGCTTCTTCAAAAACCTGCTGGTCTTCGTCGTGGCCGCCGCGCTGGCACTGACCTGGGGGCTGATCCTGGCCCTGATCCGCCAGCTGCCGGGCCGGAAGTTCGTCCCGCTGCGGGGGCTGACGATCGCCTACATCGACGTCTT
>Ga0308175_100001836_pt1 | contig 14359 bp, 9 predicted proteins | sample PhyCR1_3_FD_203893 | JGI IMG/M metagenome (GOLD analysis project Ga0308175, IMG submission 203893) | Soil microbial communities from UC Gill Tract Community Farm, Albany, California, United States - DLSLS.C.R1 | ecosystem: Environmental > Terrestrial > Soil > Agricultural land | place: USA...
GAACGAGCAGGATCAGTGCCATCACGGGCGCGGGCCGCCATCGTGCCGAACACGGTGCCCTGCAGCAGAGGATCGGTGGGTCATTTCTCCCGAGCAGACCCGGGTCAATTCTCACGAGCGTCGAAGGGCCTCACCACAGAGGAGGTGCCAGTGCTCGTCGAGGATCGCGGCGCGAGAGCCAGGCGTACCGGCGGTCAGCGCGGCCCGGTTCGGCGCGACCACACGGAACCACAGGCGCAGGAAGGGATCGTCGATCCGGTACAGGCTGCGCTTGCCACCCTTGGCCGATTCGCCATAGGGGACCTCACGACGCACCAGGCCCATGCCGGTCAACCGGTCGAAGGCGTGGCCGAGGGAGGTGGCGGGTCGGCCGAGCCGACCGGCGATCTCCGACAGGCGATGCGCACCCGCACCGATCGCGTCGAGCACCGGACGGAGCTCGACCGCGGGTGGGCTCTCCTCGAGGAGTAACCGCTCGGGCTCGGCGAACAAGGGGCCCAGCGGGTCGAGCGCGAGGGCGACCACGCGAGCACGCGCCGAGCCGGGGCGCTCCGCGGCGAGCTCCCAGTAGCGCGGCACGCCGCCGAACGCCGCCCAATGTTCGACGATGCCGGTCGGGGGCAGTCGGCCGAACGCGTTCGGCAGGTGGTCGGGGGACAACCCGGCAAGATCGAGGGTCACGCGCGCGCGACCGTAGAGCGGTGCCGCGTGTGAGAGCACCAGCCCCTGCATCATGCGCTGACTCGAACCCGCGAGCGCGATGCGCAGCTTCGCGCGCTTCGCTTCATGATCGATCCAGCGCTGCAAGATGCTCGGCAGCTCGGGTGAGGCGGCGACGAGGTACGGGAGCTCGTCGATCACGATCGGGCCGGTGAACGCCGCGCTCGTTGCATCGGCGGCGAGCCGCGACAGCAGCCGCTCCCAGTCCGGGTAGGTCACGTCTGCAAAGCCCGGGAGGACCTGCGCGATCGCACGCGCGAAGTAGGCACGCTGCAGCTCCGGCGCGGCCTGGTCGGCGACCGTGTAGACCCCGCCTCCGCGCTCGCTCCATTCCAGGAGGAGCCGGGTCTTGCCGATCCGCCGCCTCCCCCACACCACCGCGAGGCCACCGGCGACATCGAGCTCGCCGAGCGCGGCCAGTTCCCGCTTGCGGTTCCAGAACGACATTATAGCTGGAAGAATAATTCTCCTTCCTATAATGTTCAAGCCTGCCGAGCTGCCGGCGCGGCCGGATGGGGCACGGGCCTGGGCGCGGCGCTGGCGAGCCAGTCACGCGGCACCGCGCCGCCGCAACGGGCACGAGGGCGATCACGGCCGGGGCATCGACGTATGCGACCATGCGGGCCGCGGAGAGCTGGCGGGTCGCGGGCGGGCTAGCGCGGCGGGATGTAGAGCTTGATCTCGACGCGCCGGTTGGCGAGGCGGCCGCGCGGCTTGGTGTTGTCGGCGACCGGCTCCTCGGCGCCCTTCCCGTCGACGACGACCCGGGCCGGCGCGACGCCGGCTTCGACGAGCGCGTTCTTGACCGCCTCGGCGCGCGCCCGCGAGAGATCGGCCGACAGCGCGCCGAGCTCGGGGGCCGGCTGGCCATTCTCGGCGGTGGCGAACTGCTTGGCCTCGCGATCGTCGGTGTGGCCGATCAGCAGGACCCGGATCGAGGGGTGCGCGGTCATCGTCTTGGCGATCTTGCGGATGCCCGGCAGGGCGGAGTCGCGCACGACGGTCTCGGCATCGGCGTAGAGCAGGCCTTCGACCGTACCGCGCAGCGCATCGACATCGGGTGGCAGGGTGTCGGGGCAGCCGTCTTCGTCCTCGTAGCCGTTGTAGGTCTCGGGGACGTTGGGGCACTTGTCCGCGATGTCGAGCACGCCGTCGCGGTCGTTGTCGATGTCGGGGCATCCGTCGGCGTCTTCGAAGCCGTCGTGGTCCTCGGGGCGGTCCGGGCAAGCGTCCTGCGCGTCGGGGATACCGTCGCCGTCGCGATCGGGTGGCGCTTCACCTTGCGCGAGCCGGAGCTCTTCGGGAGTCGGGCGGTGACGGTCGCCGATCTGAAGCTCGATGCCGATGCCGAAATCGAGCTCGGCGGCCAGGCTGGCACCCGCGTGGGACGGCAGGAACGCCAGCCGTGCGTCGAGCCTGAGCCCGAAGCCCTTCTGGGTATCGAATCGCACGCCGCCGCCGAGGTAGCCGTCCCCGATGATCGAGGTGGCGAAGGTCTTCTCCGCGGCCGACAGCGCGACCGGGGCGCCGGCGCCGGCGACGGCGAACGGCTGGATCCGGCGGCCGGGCCACAGCTCGAAGCGGACATGAACCCGAGGCTCGAACCAGAACACGCTCGCCGGCTTGGCCCCGCCGACCGCGTTCGTGCTGGCCGGCGAGATCGCGAGCTCGAGCTCGGGCACGAGCCAGGGGAAGAACGGCCGGGCCACCCGCCCCCCGAGCGCAATGGCGTTCTGCAGCGCTGGATGCGCGGGCGCACCGTCGATGTAGCCGAGCTCCGAGCTCGGCGAGAACAAGCGGGGGCCAAACCAGCCGCCGAGCTGGAGGGGCTCGGCCGCGGCGGGTGACGGCGCCGCAGCGAGCGTCACCAGCGCGACCCACCACGATCGATGCATCGTGGCCAAGTATACGCATCAAGGCATCACGACACCATCGCCGGGCAGGCCCGTGAAGTCGGTGCGCGCGTTCAGGCCCAAGCCACGAATCGGCCTGGGGTGGCAAACACGTGCTCGTAGATCCAGGCGTTCAGGGTGGCGAAGTCGGGCCGGGCCGGTCGACGAGCTGGCGATGGATGGCTTGCCGCAACGTGAACTGGTCCTGCGCGGTTTCGGCGACGATGTGCTGCTCGTCAGGTGCCGTGTAAGGCCCGTCCTTGCGTCCGCCTTACACAGGTGCGTGGCACAATCGTTGCGTGCGGATCCTCGTGGTCGAAGACGAAGCCAGCCTGCGCTCGAGCAGGTGTTCGGACAGCGCGGCGATCTGCAGACCCGCGCCGTCGACATGGCGATCGCGGTGTTGCGCAAGCAGCTCGAGGCTGGCCCGGTGAGGAGGCCACCGCCGCGCGCGCTGTATGCCGCCGGGCTCCTCACCGTGCTGCTCGGCGCCTTGCTCGTCGCGTGGTTCGTCTCGGGGTGGGCCGACGTGCGGACCCGGCAGCGCAGCGTGCGCGAGGCCCCCGGGGTCGCGGCCACCCAGCGGGGCGCCGAGCTTTCGCACGAGCTTCGCGGTGAGCTCGCCGCGCTGATCTCGCGCGAGACCGATCGGCCGTACTTTCATTACCAGAACCTGTTCCACGATCCGCGCGCGTCGGCCGGCCCGAGCGTCGCGCCGTCGCCGCTCGCCGGGGGTCCCGACGATGCGCTGGTGCTCGGCTACTTCCAGCTCGATGCCGGCGGGCGGACCACGACGCCGACGCTCAACGACGAGCTCCCCGAGCGCTCGGAGCCCAAGCACCTCGCGGACAACCGGCGGTTCCGCGACGAGGTCACCCGCAGCCTCGCCGCTGCCCTCGCGCCGCGCACCACGGGACCCCTGGCGTGGCGAACGCTCGGGTTTGCCGGGCAGCCCGCGGTCGTCGCGGTGCGCCAGGTCGAGACTCCCGACGGCCGGCTCGTGCAGGGCTTCGTCATCGATCGGACCGAGCTGACGAGCTGGCTCGCGACCCATGCCGGGGACGCGGTCGCCGAGCTCCGGACCGGCGACGATGGCACCACCGAGATCGTGCCGGGCTGGCACCTCGACGTCGCGGCGAATCCGCGGGCGCTCGTGGCCGCGGCCCTGGAGGCGACCGCCGTGGCGCGCGGCTTTGTCCTCCGCTTCGTCGCGGTCGGCGTGATCGCGATCCTCGCCGCGTGGCTGGTCGTGATGCTGATCACCCGCGCCGAGCGGATCGCCCAGGAGCGCGGCCAGTTCGCCGCCGCCGCGGCGCACGAGCTCTGCACGCCGCTCGCCGGCCTGCAGCTCTACGGCGACATGCTCGCCGACGGCCTGGGCGATCCGGGCAAGATGCGCGACCACGCGCGGCGGATGAGCGAGGAGGCGTCGCGGCTCGGGCGCGTGGTGTCCAACGTGCTCGGGTTCTCGCAGCTCGAGCGCGGCACCCTGAGCGTCGCTCCCCGTGCCGGTGCGCTCGGCGATGCCCTGCGCGAGCTCGCCGAGCGGGCGCAGCCGATGCTCGATCGCGCCGGTGCGGTGCTCGCGCTCGACGTCGCTCCCGAGCTGTCGGCGACGTTCGATCGTGACGCCCTCGCGCGCATCGTCGGAAACCTGCTCGACAACGCCGAGAAGTACGGCCGGCAGGCCGCCGATCGGACGGTCACGCTGGCGGCGCGCGGGGCCGGCTCCACCGTCGAGGTCGTCGTCACCGATCACGGCCCGGGGATCACGCCGGCGGCGCGGGCGCGGCTGTTCCAGCCATTCGCGCGGGGCGTCACCTCCGACGGGCCCGCCGGCCTGGGCCTGGGCCTGGCGCTGTCGCGATCGCTCGCGCGCGCGATGGGCGGCGAGCTCGTCTATCGCCCGGTGACCGGCGGCGGCGCGGCGTTCGTGTTGACGCTGGCGCGCGGTAGCCCCGCCGCAGCGTGACTTACGGGCCCTGGCAAGCGTCGCTTCGCGGCGTGACATGCCTCGCCGGTATGGCGTCGATCACCAGCGCGACGATACGACCATCATCGTACCGTTCGCCGTCGGAGCCACCGTGACCTCGGTCGACTTCGCCTCGCCGCCTCGCGCCCAGCGAACGACCGCGACCCCGAGCATCAGGGCGCCGGTTCCGCCTGCAACGAAGGCGGCCATCCGCTCGGTCATCATGTGCCTGGTGAACCGCTCGTGATCGTCGAGCGTGCGCGCGTGATCGGCGGCGTCCTGGCTGTTCCTGGAGGCGAGGAACAGGCCGCCACCGGCCCCGAGGCCGAGCATGCCGCCGGCGGCCAGCGTCGTCGCGAGGATATCGGTATGGCGAACCTCGCGCACGATGGTCTTCGTGATCGGTCGCGGCGGCGGTGGCGGGGGCGTCTCGGGGCGGCTCGCCGGCTCGATCGGCCTGGGCTTCTCGGCTTCCGGCTGCGGGCACAACGCGAGGCTGTTCTGCACCAGCTTCGCCGTCGGGAGATCGCCGATCGTCTCGAGCAGCTTCTTGTAGTGCGCGACCGCCTCGGGGCAGTGGCCGCCGAGCCGCTCGGCTTGTGCGAGGGCAAACAGCACGTCGGGTTTCGGATCGAGCTCATAGGCCTGCTTCAGCGTGGCGGCTGCGGCCTCGTACTTCTGCGCCTTGTAATCGTCGATGCCCTGCTTGAACAGGCCGCGCGCCGCCGGGTCGGCGGCGGCGGCGCGGGCGAGGGCGGTCATCGCTACGAGCTGGGCGGCAAGAATGGCGAGTTTGGATCCCATCCTCTCTCCTTGTCGGGCTTGTCGGGGGCGCCGTCGGGCTTCTTCGGCGGTTTCCTGGTGGGGAGTCTTGGCGGCGTCATGAGGTTCGACGGGAGCTTGGCCGCCGGCGCGTGGGCCGGCCTCACGGGCGGCGCGGTTTCTGGCGGGCTGCGTTCGGGAGCCGGGGGCTCCGCGGCGGGCGGCGTGACCCCGACGCGCGGCGCGGTGGGCGGTGCTGGTGCTGGCGGGGGGGAGGTCGATGGTCTGGCGACGGCCCGCTCCACGTTCGCCCGCCGGTCCGACGGGGCGGATGGTCGCGCGGGCGTCCCCGGCGTTGCCGGATCGAGGCCGCTGCGCACCTCGGCCGGCTCGTCGTGCCTCGGCCAGAGGTAGAAGCCCGCGATGCCGGCGCCGCCCACGAGCAGCCCCGCGAGGATAGGCACGGCCGCGCGCCTGGAGGATCGGAGCTCGGGGTGGACCACCGAGACCTTCGAGGGCGCGTCGGCGCTCGAGACCACCGAGACGCTCGACGGCTCGGCCGCCGCGGGGAACTCCTGCGACGTGGGCGCCGGGGCCGCCGCGAGCCGTGTCGGCGACAGTCCCGTGGTCAGCACGGCCGGCAACGCCGATGGCGGCGTCACCAGCGCCGACTTGCGGCTCGGCGAGGTGATCGCCTCGCCGACGTAGTCCTCGAGCGACACGCCTTCGTTCGACGCACGCTCCCATGCGTCGACCCGGTCGGCGAACACCACGCGCATGTACTTGCGGACCGTGTTGGACGACGCCCACAGCCTGTGCTGCGCGAGGGTCGGCTCGAGCTCGTGCAGCATATCCTCGGCGGTGGCGTAACGTGCCGCGGGCTCGCGCGCGAGCAGCTTGCCGACGATCGCCTCGAGCTCCGGGGGATAACCGGCGATGATCGAGGAGGGCGCCGGCGCTTCGCCGTGCACGATCTGCTCCATGATCGTGAAGTCGTTGTCGCCGCGAAATGGCCGCCGCCCGACGGTGAGCTCGAACATCATCACGCCGAGCGAGAACAGATCGCTCCGGCGATCGAGCCGCTGGCCGCGGCACTGCTCGGGCGACATGTACGGCGCCTTGCCCTTGAGCGTTCCGGTCTGGGTCTTGTGCTGGCGATCGTTGGCGCGCGCGATCCCGAAATCGAGGAGCTTGATCGCACCATCGTAGCTGACGATCACGTTGCTCGCCGAGACATCGCGGTGGACGAGCTCGAGCGCCCGGCCGTCGGCACCGGTCTTCTGGTGCGCGCACTGGAGCGCGGCGGCGGTTCCCTGGACGATCGCGAGCGAGATGTCGAGCGGGATCATCTCGTTGCGGTTTCGCGCCGCCGCGCGGATCGAGCGAACGTCCTGACCGTGGATATACTCCATCGTGAAGAACAGCGTGCCGTCGATATCGCCGACATCGTAGACATCAGCGATGTTCGGGTGGCGCAGCGTGGCTGCAAGCCGTGCTTCATCGAGGAACATCTGCACGAACTTCGGATCCGCGGCGAAGTGCGGCAGGATCCGCTTCAGCACGACCACCTTCTCGAAGCCGGCCTGACCGCGGACGCACGCGAGGTAGATCTCCGCCATTCCGCCGGTCGCGATCTTGCGGAGGATCTCGTACTTTCCGAGCGTCGTGCCGCGCGGGATCTCGTAGGCCGCGGTCGCCAGCGTCACCGACAACTCGCCGTGTAGGGAGTTGGAATACCATGGCTCGCGAACGTGCCATCGCCGAACTCACCGGAGTAGTTACGCCCCCAGCACACGAGCTCACCGTTGAGCCGCCGAGCGCAGACGTGGGTGTGTTCCGCGAACATACGCTTCGCGTCGAGCGGTGTCCCATTGGCGAGGTTCACCTGGGCCGGCACCAGGGAGCCGCCGTTGCCGGTTTGTCCGTAGGGGCTGTCGCCCCAGCAGAACACCCGACCATCCTGCATCAGCGCACAGGACTCGGCACCCGCGACCACGAAGCTCGCTCCCTGGAACGGCACGCCGCCGAGCTGCGTCAGGACCTTGACCGGCGTCAACTGGTTGATGCCGTTGAAGCTCTCACCGGTCCCGATCCCGAGCCGGCCGTGCGACCCCCAACCCCAGCACGAGATCGTCGAGTCCGGATCGACCGCGCATGTGTGCCAGCGTCCGAGCGCGACCGACGCGGACGTGTAGACCTTGACGGGGCTCGAGCGATTGGTTCGGCTGTTATCGCCGAGCTGGCCATTGGAGTTTACTCCCCAGCACCAGACGTCGTTCGAGGCGTTGCGAACACAGTTGTGCATGGCGCCGGTCCATAGCTCGAGCGCGCCTGCGAACGGGGTGCCTCCCGGCGCGACGAGCACCGGGGCGGCCTTCGAGCGATTGACCAGCGTGCCGTCGCCGAGCTGTCCGCCCGTGTTGTTGCCCCAGCACCAGATCTCACCGGTATGGTCGCGCGCACAGGTGTGGTCCTCTCCGCCGCGGAGCGCGACGATCCCGGTGAGCGGCGTATCGTCGGTCTTCACGACCCGGACCGCGGCGGGCTTATCCACGGTGGTTCCGTCGCCGAGCTGGCCGGCGCTGTTGGCGCCCCAGCACCAGGTTTCTCCACCGGGGCGCACCACGCACGCGTGGTCTCGACCGGTCCCGAGGACGCTCGCATCGGTGATCACGGCGCTGGTCGCGTCGCGCACCTGGACCGGCGTTGCGCTTGGAACGTTGCCCGCGATCCCGATCCCGAGCTGGCCCCGGCTATTGTCGCCGGAACACCAGATCGTGCCGTCCTTGCGAAGCGTGCACCCGAACCGGCGGCCGAGGCCGAGATCGGCGACGCAGTCCTGACACGTTCCTGCGCTGCAGCTCGTCCCGGCGACGCACGCGGCACCGGTGCTGCAACAAGCGGCCCCGAGATCGCCGCAGGTCGCGGCGTCCGGCGGGCCGATCTCCACCGGCACACAGGTTCCGCCGAGGCCACCACCCGCGCCCGGCTCGAAGCGCTGGCTGCTCTCACACTGCGGATCGTTGAAGCTACAGAAGCCCTGGGCTTCACATCGCCCCGACGCGCCGGCGAGAACGCACTGATCCGACGACGTGCAGGTGTACGGTGTGCGATTCGCACACCCAACGGCGGTCATGACCGCACCGATCGCCAGGGCGCGCATACACCGCATGAACCCAACGTTATCACGACGACTCCGGATACACCGACCTTGCGTCACGGCACCGGACCTGTGTGATCGAAGGGGGGCGAGGTCGCAGGTTTCTGCGCGAGGATCCCCTTACACCATACACCTCGAACCATCAGTGCAGCGCGGCGCGTCAAGCCAGACGGAGTGTCGCGCTGATCAAGGCAATGGGTGCATCAGACCAGGTGGACCGGAAGCGAGATCATCTTCCGGAAGAACGCGTTGCGCGTGAACACCGGCGGGCCCGCGAGCTTCATCTTGGGGAACCGGTGCACCAGCGTGCCCACCGCGGCCTCGGCCATGTGACGCGCCAGCCACGTGCCCAGGCACACGTGTAACCCGTCGCCGTAGAGCACGCTGCGGCTCTGGTCCCGGCGGATGTCGAACCGATCCGGGTCGGGGAAGACCGCCGGATCGCGGAGCGCGCTCGCGAACACGCCGAAGATCTGCTGTCCCTTGAGGATCCGCACGCCGCGGATCTCGACGTCCTCCAGGGGAAACCGCGGGAGGTTCAGCTTGCCGAAGCTGTCGAACCGCCCGACCTCGTCCACGGCGTTGCGCAACAGGCCCGGCTCGCGGCGCAGCAGCTCGAGCTCTACCGGGTGGCGCAGGAGATCGTAGATCGCAAACGAGATCAGGTGTCGCGGGGGTTCGCAGCCGGCCGAGATCATGAGCGCCACGGTGCTGATGATCTCCGCCTGGGTCAGGCGTTCGCCTTGCTCCTCGGCGTGGATCAGCTTGCTGTAGAAATCGTTGCCCGGCACCTTGCGCCGCTCGGCCATGAGGTCTTCCAGCATCGCGACGCCCGTGGGGAGAAACTCCAGCTTCTCGCGTAGCGCCTCGGGGCTGATGGCCGGATAGAACGCATCGATCACCGCGCTGCCGAACCGGATGAACTTGTCTTGCTGGTCGCGCTCGATCCCGAGCAACTGGGTGATCGCCCGCAGCGGGTACTTCGCGGCAAAGTCGGTCACGATGTCCATGCTGTCCCGGCCAGAGGTCGCCGCGAGGACATCGTCGACCACCGCCTGATACTCCCTGCGGGCGTACTCCACGGCCTTGGGGGTGAACAGCGGACCCAGGACCTTCCGTACGCGGAGGTGGTCCTGGGCCGGCATCCAGAACAGGCCGTGCTTCGCCAGCCGCTGGTGCGTCGTGAGCTTGTCGTCGGGCTGCGGCGGGGGGCCGTGCTCCCAGTGCTCGACCTCGACGCTGTAGCGCCGGTCCTTCAGGAGCGTGAGCATGTCGTCATAGCGCGTGACGACCCAGCCCTGGCCCTCGGGCCACCAGTAGACCGGGAGATGGTCCCGCATGTACTTGTACGTGGGAAACGGATCGATATCGAATTCGGGCGCGTTGGGATCGAACTTGAACTCCCTGGATTCGAACAGGTGCTTCGGCAGTGGCTCCGATGCCGCGGCGGCCGAGGGAGGTGCCGCGGCGTCGGGGCGCGACGGCGTGGCTTCCGCGCGCGGCGAGGTTGCCCCCGGGCACGGCGCCGCGGAGGTCATCTCGGCTCCCGCGAACCCGCGATACGGGCCATCGTAGAACTTCATCGCATTGCACCAGGTCTCGGGCGGCTCGGGGATCGCGTGCAACTCGCCGTACTGGATGCCCGCATACTGCAACACGAAGTGCGCATCGCTCCCGAGGCCGACGAAGGTGAAGCCGTCCCGGATGCGCTCCTTGGCGGACGCCAGATCCTTGCACAGGGTCCCGAGCGGGATCCCTCGCTGGCGGGCCGCGGCCTTGATCTGCTCGATCGCATGCAGGAAGCGGGGCTCGGCGCTCCAGAACATCGGGGGATATCCCAGCGCCAGGTGCAGGTCATTCGGGCCGACGAAGCACAGATCGACGCCCTTGACGTCGAGGATCTCGCCGACGTTCGCGACGGCCTCCAGCGTCTCGATCTGCACGCCGAACAAGATCTGCTGGTTCACCCGCTGGATGTAGACCGGTCGCGAGACCCCGAACCCGAGGTGGGGCGACAGGCCGCCCGCGCCGCGTTCGCCATCGGGCGGGAACCGGGTGTAGCGCACCGCCGCCCGGACCTCGTCGGCGACCTTGACCATCGGGACGATGATCCCTTGCGCGCCCGCGTCGAGCGCGTGCTTGATCTGGTCGACCGAACCCACGGACACCCGAGCGAGGGGGGTCACGCGCCCGCCGCTGACGTCGGAGATCGCGCCGAGGATGGCAGCGGCCGTGCTGCGATCGACCGGGGTGTGCTCGAAATCCACCAGGAGCCATTCGAAGAAGCCTTGGGCCGCCAGCATCCGCGAAGCCTGATAGCTGTGGAGCTGCAACCAGGTGCCCAGGGCCACCTTGCCGTCACGCATGCGTGAGAGTGTCGTGTTCTTTCTCATGATTGGAACTTCTGTGAATAGCGCTCTCGGCGGCTATCGATGAGGAGTGAATAAACTATAGTTGGGCGGAGGCGCTGAGTCGCGCCCACTCCGGGTCACCGGGGGGGATGTCAGCGCGTAGGGGAACGCCCGCAGCCGCGGGATGACCTCTCGCGCGAACCTGGTCATGGACTCGACGCAAACCTCCTGCGGAAGCGTGATGTAGTTGAAGGTTCCGAGGATGTGCTGGGCGCCGGTGCGCTCGTTCAGCTCGCGCAGGCGGGCGGCGCAGTGCTCGGGGCCACCGAAGATGCAGACCTCCGACGCCAGGAAATCGAAGGTGACCCCACGCGGGCCGAACTTCTTGACGAGATAGGCGCTGAGATCGGGTGCGCGGGTCTCGAGGAACTGGAGGAACGGCTCCTGCATCACCCGCCGCGCGTGCGCGTCGTTCTCGCCCACGAAGATGAACCGGTTCACCGGGTTATCGATGGTCGCCGGGTTGAACCCGGCGGCGGCGGAGCGCTGCCGGTAACGCTCCAGGGTGTCGGCCACCTCCTCCGCCCGCATCGCGCCATGGACGAACACCGGGAGCCCCTGGTCGGCTGCGGCGTCGAGCGATAATGGATTGTTCGCGACCATGTAGAATGGTGGGTGGGGGCGCTGCACGGGGCGCGGCCCCGGCATGATCTGCGGGAGCTTGAAGAACCGCCCGTCGTACGAGAATGGCTCGCCCTGAAACGCGAGCGCGAGGATCTCATACGCTTCGTCGAACCGCGCGCGCGCTTCGGCCCGAGGTGCGCTGAACGCCTCGTGCGGCGCTTCATCCATGCTGCCGCGCGACAGCCCTAGATCGAACCGACCGCCACTCAGGATATCGAGGGTCGCCACGTCGGCGGCGACGTGCAGGGGGTGGTGCAGGGGCAGCACGCACGCCGCCAGCCCGATCCGGATCCAGTTCGTGCATGCCGCCAGGTACGACGCCATCGTGATCGGCGAAGGAAACAACAGATCGGCGTTACCGAAGTGGCGCTCCGCCAGCCAGACGCCGTCATACCCTACGCGTTCACCCCAGCGAACCTGATCCACGATGTCCTGGTAAGACCCCGTGCTGGTCCCCATCAAAAAGAGACTGAACTTCATGTTATCTCCTTCACCGCTCACCACCAGTGCTCTCCCACTGGAGATAGGCGCCTGAGGGCGACCTATCTTATTCGGATTCAGAATACAAAAAACTATGGTCTCCCTGCTCGGATTGGCAAGTCGGAAAGCAAACCCTCTCGCAGAATTTTGGACGCTATGGGCGGGCTGTTATACAAATTGAGTGAGGCTATATTTTGCGCCGTCGGCCCTCGCATCGCGCGGTTTCCCGAACCTGTCGATAGTCAGCACTTAGCCGCACAAACTGTTTTTTGGCAGACTGTCATCACGATGCGTGGTGAAACTCAGCAGGCGGTGAGGACCTCGATCCCCGAGCCGGATCGCCAAGTTCCCCAGCACCCTTGTCCCCGAGGTCGCCACGCGATCTTCGATGAATTCACCGAAGGGACCCATTCCGTGGCGCTCCTTACGCTGCGCCGCGACTGCTTCGATCTTGCAAGAGATGGGGATGTGTGCAAGAGCGCAGGGTACGCGGATCGGGCTCAGTGCCTCGCGGCGAGCCATGACGATCAGGCCTCGCGGGCGACGTCGTGGTGCTCGAGGTGATGCATGCCCGCGTGATGGTCGGACGGGGCGGTGCCGCCACGTCGTACCACCCCCCCCGGAGCGCCGCTGCAGCGCGCCGCTCCCTGAGGGCACGCGGCCGGCGAGATCGCCGGCGGGACCGCGGCCGGGGGGCGCTTGATTCCGATGGAGAGCGCGCCGGCGGGATCGCGACCGTTCGAGTCCGATGGCGAGACTGGACTTAATGCGAGAGGCAGTCACGCAGCGCCTGATCTCGACGCACCGGGAAAATGCCGAGGCGAATGCCGCTCAGGCAGCAAAATATATTGGGTCTCTATACTTTTTAGATTGGTAAGCTGGATCGCGTGCGACTGCCTCACTTGCTGCATTTTCGAGGACTGGGCGCACTCAGACGAATTCCTATGTCATAACTGCCCCGATCTCCGTGGCAAAAATAGGGCGAAAATGCCGAGCGGATTTGTTACGCCGTGCTGGATGGCACCACAGAAAAACCTCACGATCGCGACGATTCTCGGCTCGATGATCTGGTGCGCGTGCACCGGTGCACCGGAGACCGACGGCGGAGGCAATGCGGCCGGCAGTAGCGGTGCGGGCTCGGCCGATGGGAGCGGCGTACCCGCCGGTGACAGTCATGTCGCGCCGGTGTTCCCCACCGCGCATCCCAGGATCTACTTGACCCCGAACCGCGCGCGGCTGGCCGCGGCGCTCGGCGCGAGCACCCCGGCGGCGACGCGGTTCAAGGCGCTGGTCGACCAGTGGATCGCCGGCGCCGATATCTGGGGCTTCGAGTCATGGAACGCCGCGCTGCTCGGCCAGCTCACCGGCAACACGGGGTACTGTGCGAAGGCAGTCGCGACGGTCGAGGCGCAGGTCGCGGCCGCCGAGGCGAAGATCGCGGTCAACCAGGCCCCTGCGGTAGCTGGGGACAGCTACCTCGAGATCGGCGGCATGGTCGGCGACCTCGCGCTGGTCTACGACTGGTGCTTCAACCAGACCACGACGTCGCAGCGAGCGCGCTGGCTCAAGTACGCCGATCAGGCGGTGTGGAACGTCTGGCACAACACGAGCGCGAAGTGGGGCTCGGCCACGATTCCGTGGAGCGGCTGGGCGACGGACGACCCCTCGGACAATTACTATTATTCGTTCTTGCGCGCGACGATGCTGCTCGGGCTCGCGTCGAAGGGCGAGGATCCTCAGGCCGACGCCTGGATCACGCAGTTCCACGACACGAAGATCGTCAATCAGCTGGTTCCCACGTTCAATGCCGATCTGGTCGGCGGCGGGTCGCGTGAAGGCACCGGTTACGGCGTGGCGATGCGCGGGTTGTTCGCGCTCTACGATCTGTGGCAGGCGACGACCGGCGAGCGGATCGCGACGCTGACGTCGCACACGCGGCAATCCATGCTCGCGATGCTCCACCAGATGGTCCCGACCCGCGATCGCGTCGCGCCAACCGGCGATCTGTCACGTGACTCGACCGCCGCGTTCTTCGACTACCACCGCAACTACCTCCAGGAGTTGATCCAGCAGTTCCCCAGCGACTTGCTCGCGCAGCGCGCGAAGACCCAGCTCGCGGCGTCGAGCCTGCCGGCGATGGGGAACTCGTTCATGCTCGCGTACGACTTCGTGTACGACAACGCGAACGTGACCGCGCAGCCGGTCGGCAGCCTCAACACGTCGTACTACGCGAGCGGGATCGGCGAGCTCTACGCGCGGTCCGGGTGGGACACCCACGCGACCTGGGTCAACCTGATCGTCGGTCCATACACCCAATCGCACGCGCATCAGGATCAGG
>Ga0308175_100001837_pt1 | contig 14357 bp, 8 predicted proteins | sample PhyCR1_3_FD_203893 | JGI IMG/M metagenome (GOLD analysis project Ga0308175, IMG submission 203893) | Soil microbial communities from UC Gill Tract Community Farm, Albany, California, United States - DLSLS.C.R1 | ecosystem: Environmental > Terrestrial > Soil > Agricultural land | place: USA...
CCGTCTCGTTCAGCGATCCACTGGCGTTCCTGCGGGAGCAGGGCGGGCGGGGCGTGCAGATCGAGTCGCTCGGCGGCACCGCGCTCAACCTGGCGCGCCATGCCGGCTGGCCCGGCCGGACCCGCTACCAGTACGGCGCGATCGAGCTGGTCGGCCCGTATGTGCACGCCGTGGCCACGTTCTCCCTCGGGCTCACGGCGGCCGCGTTCGGGCTGCTGGTGCTGTGGCGGCTGCGGGCGCGGCACTGGAGCCCGGCCACGCCGTACGACGCCGCGCTCGCCGCGGTGCTGCTGTTCACCGTCACCAGCCGGGTCATCAGCCCGCAGTACCTGATCTGGCTGCTGGGCCTGGCCGCCGTGTGCCTGACCTCCCGGCACACCAGCCAGCGCCCGGTGGCCGTGCTGCTGCTCGCGGCGAGCGCGGTCAGCTCGCTGGCCTACCCGATGCTCTACCGCGAGGTGGTGGGCGGCACCTGGACCGGCTGCCTGCTGATGCTGGCCCGCAACGCGCTGCTGGCGGCGGCCGCCGTGCTGTCCTTCGTCCGGCTGTGGCGCTCGGCCCGGCCGCCGGCCGGAGAGCACGCTCCTCCGCCGCGCCTCCGCCCGGACTCCGACCGTCTCCGGAATCGAGCACTGAGCGGCTTGTAATGGGGTAATACAGACTTTCCTACGTTCCCGGCCCGTGGACCCCATGAGTACAGACCCGCGAGACCCGCGAGACCCGCACCCGGCACCCCAGGTCGGTGTCGTCGTCATCGGCTACAACGACGCCGCCCACGTCGCCGACGCCGTACGCTCGGCGCTCGACCAGGGGCCGGCCGTCGGCGAGGTGGTCGCCGTCGACGACCGCTCGACGGACGGCAGCGGCGAGCTGCTGGACCGGCTGGCCGCCGCGGAGCCCCGGCTGCGGGTGGTACGCCGGGGCGTGAACAGCGGCGGCTGCGGCAGCCCGCGCAACACCGGGATCGACGCGGTGACGATGCCGTACGTGATGTTCCTCGACAGCGACGACGTACTGCCGCCCGGCGCGGTGGACGCGCTGCTGACGGCCGCCACCGAGGCGCGCGCCGAGGTCGCGGGCGGGCTGTGCGTACGCCGGGAGCTGCCCTCGGGGCGCGAACAGCCGTGGCAGGCGGCGCTCTACACGGCGCCCACCGTCCTCGCGCGCCCCTCCCAGCGCCCCCGTCTCGTCCACGACACCCTGTGCGTCAACAAGCTGTACCGGACCGGCTTCCTGCGCGAGCACGGCATCCGCTTCCCCGAAGGCCGCTTCCTCTACGAGGACTTCGTCTTCACCGCGCGCGTGCTGGCCGCCGCGCCGCGCGTCGCGCTCGTACCCGACCGCGTGTACGTGTGGCACGTGCGCCGGTCGGCCGAACGGCTCTCGCTCTCCCTGGACCGCGAGGACATCGGCAACTGGCGGGCGCGCACGGAGGCGTGCGCGCTGGCGTACGACATCCTGCTGAGCGCCGGGCAGAAGGTGCTGGCGCGGGCCGCGCGGGCCAAGTTCCTCGACCATGAGCTGCGTATGTACGCGCGCGAGCTGGGGTTGCGCGACGCGCACTACCAGCGCGCGTGGTGGGCGCACACCCGCGAGTACCTCGCGCGCTACGACGCCTCCGACTGGGAGCTGAACCCGGCTGCCCCCGGACGGCTGCTCGGCCGGGTCGTCCTGGAGTCGCCCGAGCCGCGCGACCTGCCCCGCCTCAGGGAGCTCGCCGCCCGCCCGGCCCGGTTGCTCCCGCCCTACGCCCGCACCGCCGACGGCACGCCCGTCTGGTCCCCCGAGCTGCCCCAGGTCACCCTCGCACCCCTGCTCGCCCAGCCGACCGGCGTCCTTCCCCTCGCGCTGGACGCGGAACTGCGCCCGCGCCCGCGGGCCACCCGGCTGCGTCTGCGGCTGCACGAGCTGTACGGACGGCTGGCCGCGGCCGGGCCGCGGGAGCTGGACGTGGAGTGGCGGTCCCGGCAGGACGGTCGCCCGGCCCAGCGCGTCACGACGGCCTTCGCGCCCGTGGGAGCGGAGAGCTGGTCGGCCGAGGTGCCCGTCGACCTGGCCGCGCTCGGGGCGGGCACCTGGGATCTGCGTCTGACCGTGCGGTTCGCGGACGGCGCGGCCCGCGACCTCACCGCGCACGCCCTCGCCGGCGCCGGCCGGCTGCGCCGGCGCGCCGTCCCGAGCGCCCGGCACGGCGTGCTGCTGGTCCAGCCGTACGCCACCCACTCCGGCGCTCTGGCGCTGCGCGTGGCGACCGGCGCACACGGAGTCATGACAGTGGCCCGCAACCGGCTGCGCCGCCTGCTTCACTGACTAGTGCTGTGGCCGGAAAGGTCTGCCGGGAAGCTCGCGGCGTCCGGTGCGGTGCCTCGCAAGGCGGAGCATCACCCGCGTACTGGATGTACTCGGGTGATGCGACAACGCGGCGAGGTGCCGTGCCGGGCGTCGCGAGCCGGTGAACCTTTCCGGTCGCAGCACCAGTACGGGACCAAGAGCGGCGGGCCGCCACCGGCCGGCCACGACGAGGGGACGGCCGCAATGACCTGGCTGATCACCGGCGGCGCCGGTTACATCGGGGCGCACGTCGTCCGCGCGATGGCCGAGGCGGGCGAACGGACCGTGGTCTACGACGATCTGTCCACCGGCGTGGCCGAGCGCGTGCCGGACGAGGTGCCCCTGGTGCGGGGCTCGATCCTGGACGCCGGGACCGTGGCACGTACGCTCGCCGCGCACGAGGTCACCGGCGTCGTCCACCTGGCGGCGAAGAAGCAGGTGGGCGAGTCGGTGGAGCACCCGCTGCGGTACTACCGGGAGAACGTGGAGGGCCTGCGCGTCCTGCTGGAGGCGGCGGTGGCGGCCGAGGTCACGTCCTTCGTGTTCTCCTCGTCCGCCGCGGTGTACGGCATGCCGGACGTGGACCTGGTCACGGAGGAGACCCCCTGCCTCCCGCTCTCCCCCTACGGTGAGACCAAGCTCGCCGGTGAGTGGCTGGTCCGCGCGACGGGCCGCGCGACCGGACTCGCGACCGCGTCCCTGCGCTACTTCAACGTGGCGGGCGCGGCCACCCCCGCACTGGCCGACGCGAGCGTCTCCAATCTCGTCCCCATGATCTTCGAGAAGCTCACCGAGGGCGTGCCCCCGCGGATCTTCGGCGACGACTACCCGACCCCCGACGGCACGTGCGTCCGCGACTACATCCACGTGGCCGACCTCGCCGAGGCCCATGTGACGGTCGCCCGCGCCCTGCGCTCCGACCCGGGCCGCGACCTGACCCTCAACATCGGCCGCGGGGAGGGCGTGTCGGTCCGCGAGATGATCGACCGGGTCAACGCGGTCACCGGCTACGACCGCCCCCCGACCGTCACCGCCCGCCGCCCCGGCGACCCGGCCCGCGTGGTGGGCTCCGCCGACCGCGTCGCCACCGAACTGGGCTGGCGGGCCAAGCGCGACGTCCAGGACATGATCGCCTCGGCCTGGGAGGGCTGGACGCACCTGCACCCGGAGGCGGCGCGCTCCTAGGACGCTCCTGGGCCCGGCCGGCTTCTCCATCGCCCGGCGGCCCCGTCACAGTGCGATGAGGGCCGCCGCGGTGGCTCGGGCCAGGGTGTCCAGGTAGTGCTTCGGGAGTTTGGGCGAACGGATCACCACCGAACGCCAGTAGAGGGGTCCGGAGATCAGGTCCAGGGCGAGGTCGGCGTCCACCCCGGACCGCACCTCTCCGCGCCGCTCCGCCGCGGCCACGATCTTGCTGGCCACCGAGTCCTGGCCGTCCCGTACCGCCTTCTGCAACGCCTCGGCGATCTCGGGGCTGCGGGCCGCCTCCGCCTGGAGGTCGGGGATGATCTGCGAGGCGACGGGGTGGCGCAGGGCGCGGGACGTGACGCCGTAGAGCAGGCGGAGGTCGCCCTCCAGCGAGCCGGTGTCCGGGACCGGGAGTCCCAGCACGGCCATCGCCGAGACCACGTCCAGCACCAGGTGCAGCTTGGAACGCCACCGGCGGTACACCGCCGTCTTGCCGACGCCCGCCCGCCGCGCGATCCCCTCGATGGACATCCTGGCGTACCCGACGGCCGCCAGCTCCTCGAAGACGGCCGCCCGGATGGCCTCGGTCACGTCCTCCCGGAGCACGGCGGCCCCTGCGGGAGCCCGGCGGCGCGGACGCTTCGGGGTCTCGTCGGCGTTCGTCGTCATACGGACCAGCATAGGGCGTTACGACGAAACGGTTGCGTTCCGACGTTCGTTGGTTCTACTCTCACGTTGCGACGATACGGTCCCGTCCCGACGTAAGAGAACGTGAAGAGAAGCGTAAGGAAACGCCGGATGGCGGACGGGGACCACCCAGGCCCGGCGACCGCCGGACGCACCCCCCTCCCCCGAGCGAAAGCAGCGGATGTGAGTCAGGTCCTCCACACACCGCCCCCGACCCAGGTCCCGGCCGAGGACGACCTCGCGGCGCTGGCCGCCCGGCACGGCCTGTCGGTCAGCGGCGCCCGCCCCTCCCTGCCGGCGTACGTCCGCCAGCTGTGGGCGCGCCGCCACTTCATCACCGCCTTCGCCACCGCCAAGCTCACCGCCCAGTACAGCCAGGCGAAGCTCGGCCAGGTCTGGCAGGTCATGACCCCGCTGCTGAACGCGGCGGTCTACTACTTCATCTTCGGCGTGCTGCTCGGCACCAAACAGCACGTCCCCGACTACGTGCCGTTCCTGGTCACGGGCGTGTTCATCTGGACGTTCACGCAGAGCTCGATCATGGCGGGCACCCGGGCCATCGCCGGCAACCTCGGCCTGGTCCGCGCCCTGCACTTCCCGCGCGCCGCGCTGCCGATCTCCTTCGCGCTGCAGCAGCTCCAGCAGCTGCTGTTCTCGATGGCCGCCCTGGTCGTCATCCTGCTCTGCTTCGGCGTTCCGGTCGCCGCCTCCTGGGTGCTGGCGATCCCGGCCCTGGTGCTCCAGTTCACGTTCAACGCCGGCGTGTCGATGGTCGTGGCCCGGATGGGCGCGAAGACCCCCGACATCGCGCAGCTCATGCCGTTCGTGCTGCGGACCTGGATGTACGTGTCCGGCGTGATGTGGAGCATCGACAAGATCGACAAGAACGATCACCTGCCGCACATCGTCAGGCTGCTGCTGGAGCTGAACCCGGCCGCCGTCTACATCGACCTGATGCGGTTCGCGCTGATCGACAGCTTCCACACCCTGCCCCCGCACGTGTGGGCGGTCGCGACGGGCTGGGCCCTGCTCGCCGGGGTCGGCGGCTTCATCTACTTCTGGAAGGCTGAGGAGACCTACGGCCGTGGCTGAGCAGACCTTGACCACCAGCGAGATCCCCACCGTCGTCGCCGACCGGGTCGACATCGTCTACCGGGTCAACGGCACCGGCGCCGGGCGCGGCACCGCCACCGCCGCCCTCAACCGCATCCTGCGGCGCCAGCAGGCCGAGAAGGCGGCGGGCGTGCGCAAGGTGCACGCGGTCAAGAAGGTGTCGTTCGTCGCCTACAAGGGTGAGGCGATCGGCCTCATCGGCACCAACGGCTCCGGCAAGTCGACGCTGCTGAAGGCGGTCGCCGGCCTGCTGCCCGTGGAGAACGGGCACATCTACACCGACGGCCAGCCCTCGCTCCTGGGCGTCAACGCGGCGCTGATGAACGACCTGACCGGCGAGCGCAACATCCACCTCGGCGGACTGGCCATGGGCATGTCCCGGGAGGAGGTCAAGCAGCGCTACCAGGAGATCGTCGAATTCTCCGGGATCAACGAGAAGGGCGACTTCATCACCCTGCCGATGCGGACCTACTCCTCCGGCATGGCGGCCCGGCTGCGCTTCTCCATCGCCGCCGCCAAGGACCACGACGTCCTGCTGATCGACGAGGCCCTGGCGACCGGCGACCGCTCCTTCCAGAAGCGCTCCGAGGCCCGCATCCGCGAGCTGCGCAAGCACGCGGGCACGGTCTTCCTCGTCAGCCACAACAACAAGTCGATCCGGGACACCTGCGAGCGGGTGCTGTGGCTGGAGCGCGGTGAGCTGCGGATGGACGGGGCCACGGAGGACGTCCTGAAGGAGTACGAGGCCTTCACCGGCGACAAGAGCGACAAGCCGGCCAAGAAGGCGGCGCCCAAGGCCCCCGCTGCCACGCCGTAACGCCGAAACCCAGCCCCCGGAGTCTCGTTCTCTCAGTGGGCCCGCGCTCCACGGACGCCCTTACCTCGGGCGTGGTTATCCTTTTCATACTGCTGGTGACAGTATGTTATGAAAGGTGCCCACCAGAGACGGCGAGCCCAAGGAGCCTTCGCGATGCCTCACCTCAGCGTCATCGTCCACGGGCCGAACACCCAGGGACATCTGACCGAGCTGCTGGCCGCGCTGGAGACCCGCCCGCTCCCGGACATCGAGGTGATCGTCGCCGCGGTCGGCGACTGGGCCCGGGAGACGGCCGAGGAGCACGCCCCGGAGACGATCGTGGTGCCGTTGCCGGAGGGCACCGGTGACGGGGCGGCCCGGGCGGCGGGGGCGGCCCGGGCGTCCGGCCGCTGGCTGCACTTCGTGCACGCCAAGGACGGTCTGCCCGCCGGGGCGTCCCGGATGGTCGCCGAGCGCGCCGCGGAGCTGGACGACACGGTCGACGTACTCCTCTTCGACCACGTCACCACCACCTGGAGCACCGCGGCGGCCCCGTCCCCCGGCGGCCGCCACCTCGCCGCCGCCGGCCGCGCCGACCTGCCCCTGGACGACGCGGCCGACCTGCTGCGCCTCGCCCCGCTGCTCGGCACCCGCGCCCTGCGCGCCGGGTTCTGGCGGGCACACGAGGATCTGCTCACCAGCGACGACGAGCCGTACGCGGCCTACGCGGCCCTGCTGCACGCCGGCCGCGTCGCCTGCCTCAACCAGGTGGCGTACGACGACCGCCGGCTGCGCCCCGAGAGCCTGCCGCCCCTCGCCCCCGAGGACCGGTACGCGCTCATCGACCGCTACGAGTCCCTGCTCCCGCTCACCAGGGACCGCCGCGCGGCCCGCGCGGTGCTGTACGACCTGATGGTCCGCGACCTCCTGCGCACCTTCGCCCGCGAGAACCTGCCCGACCCGGTGGCCCGCGAGTTCTTCCGCCGGGCCTCGCTGGCCGCGGTCCGCTGGCGCCCCGAGGACCACCGCCGCCCGGCCGGCCTCGAGGGCGTCCGGCACACGCTGCTCGAGGACGGCGCGTACACCAAGTACCGCGCCTTCCAGGCCGCCAACCGCACCCGGCGCGCGGCCCGGAAGGCGGTACGCGACCGCAAGCGGCAACTGGGCACGAAGGTCCGCGACCAGCAGTACCGCAGGGCGCTGAGCCGCCCGGTCGACCCCGAACTGGCCGTGTTCGCCGCCTACTGGGAACGCGGGGTCGCCTGCAACCCGGCCGCGATCGCCGCCCGGCTCGCCGAACTCGCCCCGCACATCCGCCGGGTGTGGGTGGTGAACAAGGAGAACGCGGCCCTGCTGCCGCCCGGCACCGAACACGTGATCCCCGGCACCCGCCGCTACTGGGAGACGCTGGCCACCGCCAAGTACCTGACGAACAACGTCAACTTCCCCAACGCGGTCGTCAAGCGCCCCGGGACGATCCACCTCCAGACCCACCACGGCACCCCGCTCAAGCGCATGGGCCTGGACCAGCGGGACCATCCGGCCGCCGCCAAGGGCCTGGACTTCGCCGCCCTGCTGGCCCGCGTCGACAAGTGGGACTACAGCGTCAGCGCCAACAGCCACTCCACCCGTATGTGGGAGCGCGCGTACCCGGCCCGCTACACCTCCCTGGACCACGGCTATCCGCGCAACGACGTCTTCTACACGAGTGGCGCCGCCGAGGTCCGCGCCGCCCGCGAGCGGCTCGGCATCGCCCCCGGCGTGACCGCCGTCCTCTACGCTCCCACCCACCGTGACTACGAGGCCGGCTTCACCCCCCGGCTCGACCTCGCCGCCCTGGCCGACCGGCTCGGCGAGAACACGGTCCTGCTGGTCCGCGCCCACTACTTCTACGGCGGCGCCGCCTCCCCGCTCACCGGGCTGCGCCGGTCCGGCCGGATCATCGACGTCTCCTCCTACGACCCGGTCGAGGAGCTGTGCCTGGCCGCCGACGCGCTGGTCACGGACTACTCGTCGATCATGTTCGACTACGCCAACCTGGACCGGCCGATCGTGATCCACGCCGACGACTGGGACACGTACCGCACCACCCGGGGCGTCTACTTCGACCTGATGGCCGACCACCCGGGCCAGGTCGCCCGCACCCAGGAGGAGCTGACCGAGATCCTCACCTCGGGTGCCTGGCGCGACGAGAGCGCGGCGAAGGCGCGGGCCGCGTTCCGGCGCCGGTTCTGCGAGTACGACGACGGACGCGCCGCCGAGCGGGTCGTACGACGGGTCTTCCTCGGCGAACCCGAGGAGGCGCTGCCCCCGGTGATCCCGCTGGAGCGCCGCACGCCCGCCCCGACCCCCGAGGAGGCCACCGCATGACGCTCCCCGACGTCACGGTCACCGTCATCGTCTTCAACGACGCGGCCCGGCTCCCCCGCGCGGTCGCCTCCCTGCGCGCCCAGACCCACGCCAACATCGAGATCGTCATCAGCGACGACCACTCCACCGACGACACGCCCGCCGTGGCACGGGAGCTGGCCGCGCGGGACCACCGCATCCGCTACCTCCGCCAGCCGCAGAACAGCGGGGGTTGCAGCGCACCGCGCAACCGGGCCATCGAGATCGCCCGGGCGCCGTACCTGATGTTCCTGGACAGCGACGACGAACTCCCGCCCCGTGCCGTCGAGTCGCTGCTCGCCGCGCACCGCGAGCGCGAGGTGGACTTCGTCATGGGCGCGGTGCGGCGGGTACGGGTGGACAACGGGCGCCATTCGACCTGGATGCCGCACCTGGTCGCCGAACGCCGCACGCTGGACGGCATCGAGGCCGACCCGCGGCTGCTGTTCGAGCACCTGTCGACGAGCAAGATGTACTCCCGGGCGTTCCTGGACCGCCATGAACTCCGCTTCCCCGAGGGCATCCACTACGAGGACCAGCTGTTCTCGGCGCAGGCCTACTGCCTGGCGAAGGCGTTCACGATCATCCCGGACCCGGTGTACGTCTGGTACATCGAGCCGTTCGCCGCGCAGGCGGCGGCGTCCATCTCCAACCAGCGGCACAAGATCTCCAACGTCCGCGACCGGGTGCACGTCCAGCGCCTGATCGACGACTTCCTGGTCGAGAGCGGGCACGCGGTGCTCCGGGAGGACAAGGACTACAAGTTCCTCAAGCACGACTTCCGGATGTACGCGGGCGACCTGCCGTACCGGGACGACGCGTGGCTGGAGGACTTCGCGCAGATCATGAACCCGTATCTGGACACGCTCGCGGACGGCGCCTTCGTCCGCCTGCCCCGCCCGGAACGGGTGGTGCTCGAGCTGCTGCGCGACGGACGCCTGTCCGACGTCCGGCCGGCGGCGCGCGCCCTCGCCCACAACGTGGCCCCGCGGCACGTCACCGCCGACGCCTCCGGCGCCACCTACTGGGGCGACGCGCTCCCCACGACCGACCGGGCCCGCCGTGAACTGGACGTCTCCGACCTGGAGCTGGACACCCGGCCGTTCACCAGCGCCCAGTTCCGCCACGAGATCACCGAGCTGACCCAGGGCCCCGGCGCCTGCCTCGACCTCACCATCCGCACGTTCGACCCCGGCCTGCGGCTCCCGGTGGGACCGCAGCGCGCGAGCCTGGTGCTGAGCCCCGGGCGGCGCCGCCTGACGGTCCCGTTCCGGCTGGACCCGGTGCGACCGGGTGTCTTCGAGGGCCGGGCCCGGCTGGACCTGGCGGCGGCGCCGCTGCCTGTACAGGGCTTCGACGGCCTGCGCCACCCGCTGCTCCGCCTGTCACAGCAGGGACTGGCCAACTCGGGCCTGCTCCTGGCCCCCCTGGACTTCCCCTCGGCGCGGGCCCGGGTCGATCACCGCTCCGGCCTCACGGCCCACGAACTCACCATCGAACCCGAAGGCCGCAACCCCGGCCGCCTGCAGATCCGCTGGCGCCCCCTGTCCCTGACGGCCCACGTGATCCGCCCCCTGACCCGCAGGCTCTCCCACCCCAAACTACGCAACGCAGCCCGGCTGGCAGCCAGCGTCCTGAGGTAACCGTCAGCAGCAACCGACGCGCCCACGCAGCCGCGGGCCCCGGTGCCCGCGCAGTTGCGGGCACCCGGGCCGCCTGGCTGCGGGCACCCGGGCCCTCCCATCCGCGGGCATGCGTACCGCTGGCGGCGGCGCCGACCCGGCAGCGGCCGCCGCGCCCACGCAGCCGGCAGGCGTGCCCGTGCAGCCGGGGGACGCGGGCCCGTCGTAGCCGCGGGCACGCGGGCCTCCCTCAGTGCCTAATAGGGCCTGGAGGACCCTCAAGGGGGCACGGCTGGGCGGTGGGGGTCCCCCGCTCGAGCGAAGCCGAGAGTGGGGGAGGCACCCCGCAAGCGCGGGCAGGCGCAACACCCCCGCCGAGCCACAAGCACCGCCCACCCGGACCACACCGCTCAGCGCAGCACCTTGTACAACACCTGCCCCCCAGGCCCCACAGCCACCCACCGCAGCCACGGCTCCGCGTCCCCCCTGACCCCGACCACCCACCGCACCCCGTACTCCCGCAACACAGCCCGCCGCACCGAAGCCCCCGCCCCCGGCCCCGCCGCGAAATACCGCCGCTCCGCGGCCTCCCGCGCCCCCGCGTCCCGCAGGAACACATCCGGATACCCAGGAGCCACGGTGTACGCCCCGTACGCCGGAATCTGCCGCGAGGCCATCGTGCGTGCCATCACCACGTCCCCGTACCTCACCCACGGCGTGACCCAGTGATACCCGGCCCACGGCGCCCGGTACTTCGCCGCGACCGCGCCCGGCAGCGCGCCCCGGCCCGCCACATACCCGAGCGTCCCCACCTGCGTCCACGCCCCCACCAGCAGCGCGGCGCCCAGCGCACACGCCCACCCGGTCCGCGCCGCCCGCCTCCCCGCCGAAACGGCCTCCAGCGCGGCCGCGAGCTGGGCCGGGATCAGGGCGGCGGGCAGCGCTCGGCCCCATGAGTAGTGCCCGGTCAGCCCGCCCGCGGCGAACATCAGCGCGCCGAGCAGGAAGAACAGCACCAGGGGATCCCGGCGGTCCCGCCACCAGCGCGCCCCAAGGGCCACCACCCCGAGCAGGACCAGCCCGAACCGCCCGGCCAGATGCCCGTACAGCGACCGGTGGATCGCCTCCAGATCGGCGCCCGCGGAGAACAGCGCGAAGAAGTCGTAGTACGGCCACGCCCACAGCAGCACCAGGCCGAGGGCGGCCGCCGCGCCGAGCCGCGGCAGCTCGGGCCGGCCCGGCCGTGCGGCGATCACCGTGGCCAGCGCCCCGAGGCATGCCACGACCCCGGTGAACTGGTGGCACAGCAGGATCAGCGCCCAGAGCGCGCCCAGACCGAGCCACCCGCCCCAGCCGGCCCCGGCACGCAGCGCCCGGGTGAGCCACGCCCAGAAGTGGAAGGACAGTCCGAGGGCGAGGGCGCTGGGGTACGACACCGTCAGCGCGAGGGAGTTGAGGCCGAGGAAGCCGCTCCAGTTGAACAGGAGCGGGCCCCACAGGAAGACCAGGCTCAGGAACGCCAGGGCGGGCGCCGCGCGATGGCCGCTGAGGGTGCGGACGTAGCGCCAGACACCGGTGGCCAGCAGCCCCAGCCCGGCGAGCGCGCCGACCCGCAGCACGTTGAACACCGACAGACCGGTCACCCGGGCGAGACAGCCCAGCAACAGCGTCCAGGGCGAGTAGTACGGGCTTGGCGTGTCGGCGTCGACCAGGGGGTTCCCCGGGTGCAGCAGGCTGTGCCGCAGCCGCTGCACGGTCGCCGCGTGCATGCCGAGATCGCCCGCCCAGGGCAGACGGACGATCACCAGGAGCATCAGGACCAGCACGAGCGCCGCGGCGACCGAGGGCAGCGCCCGCCCGGCACGTGCGGCGCCGGGCGGCGCGGCGCGCATCCCGCGCGACCGCTGCCGGGCGGTTCTCGGTGAGGTCGCTGTCACAGCCCAGACCCTATCGGAAATGCCCTGATCGCCCGAAAGCGGAATATTGGGCCGAGGAAGCAGGGAAGAAGGCGCCCCGGGCCTGGACCGGCCCGGGGCGCCTTCTGCAGCCGTACGGCTACCGCCGCGGCTACGAGTGCGAGCGCAGCAGCGTCCGCATCGTCCGCATCGCCACCGACAGGTTGGCGAGGTCGAACTCGTCGGAACCGCGGATCTCCACCAGGGTGGTGCGCGCGCGGGAGAGCAGCGCGGCGTTCTTCTGGTCCCACAGGTCGAAGCGCTGCTCCGGCGTGGAGGTGCCGTTGCCGACGGCGAGGACGTCGGCGGTCAGCGCGGCGTGGGCCGCGTACAGGTCCTCGCGGATCGCCGCGCGGGCCATGGACTGCCAGCGGTCGTTGCGCGGCAGCTCGATGATGCGGTCCATGAGCTGGGTGATGCCGAGCCGGTCGCCGAGGTCGTAGTACACCTCGGCGACGTCCAGCGGCTCCTTGCCCATGCGGTCGGCCACCGAGACGATGTCGAGCGCCGGGAAGGCGGAGGAGAACCCGGCCACGCGGGTGGCCAGCTCGTCCGGGACGCCGGCGGCGGACAGCTCGTCGAACACGTGCTGGTACCACTCCTGGTCCGCGCCGCGCAGCAGCTTCGGGAGTTGCTGCCAGACCTGCTCGACCCGCTCGGCGAAGAAGTCCACCGTCTCGGCGAGCTGCAGCGGCTGCGGCCGGTTGTTCAGCAGCCAGCGGGTGCCGCGCTCGACCAGGCGGCGCGAGTGCAGCCGGATGCGGGTCTGGACGGCCGCCTCGACCTTGTTGTCCAGCTCCTCCACCGCGTCCCACACGGGCGCCGAGCAGAAGATCGCGCGGGCCGCGGTCTGGGCGCGGACGATCTCCTCCAGCGAGGCCCCGGTCTCCTCGCGCAGCCGGTGCAGATACGTCGTACCGCCCGTGTTGACCGTGTCGTTGACCAGCACGGTCGTGGTGATCTCGCGGTGCAGCGGGTGGCTGTCGATGCCGTCCGGGAACCGCTCGCGCAGCGCCGTCGGGAAGTAGGCGTGCAGCAGGGTGCGCAGGTACGGATCGTCCGGCAGCGTGGTGTGCAGCAGCTCCTCGGCGACCGTGATCTTCGTGTACGCCAGCAGCACGGCCGTCTCCGGGCCGGTCAGGCCCTGGCCCTGGGTGAGGCGTTCGCGGATCTGACGGTCGGTGGGCAAAAACTCCAGCGCCCGGTCGAGGTGGCCCTCGCGGACCATGTGGCGGATGAACCGCTGCTGCGCGTGCAGCATGTCCTTGGACTGGGCGAGGGCGTTGGCGATCGCCGTGTTCTGCGCGTAGTTGTTGCGCAGCACCAGGCCGCCGACCTCGTCGGTCATCTCGGCGAGCAGCTTGTTCCGCTGCTTGACGGTCATGTCGCCGTCCGTGACCAGCCCGTTGGTCAGGATCTTGATGTTCACCTCGTGGTCGGAGGTGTCCACGCCGGCGCTGTTGTCGATCGCGTCGGTGTTGATCCGGCCGCCGTGCAGCGCGAACTCGATGCGGCCGAGCTGGGTGAGGCCCAGGTTGCCGCCCTCGCCGACGACCTTCACGCGCAGGTCGCTGCCGTCGACACGGATGGCGTCGTTGGCCTTGTCGCCGACGTCGGCGTTCGACTCCGCCGACGACTTCACGTACGTGCCGATGCCGCCGTTCCACAGCAGGTCCACCGGGCTGTGCAGGATCGCCTTCATCAGGTCGGCCGGGGTCATCTTGGAGACCTTCTCCTCGATGCCCAGGGCCTGGCGGATGTGCGCGTTGAGCGGGATCGCCTTCGCGGTGCGCGGGAAGATCCCGCCGCCCGTCGACAGCAGCTCGGTGTTGTAGTCGGCCCAGCTCGAGCGGGGCAGCTCGAACAGACGGCGGCGCTCGGCGTAGGAGGTGGCCGTGTCCGGGTTCGGGTCGATGAAGATGTGCCGGTGGTCGAAGGCGGCGATCAGGCGGATGTGCTCGGAGAGCAGCATGCCGTTGCCGAACACGTCACCGGACATGTCGCCCACGCCGACGACCGTGAAGTCCTCGCTCTGCGTGTCCACGCCCAGCTCGCGGAAGTGCCGCTTCACCGACTCCCACGCGCCGCGTGCGGTGATGCCCATGCCCTTGTGGTCGTAACCGGCCGAGCCGCCGGAGGCGAAGGCGTCGCCGAGCCAGAAGTGGTACTTCTCGGCGACCTCGTTGGCGATGTCCGAGAAGGTCGCCGTGCCCTTGTCGGCCGCGACCACCAGGTAGGTGTCGTCGCCGTCGTGCCGTACGACGTCCTGCGGCGGGA
>Ga0308175_100001838_pt1 | contig 14353 bp, 13 predicted proteins | sample PhyCR1_3_FD_203893 | JGI IMG/M metagenome (GOLD analysis project Ga0308175, IMG submission 203893) | Soil microbial communities from UC Gill Tract Community Farm, Albany, California, United States - DLSLS.C.R1 | ecosystem: Environmental > Terrestrial > Soil > Agricultural land | place: USA...
CCACTGGGTCCACCGGTAGTACTCGGGGTCGCTGGTGTGCAGTCGGCGGGACCAGTCGAACGAGACGGCGTAGCGGCGGAAGGACTCCGCCTGGGTCTCGATGTTGGCGTAGGTGTAGGTCGCCGGGTGCTCGTCGTTGCGGATCGCGGCGTTCTCCGCGGGCAGGCCGAAGGAGTCCCAGCCGATCGGGTTCAGCACGTCGTAGCCGCGCTGCCACCAGTAGCGAGCGATGACGTCGTGGAGCGCCGTCACCTCGGCGTGACCCATGTGCAGGTCCCCGCTCGGGTAGGGGAACATCGTCAGCGCGTACCGGCGCTCCCGGGAGCCGTCGTCGGCCGCCTGGAACGGGTTCAGCTCGTCCCAGACCCTCAGCCACTTCTCCTGGGTGGCCGCCACGTCGTACTCAGTCATCTGCCTCGTCTTCCTCGTTCTGCTGCGGTCGGCACCGGCGGGCACAAAAAAACCCCTCGGGAACGAGGGGTAGCCGCGTTGACGTCGAGCCCGGATGGGGCTTCGGTCAACGCGGCTCGCCAAGAAGGAGCTGCTTCCGCACGTTCAGCACACGGCGATGCTACCGCACCGTGAGCTGGCTCTCGAAGACCTCCTGCAGCTGCGCCAGGGCGTGCGACAGCCCCGAGTACGCCTCGCGCCCCAGTGCCTGGCACCAGCTCTCCTCGAGCCGGGTCATCGTCTGGGCGATGACCGCCGCCGCGGCCCAGCCGCGGTCGGTGAGCCGGACCACCCGGGTGCGCCGGTCGTCGGGATGCGACTCGCGGCGCAGGTACCCGCCCGACTCGAGCTGGTGCAGCAGGTGGTTCATCGCCTGCTTCGACGCCTGGGTGCGCATCGCCAGGACACCCGGGCGCTGGCCGTCCGGCCCCGGGTACTGGAACACGCCCAGGTGCGCCGGCAGCACGTCGTCGAACCCGGCATCGCGCAGGCTGGCCATCACCTCGTGCCGGACGATCACGGCAGGCCGCCGGAGCAGCGCCCCGACCGGTGGCAGGGCAGCATCAGGTGTCTCGTGCGTCATCTTGTCCCCCCGGACACGTGGTTGCACTACGAAGGCGCCCCCGCGCCTCCAACCCCTCGATTGTGCCCCCGAACCGGCGCAATTAGTCACACTTTTTACTAAATCACCCTCAAGTTTGACTTACGTGCCGCCGACATTCACTCCTCACATCGTCGGCCGTCCCTGCCACCGGAGCAAGAGCGGGCGCCCGGTCCGAGCCGACGACGCGCCCACTAGGGTCGTACGTCGACGCAGCGCACGGACGGCCGAAGGCGCAGAGAGGACAGCCGGATGACCTGGTTGGTGACCGGAGGCGCCGGGTACATCGGCGCCCACGTCGTACGAGCGTTCACCGGGCGGGGGCTCGACGCGGTCGTGGTGGACGACCTCTCCACTGGTCACCGCGAGTTCGTGCCCGACGGCGTGCCCTTCATCGAAGGCACCATCCTCGACACGGACCTGATCGCCCGCACGCTGTCGGAGCACCGCTGCACGGGCGTCGTGCACATCGCGGGCTTCAAGTACGCCGGGGTGTCGGTGCAGCGGCCGCTGCACACCTACGAGCAGAACGTGACCGGAACCGTCGGCCTGCTCACCGCGATGGAGCGCGCCGGGGTCGACAAGGTGGTGTTCTCCTCGAGCGCGGCCACCTTCGGCACGCCGGACGTGGACGTCGTCACCGAGGAGACCCCGACCCGGCCCGAGTCGCCGTACGGCGAGTCGAAGCTGATCGGCGAGTGGCTGCTGCGCGACCAGGCGACCGCGACCGGGCTCGAGCACACGTCGCTGCGCTACTTCAACGTGGTCGGGTCCGGGTCCACGGACGTCTACGACACCAGCCCCCACAACCTCTTCCCCCTCGTGATCGAGGCGCTGATGGAGGGCCGCACCCCGCGGATCAACGGCGACGACTACCCGACGCCGGACGGCACGTGCGTGCGCGACTACATCCACGTCGCGGACCTGGCGGTCTCGCACGTCGTGGCAGCCCTGGCGCTCACCGACGGCCGGGCGCTGGAGCCGGTGTACAACCTCGGCAGCGGGACCGGGCTGTCGGTGCGGGAGATCATGCAGGCGATGGCGCGGGGCACCGGCATCGACTTCGAGCCGGAGATCCACGAGCGGCGCCCCGGTGACCCGGCCCGCATCGTGGCGTCGGGGGACCTGGCGGCCCGCGACCTCGAGTGGGCGATGCGGCACAGCCTCGACGAGATGGTGGCCACCGCCTGGCAGGCCAGGAAGGCACACGCATGAGCGTCCTCGACATGTTCCGCCTCGACGGGAAGGTGGCCGTCGTGACCGGCGCCTCCTCCGGCCTCGGCGTGGCCTTCGCCCAGGCTCTGGCCGAGGCCGGGGCGGACGTGGCGCTGGGTGCCCGTCGCGCCGACCGGCTCGAGGACACCAAGCGGCTGGTGGAGTCGGTCGGGCGCCGCGCGGTCGCCGTACCCACCGACGTCGCGGACCCGCAGTCCTGCCAGGCGCTGGTCGACGCGGCGATCGCCGAGCTCGGCCGGGTCGACGTTCTGGTCAACAACGCCGGGATCGGGACGGCGGTCCCGGCCACCCGGGAGACCCCCGAGCAGTTCCGGCAGGTCGTCGACGTCAACCTCAACGGCTGCTACTGGATGGCCCAGGCCTGCGGACGGGTGATGCGGCCGGGCAGCAGCATCGTGAACATCAGCAGTGTCCTGGGGCTGACCACCGGCGGTCTGCCGCAGGCGGCGTACTCCGCGACCAAGGCGGCACTGATCGGCCTGACCCGCGACCTGGCGCAGCAGTGGACGGGTCGCAAGGGGATCCGGGTCAACGCCTTGGCACCGGGATTCTTCGCCTCGGAGATGACCGAGCAGTACCCCGACGGCTATCTGGACGCGATGGCGCCGCGGATCCCGGCGGGACGCAAGGGCGAGGCCGCCGAGCTGGCTGCGGCCCTGGTCTTCCTGGCCAGCGATGCCGGCGGCTACGTCACCGGGCAGACCCTGGCCGTCGACGGCGGCATGACCATCACGTGAGCCGCCCGACGACCGCATAGGTGGCACGATGGAGGCATGAGCAGCCCGAGCTTCCGCAACCTCCGGTCGGGGCTGAGCCTGGAGTGGCCGCAGTCCCTCGGCGTGTACGACCAGTACACCGACGCGCAGCGCGCCGTGGACTTCCTGTCCGACCACGAGTTCCCGGTCCAGAACTGCATGATCGTCGGCACCGAGCTCAAGCAGGTCGAACGGGTGACCGGTCGGCTGACCTACAACCGCGTCGCCCTCGGCGGCCTGGGGTCAGGAGCCTGGCTGGGGGTGTTCGTGGGCGTCCTGCTGTCGCTGTTCGACAACCAGTCGCCGCTGCTCACGATCGTGTCCACCGCGCTCCTCGGCGCCCTGTTCGGGCTGATCTGGGCGATGATCGGCTACGCCGCGACCCGTGGGCAGCGCGACTTCAGCTCGGTGAGCCGGATCGTCGCGACCCGCTACGAGGTGCTGGTCGAGCACAAGCTCGCGGCGCAGGGCAGGGAGCTGCTCTCCCAGCTGCCGGGCCACAACGCCTCGCAGCAGACCCTCTGAGGGAGCCCCCCGACGTGATCGGGCTCGTCGTCGCCGTCCCCGCAGCCGTCGGTGCGGCCGCGTGCTTCGGAACGGCCGGTGTGCTCCAGCACCGGGCGACCCACGAGACACGGCTGCGGCGGCCGCTGGAGCCCGGACTGCTCGCCGACCTGATCCTGCTCAGGGCGTTCCGGGTGAGCATCGTCCTGGGCGCTCTCGGCTTCGCGCTCCAGGTGGTGGCCCTGCGGTACGGCCCGCTGATCCTGGTCCAGCCGGTCCTGGTCACCGGCGTGCTGTTCTACCTGATCGTCGCCTCGGCGATGCACCACCAGCGTCCCGACCGGGCGCTGATGCTGGCGTCGCTGGTGGTGCTCGGCGGGCTCTCGGCGTTCCTGGTCGTCTCCCGGCCGAGCGGTGGCGCCGACACGTTCACGGGGCTGGCGGCGCTCCCCCTGGCCGTCGCCCTGATCGTGGTGGTGCTCGCCTGCGCCTTCGCGGCCACCTGGATCCGCGACGAGCTCCGGTCGCTCCCGCTGGCGGTGGCGACGGCCGTCTGCTACGGCGTCACGGCGGGCCTGGTGCGCAGCCTGACCTCGCAGTCCTTCGACACGGGCCTGTTCGGGCACTGGGAGCTCTACGCCGCGGCGGTGGTCGGCCCTGCGGGGTTCCTGCTCAACCAGAACGCCTACCAGAGCGGTGCGGTGGGCTCCCTGGCCCTGGCGATCATCACCGTGGGCGACCCTCTGGTCGCGATCGGCGTCGGGATCACCTGGCTCGGCGAGTCCCTCCAGTCGGGTCCGGGGCCGGTCGTCGGGCAGGTGCTCGCACTCGGCGTGCTGGCCTTCGGCGTGGTGCTGCTCGCCCGGCGGGCCCAGGCCGTCGCCGAGCGGCTGCAGGGGTCGGGCCGGTTTCCGGAGGAGACCGGCGGGGTATCGAGGAGAAGTCGGTCAGGTCTGGGGATCGCTGGCCGATAAGCCGATTCCTTTGGCAGACTGACGACGCACCCTGACGGAGCCTGATCAGTGACCCAGACGTCCCAGCACACCTACGTGTCCCTGCCGGCGCGACTCCGGCTCGCCGGCGACGTCGCCCTCCACCTGCTGGAGGCGGTCGCCATCCCGCTCGGGGTGTTCTACGGCGTGGTGATCGCCTTCGGCCTCAACGCAGCGTTGCTCGCGGCGCTCGGCTGGGCCTACCTCGCGGTCGCCGTACGCCTGGTCCGGCGGTCCCGCCCGCCGATGCTGCTGCTGGCGGCCACGGCGATGTCGACGGTGAAGGTCGCCATCACGTTCGCGGCCGACTCGGCCACGGCGTACTTCCTTCAGCCGACGGTGATGACCGGCCTGTTCGCGCTCGCCCTGCTCTGCACGTGGGGCTGGGAGCGGCCGCTCATCCAGCGGCTCGCGCACGACTTCTGCCCGCTGCCCGATCCGGTGCTGGCCTCCGCGCCGGTCAAGCGGTTCTTCCAGCGGCTGTCCGTGCTGTGGGGCGCGGTCCTACTGGTCAACACCGGCGCGACACTGGCCCTGCTGCTGACGATGAGCACCACCTGGTCGGTGCCGCTGGCCACCGTGGCTTCCGTCCCGGCGTTCGCCGTCGGGGTGCTGGTGTCGTACAAGTGGTTCCTGCGGTCCCTGCTGGACGCGCACTGCAGCCTGCGCTGGGGCTGATCCGGCTCAGGCGGAGCCGGCCGCGGCGGCCAGGTTCTCCAACGAGTCCTCGAGCTGGCGCTCGGTGACCAGCGGGAAGCTCACCTTCGCCAGCAGCTCGGGATCGGTGACCTTGCTCCAGTCGTAGGTCAGCGACACGGTTGTGGTGTCCGGCCCCTGAGGCTCGAGCTGCCAGGTCCACTCCCAGCCGGGCGGCTCGGTGCCCGCCGGCGCGGTCCTCCAGGAGATCAGCGCGTCCTCCTCGAACCCGCTCACCACGTTGTCGGTCTGGTAGTCGCCGCCCATGTGGTCGCCGCTCATGTTCATCCGGAACGTCTGCCCGCTCCCCGTGATCCGGTCGGCGTGGTCGTCACCGCGAATGAAGCCCGAGCCGTCGATCTCCTTGTGCCGGGACGGCAGCGTGAGCACCTCGAAGACCTGCCGGGGGGGCGCCGGGATCTCGCGCCGCACGGTGATGGACCTGCCCTCGTTCACGCCGGTTCCCTACCCGGTACGGCGGAGCAGCACACGTGCAGGGCGGAGGACGCGCCCTAGCCGCGGATGACCTCCGCCAGCTCGACGCGGGAGCTGATGCCGAGCTTGGTGTACACCTTGCGCAGGTGGTACTCCACGGTCTTCGGGCTGAGGAACAGCGCCGCCGCGGCCTCCCGGGTGGTGCGCCCCTCCACCAGCAGCAGGCCGACCTGCAGCTCCTGCGGGGTGAGCTGGCTGCGCGGGTCGGCGTCGCGACGGCGGACGTGCTCACCGGTCGCCGTCAGCTCCGCCGCTGCCCGCCCCGCCCAGCGGGTGGCGCCGAGATCCTCGAAGTCGTCGAGGGCCGCCCGCAGCTGGTGCCTGGCATCGACACGGCGCGCAGCCCGGCGCAGCCACTCGCCGTACGCCAGCCGGGTGCGGGCGGTCTCGAACCGGTCCAGCGTGGCGGCGTGCAGCGCGAGCGCGTTCTCGAAGCACTCACCGGCCGAGCCGTCGGCGGTGAGCAGGCCCCGTGCCCGGGCGGCCCGGGCAAGCGCCCACGGCTGGCCCTTCGTGGCCGCCGCGCGCCGGTAGGAGACCGCGAGCTGCTCCGCCTCGGCGCGCTCACCGAGCCGGAGCAGCGCCTCGACCTGCTCGGGGCCGGGCACCAGGTCCACGTCCGCCAGCTCGTGGGTCTGCATCAGGGCCTGCAGCCGGTGGAACTCCTCTACCGCACGAGCCGGCTGTCCCAGCGACAGCTCGAGGTCCCCGAGGGCGTTGCGCACCCAGGCCTCGGCCATGTGCACGTGCGTGCCGGCCGGTGCGGCGAGCACCTCCCCGGCGTGCTCCCGGCACGCCGCCTCGCGGCCCGTGCGCGACTCGAGCCAGGCCAGCCCTGCCAGCGACATCAGCCGTTCGGTGACCTGCCCGGTCTCCTCTGCGAGGTGGACCGCCTCGGTGTAGTTCGCCTCCGCCTCCGCCCACGCCGAGGAGGTCGCCTGGTCCCGGGCGACGTGGAAGAGCACCGCCGGCAGGGCACCGATGCCCGCCTCGTCCCGGACCTGGTCGACGAGCCTGCGCAGCGTCGCACCACCGGAGGCGTCCCGGAGGAACAGCGGCACCAGCATCACGCACGAGACCCGCAGCGGGTCGGAGTAGAGCTCCCGCGTGGACTCGATCAGCGGCACGGCGGCACGCAGGTCCTCGGCCCCGCCCTGCTCACCGGCGAGGACCCGGGCGAGGCCGATGGCGATGAGCCCGAGCGCGCGGGCTCGCGGGTCCGTGACGGCCGGGCTGAGCTCGACCAGGCGCCTGGCGAGCCGCGCGGCGGTCGGGGCACCGGCCAGGTAGAAGCTGGCGTGCACCGCGTCGGCGATGTGCACGCACTCCTCCGCGGGATCCGTGCTGAGGTCGGCCGCCGCGAGGAGCATCTCCCGCGCGTCGCCCAGCCGACCGGTGCGGGCCGCGATCGCCCCGCGGAGCGCGAGCTCGTGGGCCCTGCCGTCGGCGGCAGGCCCCTCCCGCGCGTGCGCGTCCAGCAGCCCGACCGCCCGGTCGGTGAGCCCCGCGGACCACGCCGCCTCGGCGGCCCGCAGCAGCCGGTCCGCCCGTGGCGCGGGGTCGGGGCTCAGTCGCGCCGAGCGCTCGAACGCGCCCGAGGCGACCGAGTACGCCGTACGCGTCCGCGCGCGCTCCCCCGCCTCCGCGAGCAGGTCGGCGAGCCCCGCGTCGAGGCCCCACACCCCCTCCGACAGGTGCCACGCCCGCCGGTCGGCGTCGCCGTCCGGCAGCGCCCCGACGACCGCGAGGTGCGCGGCCCGCCTCTCCCGGGCTCCGGCACCGGAGTAGACCGCCGAGCGCAGCAGCGGGTGCCGGAAGGTCAGCCGGCCGGCGCGGACCGAGACCAGGCCGCCGTCCTCCGCCTCCGCCAACGCGTCGCCGGCCAGTCCGAGCGCCGCGCACGCGGCCGTCGTCACCGTGAGGTCGTCGCCGCACACCGCTGCCACCAGGAGCGCCCTGCGGGCGTCGTCGCCGACGAGCTCGAGCCGCTGGGTGAACGCCGCCGTGACCGCCTCGGGCACGCGTGTCGGCAGGTCGGCCGGGTCGGTGGCGAGCGCGTCGAGGTCGGCGCCGGCGAGCTCGAGCAGCGCCAACGGGTTGCCGTCGGCCAGCCGGAGCAACGGACCGAGCCGGCTCGCCGGCGGCGTCCCACCTGTCGCACGGGCCACCAGGACCGTTGCCGACCGAGGGTCGAGCCCCTCGAGCCGCAGGACCGGCAGACCGCTGACCAGGTGGTCCGACTCCGGGCTCCGTGCGGTCGCGAGCACCGCCACCGGGTCGGCGGCCAACCTCCTGGTGGCGAAGAGGATCGCCTCGGCCGACGGCCGGTCGAGGGCCTGCAGGTCGTCGACGACGACCGCCAGCGGCAGGTCCTCGGCGTACCTCGCCAGCAGTGCGAGCACCGAGGCGCCGATCATGAACCGGTCGCCGCTGCCGGGAGCGGCCTCCGAGATCGCCAGCGCGCCGGCCAGCGCCGCCGTCTGCGGCGGGGGCAGCTCGTCGATCCGGTCCAGCACCGGGCGGAGCAGCTGCAGGAGACCGCCGAAGGGCAGGTGCCGCTCGGCCTCGAGCCCGGTGGCCCGGAGCAGGTGCATGTCGTCCAGGCCGGAGACGGCGTCCTCGACCAGCGCGGTCTTGCCGACGCCGGGCTCCCCCAGGACCACCAGCGTGCCGCTGACCCCCAGCCTCGCCCGGCTCAGCAGCCGGTCGATCGCCTCGCGCTCGCGCTCCCGCCCCAGGATCAGCGGCTCCATGCGCGAAGCGTAGGACCCCCTGGCCTCCTCCGGTAGGACACGACTAGGTGGGTCACCGGATGCGGGATCCGGAGCGATCCCGACAGCGTGGGCCCCGACAACGGAGCCGACCGGCCCCGCCCGAGAAGACGGAGCACCACGATGACCACCACCTCACCCACCACCTCACCGGTCCAGAACGGCGTGAACGTCGAGGCCCTGCTCGGCGCTCGCGCCGCCTTCGCCGACAGCCCCGAGATCGCCCGGTTCCAGTGGCGCTCCTCGCTGACCTGGCTGAACGGGACGCACAGCCGCTCGGAGATCCACAGCTTCTACGGCTTCGACGAGGAGCAGGCACACCACACCTCGTTCGGCCTCGAGACCGACCACCCGCTGCAGTTCGCGGCCACGGACAACGCCCCGACGCCGGTCGAGTACGTCCTGGTCGGGCTCGGCGGCTGCCTCACCGCGGGTGTCGCGGCCGTCGCGCAGCAGCGGCAGATCCAGCTGCACTCGGTCAAGGCCACCCTGTCCGCCGACATGGACCTGCACGGGATCCTCGGTGCCGACCCCGACGTCCGCAACGGCTTCAGCGGGGTCTCGGTGAGCTACGAGATCGACGCCGACGCCACGCCCGAGGAGATCCGCGCGGTCGTCGCGCAGTCGCAGAAGCGGTCGGCCGTCTTCGACATCGTGGCCAACCCGACCGACGTCACCGTCACCGTGGTCTGATGTCCACCCTCACCACCGTCGTGGTGGGCGCCGGGCACGCCGGGCTCGCGATGAGCCACCACCTCGCCGCCCGCTCGATCGACCACGTGGTCCTCGAGCGCGACGAGGTGGCGAGCTCCTGGCGCAGCCGCCGCTGGGAGTCGCTCCGCCTGCTCACCCCCAACTGGATGACGCGGCTGCCCGGCTGGAGCTACCAGGGCGACGATCCCGACGGGTACCAGTCCGCGGCAGAGGTCGCGGACCTGATCACCGGCTACGCCGCGGCCTCGGGCGCGCCCGTGGTCACGGGCGCCACCGTGACCAGCGTCCGGCCGGGCGGTCCGGGGTTCGAGGTGGAGAGCAGTCGCGGCCGGTGGCACGCCCGCAGCGTCGTCCTGGCGGCCGGGACCACCCGGACCGTCGTACCCGCGACCGCCCGGCGGCTACCCGACGTCGTGGAGTCGGTGGACACCGGCGGCTACCGCCACCCGGCGCAGCTGCCCGAGGGCGGGGTGCTGGTGGTGGGCGCCTCGGCGAGCGGGCTGCAGATCGCCGCGGAGCTGCAGGCCTCCGGCCGCCCGGTGACGATGGCGGTCGGCGAGCACGTCCGCGTGCCGCGCCGCTACCGCGGTCGCGACATCCTCTGGTGGCTGGACGCGCTGGGCATCCTCGACGAGCGCTGGGACGAGGTCGACGACCTGGTCCGCGCGCGGAACCTGCCCTCCCTGCAGCTCGTGGGCGGGGCGCGCACCCTCGACCTCAACGCGTTGCAGGCCTGCGGTGTCCGGCTCGTCGGCCGGCTGGCCCGCATCCGCGACGGCGTCGCGCAGTTCTCCGGAGCGCTGCCCAACGTCTGTGAGCTGGCGGACCTGAAGCTCGGCCGCCTGCTCGACACCATCGACGCCCACGTCGGCGGCCGCGGCGAGCGCTCGGAGCCGACGAGGGTACGGCGCGACACGCTGGCGATCGACCTGCGGCGGGGCGAGATCCGGTCGGTGGTGTGGGCGACCGGGGTCCGGCCGGACTTCTCCTGGCTGGACGTGCCGGTGCTCGACCACCGCGGCCGGCTCGTTCACGACGGCGGGGTCACCCGCTGGCCGGGCCTCTACGTGCTCGGCCTGCCGATGCTGCGTCGCCGCCGCTCGTCCTACATAGACGGCGCACGCACCGACGCCGACGACCTGGCCACCCACCTGAGTGGCACCGTGCTGGCGGGCCGGTCCGCCCTGGACGAGGAGGCCTCGTGAACGGGCATCCTCTCGCGACCTCGGTCGCCAACGCCGTGGCCGACCGGGCCCTGGACCAGCTCGGCACCCAGCTGGCCGACGCCGTCCGGCTGCGCGCCCTGCTGCCCGGCGGGCCGATCGAGGAGCACGGCCGGGACGCCGTGCTGGCGCGCTTCGACGACTGGTTCGGCGGCTACGACACGGTGCTGCTCGCCGACGTCACCGGTGACGAGGTGGGCGACCGGGTGGTCGTGCACTACAAGCTGGTCTTCGACCCCGACGCCGACCGCCGGGTGCTGACCCAGACCCTCGTGTGCACGTTGCGCGACGGGCTCGTGGGCCGGATGGACCTGCTGTGCACGGGCTTCCGGGAGCCGCGATGACCACGGCGTGCCCGGTGGAGCTCCGGCACTGGGGCGACTACGACCGCGATGACCCGTTCCCGCTGTTCGCCGAGGTGCGCGCGGCCGGACCGGTGCACGACGTCACGCTCGCCGACGGCCACCGGGCGTTCCTGGTCGTCGGGTACGCCGCGGCGCGCGAGGCGCTCAACCACCCGGACCTGTCCAAGGACATGCACGCGGCACTTGCCCGGGGCGGCGCCGTCGTCGCGGCCGGCCTTCCGGGGCCCGACTTCGCCCGGCACATGCTCAGCGTGGACCCTCCCGACCACACGCGGCTGCGCGGGCTGGCCGCGAAGGCGTTCACCCGACGCAGACTGGCGGTCCTCGAGCCACGGGTCCGGCAGATCGCCGCCGGGCTCCTCGACGACCTCGAGGCGCAGGGCCCCGGACCGGTGGACCTGGTCGCCGGCTACGCCGGACCGCTGCCGTTCGCGGTGCTCGGCGAGCTGCTCGGCATCGACAGCGCCGACCAACGCCTGCTCGGCGGCTGGTTCGCGACACTGCTCACGCCGTACCCGGGTCCGGAGCCGCCGGCCCCCGCCGTCGCCGCGTCCGACCGGATCGTCGGCTTCCTGACCGACCTCGTCGCCGACCGGTGGGACGCACCGGGCGAGGACCTGGTCGCAGAGCTGGTACGCGCCTGTCGCGAGGACCGGCTCACGAAGCAGGAGCTGCTCTCCACGCTGTTCCAGCTGCTCGTCGCAGGCCAGGACACGACCACCAGCCTGATCGGGAACGGCGTCGCCGCACTGCTCACCCGACCCGACCGGCGCGACGCCCTCGCGGCGGACCTGAGCCTGGTGCCGCGAGCCGTCGAGGAGCTCCTCCGCTGGGACGCGCCGGTCCCGCACGCCACGTTCCGCTACGCAGTGCGCGACGTGGTCGTCGCCGGCACGCTCATCCCCGAAGGGGTCCAGGTGCTGGTCTCGCTCGCAGCCGCCGGACGGGACGGCGACCGCAACGCCGACCCGGAGACCTTCGACCTCTCCCGCAGCGGCGCCGCGCACCTGGCCTTCGGGCACGGCATCCACCACTGCATCGGCGCACGGCTGGCCCGCATGGAGGCGGAGATCGCGTTCACGACGCTGCTGTCGAGGTGTCCACGGGTGCGGCTCGCCGTACCACTCGACGACCTGCACTGGGGTCACTGGGACGGGCTGGTGCTGCGCGGGCTGACCGCTCTGCCGGTCTTGTTGTCCGGGGACGGCGCGCACCAGGATGGGCCATGACCCGGGCGAGGGAACCCGATTCGGACGGCTTCGTCGAGCGCGACGGGGTCAAGATCCACTACGACGTGTACGGCGAGGGGCAGCCGACGTTCCTGCTGCTGCCGACCTGGACGGTCATCCACCGACGGTTCTGGAAGCTCCAGGTGCCCTACTTGGCCCGGCACCACCGGGTGGTCACCTACGACGGCCCGGGGAACGGGCTGTCCGACCGACCGCTGGAGACGTCGGCCTACCAGCAGGACCGGCAGGTGGGGTACGCCCTCGACGTGCTGGACGCCACCGGCACGGAGCGGGCCGTCGTGGTCGGGCTGTCGCGGGCCGCCAACTGGGCGCTGCAGCTGGCCGCCGAGCACGGCGACCGGATTCTCGGCACCGTGGTGATCGGCCCGAGCCTGCCGATCACCGACCCGTACGACTTCCGCACGTCCGCCGAGACCGACCCGACGCGGCTGCCGCCGTCGCAGGTGCCGCGGCTGGGCCGCGACCCCTTGGCGCACTGGGCGAAGTACGAGCCCGGCTACTGGGAGGAGCGGCACGAGGACTTCCTGTGGTTCTTCTTCGGCATGTGCTTCCCGGAGCCGCGGTCGACCAAGCCGATCGAGGACTGTGTCCGGTGGGGGCTCGAGACCGTGCCGCAAGTGCTCACCGCGGAGCTGGCCGCAGAGCCCCCGAGCCGGGAGGCCCTCGAGGGGTGGTGCGCCGAGATCACCTCACCGGTCCTGGCGGTCCACGGCGACCGCGACCTGCTGAGCCCGCTCTCCCGCAGCCAGCGGATCGCCGAGCTGACCCACGGCGAGTGCGTCGTCATCGCCGGTGGCGGCCACGTTCCACCGGTGCGCGACCCGGTGCCGATCAACCACCTGCTCCACGATTTCGCGACCCGGGTGGCGCCCACGCCACGGCCGCGGACCTGGACACGCGGGCGGCGCCGCCGCCGGAAGGTGCTGTACCTCTCCTCCCCCATCGGGCTCGGCCACGCGCGTCGCGACCTCGCCGTCGCCCGGGCGCTGCGCGGGCTCCGTGAGGACGTCGAGATCGACTGGCTGGCGCAGCACCCGGTGACCCGGGTCCTGGCGGCGGCCGGCGAGACGGTGCACCCGGCGAGCTCCTGGCTGGCCAGCGAGTCCGGGCACATCGAGGCCGAGTCCGGCGAGCACGACCTGCACTGCTTCGAGGCGCTGCGCCGGATGGACGAGATCCTGGTCAACAACTTCCACGTGTTCGACGACGTGGTCACCGACCAGGACTACGACCTCGTCGTCGGTGACGAGGCCTGGGACGTCGACCACTTCCTGCACGAGAACCCGGAGCTCAAGCGGTTCGCGTTCGCCTGGATGACCGACTTCGTCGGGATGCTGCCGATGCCGGACGGCGGCGAGCGTGAGGCCCTGGTGAGCGCGGACCACAACGCCGAGATGATCGAGCACGTCGAACGCTTCCCGCGGCTGCGCGACCGGGCGATCTTCGTCGGCGACCCCGACGACATCGTCCCGGACACGTTCGGTCCCGGCCTGCCCGGCATCCGCGAGTGGACCGAGCAGCACTACGACTTCTCCGGGTACATCACCGGCATCGACGCGGGCCTCGTCACCGACCGCGCCGCGCTGCGGCACCGGCTCGGCTGGGCGCCGGACGAGCGGGTCTGCGTGGTCACGGTCGGCGGGTCGGGCGTCGGCGCCGACCTGCTGCGACGCGTCGGTGCGGCGTACGACGCGGCCCACGACCGCGTGCCGGGGCTGCGGATGGTGATCGTGACCGGGCCACGGCTCGACCCCGGCGTCGTCAGCCCTCGCGACGGCCTGGAGGTGCACGCGTTCGTGCCGGACCTCTACCGGCAGCTGAGCGCCTGCGACCTGGCCGTGGTGCAGGGAGGGCTCACGACCACGATGGAGCTCACGGCCGCCGGCAGGCCGTTCCTGTACATCCCGCTGCGGCACCACTTCGAGCAGAACTTCCACGTCCGGCACCGGCTCGAGCGGTACCGCGCCGGCCGTTGCGTCTCCTACGACGACACCTGCGACCCCGACCGGCTGGCCGAGGCGATGCGGGAGGCGATGAGCACCGAGGTGTCCTACCGGCCGGTCGAGTCCGGTGGCGCGGAGCGGGCCGCGGCCCGGCTGGCCGAGCTGCTCTGAGCGGCGCCGGGCCGCGGCTCAGGCATCGACGAGCACGTCCTGCCCATCGGCGGTGACCGGGTTCTCGTTGATCGCCTCGACGGCCTCGGTGATCAGCCCCGGTTCGACCGGCCGGCGGCGATCGAGGTGGACACCGGCGATCATGCAGCGCACGGACCCGCCGGCGAGCTCGATGGTCGGGATGTCG